>OFQY01000880.1_pt1 | contig 10312 bp, 19 predicted proteins | sample 1542991 | NCBI WGS metagenome assembly OFQY01 (sample SAMN07774224, study PRJEB24372) | wastewater metagenome | isolation source: Exp Tend VB 10WW | collected 2016-02
GAACCTAAATACGTTTATTTAGTCTTTAATAAAGATGAAAAATTACTTTTCGGATGCTTCGATACAGAAGAAAAAGCAAAAAAGTATGCTAACGATTCGCCAAATGCTATTGTAATTACAAAATGCTCTTGTAGTTAAAACTGAAGTACATTAAACTCACCTTCGAGGTAATGAAGGATAAAGATTATGAAAACAAAACTAAAATTATTACAAATAATATTTTGGGCAATAATACCAATAGGAACAATTTTGACAGCTAATTTAGCTATTGAAAAACATAGTATCTACATGGCTATAATTGTATTAATAGACTGCTATTCAATGGCTAGTATGATTATAAACTATGAGGATTACACAAGAATTAACAACCAACTAAAACCCCTAACCAAATGAATAAATCAGAATACGGAAGCCAACCGATAAAAAATGAACAAAGCGGAATTGCTAAACCTATGCCGTTCGATGGCCTAATCGAACCAAACATACAAGATCAAGGAAAATATGTTAGCCTTGTTGATTTACAAGAGTTTATATTCAATACTTGCAATGTTGAGGATAATACCATATTTATTGACTTTCATAATTATCTGCAGTTCCTTGAGAGGCAAAGAGGTTTGGCGGGCCACCACACCAACAACATAGAATAAATCTAAAAAGCCGCGTTAGGTTTTTACCTAAAAAGCCGCGTTAGGTTTTTAGCCCTTCGCATGGATCAGCCTTCAACACCTCGCAAAGCTTAAGGTACTTATCTAAAGTCATGCCATATTTGCCAGCCTCAATGCGGTTCAATGTTTCTCGACTTATACCTAATTGCTTTGATATATTTGCTTGGCTTAATCCTAAGCCAATGCGCTTCGCTTTCAAAAAAGCGGTTACTTGTTTGGTCATATTTGTATTTTATTGTGATGTTACTTGCCAAGAAAGCCCGCATAAAGCGGGCCAAATGGTTTTTAAAAAGTTTAGTTAGTTTTATAACCTTGTGTGTTTAGATAATTGACAAAGCAACTCATTTTTATTTTGTTTGAAAAAATACGTATATCAAAAAAATCGCTTCCGTCATTGTGCTTTTTTTCTCCATCGTGGAAGTTTACTACATATTTTGCTTTTCCTATATTGTACATAATTGAATAACGTTTCATAATTAATTAAGTTTAAAAAAGTTTAGTGATATAAAATTCATTGAATAAGAAAAAGATAAGATAAAAGCTAAGCTTTTAAATGAGCTAGTGATGGTAAAAAAATCCTTACCTCTTTTTTGGATTCCGTTAACCCAATGCTTTTTTTCTGTGTTTTGTAGTTTCATAATATTTATTTTTGATATTTATAAATAATTTGTTTTATACGAGGACCAGCGCAAGTGTTAGCCTCGAAATATTCAGCCCCAAAAACTTGTAAGTTTTCAATGCTATTTAATACTGATAAATAAACCGAATAACCTAATTCGTTTTCTTTTGGGAATATAAAAAATATCCCTGCGCTTATCATATCTTTTTTTACTTGATCCTTAATTTCTTGTGTCATGATATTTGTTTTTAGTGCCTTAGCTTAATCGCTTTGACAATACAAATATACACCATAATGTGATAATTCAATCACACTATGTAGTCAATAACATATCGTTAACTAATGGTCCTGTAAATGAATATACCTTTACAATATGAACTACTTAATACTACCTATAATAGTAATATTATTGCTCGTTTCTTCGTGTAAGAAAGAATCTACATACCAATGCACATTAACAAGGAAGGAGTTTTATGAAGGTGTTCCACAGTCTACAATAGTAACCCCAATAACTTTTAAAGGTACCAAAAAAGAAAAAGATCAATTCATAACCGATAACACAACCATAGCACAGAAAGGTCATATAGACATTACCGTGCAGGCTGAATGTTATTGACATATAAACGTATGACAAATGGCAGAATCAAACGACAAAAAACGACACATGATAGATCCGCATGTCGGCGTTAAATTCACATCAGAAAATCAACCATCTGGAGCTGCCAAATCTAAGGGATGGCTAGAGTTAAGAGCTCAGAGGCTGTTAACGCAGAAGATATTGGAAGAGATGACAAAAGGCACTAACATGAACGACTATTTTCAATCTCTATTGGATAATGCTAAGGCAGGAAACGCAAAAGCTATTGACACTATAAACAATGGGATTGAAGAGCAGAAGGTAGTCACAGAAAATAAGCATACTATAGACGTTGAAGCCGTCATATTCAAATAAATGAAGGTAGAAGTAATTCACCATCCAAAATTTAAACCATTATTTCAACCCCCTGAAGATTTAAGGGTTCTAATCTTAATAGGCGGACGGGGTGGAATGAAGACATACAATGCGGCCCTAGCTACGAATTACCATGTGCTTGTGAGAGGTAAACGGGTCCAAATTTTAAGAGATGAGGCGACAAGGATTAAGCAGTCAATTCTTAATGAGGTGTTGGAAAAGTACGATAGCCTAGGCGGTGCATTCGATAGGGCATTCACTAAGACTGAAAATACAATCAAGAATAGTGAAGGTGTTGAAGTAGTGTTTACACAAGGTTTCAGGGCATCTAGCAATGCTAAGACATCGAACATGAAGGGAGTGAGTAATGTAGACATTGGAATCGTTGAAGAGATGTCGGACATTAGAGACGAATTTAAGTTCAATCATTGGAAATCATCCATTCGGGAACCGGGCGCTTTCATTGTACTGATTCTAAACACCCCAGATATAAACCATTGGATAATTCGTAGGCACTTTAACACAATACCATTAACCACAGATGACTACCCACAGTTCACAGATGAACAGCTAGAAGGCTATTATAGGATAGTGCCGAAGCAAACTAAAGGTGTGTATGTGGTTCAAACTTCGTATAAGGACAACGAACATTTACCAGAGCCAATAGTCGAAGAATACAGTAACTACGGCAATCCATTGAGTGATAGCTTTGACCTTCACTATTACCTTACTGAAATCGAAGGTCATGCCAATACTGGAATGAAGGGTCAATACTTTAAACGGTATAAGACAATCACAAACGACGAATACAATGCCCTTGATTATGTCGAAGTATATGGTCAGGACTTCGGGACGACATCACCAGCCGGAACGATTGCCATGAAGGCCAAAGGTAATAAGGTATATTTGAAGGAATTGAACTATTTGCCTTTGAAATTGAAGTACTTAGCGTTTCATCTAGACCAATTAGGACTAGATAGTAAATCTTTGATAGTTGCCGATTGCGCAGAGCCTGATACTATAAGGAGTTTAAGGTATGGCCTACGTTCACAAATGAGTGAGGATGAATGCGAGAGATTTCCACAGGCGGCAAAAGGTTTTGCCAATATAAGACCCTCACCAGATAAGGGCATAGATAAGGGATTAAGCAAGCTACTAAGCTATGACATTCATGTAGTTGAAGGTAGTGAGAATTTATTAAAGGAATTTGCTATGTACTGTGAAGCGAAGGATAGAAACGGAATAGGAACGGGCCGTCCGATTGATGACCATAACCACCTTATTGACCCTGCTAGGTACCTAATACAAGTCCATGGACGCTGGTTTTAATTGTTAACGATGTAGTTAATTTCAGATTGAAGGATTATCTTTGTGGGATAAACGACAAAATTATGAATTTAACATTAGAACAAAGGTGCGAACGACCTAATATAGCGTTTACTAATGCTCATATAGCTTTTAGGAAGTTACAATTAATTAAAAGTAAAGACCTACACTATTTATGTGATTCAATACTATTAAAATCTTTAATAGAGATAGTTAAGGAGCAAGTTAAGGAAACTGAATTTGCACATCAAGGAAAATATTATGCGGAAGATTTTTGTAATACTATTGATAAATTATATAACATAAAATTTGAGGATAAACAAACGATATGATACAAGCAAATGAACTAAGGATAGGGAACTATGGGCATACTCTTAATAATGATAATGATCAGGTAGTAACAAGATTTGTAAGCATTAGTAATGGGATAGGTGATATAGTAGACCCCATCCCACTAACTGAGGACATACTATTGAAGTGTGGTGCAAGCCTGGTTACATACCAAAATGAAAAAATAAATTCATTTTTTATTAATCAGTTTAGATTTCAACATGAAGAACAAGGGTATTGTCTATTTGGTAGTGAATGGACAATTGGAGAGCCTTTTAACTATTTGCACCAGCTCCAAAACCTTTTTTTTGCTTTAACTGGCGAAGAATTAAACGTTGAACTATGATTAAAACAACAAGCGTAGGAAATTACCAGCCAACAATTAAGCCAATAAGCAGAATTATAAGAAAGGAGGCTCTTAATTCTGTATATAAAACTATCAACCAATTATATAGGCTAATATTGTTTTTAAATAGGCAAAAAATTGATACTAAGACTATAATTGTAAAAAAATAAAATTTGTTGGTATTAAATTAATTTATATACCTTTGTTTTTAGATGATTGAATACTTTTGCCAGAAATGTAAGAAATTGCTATTTAAGGCTGCTCTCATTAAAGGTTCAACTGTTGAGATAAAATGTAAATGTTGCAAGGCCTACAGCACATTTAAAGTATCATAAGAATACAAAATTAGAGCGTCTCGAATGCCATAAAACCAAATAGGTTAATGGCGAATGTATTTACAAGATTAGGCAATGCGGTTGAAGCTTTCAAGGGCGTGAATAAGTCATATAATCCTTTGACTTATAATACATCTAGGATTGAGTTTATAGGTGGTCAATTAGTTTTCAAAGATAGTAAAGATAAGTCAGGCAGCGAGTTATACGCTACATGCCCTCCATTAAATTATATCCTTAATCAAAAGTCGTTATTACATAATAACGGCATCATTAAGTTAGTCAATCCAAGTACATTAATTGAACCAAAGATTAAGGTAGCTAGGTTTGATGAATACGCTAGGTTATTAAGTAATCCTAATCCATTACAAACAGAACACCAGTTCAGAGCACAGGTAACAACGACTATACAAATTTACCGTTATTGTGCTGTATTGAAGATTAAGCCTATCGGGTTTGGTGTGCCTTCGCAGTTATGGGCCTTACCTTCTCAATACCTAGAAATTGAGCGCAACGATAAGATGCTATTTGCTGAAACATCGGCCGACATGATTAAGACGGTTAAGTTTAGGTATGGCAATACGGTTACGACCTTGAATAAAGAAGATTTATATTTCTTTACATCAGCTAATGCAGCATTCGATGATATGTTTTCACCACAGCCAGTATTGGATGCAATTAAGCCGCATTGTGTAAACGTTATAAACATACTAGAATCTAGGCAATCAATTATTCAGCATCAAGGTGCGAAGGGTCTTCTAACGAATACAGCTAAGGATAATATTAGTCCTATTCCTTTGAATGAGGATGATAGGAATGAATTACATAAAGATTGGAGCGAATACGGGTTACTCAAGGGTCAAAAGCGAATAGTTATATCGAATGCCTCATTACAATGGCAGCAAATAGGTTCTCAGTTTAGCGACTTGCAACTACTTGAACAGGCTAAGGATGATATAATGAATATTTGTGCTGGATTAAATTTTAAATTTCAGTTATTGCCGCATGGAACGGAAACAGCCTTTAATAATCAGAATAAGGCTTATGCGGCCCAATATAGAGATTGCACGATACCGGAGGCAGATAATTACATGAGGCAGTATAATGACTGTGTCGAAGCGGCTATGAATGGCGTTTTGCATATCGTTGATTATACAGAGGTCTTGAATAATTTAGTAGATAGGAAAGAAGAAAGTGAGATTAGAAAGAATAATACACAGTCATTGCTGATGCAGTTTGCGGCCTGCTTTATAAAGTATGACGAGGCAGTGATTGAGCTAGGCAACAAGGACATTAACCCTGCGTTTAAGGGCAAGTATTTCAATGAATTAACACCAGACGAACAACAATTATTTATAAGATATGGAAGCAATACTACAAGAAGTGGAGGCGCGCAAGTCGAAGCTAACAACGTTAACCAAGAAGCAGATACAGGAAATCAAGGACAAGAAGGACAAGGCAATCAAGGACAATAAAATTATAATGAAATGACAGAAGCTAATAAAATATATCAACAATCAATGATTGATTGGTTCAATGAATCAGAACTATCAACTAAGATGGCAGAAAGTGAGTTTAAGCATTATAATGAACAAATAGGGCTAATGAAATCTAAGGTGCAACTTCTGGTAAAGCAGATTAAAAGCAATACCAAACGTTTAGAAATAGCTAAAAAGGAATATTCTTCTTGGCTTAAACAAGTAAATAAGAAGTAAAATGAATTACATAATTCCAAACGACATAACGGCTAAAGAAGATCTTTTCAAGTATTTGAAAGACAATAAATCTTTGGTAATGCAACAAAAGAAGTCAGCTATCAAAAGATGTGATGCTTTTAGTTATGTTGTGCCGTTTTATGATAAAAAAGAAGAATTTGATACTAAAGAAATTGGAGCAACAGTTGGAATAGATGCAAATCATGTTCAACTAAAATTCGTAGGCAATACGACTAACTTAATGGATAGTCATGATGATATGCACATTCCTAAACTATGGAATAAAACATTATCAGATAACTATTATTTTTTACACTTACAAGAACATAAAATGGACTTTGACAAGGTAATACACGACCAAATGATAGCTAGTGTAAAGACTGTATCATGGAAGTCCTTAAAATGTAATTATGAAGGTAGTACACAAGCATTATTTGGTAATTCATTAGCTCCCATTGATAGGAATCCTTACATGATAGATCAATATCGTAAAGGATATGTAAATAATCATAGTGTGGGTATGCGTTACAAAAATATATTGATGTGTATCAATAGTGATGAAAAGTACTACAAAGAAGAAAAAGAATATTGGGATAAGTATTATCCAATGATGGCAAATAAGCAATTTGCTGATGAAAAAGGGTACTTCTTCGCAGTATTAGAAGCTGAACTAATAGAAATTTCAGCAGTTGTAAAAGGTAGCAATGTGGTAACGCCCACAGTATCAGTAACAGAATCAAAAGAGGCCGTCATCGACACTTCTTCGAACATAGAGCCGACTGTAAAAGTCACTCAATCAATAGACTTCGCTAAGTTGGCGAAGGAAAAATTATATAACAATTAAAACTAATTAAAAATGACAGATCAAGAAAAGGAGTTCTTGGAAGCTAATAAAGCGCAAACACAAGAATTACTACAACAAAAAGAAAAGGAATTTGAAGCTAAATTGAAAGCTATCAATGAGCAGTTTACAGGTTCTACAGAGCAGTTAAAGCAAATTACAGAGCAGTTAGCAGCTAACAAAGAGGCGTTAATAGCACAAGGCATTGAATTAGCCCAATCAAAGAATTTACAAGCTAGTAAAGGAGTAGATATGATTAGCAAGTTCAATGGTATTTACAAAGAGAAGCAAGAAGAGTTCAAAGGAATGTCATCTGGTTCATTTGGTGGTAAAATCAATTTCGATATTGGTGTAACTAACAAAGCTAGTGCGGACATGAGTTTGTCAAACATTACAGCGGCTACAGGTTTTTTATCTTCCTTTGATAACGAAGTAGGCCGTTTTGTTAGACGTAGGCCGTTTTTAAGAGACATTATTAGAACTGTAGGCGTAGATAATGCTTACGTTGAATGGATGGACCAAGCGAGTGCAGATGGTACAACAGCAACAGTAGCGGAGGGATCAGCTAAACCAAAGATTGACTTTGATTTAACACCAAGGAAATTACCAGTAGAGGTTATTGCAGCTTATGTAACTACTACAAAGCAAAGTCTTGCAGATTACAAGCAAATGAACGGTTTAATTAATGATGAATTGCGTCAGAATGTTGAATTGGTATTAGATGCTAATATCTTAACGGGTAATGGAACTACACCAAACTTAAAAGGTATATCTACTTACGCCACAGCTTATGTAAATACTGGTTTCGCGGCCTTAGTTGATAATGCTAGTGAGGCTGATTTGTGGAATGTAATGGCAGCGCAAATTTCAGCGGCTAATGGTATGGGTACGCATATATTAATGCACCCAACTGATGTTGCTAAATTCCGATCATTAAGAAAAGACACTACAGGTAATTATGCCTATCCTTGGTGGTTAGGTACAAATATGTCATATATGGGCATGGAGATTGTAGAGAATACTGGAGTTACAGTTAATACCTGCTATGTTATAGATGCGAGCGTATGTAGATTGGCATTGCGTGAAGATTTCAATGTAACTGTAGGGCTAGACGGTAACAACTTTACTAAGAATCAGGTTACTATTCTTGGTGAGATGCGAGCAGCGCACTACGTTAAGGAGAATGATAAAGTTAAATTAATTTATTGTTCAGGTATCACAGCAGCATTAGCAGCATTAGAAAAACCTTAATAGATTATGGCAACTAGTAAAAAAGAAACGGCAGCAGGATATGTATATGTTACTTATATCAAGGACGGTTCTAAGGCCAAGAAGGGAGAAGAAGTATTAGTTACAATCGAAAGAGCCGAACAATTAAAAGAACTAGGGTTTATAAAATAATGGCAATCATTACCACATATCTAAATTTCGTAGCTGATATATATATTCCAAATAGCGCACCTTCCCTAGCGGAGGGTGCGAATTTGGATAAGTTAATCAATCAGTTTGAGCCTAAGATGTTGAAAGATGTTCTAGGTTACAAAATGTATGATGAAATGCAAACGAATTATACTCAAGGTTCGGGCGTATGGCACGACTTTATAGCAGGTAAAAATTATATAGATACCTATGGCAATACTCAAAATTGGGATGGATTTAGGAATATAGGTTTGAATCCAATGGCTAACTATATTTATTGCAAGTGGCATGAGCAGAATGTAACAAATACCGTCTCTTTGGGAGAACGTAAAGGTAAGTTTGAGAACATGGAGCAGGCCGCTGTACACAGTAAATATATCAAGGCTTGGAATGAAATGTCTGATATGTTGCTAGTAATGGATGAGTTTATTGCAATCAACAAAGAGGACTATCCAAATTACATTGGTTTCACTTTCCCTATTGATGCTAACTACACATTATTTAATCGGTTACCAAGCAATATCAAATACTTCAAGAAAAATAACGGGATATTCTAATGGCAGCAACATACACATCTTTACCAATATCACTTAGCAAAGTACTAGAATCTATAGTCTCTGATTGTAGTGATGCGTTAATAGATGACATTGGAGCGGCTATTAATTTCAAGGCTGATAGTTTCTTGAAGATTATGAGTGAATTAGTTGAAGAATCAAAGACTGATCCGATTAGATACCCATTGTTTGCATTGTTACAGCCGTATCAATCGAAGTTAGGGGATTACAATGGTTCAGATATTACTTGTGATATTCTGATTGCTAATTTATCAGACCCACATAAGAATTGGGAACAAAGAGAGGACGGTAATTATACGCCTATCTTACTACCAATATATTCTGAGTTTATGACTAGGCTAGGATTAGAGGGTGCAATCGAATATGAAGGGCGTACCCCAGACCACAAGATGATTAAATTATATCATTTAGGGGATGTCAAAGGTGGCCATAACGGTTACATTATTCCTGATGTGATAGACGCTATACTCATTGAGGGCCTAAGTTTTCGGCTTGATGGTTCGCAGACTTGTATAGGGCTAACCGTACCATGTGAGCAATACCATGAGGCGCAGTTAGTTGACTATATGAATACTTTGTCGGTTTCAGAATCGAATGGTAATTTAATCATTGGATTAGCAGCGGCTACTTTTATAAGTTTATTGCCGGGTGGCCCAGTTGAGTATATGGTAGACTTTGGCTATGGTTCAGGTAGTGTAAAATTAGAGATATTAACACCTTTGGACTTTGACTACACAGTATTATCTGCTGGTACTTACATTGGTACAATTACTTCCTCGTATGGTTCACAGATGCAGTTTGAATATACAGTTGCAGATAATGGACAAGTTAAATCCATATCTAGCATCGTGTATATGAATACTTTGTCCTTGGATTATAACGATTTGGATTGTACCGATAAATCTAACTATCCTATTGAGATAGGGTATAGGGTTGTATCTACTTCTCAATATTTTTCTAACGTTGGCATTAAAACCGCTAACGGTACTTTGGTTTATTCTGAAACTTACGGCACTACATTAGATGCAACAGATACCTATACAGGTGGAAGGCTTACAACAATGAATGAACTATATCAGGTAAACGTGACTACACGAAATAATAACATATTAACGAATAAAATTACATTACAAATTAAAACAATTTAAAAAATGCCAGCAGGAATAAATGAAATTTCGTGTAATATCGCGAA
>OFQY01000882.1_pt1 | contig 10310 bp, 11 predicted proteins | sample 1542991 | NCBI WGS metagenome assembly OFQY01 (sample SAMN07774224, study PRJEB24372) | wastewater metagenome | isolation source: Exp Tend VB 10WW | collected 2016-02
GGGCCTGTACCTGGCCCGCACGGTGCAGATGACGCAGATGCCGGAGCTGGTCGCCTTCATGCACAGCATGATCGGCCTGGCTGCCGTGTTCATCGCCATCGCTGCGGTGGTTGAGCCGCAATCCCTGGGTATCGTGGCCAGCCTCTGCGACGCCATCCCGGTCGGCAACCGCCTGGAACTGTTCCTCGGTGCAGCCATCGGCGCCATCACCTTCTCCGGTTCGGTGATCGCCTTCGGCAAACTCTCGGGCAAGTACAAGTTCCGCCTGTTCCAGGGCGCACCTGTGCAGTTCAAGGGTCAGCACATGCTGAACCTGGCCATCGGCCTGACCGTGATCGGCCTGGGCCTGGTGTACATGTTCACCGGCAACCTGCAGGCGTTTGCGGTGATGCTGGCGCTGGCCTTCATCATCGGCGGGCTGTGGGTCGACATGGGCGGCAAGGAGGTCCTGGCCGGCTTTCCCGGCGATCTGTTCCTGACCCTGGTCGGCATTACCTATCTGTTCGCCATCGCGCAGAAGAACGGCACCATCGACCTGCTGGTGCACTGGGCAGTGAAAGCCGTGCGCGGCCATATCGTGGCCATTCCGTGGGTAATGTTCGTGATCACCGCGGTCCTCACTGCGTTCGGTGCACTGGGCCCGGCGGCGGTCGCGATCATCGGCCCGGTCGCGCTGCGCTTTGCCAAGCAGTACAACATCAACCCGTTGATGATGGGCCTGCTGGTGATCCATGGCGCACAGGCGGGCGGCTTCTCGCCGATCAGCGTATACGGCAGCATCACCAACGGCGTGGTGCAGAAAGCCGGGCTGGAAGTGACCGAGATGGCGGTGTTCCTGACCAGTCTGGGCTTCAACTTCATGATGGCGACGGGCTCCTCGCAGGAGTGGGAATGCTGTTGCTGGCCGCATGCAGTCCGGTGCATGTGGTCAGGTCAAACCAGGCCAGGACCTATGCAGGTCTCAGCATCCACGGGGAACGTCGGATGGAGATCGTGCCAGCGGGTAGCACGCACGGGCACTTCCAGACGGTGACTCTCGCCGAGGAATTATGGCGGTGCAGGGCTTGAACGTCCCGATGGACGCGCCTTGGTACAACGCATTCAAATCAGAGTTGATGAGCTTCCCCGCCGGCAAGCACGACGATCAGGTCGATGCCCTGGGGTTGATAGGACAGCTCTTGGATAAAATCAGAGGCGGCAACAAGCCGCGACCGGCTGAGAAGCCTCGTGACCGCTGGTCCAGATTCTTGGATAGCGACGACGAACAGGAAGAAACGAATTGGAAAACGGCCTAAACGACAAGGAGAGCGACGAGAACGCTCCCGTAAAAGGTCAAGCCGTTGACGTATCCGTGCTTGTGCAATGGCGCGATGCTGCGGAAGAGTCCAGCTACGAAGCCCGTCAGCTATCCGAGCGCGACCGGGACTATTACGATAACAAGCAGCTCACTGCCGCTGAAGAGAAATCCCTAAAGAAGCGCGGCCAGCCTCCCACGATATTCAACCGCATCAAGCGGAAGATCAATTACCTCGGCGGACTAGAGAAGCGCCAGCGCGCAATGCCAAAGGCTATGCCGCGCAATCCCGTTGATGAGGATGATGCAAGCGCGGTCACTGACGGCCTTCGCTATGTAGTTGACGACCAGAACTACGCAGCCATTCGTTCCATGATCTGGAAGAATATATGCATCGAAGGTGCAGGCGGTATCGAGATTGCCGTCGAGATGAAGCAGTACGGCCCGTGCATTACGCTCAAGCGTATTAACTGGGATCGTATGTTCTGGGACCCGCACTCAAGCGAGGCGGATTTCTCGGATGCTATGTACAAAGGCATCGACGTATGGATGGATGAAGACGACGCGCTTCATCAGTACAAAAACACGCCGGGGATTAAAGAGATCCTTCAGGCTGCCTACAAATCGGCCCCCAAGGGCGACACCTACGAAGACAAGCCGAAGAACGGCGTCTGGGCTGACAGAAAGCGTCGGCGCATTCGCGTCTCGCAGATGTACTTCAAGGCTTCAGGCGTTTGGTACTATGCGGAGTTCACGCATGGCGGATTGCTCAAGGGCGATGTAAGCCCGTACCTGGATGAAGACGGCGAGCCTTCGTGCGCGTTTGAGTTCCAGTCGGCCTATGTCGATCGCGACAACAATCGCTACGGAGAGGCGAGGGAGCTTATCTCCCCTCAAGATGCTTTTAACAAGCGCCACTCGAAGCTACTGCATCGCACTTCGTCCCGGCAGATTCGCTATGATCCATCCCTTGGCGGCGTGGACGATATTGAGAAGGTCCGCAAAGAACTTTCCAAACCTGACGGCGTAGTTGAAGCCGCGAAGGATGGTCTGGAGATCATTCCTCAAAGCGACCAGTCGGCAGCAGAGTTTCAGCTTCTCTCGTTTACGGGACAGGAACTGGACGCCATTGGCGCTAACTCAGCGCTGCTTGGCGAGCAGGGCGGGGCGCCTTCTGGCAAGGCCATTCAGCTTAATCAAACCGGCGGCATGGTCGAGCTAGGCGATTTGTTTGACGGCCTTCGTCACTTGGACGTTCGCGTGTTCCGCCAAATCTGGAATCGCATCCGTCAGTTCTGGACCGAAGAGAAGTGGGTTCGCGTAACCGACGACGAGCGAACAATTCGCTTCGTTGGCTACAACGTCGATCCCATGAAGCAGATGATGATGCAGGCGCAGTCGGGCGGTCAAATGCCGGAGAATATCTCCGTCATGGATCGTAACCCCGGCGAGATGGACGTTGATATCATCATCGAAGACGCGCCCGACGGAATTACGCCGCAGGTCGAGCAGTTCAACGCGCTTGTGCAGTTCAAGCAGGCCGATCCTGACTCTATCCCGTCTGACGTGCTGATCGAATTGATGCCGGGTGTGAAAACCAGCGTTAAGAAGCGCATCATCGAGCATAACGAAAAGCGTATGCAGCCAGATCCAATGCAGCAGCAGTTGCAGATGGCCGGCGCAGAGGAAGAAATCAAGAAACTCGCTTCTGAGTCGTTCAAGAACCAGACGCAGGGACAGCTTAATCTGGCTAAGGCACAGCAGAGCGAGGCGGACGCCTTTGCTAACTTGCTAGTGGCGATGAATCCGCCCGAGCCTGCCAGAGAACAGATACCGCAATACTAACCCGCTTGAAGCGGGTTTTTTGTTGCGCCAACCGACGCCGGGTTACGGGCGACAGCGTGATGCCAACGCATGAAGGGCAAATGCGGGATGCCGCCGCTATCGGGCAATCGTGGGTGAATGAATGGCTGAAATAGAGGAAATACTGAAAGGCGATAAGCCGCCTGTCGAAGAGAAGGCAAAGGCAGAGGTTGTTTCCGATCCGGTAGAGAAGCCGGAATCCGAAACACCGGAGAAGCCTGAAGCTGAAGCACCTGAAGCGCCTGCACCGGAAGAGAAACCGGAAGCCGCGCCAGAACCCGGACCTTCGCGAGAAGTATCCGGCCTGAAGGCTGCAAACACGGCAGAGCGAAAGAAACGTCAGCAGGCAGAAGCCGAACGAGAAGAACTGCGACAAGAACTGGACAAGCGCGAACAACGCTGGCGCCAGGATATGCAGCAGATGATGGCTCAGTTCGCGCCAAAGCCGCCAGAAACTCCAGCACCGAACGTCTTTGAAGACCCGGAAGGCTGGCAGCGGCAGCAAAGCCAAACATACGAACAGCGGCTCCGACAGACGGAAGTTAAAATGTCCGAACGTCTTGCCCGCGTTCAATATGGTGATGACGTTTACAGCGAAGCGGAACGAGAGATCGAAAATCATTACCGGAACAATCCGAATGACCCGATCTTCGTTGCAATCCAGCGGTCAGACGATCCTGCGGGCGTAATGGTCCAATGGCATCAGAACCGTCAAAAGCTGAACGACCTTTCAGATCCCGAAACCTTGATCGAAAAGCAGCTTGCAACAGCAAGCCCTGAGTTCAAGGCGAAGCTCCTCTCAATGCTTGGCGGTCAATCCGCCGAGCCCAAGTCAGCAACACCCGCGCCATCCGCACTCCCTTCCAATCTAGCGGGGGCGCGTTCGGTTCGCGGTCAAGGAAAAGTCTTCACGGGCGCACAGCCCATCGGGGACATTCTCAAGACGCTTAGAAAATAACCGGACGGCCTGACCTCCGCGCTTCACGCAAGGAGGCCAACTAATGGCCGACACTAATGTCTCGACGGGCCTAACCGTCGAACAGTGGGACGACAAATTCTTCACTGAATACCTCACTGAAAACCGCTTTTCCGGTGAATTTGGCACCGACGAAAGCTCGATCATCCAGGTTAAAGAAGACCTGACCAAAAAGAAGGGCGACCGCATTAACTTTGCGCTCGTCAACAAGCTAACCAATGACGCAATCACGGGTTCGAACACGCTCGAAGGCAACGAAGAGCGTATGGACTCGCGTTCGTTCGAGGTTGCAGTCGACAAGCGCCGCAACGGTGTTCGCGTCGCTGAAATCGACGAACAGTATTCCGCAATTGATCTCCGTCAGGCCGCGAAAGCGACCCTGAAGGAATGGTCGATGAAGGATACCGAGAAGCTCGTCATTGAGGCTCTCGCGTCGATCAACGGCACGAACTACTCGTCCGCTTCGGAAGCTTCCAAGGATGCGTGGCTGGTCGATAACTCCGACCGCGTTCTGTTTGGTGCTGCGGCTGCCGGCTACACGGATCACAGCTCGGATCTTTCCCTGCTGGATACGTCGGCTGACTCGCTCACTGCCTCGGCTCTTTCGAAGCTGAAGTATATGGCGCGAGTTACCGCTAACCCGAAGATTCGTCCGATCCGCTCGGAAGAGAACGGTCGCCACTACTACATCGCTTACGTGGACCCGCGTCTGTTCCGCGATCTCAAGAATGAATCGTCTTCGCCTATTCGTCAGGCGCAGCGCGAAGTTTCGCTTGAGATGGAGAATAACCGTCTGTTCAAGGGCGGCGATCTTCTGTGGGACGGCATCATCATCAAGGAAGTCCCCGAGATCTATGACGTTCTCGGCACGACCTTGGCGAACAAGGGCGACTCCGCGACGACCGAAGTGGGAACCGTGTTCCTCTGCGGCGCGCAGGCTGTCGGCGCTGCTTACGCCCGTCGTTGGCGTTCTCGTGAAGAGACGTTCGACTACGGCGACAAGCAGGGCGTCGCAATCGACGCGATCTACGGCATCAAGAAGATGCAGTTCGGCTCCGGCTCGACTGACACGGCTGATCTCAAGGATCACGGCGTCGTCACCGGCTATTTCGCAACCACGAACTAAGGAAAGGGACAGAACATGGCTACTCTTACTGGCACTCGTGCTGCTTCCACTTTCCCGGTTTCTGGCCAGGGAATGGGTGGCAAGCTCAACGTCGCTTATGGATCGAAAACGATCACGGCGAACTCTGATCTGGCCGCCGGCAACATCATCGAACTCTGCCGCGTTCCCAAGGGTGCTGTAATCCTTGGTGGCAAGTTCACCATGACGAAGATGGAAAGCGCAACCACGCTTAAGCTCGACCTTAACGTGGGTTACGCTGGCGCAACTGACGCGCTTGGCAACTTCGGCGCACTTAGCGCCGCTGCGGTCACGAACTACAAGCCGGAAACCACGGGTACTGTTGTTCCCTTGGGCGGCTTGCTGTTGACGACCGGCCCCATCACGACGACTGCTGAAACCGTCATTCAGGTAACGAGCGTTGCTTCGGCCCGCACGTTCACGACTGGCGGCGGCGTCATTACGGTCACTGTCGAATACATGATGCCGTAATGCCAACTACCTTGCTGGAGGCTGTTGGTATATGCGACGCGGAAACCTGCCAGAAGCATCTTGATTATGCTCTGTCATGGAATCTGCCGCAGGTAACACGGCAACCGGCAAGGGAAGGCAAAATTGCGATAGTCGGGGGTGGTCCATCCATCTCCGACTATTTGCACGAACTAAAAGACTACGATGAAGTATGGGCAATCAACGGAACGTTCGATTGGCTTCATACGCAGGGCATTAAGCCCGACGCCTTTGTTGCGTGCGATCCTCTTAAGAATATCACGGACTACCTTAGAGAACCTCGTCAGGGCGTAAAATACTACATTGCGAGCGTTTGCGATCCATCCGTGTTTCAAAGACTGGAAGGATGTGACGTTCGCGTATGGCATTGCCGTGACGACGAACTGAAGTTTCCTCAAGGGACCGTTGGCATAGGTGGCGGGACTACCTGTGCAACACGAGCCCCATTCCTCGCACAAGTCGAGGGATGGAGAGACATAACGCTTTATGGCGTGGATTCGTCATTCCGCGAAGGAAAGACCCACGCAGATGATCGGTCCATTCGTTCATTCCTGGATGACTTCGGACAGCATCTGACAGTTTCGGTCGAGGGCCGCACGTTCGATACGGCGATGAACCTTGTTCATCAGTCAACGAATTTGGCCACGATCAAAGAACTATTCGACGAACACAAGTGGGCGAAGTTTGAAATCCGCACGGGCGGAATGCTTGGGGCGTTTCTGAAAGCTGAGATGAAAGACTTGGACAAGTTGGTGCTCGCTCATGGCTAACACGGCAGACGATCTGGCGAGAGATGTTGGACTCGAGCTTGGCATCATTGACGCCGTGTCAGAACTAAGCGCAGACGAGCTTGTCGATCTTCAGAAGATTTCACGGCACATTCACGCGCAACTCCGTGTTCAGCATTGCTGCTATTGGGATGAAGACGATATTCCCGACGAGGTTTATCAGCCTCTAAAGCTCTATCTCGCCTCATGTTCGGGCAAGACGTTCGGCAAGAGCGTAGTTGATGCTGGCCTGGATGAAGCAACGACGAGGATTGCAAGGCGCAGGGCGTTAGCTGCCGTTGCGACGCCGCGTTACGCGGGCAATCCTACTAAGGCCGAATACTTCTAATGGTAGCGCCAAACGAAAATCCGCCGCTCGATTGTGAGACGGCGCAAAGACTACTGAGATACGAAGAGCATAGCGGTCATTTCTATTGGCGCGTGGCTAGGGCCAAGAAAAAAGCAGGTTCTCGCGCAGGTTCCTTAAAGCATACCGGGTACCGAGAAATCCGCATTGACGGTGTTGGCTATCTAGAACATCGGCTTGCTTGGCTTTTCCTAAATGGTCGCTGGCCAAAGGCGCAGGTTGACCACATAAATAACGAACGCAGCGATAACCGCGCGTGCAACCTGAGAGAGGCAACACCGCAGAATAACGCTGCCAACAAGCGCGTAAGCCGCATAAGCAGGAGCGGCCTGAAGGGCGTTTACTTCAATACCGTAGCCAAGCGTTGGGCCGCTTATATCCGCCACAATGGAAAGGGCCAGACTATTGGCTACTACGACACACCCGTAGCTGCCTCTGCCGCCTATATGCGCCGCGCAACAGAACTGTTCGGCGACTACGCGAGGGCTAGTTAGCCGTGCCGATGATCCCGCTTGCGTCCAAGTCGGACCCGGCAAAGCGTGAAGTTGTTACATCGGAAAGACTCGTCAATCTCTACGCTATTGCCAATCCTAAAGAAGCGCGTTCCCCGTTTTATCTGAATAGAACACCGGGAATGACGGCTTGGTCCCGTCCGTCTTCGGAATTGTGTCGCGGGCTATTCGATGCAGACGATGAGGGTTTGGGCGTTTATGGCTCGACGCTGTTTGCATTCAATGAGAATGGCGGGCCGACCTCTAGGGGCACAATCACGGGCACCCGTGATATTCGCTGGTCGCAGAACAACGCAAGTGACCGCGAGACAGTAATCACTACGGGGACTACTGCTTATCAATACACGGCAGGGGCTCTTTCGACAATCGGCGGTGATTTAGCCTCGCTCGATATTATCGACACGATCTGCATAAACGGCATTACGATTTGCTTCACTGAGGACGGAAAGGGATATTATTCCGCCGTCAATGACGCAAACAACTACAGCGCACTGAACTTCTTTACCGTTCCGGGAACTGGATCGTTCAAGGCAGCGATGCTCTTGGGCAATCAGTTCGTAGTGTGGCGCGATGCTGGGATGCACGTCTTCCGGCATGTAGCTGACGATGCTGACGAGCCGTTCCAGTTGGTTCAAGGCGCAGATAAACCATTTGGCTGCCTGAACACCTTTGCAAACGCAAACGTGGGAGGTGTGATCTGCTTTATTGATCAGTACGGTGCACCGCGTTTAATCTCTGCCGGCTATCAACCTCAGCCCTTCGGAAACGAGGGTGTGCAGGGCGATATTGAACAGTTGGTCGATAAAGAAGACCTGAGATTGTGGGGCTACGTTACCGGGGATCGCGGGTTTCTGGTTATCTACTCCAGCGAATTTACTTGGGTCTATGATTTCAAGGAACAGCGCTGGCACAATCGCCAGAGCTATCAACGAGTAACCTGGCAATGCAAACACTACATGAGGTTTGCAAACAAGGATCTGGTTGCGCCGGATCAGTCCGGTGATTTGTTTTATCTGGACGACGAATCCTATTCGGAAGACGGCAAGCACATTGTTTGGGAGTTTACCTGCCCGCTGGTGACGAACTTCCCGAACGGCGGAACGATTAGCGGGCTTCATTTCGATATTGAAGTGGGTACTGCTTTAGGCGCCTCTGCTGAAGACGAAGATCAAGAACCGATGTTTACCGTGTTCATCTCTCGGGACGCGGGGAAGACCTACGGCATTGGCCGGCAGTTATCTTTGGGTCGCAGGGGTGTTTGGCGCAAACGTCTTTCGCTCAATCGCTGCGGGGATTTTGGCAGGGAAGGTTTCATTGTCAGAGCATCAGGCTCAGGCAAGACGCCTAACGCCATTATGAATCTAGCGGGCGACATTACGCAAAAGGCCACGTAATGGCCGCGCTAAAAGAACTGAATATTCCGGACTCTTCAAGTCTTGTTCCGGGAGATGCAGAAGCCACACCTGAAATGATGGGGCTTCTCAACTCCATCAAGACAATCCTGTCTCGCATGAAGGCATTGCTGGATGGGACGATAGTGGATTCCCGCGATTGGGAAATGCGATTCGTTGAGGACGGGACGTACTCGCTGGCCCTCAATACTCCGTTTGGCATGACCATTCAGTCGGTCACAACGGACGCAGATTCGGGAACGTGTACGGCTACAGTTAAGATCAATGGGGTTGCTTTAGGCGGAACGGCTAACAGCGTTTCTTCTACTGAAACCACGCAAGCACACACTACTGCGAATGCGGCAGTCGTTGGGGATGAAGTAACTCTGGTTATCTCGTCCAATTCGTCTTGTGAGAATATGAGACTGTCTTTCAAGTTTACCCGGCCTCTTATCGTATGAGCCGGGTAATACTGATTGAGAGTGGCGGGGTAAAGAAAGACTATCTCGGAGTTCACTCTGCTGAGCCGGGGGGCGCGGTATCATCGCACACGTTCTCTGGCGTTGATCTTGGCGCAACCTCCGCAAGCGGTGTTCTCGTCATTGGGTGTGGAGTATCTGGGTCAAGCAGCAACCCGACTGCACTATTGGTCAACGGTGTTGCGGCCACTCAAGTCGCCAATATCGGAACCGGCGGCTTGGGCGCGAGTATCTATTCAATCACAGGCCAGTCCGGGACTGGCACCATACAGGTTCAAAGTGCAAACCCCGCGCAGGTATTTTGGGCCGCAGCCTATAAGTTGCGTGGGGTTCAAAACGCTACCGCACATGATTTCCACGCAGCAACTTCAAGCCCGCTTAGCTTCGACATTCCGGCAAGGGGAGTTGGGTTGGCCTTTGGCATGTTTAACACATCTGCGGCAGCGACTACTTGGGGCGGGCTGACGGAAGACTTCGATACTTCGATCCCGCAGTTTCAATATGCGACCGGCGCGTCGCTGAATTTCGACGCGGCGCAAACTCCGCTTAGCGTAACCAATAACAGCTCGGCAAGTTTGAAGCGTTTCGTCGGCGCAAGCTGGCGCTGAACTAACACACATTCTGATCTGACAACGCGCATCTCGCGCGAAGGGAATATGCTATGAGTTTTCTAGGGAATCTAACCGGCACCAATAGCGCACGAAAGAACATCGCCCTAGCAGGCGATCAATCGCGCATGGAACAGCGTTACGGCTACGACGATGTGAACCAGATGTACGCGCCTCTTCGTGAGGCTGGTACAAATGCCTTCGGCACGCTTCAGAATATCGCGGGCCTTAACGGTCCACAGGCACAGCAGGACTGGTACAACAACTACGTTGAAAGCCCTGACGTTGCGTTTCGTAGGCAGCAGGGCATTAACGCGATCGACAATTCCTCGGCTGCTCGAACCGGCGGGGTAATGTCGGGCGGGTTGCTAAAGCGCCTCCAGGAATTTGGCACTGGCGTTGCGACGCAGGACTTGAACA
>OFQY01000883.1_pt1 | contig 10308 bp, 20 predicted proteins | sample 1542991 | NCBI WGS metagenome assembly OFQY01 (sample SAMN07774224, study PRJEB24372) | wastewater metagenome | isolation source: Exp Tend VB 10WW | collected 2016-02
ACGGGTTGGCAACAAGGCCGCGAGCCCCGCGCTGGAGCAGGCGATGGCCGAGGCGCGAGAGGCACGACGGGGGCGGGTCGAATGACCGTCACCATCCACCGCGACTTCGGGCAGCGCTCGGACGACTGGTACGCGGCCCGGCGCGGCATGGTCACCGCCTCCACCATCGGGCAACTCGTGACCGTGGGAGCGCCCGGAGCCGACGCCTATGACTGCCCGGCATGCACCGCTCTCATCGGGACTCCGTGCGTCTCCCTACGCAACGGGGAGCCGATCAAGACCACTCACCCGGCCCGCGTTGAGGTCGCCTCGCGAATGGCCGGCGAGGTGCCACCAGTGCTCACCATCGCGGACGGCGACGTAGCACACGGCGTGTTGAGCGCCCTTGCGGCCGAGCGCATCTCCGGGGTCACCGAGGAGACACCAACGACCGGCGACATGTGGCGCGGTGTGATCGCTGAGCCATTCGCACGGGACGCCTATGCCGAGCACGTCGGCCTGCCCGTGGAAGAGGTCGCGCTCATCGTCCGCGACCTCGGCAACGGGCTGCGGATCGGCTACAGCCCGGACGGGCTCGTGGGCGACGACGGGCTCGTGGAGATCAAGGCACCCCGCGCGAAGGGTCACGTCGACACCGTGATCCGCGGCGAGATCCCCGCCCGACACATGGCGCAACTGCAGACGGGTCTGTACGTGAGCGGGCGCGAGTGGGTCGACTTCGTTTCCTTCTCGGGCGGCCTGCACCTGTGGGTCAGGCGCGTCGAACTCGACCCCCAGTGGCAGGCCATGATCCCCGCCGCGCTCGCCTATGCCGAGGCCGGGATCACCGACCGCATCGAGCACTACCGGGCAGCCACCAGCGGACTTCCGCTCACCGAGCCGCTGCCCACCTATGACGACATCACCATCTAGGAGACCCCGTGGACATCACCGAAACGCTCGCACCAAAGTCCGATCAACTCGATGCCGTCGACCTGCTCGGCGGCCCGCGCACCTTCACGATCACAGGCGTCAAGGCGGGCAACGAAGAGCAGCCTGTGCAGATCTCGCTTGCCGAGTTCCCGCGCGTCTGGCGACCCGGCAAGTCAATGCGCCGTGTTCTGGCTGCGGCGTGGGGCACTGACGCCAAGGCGTGGGTCGGTCGCCGCGTCACCCTGTACTGCGACAACTCCGTGAAGTTCGGCGGGGAAGAGGTCGGCGGCACGCGCATCAGCCACCTGAGCAACATCAGCAAGGCGCTGTCGGTGCCGCTGCTCGTCACCCGCGGCAGGAGCGGAATGTTCAAGGTCCAGCCGCTCAAGGAAGAGCCGCGACCGACCGAGGCGGACGTGACCGCGTGCACCGACCGTGACGCGCTGACGGCCATGTGGCGCACACACACGGACCTGCGCCCGGCCATCGAAGCGCGCGTTGCCGAACTTGACGCGCAGGCCAAGAGCGCCGCCACGACCGAGGCCGACACGGGTGAGCCCTCGTGATCGTCTACATCGCCGGACCAATGACCGGCATCCCGGACCTCAACTACCCCGCGTTCAACGCCGCAGAGGAAGCCCTCACGGCAGCCGGGCACGCGGTCCTCAACCCAGCCCGCAACGGCACCATCGTCGGCAGCAACGCGTGGCAGCAGTACATGCGGCTGAGCATTGCCCAGGTGCTCCAGGCCGAGGCCGTCGCTCTCCTGCCGGGGTGGGTGAACAGCCGGGGTGCGTTGCTTGAGCGCCGCATCGCCACGGCCCTCGGACTCCTAGTGGGGGCCGTCGCGGACTTCCTGGGCGGTGAGCCCTCGTGACCGCCAGCCTCTACGACGCCGGCCCCACGTCCTGCGTCATCGCTCTCGGCCCCATCCGAGCCACCTACTCCCGCCGCGCTGTCGAGCGGGTCCTCAAGTGGCTGGACACCGAGGTCACCGTGCCTGTCAGCGACGACATGGGCGTCTGGCTGGGGCTGCACGTGGTCCCGGTCTGGGTGCTGCGGGCGGCTGTGGCAGAGATGGGGCGGGCATGACCTACGCCGACTTCCTCGCCGCCAAACTCCAGCGCCACAACGGTGCCGGGTTCGCTCCCCATGTCATGCCCGACCACCTGTTCGACTTCCAGGCCGAGTTGGTCGACTGGGCCGTCCGACAAGGCAGGGCAGCCCTGTTCGCAGACTGCGGCATGGGCAAGACACCCATGGAACTCGCCTGGGCTGAGAACGTCCACCGCGAGACGGGCAAGCCAGTCCTGCTCCTGACCCCGTTGGCGGTCGGATTCCAGATCGTCTCCGAGGCAGAGAAGTTCGGCCACGACGCAGCCCGCTCACGCGACGGCAAGCCCGCGGCCGCGATCACGGTCACCAACTACGAGCAGGCACACAAGTTCTCGCCAGACGACTTCGGCGGGATCGTCTGCGACGAGTCAAGCGCGATCAAGGCCTACGACGGAGAGCGCCGAGCGATCGTCACCGAACTCCTGCGGACAGTTCCCTACCGACTGCTCGGCACCGCCACGGCGGCACCGAACGACTACCAGGAACTTGGGACCTCAAGCGAGGCACTGGGCGAACTGGGCTACACGGACATGCTCACCCGGTTCTTCGTCAACGACAATCGGACCAACACCCATAGGTCCTCGTTCGCCGCGGGTGGCCGCAACGTTGGGTGGCGCTTCAAGGGCCACGCCCGTGAGCCATTCTGGCGGTGGGTGTCCTCGTGGGGGCGTGCGATCCGTAAGCCGTCCGACTACGGCTATGACGACGGTGGGTTCGTCCTGCCCGAACTGCGCCACCGAACCCACATTGTTGAGGCCAGCACGCCCCGCGAGGGCACGTTGTTTGACGTGCCGGCCGTGGGGCTGGCCGAGGAACGCGAAGAGGCGCGACGCACCATCGATGAGCGATGCGAACTCGCCGCCGAGGTCCTGGCCGAGGCGGATTCGGCCGTCGCATGGTGCCACCTAAACGACGAGTCAGCACGACTCGCGCGCCTGATCCCTGGCGCAGTTGAGGTCACCGGATCGGATAGCCCGGAGGCCAAGGAAGAGAAGTTGCGGGCCTTCACGAACGGCGAGATTCGGGTCCTCGTGACCAAGCCTGTCATTGGCGCATGGGGCCTCAACTGGCAGCACTGCCACCGCATGACGTACTTCCCGTCGCACTCCTACGAGCAGTACTACCAAGCCATCCGGCGGTCCTGGCGGTTTGGGCAGACCCAGCCCGTTGTCGTCGACGTGATCACCACCAAGGGCGGCCTGAACACCCTGACCAGCCTGCGGCGCAAGGCCACTCAGGCAGACGTGATGTTCGACGAACTGATCCGCCACATGCGCGACGCCTTGGCTATCGCGCGCTCCACCGCCTACAACGAGAGGATCGAGGTCCCGGCATGGCTGGCGTGAAAGCCCAGGTCGTCACCGACCAGTACGCGATCTACAACGCCGACTGCATGGACGTGCTGCGGGCGCTCCCTGACGAGTCGATCCACGGCTCGATCTACTCGCCCCCGTTCGGCGGTCTATACCACTACAGCAGCGACGAGCGGGACCTATCCAACGCCCGCACCTACGCCGAGTTCTTCGAGCACTACGGCTACGTGCTCGACGAGAAGTGGCGCGTCACTATGCCGGGCCGAACAAGCGCCGTCCACGCCGCCCTGATCCCTACCGGCAACACCGGCAGCGACGCATACACCGACTTCCCGGGCGACGTGATCCGCGCGCACCAGAAGCGCGGGTGGCAGTTCATCGCCCGGCACGTCATCTGGAAAGAGCCTCTTGCGGTCCGCAACCGGACCATGGCGAAGAACCTCGCGCACAAGAGCATCGTCGACAACGGTGGCCTTGGAGGCGTTGCGGCACCTGACGAACTGCTGATCTTCCGCAAGCCGGGCAAGGGAGAGCCGGTTCGTCACGAGGTGGGACTGCATGGCGACTACGCCGGCGGTGAGCAAGTGCCGGCCGAACTGCATCGGTATCGGGCATGGACGGGCGACCAGAAGAGCAACCGCTACTCCCACTGGATCTGGCGGCGCTACGCCTCCAGCGTGTGGGATGACGTGCGAATTGACCGAGTGCTGCCCTTCCGTGACGCACGCGATGAGGACGACGAGAAGCACGTCCACCCGCTGCAACTCGACGTGATCGAGCGCTACATCGACCTAAGGACCTCTCCTGGCGAACGGGTCCTCACGCCATTCATGGGCGTCGGCAGCGAGGTCTATGTTGCCGTGCAGATGGGCCGCTTCGGGATAGGCGCAGAACTCAAGCCGTCGTACTACGTGCAGGCCACGCGGAACCTCTCCGCGGCCGCCACCGAGGCCACGCCGGAAGCGTCGCTCTTCGATGACCCGGAGGAGTCATGAGCCTCCCCTCTGACAACCTGCTCCAGCCCGGCGCCTACACCGTGAGCGACGAGCAGTCACGCGGCGCACTCCGCTGCATCGACCGCAACGTCCGCGACCTGCCGGACCGTATCGAGGTCGCTCAGTCGCTGGGGTTGCTGCCCTACGTCGCGCACTCACGGCGAGCCGACCGGACGTCAGGGCCGCGCGTGGAGCGGAGGCCGTCGTGAGCGTCCGCTACTGGCACGGCGGCATGCCCGGCCTGCGCGTCGGTGACCCCAGCGACCGCAACCGGATGCACTTCGACTGCTGGGCGGATCACCACTGCGGCCCAGACAGTCCCTGGCCACCCGGCCACCAGTGCCGGACGCCGAGGTCGGACGGCTGACGTGACGTGGCTCAAGACAGACGACCGGTTCCCGGAGCACCGCAAGATTCGACGCCTCACCGACGCGGCATACCGACTGCACCACACCGCCATGTGCGCCTGCGCTAAGGACGAGACGGACGGGCTCGTGACCGAAGCCGACCTAGCGGACATGGAGCACGGCCAACGCCTGCGTAAGCACATCGACGCACTCGTCTCTGCGGGCCTGTGGGAACCGGTCAAGGACGGCTGGCTGATTCACGACTTCCTCGACTACAACCCCTCACACGCGTCGCTGGTGACCAAGCGGGCAGCCGACCGAGAGCGCCAAGAGCGCTACCGGAAGGGCCGACCACAGCAGGCCGTCACAGAGGTGTCACGCCGTGACATACGCGTTAGTCACGCGTTTGTCACACCCCCTGTCACAGCCCCCCGTCCCGTACCCGACCCGACCCGACCCGTACCCGTCCCGAACGGTGTCATCTCACCTCCATCTGTTGGTGGATCACCAAATCCAAATCGTCCAGTAAGTGACGCGCCCGCGACGGCCCACGAGGGCCACTCGCCTGCCGCTGTGAGCCTTGGGATTGGAGAGAACTCATGATCAGCCGAGACGAAACCGAACGCCTCGCAGCCATGGCCAACGCACTTCGGCCCGACTGGCCGCTTAAGAGCCTCACGACCTTCATCGTCAACGAACTCACTCGGCGCACCTACCGCGAGGTAGCTATCGCCCTCGCCTGGATCGCCACCGACCCCGCGACGGACACCCCGAAGCGGATGCTCGAAGCCGGGCCGTGGTGGAACGCCTCGCGAGCCCAGGCCGCGACCGTGAGCGTCGTCGTCACCCGCTGCCCCGAGCACCCCGAGCACCCCGCTGCCCGCTGCCCTGCCTGCGAGGAAGCCAACCGCGGCGAGGTCGACCACGACGCCGGGGTCGCCGCCGTCCGTGAGGTGCTGGCCAAGGCACCCCGTTACGAACCGCCCGCCGTGAAGGCCGCGCGGGCAGCCGAGAGGAGAGGCGCATGAGCACGCCAAGTTGGCCGTTCGACCGAGTCGCCCCGAGCCAGTGCCCTCGATCCCCACACCGCGGCCCGATGAGGGGCTTCGGACGACGCGCGAGGGGCCTGCGATGAGCATCGACGCCACCCTCTGGACGGCCCTCGCCCTGAGCGACCACTACCCCACTGGCACCTGCTGGGCGTGGATGGACCCAGCCGACCGGGTATGCCTCGCAGACGAGGACCCGACCACCCCGCACCTGTGCGCCCGGCACGCGAAGGTGGCGCGGCGACGGCTCAAAGCGTGGGCCGCGAAGGAGGCCAAGGCAGCCGCCCGCATGGACGCCGAGACCGAGCGGATGCGCCCCAAGGCCGAGGCCGAGATGACCACCCTCCGTCGCCGGATCGCGCAACTCAACCCGCCGTCCCGCGCGGACGGGGCCGTCGTCAACATGGCCCTGCGGCTGCGGATGCCGACCGACGCACAGATCACCGAGTTGGCCACGGCATGGGAGCGGCTGCGGCGGCTTGAGGCGCGGTTCGGGAGGGCGCAATGAGCATCCAACCCTTCCCCGTCTTCGAGCCCCAGCCAGAGCCAGAGCCCGTCGAGGCACCGAACCGCCTCACCGAGCGCGACATGCTCGACGCCCTGCACGCCCGCTACGCCAAGGCCTCGCAAGGCATCGGGATCCGGTATGCCGTCGCCGAGCACGTCCGGTCGTCCGCGTCGTTCGACGCCAAGCGCGTCTGCGACTTCATGGCACAAGACCTCTGGACGACGGGCGACCTCGCCCTGCACGGCCACGAGGTCAAGGTCTCCCGCTCCGACTGGCTGCGCGAGTTGGCCGACCCGAGCAAGGCCGAGGCGTTCCGGCGCTACTGCGACCGCTGGTGGCTGGTCGTCAGCGACCGCGCGATCGTCAAGCCGGGCGAACTCCCGACCGGCTGGGGACTGCTAGCCCTGTCGGGCGGCACGCTGCGGGCCGTCAAGGGCGCACCGAGGCTCACGCCCGAGCCGCTGTCGGTGACGTTCCGCGCGGCCCTCATGCGGGGTGTGGCCAAGACCTACGCCAGACGCGGATTCCGCGACCACCCGGGGCATTCCTGATGACCCCCGCCGAGGCACGCCAAGCCCTGCTCGACGCGCTCACCGTCGAGCGGTTCACCACCTTCCGCCCCGAGCGTCCGGCCCTGACTGTGGAGGGGCAAGGCCGGCTGTTCACCGCGACGCGTGAGGCGACCGAGCCCGTCACCGCGACGTGCGCCGCCTGCGGGACCCGCGTCCCGATCGACCAGTCCTGCCCGCAGTGCCGGGCCACCCGCGAGACCAAAGCACGGCGCGCCCGTCTGCGCGCCGCCAGCGCATGACCAACCGAGAGGACACGACCATGACCACGCGACGCACCCCAACCCAGATGGCGCAGGACGCGCTCGACACCGCACAGCGGAAGGTCGAGCGGGCGGACGCGCGAGTCCAGCGAGCCCGAGCCGAACAGGGCGATGCCTTCGCCGCGCGCTACCAGGCCATACAGGAGCGCGACTACGCAGCCGCTCACCCGCTGCTCCGGGCCGTCGAGACCGCCGAGGCCGAGGGAGTGACGGCATGACCGCCACGACCGACCGCTGCCCCGGATGCCACGGCTCCGGCATCGAGATGTCCGGGGTGACCTACGCCGGGATGTCCGAGTACGTCGGCTGCCACGAGTGCAGCCCGGAGTGCCCCGACGACTGCGGGTGCCGAGTGGACGCCGAGCCAGAACGCCCCGAATCCATCGCGCCGCGCCACCCAGGGGCGACGCAGAGCCCGGACGGGTCTCAGGGTGCCACCGAGGGGCCGCGAGGCGCTGAGGGCGCGACAGGGCACGGGATCAGTGCCGTGCCTCACCTAGAGACCGCTCCGCTGCCGTCCGCGTCGGACGTTCGCCCTGTCCCGCCCGCGCGGGATGCCGAGTTGGTCGAGTTCGAGGCGGTGTCGGCTGCTCGGTATGAGGCTGGCCTGTCGGCGGAGGGTCGGGCAGCCCGTCACGCAGCGCTGGCGTGGGGTGCCGAGTTCCGCACGAAGCCGAACCCGGACCAGCCCGACCGATGCCCGTCGATCGACCCCCACGACACGCTCCAGTGCACGCGCCGGATCCACGAGGACGGTCAGTGCCAGTCCGGTGGGATCGCGTGGGTCAAGGGGACACCGCGCTACATGTCGGACGCTGAGCGGGCCAACCGGATGGAGGGCATGGCTGAGCGTCTCGCGGCGCTCCTGGTGGACGTGGAGGAGCGCCTGACGGGTGAGCGTGACCGTGCCATCGGCTTCGCGACCCGCGTGGAGGCCGAGAACGCGCGGATGGTGGAGTGGAATGCCATCACGACGCGCGCATTCGAGACCACCCGTCGCGTCCTGCAAGAGGCGTCCGGTCTGCCCGACGACATCGACGATCCGGACTGCCGCGACGAGATGGTGCTAGCGCTGCGTCCCCGCGCCGAGAAGGCAGAAGCCGAGGTCGCGCGGCTGCGGGCGGAGGCCGAGGTGGAGCGGCTGCGAGCGGGCATCGAGGAGCGTGTCGTCGGTTGGTCGTCATACCGAACCGACCCGGCGAGTCTCACGGCCGCGTCGTGCGCTGAGTCGCTGCGTCGTCTCCTGACCCCGCCAGACGCGCAGGAACCGGCCCAGGAGCCCCGAACAGGCGCGGGTGGTCCCGGAGTGCCAGACCAGGGCTGCGAGGCCGTCAGCGGCGCGCAGGACGGGAGTGAGCGATGACGCCAGTGAAGCCCGCCCTGGAGTTCGCGCAGGAAGCGCTCGGGTGCGTGGCGGTATCGCTAGGCGCAGTGTCGATATGCGGGAATCCCGGTTCGTTGACCGCGCCGCCACCGACCATGACTGACCCGACGACGGCCCTTGCGGCACTGCTCGACATCTGGCATGACAGCGTTCAGACGATGGCGACCGCATGCCAGGACTCAGAGTCTGCCGCGATCAAGCACTGCTACGTGTGCGACCGGACCGACGGGCTGACTTGCGTCGCCCCCGGGTGGGGCGGCGTGTGGGCGTGCCGCGCATGCCGGGAGGAACCCGAATGATGGGCGCTATCCTCTGCGATGCATCGACCCCAGGAGTTGCTGGCGGTCACTACGTGTGCCCGTACAACGAGGCTGTGAGCGGATACCGGCACGGATACCGGGATCCCAAGACGGGGACGGTCCGGTGGACCAGGGACCGGGCTCACCCCGCAGATGCTCGATGCCCTGAGTGCGCCCACCAGGAGGTGCCCGATGCCTGACCGGGCCACCCACTGCCCCGGATGCGGCATACCCATCGTCACCTGCTCCCAGTCCGTGACGGGGACCTACGTGGTGATCTGGCCATGCGGGTGCTGGATCACGACCGAGCAAGCAGAGCCGATCCTGGCGAGCAGAGCATGGGCCGTGTGGGACCGGAAGCGACGAGCACGGAGGAAGCGATGAGCGGTCACGAGCCATGCCGATGCGGGAAGCCCATCACGGACGGCGCGCACCTGTGCACGGCGTGCGTCGCCACCCTGAGGGAGAACCTTGAGCGCATCGCGGATCGCTGGGACGACCTCACGGATGCCCTCGGGTCCAATGAGCCAGGAGGCGACGAGAAGGGGCGGCAGAAGCACGGGCAGGTGATGACGGGGACGCCGTTCAACGAGGCCGTGAGCCGAGCGCGGAAGGCGTGCAACGAGGTGCTGTGGTTCGCCGTCCAGGTGATCCGCGACGACCTCGACGACGCCGGCCGAGACTTCGCCCCGCCACGGTGGAAGGACGAAGGCGACATGGCCCGCTGGCTGCTGACGTGGCAGGTCCCGCACCTGACCGCGACGACGGCGCGGGAGACGGCCGAGGAGATCGCGGACGACCTGGCGAGGGCCGAGAAGGCGACGTTCCGGGCGCTCAACCCGAGCCGCTGGGTGAGCGTCACTGACTGCACGATGCACAGCACGGACACGACGGGGGCGCGGGTGCCCTGCACTGGCGTCCTGGTGGCAAGGGTCGGGACGGGGCGGATGCCGGACCTGCAGTGCAGCGAGGACCCCGACCACGTGATTGAGCCGACGACGTGGGAGCGGGCGGGCTGGAAGCGGCGGTTCAGTCAAGCGCTGAACCCTGAGGGATTACGACGACTGGCTGAGAGGATGAAGGCATGACGGTCTGGCCGATGGAGACGGTGTCCGCAGTCGGACACGCTGAGCGCATCAAGAATCTTGACATTAGAATCTCGACGTGCTTGACTCCACCGTGAAATGGTCCTGAACCATGCGAAGGCCCGGCCTAGCGCCGGGCTTCCTGCTGTCAGGGGGGCGTGTGGCCAGCAAGTACGGCCATGAGCACCGCAAGGTCAGAGCCCAACTGCAGCGTCTCATCGACGCAGGGCAAGGCTTGTGTGCTGAGCCCATCTGCCTGATGCCGAGCCGCGAGATACCGCCAGGCTCCGGCCCCGACGACTGGCACGTCTGCCACGACCCGAGCGGCACCCAGATCATCGGACCAGGGCACGCACGGTGCAACGAGAGCGAAGCGGCCAAGCGTGGCAACGCGATGCGACGACCAGCGGACGTGACGACCCTCACCTGGTAGGGGGGTCGGAATCTTAAGCGGGACGGCCCTACGAC
>OFQY01000885.1_pt1 | contig 10290 bp, 10 predicted proteins | sample 1542991 | NCBI WGS metagenome assembly OFQY01 (sample SAMN07774224, study PRJEB24372) | wastewater metagenome | isolation source: Exp Tend VB 10WW | collected 2016-02
GCGCGAACACGCGCCGCGCGCGGCCGCCGCGGGCGAACATGCTGCCGATGCCGAGGCTCGATGCATTCAGCGGCATGGGGTTGAACGCGGAGCCCAGCGCCGCACCCGCCGCGCCGCCGGCCGGGCCGCCCATCATCAGGCCGCCGACGCCCAGGCCGATGCCGGCGAGCTGCGACAGGATCCCCGGCGATTCGTACTGCATCCCCGACTGCACGGTGTTCCCGGTCGACTCCGTGCTCGACGTGCCGACGCGCGGCAGTGCCGAGCCGGCGCCCGACAAGGCGCCCAGCACCTTGTATTTGTAGTCTTCGCCGGCCTGGAACTGCGTGCGCTCGTCGTTGATCAGCGCCTGGTCGCGCTGCATCTGCTGCGCGCCGACGCCCGACTGGCCCGCGGCCGCCTTCAGCCCGGTGTCCAGCGCCGTGCCCTCGACGTTGGCCAGCACCGACGCGCCCGACTGGCGCTGCGCGCGGCCGGTCTGGTAGGCGTCCATCGCCGTCTTCTGCGCGTTCTCCATCACCTTGGCCTGCTCGCCAAGGATCGACTCGTTGGCGCGCTCCAGCGTCTGCGCCGTGATGTCGCGCTGGCGCGTCGAGCCCAGCTGGCCGGCGGAGATGAAGTCGTCCTGGATCCCGGGAAGCACGCTCTCGGTCAGGTTGCGGGTGCCGCGCCGGGCGATCTCGTCCAGCACCCCGCCGGTCATGGCGCTCTGGTACTGGCCGAACTCCGCCGGGTCGAAGCCCGCGGCGCCGGCGATCGCCGACTCGCGCGCGGCGCCGATGCCGGGCTCATAGTCACCCTGCAGCCCGCGGATCGTGTCCCAGGCCGCCTTGGTGTCGGGGTCGAACTCGGCGGCGATCGGGCCCAGGTACTTCTGGAACTCCGAGCTGCCGACGTCGACGCCGGCGTCGATCAGCTGCTGGAACAGCGGCATCTGCCAGCCGGCGACGTCGGTGGTGGTCTGCGAGGACTGCTGCGTGTTGGTGGTGACCGGCTTCGCGTCCTTCTTGCCGCCGAACAGATCCGTCAGGAAGCCCATGGCTCAGCCCTCCTTCGAGCCGACCGGCGACATGCCGGTGATTTCGGAAACGGCGCTGTCGAGAAGATCAGCGCCTGCGTCATTGTCGCCGTCGCCCAGCTCGTCGACGACCTCGGTCGGGACGGTGTATTCGCCGTGGCTCAGCATCGCCGGCACCGCGTCGTCGGTGGGTCCGCCGGGCCCGCGCACGCGGCCGGGCTTGGCGTGCATCGCCATGAAGGCCTGCCGCCCCGCCAGCGTGCCGTCGACGTAGTTCGCCAGCCCCGGGGTCAGGTAGGCGGCCGAGCTCGGCGGCACCAGCACGGGCGGCCGCACCGACATTGTCGGGTCGGGCTCGGCCGTCACCTGGTCGATCACGCTGTTAGACCGTTGCATCCACCACCTCTACGAAGCGGGTAGCCCAGGAGCTCCAGTCGGCAAAGGCGTCGGGACTGGGCGCCCCCTTGGCCTGGAAGGTCGGCAGCTCGACGATTCGGGCGGCGACGTCGCGCCACTCCGTCTCGTGATAGAGCCCCGGGATGTTCTCGTTGGGCCAGTCGCGCGAAAGCTCGGCGAACCAGGCCAGGGCGGAGATCTGCACCGGCAGGATCGTCGTCATCGGTGCTGGTCCCCCATGCCCATGTGAAGCAGATGCTCCCCGAACTCGTAATACCCCCCGACGACGTTGGAGGTAAAGCGAAGACGCTGAAGGCGCGCCTGGGTCGCCTCCTTGCTCATCTTCTGCTGCTCCTGGTTCTCCGCGATCTGGAAGGTATGCACGGCGTCATCAGAACGCGGGTATTTCCGGTTATAGACGCTCAGCGTCATCACCCCGGTCTGGATCATGTCGTATTCGATCAGGTCCAGGCGGTTGAAGCGGTCGACCATGGGCTCGTTGATGCCGCGGTTGCCCAGCAACGGCGAGAAGCAGTTCGTCTCGATGAAGCTGGGGACCGCCAGCGGCACGCCGGCCGCCTCGATCGCGTCCCAGCCATACTCATGCTGATAGAGCGGGTATTTGTCGTTCGCGTTCGGGACCAGTCCGGTCATCAGCGGGTAGGGGAAGGTCTGCGCGTAGAAGCCCGAGCTGCGCATCATCTCGCCGTCGGTCCACGCGCCATTCGACAGGTCGATCGCGATGTAGTGCGTGCATTCGGTGGCGCTGCCACGCGGGTAGAACCAGATCAGCTGATTGTAGGCGGGGATGATCGAGCCCCACACCTTGCCGCGCTGGTCGAAGTTGAGATTGCGGAAGAACCAGTTGCGGTTCATCTCGTTCGGCAGCTCCTGGACGCGGCCGTTGTAGAGCAGGAAGCGATCCATGGCGATCCAGTAGAAGACGCCGTCCTTCTCGACGATCGAGTTGGGCGACAGGATCGAGCTCTTCTCCGTGATCGTGTCGAAGTCGAAGACCGTGGTGCCGCCGACGCGGATGCCGCGCACCAGCGCGTTGAGCGACCAGAACAGGCCCGCCGGCTGGCCGCCGCCGCGGGTCGGGGACGCCGCCACGATCTTCAGCCCGGTGATGCGCGCGGCGCCCGCGCCCGTGCTGGTGAAATCGGTGGGCTCGTTCGGGACCGACCATTTCACGATGCCGGCGTTGCCGAAGAGGATCGCGTGCGGGCCTATCACGGTGACGCCGCCCGAGGCGATCGCCGACGAGTCGCCGGTCGTGGTCAGGATGCTAGTGCCGGTCAGGTCGCCCAGGTACAGCGGGGTCTCGGTCTCCTGGTCGACGACGACGTTCGGTGCCACCAGCGCCAGGATCTGGTCCGACGATGCCGTCGCGTCGTACATGATCGCCGACTGCGCCAGGTTGTTGACGTTGATCGCGAAGCCCGAGGGCGTGCGCGAGACCGGCGACGACGCGCCGCCGGCGTTGAAGGTCAGCCGCTCGATCGTGCTGGGCGAGAAGAGGTGGTTGTAGTTTAGCCCGTTCTTCGCCGACACCTGCTGCGCGCGCACCGGGCCGGTCAGCTCGCCGTTGAGCAGGCGCCAGCCGCCCATCTTCTGCGGGCGGCCGCGCTGGAAGCGGACCCACTGCCCGTCGGTGAAGCCGTCGGCATCGACCGTCGTGCCATCGCGCTGCACCCCGGGCTTGGCCCGGATGATGAAGGGGGTCGTCGTGACGGCGGTGTTGCTCACAGCTTGATGCACCACAGGACGACGGCGCAGGGGATCATGTTCTCCGACGCGCCGCTGCCCGTCGAGCTCGTCGCGCCGGTGCCGCTGGCGCTGGTGGTGTTGGTCGACGGCACGCCGGATTGCGGCGCCCCGCCACTGATGCCCGCGGTGACGGTAGAGCCGGACTGGATGGCCACCGAGTTTCCGCCCGCGCCTGCCGTCGTGGGCCCGGCGCTCTGCGCGCTGCCGAGGCTGTGGATGTGGTCGGTGACGAGATGGGTGTGGTTCCCCATGTCGTGGGTATGGGACGGGCCGGTGTGCGTGTGCGCCGTCAGGGACTGGCTGCCGCCCGAGCTGCCGACCGCGGTGGCGGCGATGCCCGAGATCGCATTCGTGACCCGGTTCGCCGCCGCGCCGCCCATGTCGTCCTTGCCGATCAGCGCGCGGCCGCGGAGATCGGGCAGGTTGAAGGTGGTCGATCCGTCGCCGACGCCCCAGGTCGTGCTGTAGCGCGCGAAGACCGCGTCGTAGACCACGGTGCGCGAGACTGCCTGGCCATAGGCGAGCACGTAGCCGACCGGGACCGTCGCGCCGCCGAACGCCATGATCTCGCCCGGGATGCCATTCTGCGCCGGGTTCATCAGCTGGAACTGGGTGCCGTCGTAGCTCAGATCCATCATCTGGCTGGCGCAGATCTCGCCGCCGACCAGGTTGTAGAGGCCGTAGGGCGTGAATCGCTTGATCGCGGTCGCGCCCAGGCCGTTCGGGTTGACCGTCGACGACGCGGTGTTGGCGTTTGCCGCCTTCACCAGGAACCGCTGGCCGGCGACCAGGGACGTGACGGCCGGCGTGAAGGCCGCGACATAGGCGTTCGCCGCGCCGCTGTCGGCCGCATAGTTCGCCGAGGCGTTCTGCACCTGCGCCAGGGTGGCGAACTGGTCGAGCGCCGCCGCGGCCGCGCAATTCAGGAACTTGTAGCCGCCCATCGCCAGGTCGGCCATCGGCGTCAGCCAGGGGGTCGAGTTGACCACGTTGGTGCCGTCGCAGGTCAGGATGATGCGCTTGCCCTGCTCCAGCACCACGCCGGTGCCGGCCGCGGTCTTGATGGTCAGCGAGAAGGCCCCGGTCGTGCTGTTGGTCGCGAAGTAGATGCCCGGCGCCGTCGGCACGATGACGTTGCGCGCGCCAGTCAGCGTGCCGGTGAACTCCTGGATCAGGTTCGCGGCCTCGGTGGCGCTCTCGGTATAGTCGCCGGTGCCGGCCACGTCGATCAGGATGCGCGTGATCGGGAAGGTGGTCGGCCGCCCCTCGCCGACGGTGAAGGCATTCGTGCCATTGCCGAAGACGAAGCACGCCTCGCCCGGCTGCAGCGCGACCGACGCCGCCCCGTTGATCGTGCCGCTCGAGACCGGGATGTTGAGCACGCCCGAGCCGGCATTCCGCACGCCGACGAACATGCCGTCGACCGTCGGGTCGAAGGTGAAGTTGCCGGCGCCGCCGGCCCACACCAGGACCGAGGCGCGGTCGCTGGCGAGGATCGTGTAGTCCAGGGTCTTGGTGACGACTGGGTGCTGGACGTTGAGCTTGTTGAGGAGCACCACCAGGCCCAGCCCGGCCAGCGCGTTCGCGTCCGCCTGCGACGTGCCGGTGCCGAAGGTGTAGCTGCCCCACACGCCGGCGGCCGTCGAGTTGTCCTTGATGTAGAGGTACTGGTAGACGCCAGACGCGATCGTCACCAGCGGGCCGCCGGCGCCGTCGTCGACGTCGATGCTGTTCGCACTCAGGTTCGCGATGATGCAGATCGGGCCATTCGACCACTGGTTCGCCGCCGGCATGGTCAGCGTCTTGCCCGCGGCCGAGCTCGTGATGATCAGCAGCGACGCGACGACGTCGGGAACCGTCGAGTCCTGCAGCGGCCACACCAGCGTCTGGTCGACCAGCAGCGTCATCGCGCGAAAGGCGGTGACGCCCGGGTTTACCTGCGGGCCACCGAAAACGTCTGTCATCGTGGGCATCAGCGGCCCTCCGTGGTGTTCATGCGATCGAAGGGCTTCGAGAAGTCTTCGCCCATGAGCGCCTTCTCGGCCTTGGCGTAGAACTGCTCCCAGGTCGGGACGCGCTCGTCGTTCTTCAGGTACGGCGCGGCCTCGAGGAGCGAGCCATAGAGCAAGAGCTGCGGCGCGTAGGTCGTCAGCCAGTTGGTCTGGTTGGCGGCGTCGAGCGGGTTGAGCCGTTCGTAGTAGCCCATGTTGAGGATGTAGGGCATGTCCATCACCGGGCCGAACAGCCAGTGCGCCGGGCCAAAATCGGCGTAGTGCGCCGGCGGCCCCTGCACCGCAAGATCCGGGTAAACCGTCTCGATGAACTCTTTCTGCCGCAGCAGCACCGGCGTGCGCAACGTACCCTCGCTCAGGCCGTAAAGGCAGGCGATGTTCTTGTGCCAGCGATCCGGCTTGGGAATCACGTAGGTGCCGGCGGTCAGGCCGCTGATGATCGTCCACCGCTCGAAGCCCTGGGGCTTCAGCGACGTCGAGATCTTCTGCTCGCACAGCATGACGAAGCGCGGGAGCTGCGCCTCGACGTCGGGGTCCAGCACGCCGCCGCGCTCCAGGTAGCTGCGGAGATCGTCGATCAGCGTCGTGTAGGACATGGTCTCGGCCATGGCGCTACTCCACCAGGTAGGTCGCCGCGAAGGCGATGTCGGCCGCCGCGGAGACGTTGCCCACCGGGATGTCCAGCGCGGCGCTGGCGCTGCGGAAGGCCTTCAGCGAGATCAGCTGGCTGTTGGCGATCACGAAGCCGCCGATCCAGGTGCCCGCGCCCGGGTAGGTGACGCCGTCCATGTAGCCGACCACGATCGCCTGCAGCAGATCCGCGTCGTTGATCGCCGCCACCGGCAGGCCGCCGATCAGGGCGTTGCCGGCCATGGCGCCGTCCTTGGCGGTCAGGGTGACGCGGCCGGAGACGACGATCGCCGGGCCCTGGCGCCGCCACAGGCCGGACTGCCGCGAGTAGGTCTGCACGCCGGGGACCGACGAGCCGATCAGCGTCGGGGTGAAGGTGCCGGTCGAGGCCGCGCGCACGTCGCTCACGAAGCATTGCTGGGTCTGGCCGTCCTGCACGATCACCATGCGCGCGTCCGCGTCGACGCTGGGCGCCTGCGGCAGTGCCGTGATCGGCAGCGGGACGGTCATATCCGAAAGTGAAGGCATCGCTCAGTACCCCAGGTAAACGCCGTCAGGGCCCACCAGGATGTAGGGCCCCTGGCCTTCCTCGGTCATCAGGTACGGCCGCGAGAAGGCGATCGGCCGGTCGGGACGCGGGTGGCGCAGCGCCACGGGATCCGGCTGGCGCGCCGGCAGCTTGTACGGGTCGCGCTGGTCGTTGCAGCCGTGGTTGCACACCATCAGGCCCGGCAAGTCGCGGTCGGGCCGCAGCTCCTGGTAGGGGCGCTGCAGATGGCATCGGTCGCAGATCGCGATCGAGTATTTGCCGCTGCCGTAGCGCGAGGTCGGCATCAGCGTCCCCCACGGCCGAAGCCGCGGCTGCCGGTGTAGCCGCCGATGTTGTAGTCAATCTCGATCGGCCCATCGGGGATCTCGGTGTCGCCGGCGTCGCGCAGGCTCGACATCGCGCGCATGGCGATCTCCTGGCGCAGCGGCGCCTCGACCTTGCCCGGGTTGATTGTCGCCAGCTTGTCGGCCAGGTTCTCGACGATCGCGAGCTGCCAGCGCGGCGGGAGGTCGGCCTCGTTGGTGAGGTCGCCGATGTTGTAGATGTAGCGCGCCCGATAGAAGCTCAGGTGCATGTAGAGATTCGACGTCACCGGCCAGCAATTGATGAAGACCGTCATCCGCTGCTGGTCGATCCAGCACAGCACCGGCCGATCCGGGGTCTCCTGGAACTTGTTCGGCATCGCCATGTAGGTCTCGCGGTTCATCACCGCGACCGGCATCTCGATCGGGTTCCAGGCGAAGACGATCTCGCGCGCCACGATCGTGCCGCCGCCCTGCTCGCGCACGCGGAAGTACGAGCCGGCGATCACGTTCTCGAAATTGAACCACGCCCAGACGCGGTCGGTGTAGGTGCGCGGGCCCGGCGCGTAGACCGTGCGCCAGGTGATGCCGTCGAGCGAGGACTCCCACACCAGGTCGAGCTCGCCGGTGGCGCCCGGCAGGTAGCCGCCGATCTGGATCGTCATGCTCTGCGGGAAGGCGACCGAGACGTTGCCGTCCGGCGCGCCCTGGGTCAGCACGGTGTCGGCGTCGTCGTCGAAGGCGAAGGCGACCGTGCCGCCGGCGGAGCTGGCGACGTCGTCCTCGTAGGTGACGCGCGAGATGCTGCGCGCATTGACCGGCTCGAGGACGCGGTAGGTGCCTTCAGGGCATTCGACGCGCGGCTGGTTCGGGTAGCACGCGACCGCGACGAGCTCCTGGCACCACAGGTTTATGCCGGGGCTGCCGCTCCACAGCTGCAGCAGGTTGTCCAGCTCCTCGCGCGCGCGCAGCAGATCCTCGCCCGACAGCGCCGCCGGGTTCATCTTGCAGCGCAGATACGCGCGCTCGACCAGGCTGTAGGCCGCTGGCGTCGACTGCGCGAAAGTGCCGGAGACCGCCATGGCCTACTCCGTGTTGTAGACGTTGTGGCTCAGCTGGTACTCCTCGGCGAGCCCCGAGAAGTAGGCGGTGTTGCCGTCGCTGCCCTGCGACAGGCCGCGGTAGCCCAGGTCGAAACCGGCCGCCGGCGGCGGGATCGGCGGGATGAAGGGCGGCACGAACGCGGCGTAGGGCATCAGGTTCGGGCTCGGCCCGCGCCGGCGGGGCGGCGGCCGCAGCGCGAACATGCGGAACCAGGTTCCTGCCGTGGTCGCGGGACCGACCGGCGGCTGGATCGAGTTCGCCGCCGCCGGCATCAGCGCGATCGGCAGCGACCGGCGGTGCCGCGGCGGGGTGTTCAACGGCCGCAGCCAGCCGCCGGCGCTGTATTCGGTCGGCACGCCCTCGGGGTGCCCGTCGGCCTGGAACTGCATCAGCGCGGCCTTGGGCCCGCGCAGCGGCTTCTGGCCAGTGACCCACTGGCGATACCACTCGCCCGCCGTCACCTCGGGGACCACGACGATCGGGAAGCCATTCACGCCGAAGAATTGCAGCGGCGTCTTCGAGGGCTTCCAGGTCGGCGTCGACAGCCAGCGATACCAGGCGCCGACATCCGCGTCGGCCGGCGGCGTCACCGCGGTCGGCGGCGCTGCCGTGCCGAACTGCGCCAGGGCGGCGCGCGGCGAGGCCCGGCGCGGCGTCGACAGCGGGTTGTACCACGCGATCGAGGTGTCGGCCGGCGGCGTCGGCGTGCCGCCGATCGGCGTCTGGGCGAACAGGAGCTGCGCGGCAAGGCGCGGCTGCTTCCAGCGCGGCAGCGACATCGGCGTGTACCACACGGCCGACGAGCCCGAGAAGTCGCCGCCCAGCACGCTGCCCGACATCTGCAGCGCCACCTTCTTGTCCGGCGGCCGCAGCATGGTCGGGTAAACGTTGACCGGGACGTAGACGACAACCGGAGGCGTAGGTGCGCCCCCGGCCGGCGCCTCTGTCTTGATCTGGTATTGACGCATTGCCTAGTACCCCAGTCGCGACGGGCCAGGGATGATCTGCGACATCCCCACGGCGAACGGTGAAGAGGCGCCCCCAGCTGCCCCGTCGTCGAGGCTGCTGAAGAGCAGCGACATGATCGGCCACTTGGTCGCGTCGGTGGTGCGCGCCGAAGCGTTGTCGATCTCGACCTGGATGTTGTCGGCGCCGCCAGGGAAGGCCTGGATGCTGTTCGCGTCGGCGTTGATGATGCTGGCGGTGTTGATCTGCATGTTGGTCGCCGAGGTCGGGACCAGCAGGAGGTCGTAGGTCGTGCCCGCGGTGACGTTGACCGTGGCGTCGAAGTAGCCGCGAGTGAAGCTAGAGTAGTTCACACCGCCGCCGCCGTAGTAGTTGCCCCTGTCCTTGTCGGCGACCCAGCTCGCCAGCAACGAGCCAGCGGTCGTGCGCAGCTCAATCGTGAAGTCGCTGGCGGTCAGGCCGCCGGCCCACATCGCCCAACCGCAGACCGTGCCGGCGAAGCGCGGGGTCAGCGCCGCGCCGCGCTTGCGCACGGTGGTGGTGTTGTTGAAGGTCGTGCGGTTGATCGCCGAGTAGCCGTTCATGCCCGGCAGGTTGGCGTAAGCGCCGCCGCTCAGCTTCAGCGCCATGATCGGCCCGACCGACGGATGCGTGGAGCCGTTGCTCCAGGCGGCCGCCGTGAAGTAGCGCAGGTAGATCATCTGGCCGCCGACCAGGACCGTTCGGTTGCCCGCGTCGCAGTTGTAGGTTCCGATGCTGTAGTTGCCGCTCGAGTAGGCGCAGACGACGGCGTAGGCCGTGCCGGCCGTGAGGCTCGCCGATGCGGTCAGCGTCACGGTGCGAATGCCGGTCGCGGTGACGCTGATGACCGCGTTGGTGTTGGTGCCGACCAGCGTGCCGGTCGGGTTGCCGTCCGTGCCGACGGTCTCGAGCCGCACGTCGAGGTTGCCCGTGCTGGTGTAGGCGCCGATCAGGATCGCGATGTCGGTGACGGTCAGGTTGCCGCCGGCGATCGGCGGCACGAAGACGAACGCCACCTTCTCCGTCGCCGCGGTCAGCGCGAAGTTGACGATGACGCCGCCGGTGTAGCCGGACCAGCCGAACGAGGTCTCCGGCGGCCAGGACACGAACCCTTTGACAGACTGAAGCGCCATTACGCCCTCCCGGTCGCGGCCATGATCTCGGCCACGGTCAGCTTGTAATCGAAGGGGTACTCAATCCCCTTGGCGTCGCGCAGGATGTGAACGCACATCGCGGTCGCGCCGTCCTCGAGGCCCATCGCCTGGTGGACCACCTCGGCCGGGATGGCGGCGCCGATCGACAGCGGGTTGCCCGGGTCCAGGATCTTCACCTCGCCGCCGCAGCGCACCGCTACGCGGCCGCCGGTGGCCCAGGTGACGTGGCCATAGGGATGCGTGTGCGGGTGCAGCGGCACGAATGCCTTCGGGAAGTAGAGCGTCACCGCGAACTGGTTCGCCACCGGGATCTCGGCGCGCCTCGGGTGGAGGCGGAAGTCGACCGTGCGAAGGTCGAGATCCCAGG
>OFQY01000887.1_pt1 | contig 10263 bp, 8 predicted proteins | sample 1542991 | NCBI WGS metagenome assembly OFQY01 (sample SAMN07774224, study PRJEB24372) | wastewater metagenome | isolation source: Exp Tend VB 10WW | collected 2016-02
GGCGAAATTGTCCACGCTGTGTTCGGCCCTGAAATGAAGTTCCGCATCAACACCGACACATTCCCCTACACTGACCCGTCGTTCGAAGTGGAGGTCAACGTTAAGGGTACGGCAGCAGAAGGGCCAGCTCGTGGCGAGTGGCTCGAGATCTTGGGCTCAGGCATGCCAAAGGCAACGGTCTTAAAGAAAATGGGCGTCGAGGGCTACCACGGATGGGCATTCGGTTGTGGCATTGAACGTCTCGCCATCATTTCGATGGCGCTCCCCGACATTCGCTTGCTCTGGTCTAACGACGAGCGCGTTAAAAAACAGCTCGTCTTGGGCCAAGAATTTGTGCAGGTGTCTAAGTACCCACCAGTAGTCCGCGACATTTCATTTATTGTGCCAAAGACGTTTACACCGAACGACTACTTCGACACGGTGCGCGACATTGCGGGCCACATGGTGGAGGCAGTTGAGTTGATTGACCACTATGAGAACGATGCAAAGTTCGGTGCGGACAAAATGAGCTACGCCTACAGGATTACCTACCGCTCTATCGAGCGTACACTCACCCATGAGGAAGTCGACGACTTGCACAAGCGTGTTGAGGCTGCAACGGTTGAGCACTTTGGTGCAACTATCCGTTAACAGTTCGGCTAGAAATTAAGCCGTAAATCTGCTAAACTGACAAGAACTTATGAGCACGTGGGCACTCTACATCACGTTGTTTTTGGCGCTCTATTTTCAGTCGTTTGCGCTCTTAACGTACGTGGGCAAAGACGCTCGCGCTCGCCGTGCCAAAGGCCCCCTACAATCAAACTTCCCCAAGGTCGCCGTCATCGTCCCCTGCTACAACGAGGAATCAACTATCGCCGGCACCGTTGAGTCCTTGCTCGCACTCGACTATCCACGGGAACAGCTTGAGCTGATTTTGGTCAACGACGGATCAACTGACAACACACGAAGTGTTATGGACGCGTACGTCGGCCACCCTTCGATCACCGTCATTCATAAAGAAAACGGTGGCAAGCACACCGCAATGAACCTAGGTATTGAACGTACTGACGCCGAGTTCATCGGCTGCCTCGACGCTGACTCGTTTGTGCACGCGGGTGCCCTGCGCGAGATCCTCCCCCACTTTGAAGACCCAACGGTTGGCGCGGTCACTGCATCGATGACGGTGCACGAACCCCAGAACATCATCCAGCGCATGCAGTACGCAGAGTACTTGGCTGGCGTGGCGCTCCGCCACATCTTTGCAACGGTCAACGGTTTGTACGTGACGCCGGGGCCCTTTTCGTTTTATCGAAAAAGCATTTTGAACAAGATCGGTGGATTCCGTCACGGTCACCAGACTGAGGACATGGAGATGGCGATGCGCCTCCAAGTAGAGGGATACAAGATCGAAAATGCTCCGAGAGCGCAGGTGTTTACTAAGGCACCAAACACGGTATGGTCGCTAGTGAAGCAGCGTACGCGCTGGACGAGCGGGTTTATGCGTAACTCCTACGACTACCGGGCCCTCTTTGGTAACCCCAAGTACGGCGTATTGGGGCTCATGGTGTTGCCACTCGGTATCATTGCACTCATTGCAGGAATGTCTCTCTTTGTGTTCACTGTCGTAGACGCGACGCGCATGGTGGCAAACGCGATTGCAGTTCAGGGCGATGTACCATTGTCCTTTAACTACTTCACACTGCCACCATTTGATTGGTTCTATATGCCGATTACTGGCATTGTCCTCCTTGGTATTGTTGGTGTAGCGACCGCAGTCACCACCATGTATATTGGCAAACAGATCTCGGGTGCACAGCGGAACTTTACCCTCGATGTCGTATCGTACATGGCGTTTTATTCCTTGATTGCGCCCTTGTGGCTCTTCCGCTCAGCGCGCGACGTGGCACTTGGCTATAGCCGCTCATGGCGCTAACTCCTATGACCCCTCCTGCTCGTAACGCGCTTATTGCACTTGGTATTACTGTTCTATTGTTTGGCACGGTGTTGTACGCCGTCGACTATTTGAATAAGGCACGCATCGCAGAGCTTGGCTCAATCGAGGACAAGATCGCAATCGACACACTCTCACTCGAAACACAGTTCGACCTCTTGGCTGAAGCATCATGCAAAGACCTTACGCAAGGGTCAGTCCTCTCGGGCGAATTAAATGACCTCGCAGAGCGCCTGTCATACACTGAAGAGCGACTGGGCACGACGAACGAGGAGGTGATTAAACTCAAGCGTCAGTACACACTCCTCGAGATCAAAGACTACTTGCTCATGAAGCGATTGGCTAAGGAGTGCGCCAATTTAAAACCAGTGTTCGTACTGTACTTCTACTCAAACGCAGGCGACTGCAAGGACTGTGCTGAAGCGGGCTTTGCGCTCTCATACCTGCGCCAGACCTACCCAGGACTGCGCGTTTACTCGTTCGACTACAACCTCGACCTTGGCGCACTCAAGACCCTGAACGCCGTCCTCGACATCAAGGGCCCACTCCCCGCCTACGTCATCAATGGCAAGTACTTAAGCGGCATCGCCTCAGCTAAAGAAATTGAGAAACAACTACCGCTCAACCTCCTCGCCACCAGTACCGCCTCAACGACTAAGCCAAAATAAAAAACCTATCTGACGATAGGTTTTTGCATTTATTTAGTCCCTAAGAGCCGCCTTTCGGGCTCGAACCGAAGACCTACGGTTTACAAAACCGTTGCTCTACCAACTGAGCTAAGGCGGCTCTTGGGGACCAAAACGTGACTACAACAAAAAGAACTAGACTGACTTGTGCTGCAGGTCACCACTACCTGTTTTATCAGGAGTGATGGTCTTCAGAAAGTCCGAAACGGGAGCTGTGGTTGCCTTGGGGGCAGAGACGCGCATCTTGTACGACAGTCGTGCAAGTGGGCGCTCCACTGCGCGCACCACCTCAACTGCAAGACGTACCACCTCGTGCGTGACAGCGTGTGCAGTCGCCTGGACGTAAGTGCGCCACGACTGTGGTGCACCACCCGTCACGAGCGCCTGCCAGACCTCTTCTGCACGCGTATCTAGGACTGAGCGCTGTGTCTCAAAAAAGCGAGAACCTTTCACAACCTCGAAACGACGTACCGACACAAATGACAGTGCTGCAAGGAGTGCGACGACGATGAGGAGGAGCGGAGCCATCATACTTATTTCGTCGTGAAGCGCTTAAACGTTCCTACCTCGATGCGCTCTCCGAACTTCTGTGTCGCATTGTCGAGGAGCTGCTTGATAGTCAGTGAGTCGTCCTTGATGTACGTCTGCTCCATGAGCGCCACGCCCTTCATAAACGCGTCGAGTTTGCCAGCCAAAATAGTCTCCTTCAAGTTCTCAGGCTTACCCTCAACGTCACCCTTGTACATGTCTTTGTACTTAGCCATCTCCTCTTCAGGGACGTCCTCGCGGCGGACGTACTGTGGGTTCGACGCAGCTACCTGGAGCGCAAGTTCATAGGCGAGCTTTACGAACTCCTCGTTCTTCGCAACGAAGTCGGTCTCAGACTGGAGTTCAACAACAGCGACCACCTTCTTGTTAGCGTGGGTGTATGCGGCCAAAACGCCTGCGCCAAGCGCACGGTCGCCCTTCTTGTCTGCGATTGATGAACCCTTTTTGCGGAGTAAGAGCATCGCCTTCTCCATGTCCCCTCCTGCTTCTTCGAGCGCAACTTTGCACTGCATCACTGAAATGCCAGTACGCTCACGCAACTCCTTGACGCTCTCAGGTGAAATAGTACTCATACGGTGTAAGTTAAGTATAACCGACGCTACGCTGCTGGGGCTGCAGCCTTTGCTGCTGCTCCTTCAGTGCGACCATCCTGGTACGCACGGGTGATTTCCTTAAGGAAGAACTCGACACTCTCGCGAGACGCATCGTTACCGATGATTGGGTGCGAAACGAGTGAGAGGTCGCAATCTGAGTTAGCAATGCCAATAACTGGTGTTCCGAGTCCAATAGCCTCTTTAACAGCATTGTCCTCACGGCGGGTGTCGATGACGACGAGTGCGTCAGGAACGCGGTCCATACCAATGAGACCAGCAAAGTTAACCTCAAGGCGCGCGATCTCGCGGTCAATCATGAGGCGCTCCTTCTTGGTGTACTTAGTAGCGAGTGTTCCTGCCTCACGCTCGTCTATGAGCTCCTTCATACGGTTCATACGCTTCTTGATCTCAACGAAGTTCGACAAGGTGCCACCGAGCCAGCGGCCTGCGACGAATGGCATACCAATAGACGCAGCTGACTCACGGACCAAGGTAGCCATCTCAGGCTTACCCGTCACAAAGAGCAAGGTCTTGCCCTGTGCGCCGAGTGCGCGGACGTAGCCGAGCGCTGCCTCGAGCATAGGGGCAGTCTGGGTCAAATCGAGAATGTCAGTCTTGTTTTTGGTGCCAAAAACAACAGACTTCATGGTTGCGTGGCGTCGTGCACGGCTGTAGCCGAAGTGTGCCCCTACCTTAAAAAGGGCCTGAATGAGGTCGTTTCCTGCTTGCATTGGGTTACTCTACCACACCCCCTTAGGGCGGGCAACCGTTAGTCCTCGTCCTCTACAGCGTCCCCCGCAGCAGCGTCAGCCTCAAAGCCTGCGGCCACCTTCTCCTTCAAAGTCTTAAAAATGTTGTCCAAATCCCCGTCCATAATGGCAGGTAGGTTGTGCCACGACTCCTTGATACGGTGGTCGGTCAGGCGGTCTTGGGGGAAGTTGTAGGTGCGGATCTTCTCCGAGCGGTCGCCCGTCCCGATCTGGCTCTTGCGCTTCTCAGCGTGCTCTCGGGCTGCTTTTTCCTCGTGAAAGTTGTCTAATTTCGCTGCCAAGATCTGCATTGCCTTTTCACGGTTTGCGGCTTGCGAGCGCTCTGATTGTGAGCGCACTTCGAGCCCTGTGGGGCGGTGCACCAAACGCACTGCTGTTTCAACCTTGTTGACGTTCTGCCCTCCAGCACCACCAGAGCGCGAGAACTCCATATCTATGTCAGACATATTGATGTCTATCTTTGCGTGCTTGCGGATCGGGAGAATAGCAACCGACGCGGTTGATGTGTGGACGCGGCCCTGCTTCTCGGTGAGTGGTATGCGTTGCACACGGTGGACCCCAGTTTCGTACTGGAGGAGTTCGTATACGCCTCTCCCCTTAATTTCAACTGTTTCAAGGCCAGAGCCAAGCATTTTTACCTCCCAGCCGTGGCGCTCTGCAAAGCGCATGTACATGCGTGCCAACTCGTCTGCAAACAACTTCGCCTCATCGCCGCCTGCTGCTGCGCGGAACTCCATAACAGCCGCAAGCGCTTCAGCCTGCTCACCGTTTGAGCCGTCCCCGAGGATGTCCTCCATTTGCTTGAAGAGCGTCGCCTGCTGTTCTTTGAGCCCCTTCACCTCTTCGTCTGCAAGCTCTTTGAGTGACGGGTCGGACGCTCCTAACTCTTCTGAGCGCACGACCTCAGCCGCAAGGCGGTCGTACTCAGACGCCAAATATGCCGTCTTGTGGTCCTTTCTAAATTCTTCAATAGTTGCCATAGCAAAACGCGCTACCCCTAGTGTAGCGCGAAGTTCTGTCGTTACTTCGTCTTCTTGGTGCCGGCCTTTGAGGCACGAGCCTTAAAGCGCTCCACGCGACCAGCGCGGTCGATGGTGACCTTCTTACCAGTGTAAAACGGGTGTGATGCTGATGAGATTTCGAGGACGTAGCGGTCGTAGGTTTTGCCGTCCTCCCACTTACCAGTCTCGGTTGTGTGTACTGCTGAGCCAATCAAAAACTGGACGCCAGCGCCTACATCGTCAAAAATGACGGGTCGGAATTCCTTGGGGTGTATGCCCTGCTTCATGGGTCGAGAATACCAAATATACCAGCCTTCCGCAAGGCGGGTTGTTACACCTCCTCAAAGATAGGTGCGAGCTTAATAGACTTGGTAACCGTTGTGGCAGTCCCCGACTGCTGTGACGTACAGCTCAAGGTATACGTCGTTTCAGAGGTAATAGCAGCTGTGGTTTGAGTGCCGCTCGTACCAATGAGGGTCCACGAGTCCCCTGCTGACGAGGTGATCTTGCACGAACCAGACACCACGTCAGTGCCACTCCACGTCAGCGTGGTTGTTGTTCCCTTCTTCACTGTTGACTTCGGACTCGAGAGCGTCAGGACCGCAGCTGGGTGGGTCTCTTCAGAAACATCGCCACCAGACGTACATGCCGGATCTGCCGTATCGATAAGGCCGTTTCCGTTGTTATCGATACCGTCTGAGCACTGCACAGGGTTTGAGACAGCAAATGTATACGCCGGGCCGCAGTTGTTAGTGGTGTCTCCCTCAGAGCCTGACGGTGGTGTGTTGACGCAGATACGGACACGGTGTGAACCTGGGATAGCAGTCCATGGCTGAGACACCGATTGTGTTGTTTGATTCACACCCAAGCTCGTTAAGCATTGCGCGGATGCAATAGTGCTGTCCCATGTACCATCATTATTCGTATCAACTTGGAACTGGCTTGGTGCACATCCAGTAAATGCATACTTCGACGAGTCAGTGGTTGCAGTGCCAGTGTACGTTGTAGTGACGGTCGGATTCACAGTGACACTATTGCTCTGTCCTGCACCACCGCCCCAGCAGTACGCCTCCCCAGGCTCGTTTGCAAAACAGTGGAACCTTGCGGTACCCGAACAGCACGCTCCCCACTGAATGGTTGTGTTGGTACTTTCATTACACAACCCACCGGCAGGAATTTCTTCACCAGCTGGCAAGCACGAAGCTCCAGTACTTGATGCAACATTACCAATACCCTGATCAATACTGAACGAACTTGCGCCGTTTGTTATCCACGAAAGTATAGACGAACCACCTGAAGCAACAATAGAAGGTGTCGCAGTCAGCGTGCAGAGTCCACCGGACGAGTTTGCAGGAATAGTAATACTTGCCTGGCAGGTATTGTTGGTTGCAGCGTTGTCCGTCAACCGATAAGTGTGTGTTCCGACGCCAAGCTCTGAGGGGAACACGTACGTACCTGAGAGCCCGTACGGTGAGCCTGGATATTGACAGGTTAGACTTGCTGACAAGTGGTTATTGAATGAACATGCACCCGTTCTTGTCCAGATCGTTCCGTTAAATCTGAGGATACTGTTGTTGCCGCAACTGTTGTATCCGCGACCGCCCCACGTTGCCGCTGTCGCTGCAGCGTTACCAGTGAGATCGACACATGCGCGATTCATTGTTATTTGTTCACCTGCAAAACCACTACCATTTTGGATTGCTGGCAAGTTAATACCGCCGTTTGCCTGCATATCAGCAATGACCGCGCTACTGTTGTATACCTGCGTCTCAGTGTAATTTTGTGTGATATTACCACCTGTACCAGTTGGAGGAACTGTTGGCGATGTGGTGAGTGGGTCAATGTTAGTCACCATAGTTGCACCAGTTGTTGACCAGACCAATTGGTCACGGTTCACTGCGATTGAACACGAGACACCGCCTGAGACAACGACAGTTGCCTGACACTGGCCAGACGCGACGTATGATGGTGGAGAGTTCACAACGTTACCAAAGAACGTAACCGACTGTCCTCCAATGAGAGAGCCAGTATTAACACCAGATGCACCGCCAGTTAAGTCATAGCCTGAAATAGTGAAAGTAAAGTCTGGCCCGCAGTTATTGTTTTCGTTGGACTCAACGAGTTGTGATGACGGGATGTCAGTACAGAGGCGTACCTTATGCGTTCCGAGCGGAATATTACTCCATTGTGGTGAGGTGACGTCGAGCCACGTGTTGTACGGAATTGAGTACAACGACCCAGCTTGGGGCTGCCACGTTCCTGCATAGCACGTTTGCCCTACAGGACAGTTGCTCTTTGTAGGACTTGAGTACACCGTAATTGCCACGTCGTAGTACGTTACCGCTAGCGACTTATAGGCAGCTGCAAGCGGTGCCCGCACAAAGCGCTGAACAAGTTTTGCATTGTACCCGCCGCCACCTCCCCCACCTCCTCCGCCTCCCGTGTTACCAGTAGTAACTACTGCGCCGCAGCACTGCCCAGACGTTGCATCGGCTTGGCAGAGACTGTTGATAGTACTATCCAAGTCTCCGGAACCATATATTTGATACGAGTCAGTGGCTACAATACTCCCGGTACTACAGGTTTTGCCGTATTCGAGTGTAAATTGAGACCCTGCAGTGCCACCCGTGTCGAGATTCACATCGTACGCACCGTCAGCGCCGATATCGACTTGGAAACGGTTTTGGAACACGCTCGAAATCGAATTGTTACCAATGTTTTGAATATTTGCAGCAAAGTTGAGGAACCCCCCAGGCGCTAGAGCACCTGAAGCAATCGTGGGGATAGATGCAGTCACATCAGCACTGACACCCTCTTGCACCACCACACCGCAGCCTGGGGCTGAACAAGTGCATGACGATGTTTGGCACGGCGTACCGTTACAAGCGACAGAAATAGTTGTCGCGCCAGACGTGACAGAGAGCGTTGCAAACTTTTCTCCCAGTGTAGAGTATGATTTCGTTAACGAAGATGCAGTTCCAGACAAGGAGTCAGTGCCACTCCATGCGTAGGTGTAACTCCCCGTACCACCCGTTGCAGACGACGTCCACGACACCGGCTGGAGCACGGTGACGGGGCTAGGTGCAGCTGAGCATGAGGCAGTGAAAATGTTTACGGTAATGGTCTTCGTGTCAGTCGCCGTACCTCCAGGGCCCGTGCACGAGAGCGTGTACTGCGTGGTTCCGGACGGACTCACCGTGACAGAGCCTGAGGTTGCATTGCCTGTTGCAAAATTAGTACCCGTGCAGGTAGTCGCGTTTGTTGATGACCATGTAATAACTGCTGACTGTCCTCCTGACATGCTGGTAGGGTTCGTCACCAAGGAGGCACTGACTGCTGGTCCATAGTTAATAAGATCTGCGCTGTACCATCTGTTCGTACAGACAGGCTCGCCTGATTGGTTTTGACACTGTGTTGTTCCGTTTGCGGTGATAGTCGTCGCAGTGTTTGTATATGCCTGGCAGACAAATGTATCGCTGCCGTCAATATCTCTGTAGGTTTCAGAAGTGCTGCAGCAACTTGCGCTCATGCCCGTACAGAAAGAAACGCATGAATTGACATTGTCCGTGTAGGTGCCGACGAGCGTCCCTCCTGAACAGAGCTTATTGTTGTAGTGCGTAACGGTCGGACCCGATGCAACAGTGATCGTTGCTGATGCTGTGCCGGTGCCGCCAGCGCCTGTACATGAAATTGAATACGTCGTTGACGTTGTTGGTGAGACAGAAACGGTTCCTGAGACCTGGTTCCCTGTTGCAAAATTAGTACCAGTGCAGGTTGTTGCGTTTGCTGCAGACCACGTCAGTGTCGACGTCTGACCGCTCGTTAAGGACGATGGAGTTGCAGAAATGGTCACCGTCGGCACAACGGGCGTACTGACCACCACCGCAGTCCAAACACCGCAGTTGTTTGCCTCATTGGATTCAGTAATAGTTCCAGTGGAGGCAGCAGAGTTTTTATCAGCGCAAGCGCGCACATACCAGGTTGCAGCTGAAGGGAATGTGTATGACAGCGTTGCTGCAACACTGCCACTACCTGCAAGTACTGTTGCTGTGTGTGTACCAATATCAGTTGCACCAGTTCCTGAGGCGTCCGTCGCTCGTTGGAACAAGTTAGTGAATCCAGCCCCCGTTGAAGCAGCGCCGATGTTTGAGACAGTAGCTGTGAGCGTGACCGCAGCTCCAGTGGTTGCTGCTGTTGGCGTCACACCCCCCGCGGTCAAATCGATGGTAGCTGGGACTGTCACAGTTACTGTTGCACTCGCAGCCGCACTTCCGTTAGCGTTGTTGCAGGTTATTGAATACGTCGTAGTTACAGTTGGATTGACAGTGGCAGAGCCTGACGTACCTGATGATGTGAAATTAGTCCCCACGCACCCTGACGTTGCCCTGGTCGAAGACCAAGTAAGTGTGACGGGTGCGCCTGCAGTAATACTTGTCGGGCTTGCGGAGAGTGTAGCTGTTGGCGGCAATCCCCCACCCCCGCCTCCACCACCGTCGGTATTTACCGCAAGCGCAAAATGTGAGAACGACAGTGCTGAAACTGCAAGCACCGCGGCGACGATGCGTATATTCAATTTAATTTTCATAGAGCCAGGTATTCAGCTTAACAAAACCGCCAATGTCTCCAACGTTGGTCGAGACTCCGTCCTTTACCCTAACGAGAGACAGAGTCGACGTTGCTTCATTTTGTGATGCACCGAGGAGATATGCACCATCAGGAGAGAATACTAAGGAC
>OFQY01000889.1_pt1 | contig 10261 bp, 14 predicted proteins | sample 1542991 | NCBI WGS metagenome assembly OFQY01 (sample SAMN07774224, study PRJEB24372) | wastewater metagenome | isolation source: Exp Tend VB 10WW | collected 2016-02
CCGCCGATCTGACCGATAAAACCCACAATCTTTGCCAACACCCCCGCAATTTTATTTCCCATATCCCACATCCACTGGAACACACCCATCGCGCTTTTAATACCCTCCAGGCCGACACCGATCAGTTTAAGAAAATTCGATACCCCTTGCAGAGCAGCCTGCAACATTATAAGAAAACCTAAACCGATACTGATCGCAGCGAGTTTAAAAAGCTCTTGTATCTCGGGATGTTTCTCTAGCAAGTCTTTTACCGACTGGACTAGCTCATCCCATTTTTGTTTCATGCCCTCTAACGCAGGTTTAATATAGTTAGTCCACGCGTTACTAATGACAGTCCTAATTTTTTCCCATGTTGTATCGACAAAGTTACGGAACCATTCGTTCTTCTGATACAACAAAACGATAGCTGCGATGAATCCGCCGATAGCTAACACGATGGCTGCGACCGCCAGCTCGATCAAAATTAACGGAGCATTGATGCCCCATAAACTCACGATCGTCGGGGCACTAGCTGCGACAAACGCCGCCTGAGATAACGTCAACAGGTCCATCGCTGCCGACCATGCAAGCCAAGCCAGCGCAACACCCCCAACGATCACAGCAAAAAGTTTCACTTGATCCTGATGTGCGACAATCCAGTTAGACATTTTTACTAGACCATCGACAATAACTTTACCGATCTGTTCTTTTAGATCATCGAACCTATTTTTTAGGGTCTGGATTTTACCCGAATAAGTTTTCGCTGCACTAGCCGCCGAACCTCCAAACTCTGTAGAAAGCTCTTTGAGTATTAGCTTCTGTTTTTCTTGGACAGACATCCCATCCGTAAACTTCTTAGCCAACTCGTCGACATTCACACCGACACGCTTCAAAGCACCCAACCCAGCGTCAGGATCCTGTAGAGCCTTCCCCAACAGTTTCATAGTATCAGCGGCTTCTTCACCAGACGGAGTAATACCATGATTTAAGGCTGTAGCCATATCTAAAGCCGTTTTAGTTACCTCAGGAAAAATATCTTTCCCTATCCCCGTAAAAGTCAAAGCCATGTTCGCAGCGGCATCGCCACTGCCACAGGTGCCAGCGCATGTGACGATTCGCCCTGGTGACGAACCCTTCTGGGACGGCATTGTGCGCGCCCGTGCGCGGGAAGAATGGAACGCCCCTGATCTGGTGATCGCTGCTCAGCTTGCACGGTGCCAGCGCGACATTGAGACTGAATCCTTGAGCCTGGACGTTGAAGGGTCTGTGATCCGCAACGACAAGGGCACCCCGATCCAGAACCCTCGGCACGGTGTGCTTGAACAGCTTGCCCGCCGCGAGATGGCCTTGATGCGCTCACTCAGTCTGTCTGGCGTGGTGGCTAAGGGTGAGAAGAAGCAGTTGGTGCAAGCCCGCGACATTCAGCGCCAAGCTGACAGCGTGCGCAACTCGCTCAAAGATGAAGACCTGTTGCCGACATGATGCTCAACCGCAGCAATACGCCTAGGTGCGAGGTTCTATTGAATGGCAGTGTGGTTAACCATGTTGTGTGGGTTGACCCGATTCGCAGAAAAGCTTTTGTGGCCCGCTACCCGTTCAAGGCGCACAAACACGGTAAACGCATCATGGGCCGCATCGTGCGCGGCGACTTCACTATTGTCCCATTGCCAACGTAATGGCCGCAAAGAAACCAACGAGAGGCCAGAAGGTCATCTCGTTCATAGAACGCTACTGCAAAGCGCCAGAGGGTGAACACGTCGGCAAGCCGATCAAACTCCTGCCTTTTCAAAAGCGTTTTATCCTGGAGGTATACGACAACCCGAAGGGGACACGTAGGGCCTACTTAAGCATTGGCCGCAAGAACGGCAAGACGGCCCTGATTGCAGGCATCCTGCTTGCCCACATCTGCGGGCCAGAGTCGGTTCTGAACACGCAGATCGTGTCGGGTGCGCTCTCGCGTGACCAAGCTGCCGTGGTGTTCGCCTTGGCAGTCAAGATGATCCAGTTGTCTCCCGAGATGGCGAAGGTGACGCGCATCGTGCCGTCCAGTAAGCGGATTATTGGACTGACGCGCAACGTAGAGTTTCGCGCCCTGTCAGCGGATGGCCGCACGGCGCACGGTCTTTCGCCAGTGCTGGTCATCTTGGATGAGGTAGGACAAGTGCGCGGCCCGCAGTCGGACTTTGTAGACGCCTTGATCACTGCGCAGGGTGCCCACAAAGACCCGGTACTGCTGGCGATCAGCACCCAGGCCCCCAACGATGCCGACTTGCTCAGCATCTGGTTGGATGACGCCAAGACAAGCGGTGATCCGCGCATCGTCTGTCATGTCTACGAGTCGCCGAAGGACTGCGACCTGATGAGCAAGGAAGCTTGGAAAGCCAGCAACCCGGCCATCGGCAAGTTCAGATCAATGGCAGACGTGCAAGAGCAGGCAGAGCGGGCATCGCGCATGCCAAGTTTCGAGCCGACTTTCCGCAACCTCACGCTGAACCAGCGGGTGGAGATGGTCAGTCCGTTCATCAGTCGCGGCATCTGGTTGTTGAACAGCCAAGAAGCTGATGACAGAGTGTTTTATGAAGAGCCAGTGTATATCGGGCTTGACTTGTCTGGAAAAACTGACTTGACCTCGATGGTCATGGTTGCATGGCGAGACAAGTGGCACGTTAAACCTTATTTCTGGACGCCAGCTAAGGGCCTGCGTGATCGCGCAAAACGTGATAGGGCACCCTATGACGTTTGGGAGTCTCAAGGGTTCATTCGCACCATCCCAGGTGCCAGCATCGACTACGAAGCTGTCGCACTGGACATTGCTGACGCCATCGCCGATTGCGATGTGCAGGCAGTGGCGTTTGACCGCTGGCGATTCGATCTATTGAAGAAAGAGCTAGACGAAATCGGTCTGTCCTCCTTGAACCTAGTGCCCTTCGGCCAGGGCTTCAAGGACATGGCACCCGCTCTCGACACGCTCGAAACCCTGCTCCTGAACGAGCAGATGGCCCACGGGGGCAATCCCGTCCTGACCATGTGCATGGCGAATGCGCGGGTGGAGAAGGACGCAGCGGGCAACCGCAAACTGAACAAGGCTAAGGCCACTGGGCGTATCGACGGCGCAGTGGCACTGGCGATGGCCGTAGGTACAACCAAGCAGGCCCAACTGGACAACATAGATGACTTCCTCAACAACTCAATCGCGGGCTAACACCAGTGGCTAGCATGTTCTCGCGGTGGTTCGGCATAGGTGGTGCGATAGCGGAGCAACCAGGTGCGCAAAACCCTGTGCCGTCTACTGCGCTGGTGCCAGACGCCGCGAACGTGTCCCCAGATGGGGCACTCCAGATCAGCGCCGTGTGGGCCTGCATCGACAGACGCGCTAGCACCATTGCCAGCCTGCCGTTCTTTGCATACACCCAGCGCAACGGTCAGCGCGAATTGGCTCGGAGCAGCCGACTCTATGAGTTGCTGCACGACAGCCCCAACTCGCGCATGTCGCCCTTCGAGTTTTGGCGGGCGATGATGCTGAACCACGATCTGCGCGGCAATGCCTACGCAAGAATTGACCGCGATGGCCGTGGTGAAGCGATGGCCTTGTGGCCTATGGCCGCTGACCAAGTGGAAGTTGACGTTCTGCAAGACGGGTCGATGGTCTACCAGTACCGTGTTGGGACAGACGTGGCCGTCTTCGCAGAGAAGAACGTGCTGCACCTCAAGAATTTGGGCAACGGAACCATCGGTTTAAGCAAGCTGGAGTTCATGCGATCCACTACGGATGAGGCTGCAAAGGCCCAGGGAACTGCCAGCAAAGTGTTCGGAACCGGGGGCAAACCCACTGGTGTTCTGATGCTTGACAAGGTTTTGACCAACGAACAGCGTGCCCGCATCAAGGAATCGTTCGCGGGCATGGCAGAAGGCTCAACCTCGCGCCTGTTCGTGCTGGAAGCGAACATGAAGTACGAGCAACTCAGCATGTCGCCTGAACAGCAGCAATTGCTTGAGACTCGCAACTTCACAGTGTCTGAAATCTGCCGTTGGTTCGATGTGCCGCCAGTTTTGGTGCACCACAATGACACTACGACCTGGGGCAGCGGCATTGAACAGATCGTTGACGGTTTTTACAAGCTCTCGATCAGGCCCATGCTGGTGAGCATCGAGCAGGCCACCCGCAAACGTGTGATGACGGCCAACCAACGCTCGTACATGAGCGCTGAATTCGCTCTCGACGCCTTGCTGCGCGGCAACCCAGGCCAACGCGCAGAGTTGTACGCCAAGAACGTCCAAAACGGTGTGATGACGCGCAACGAGTGCCGCCAGCTTGAGAACCTGCCGCCAATGGATGGCGCAAACGAGTTGACAGCCCAGACAAACCTATTACCACTGACTCTGCTTGGAAAACAACCAAGTGCAGGAGGAAAAACCAATGTTGCTACGCAAGACACTATCGCTAACTGACGTTGCCCTGAAGATGAAAGGCGACAACGGCACCTTTGAAGGCTACGCATCCAAGTGGGACGGCGTTGACAGCTACGGCGACACCATCCTCAAAGGCGCATTCGCCGACACCCTGAAGACAAACCCACCGAAGATGTTCTTTAACCACCAATGGGACATGCCCATCGGCAAATGGGTGAGTGCTGAAGAAGACGATTCTGGTCTGTACGTCAAGGGCGAACTGACCCCAGGGCTGGCAATCGCTGGTGATGTTCGCGCAGCAATGAAGCACGGCACCTTGGACGGTCTGAGCATTGGCGGTTTCCTCAAGAAGGGCGACTACGAGGAAAAGAACGGTGGTCGCGTGATCCGCAAGTGGTCATCCCTGGCTGAAATCAGCCCCGTGGTGTTCCCAGCCGACGCATCGGCACGCATCGACCTGCAAAGTGTCAAAAGCATCGACTTTGAAGCCCTCTTGCCCGAGTGCAAGAGCGAAAAAGAAATTGAACGACTTCTGCGTGATGCAGGGTTGGGCAAATGGGAAGCAATGGCGATTGTTTCCCGCATCCGTGCAATTGTCAAAGGGAGCGATTCCCCGCAACAAGCACAGATGGACGAAACGGCACGGATTCTGGAGCGTATCCAGAAGCTCTGCGCGTAAAGCACGCAAACCCTGCATCGGCCACCTTTGGGTGGCTTTTTTATTTCCCAAACATAAAGGACACATCATGTCTGAAGCAATCCTCAAAGCCCTTGACGGCATCGAAGCAAAACTGAAAGCGTTCTCTGACAAAGCAGACGGCGAAGCAAAAACGGTCGGCCAAATCTCAGCCGACACCAAGACCGCTCTGGATGCCATCGGTGTTCAACAGCGCGAACTGGCTGACCGCCTGTTGAGCATCGAGCAGAAAGCCACCGCAAAGCCAGAAGACAAAGGTTTGTCCTCTTGGGGTGAGCAGTTCATCAAGTCGGCCAACTACGGCGCATTCGCTGGCGGCAACTTGAACAAGCTGCGCGTCGAAGTGAAGAACACACTGACAGGTTCCGACACCAACGTGGCACCGCAACGCAACGCTGGCATCGTCGGTGGCGCTGTCCTGCCCTTCAGCATGGAAGCGTTGCTGCCAAGCACGACCACTTCCAGCAACGCGATTGAGTTCACGAAAGAAGCTTCTTTCACCAACTCTGCCGCTGAAGCTGCTGAAGGTTCTGCCAAGGCCGAATCCGCGCTCACTTGGTCGCTGGTAAACATGCCTGTGTCCACCGTGGCTCACTGGATCAAGATTTCCAAGCAGCTTGCTGCTGACGCTCCTGCCTTGGCCGCTTACGTCAACACCCGCATGCGTTACGGCGTGAACCAGAAGGTTGACACCCAGTTGGTGGTTGGTGACGGCACTGCTCCGAACATCTCGGGCACATACGATACGGGCAACTTCACGGCGCACGGCATCGCTGACGCCGCTCTTGGTGCTACGTTCAAGAAGTTCGTACTGATCCGCAAGGTGATGGCCGCTTTGTACGCTGCTGGCTACCCTGCCGACGCAATCGTGCTGAACCCTGCCGATTGGGCATCGATGGAAATCGAACTGCTGACAACCGCCGCTGGTCAAACGCTTTACAGCGTTGCCGAAGGTGGCACACCACGCTTGTTCGGCATCCCGGTTGTGCAAGCAATCGGCATGGCCGCTGACACGTTCCAGGTGGGCCGCTTCAGCGAAGCCTACATGGTCTACAACCGCGAAGGCGTGGTCGTGGAAATGTCTGACTCTGACAGCGACAACTTCACCAAGAACTTGATCACTCTGCGTGCAGAGCGCCGTCTGGCCTTGGCTACTGAGAAACCTGCCGCAGTTCGCGGTGGCGATCTGACACCGGCTTAAAGGTCGCTCAACCAAAAAGGCTCACTCCTGTGGGCCTTTTTACTGGAGGAACTATGCAAGTCGAAATCAAATTTAAGCGCACTGGGTCGCACAGCGTCTTCGGCAACTTTGCCGCTGGCGATGTGATGCGCTGCGACGAAGCCCTCGCTGCGTTCTACGTGCGCGATGGCGTTGCCAAGTACACCACGGCACCAGCAGAAGTTGTGCCGCCACAAGCCCCAGAAGCTGAGCCAAAGAAACGCGCCACCAAGGCCAAGTAACCATGTCATTACGCCTAGTCACACCCGCCTCAGCGCTTGCTGTCACCCTCGCTGAAGCGAAGGCACATCTGCGGGTGGATGGTACTGACGAGGACAGTCTCATCACGGCCCTGATCGCTGCTGCAACTGAAACCGCAGAACAGATCACCGGGCGGGCGATCATGCTGCAAACCTGGGAGATAGCCATAGACGCTTTCCCAGAGTCGATTGATATCACTCGCGTCCCGCTGTCTTCAGTGACCAGCGTTACCTATACCGACGCCGCTGGGGCATCACAAACGCTCACCAGCGGCACGCACTACCGCATCCGCACGATTGACGATTTCTCGTTCAGCAGCATCGTCCCTGCCTATGGCTACACATGGCCAACCACAAGGTCAGACACAGACGTGGTTGTGGTGCGGTTCGTCGCAGGCTATGCAAACGCTGCTGCGGTGCCGCAGCCCATTAAGAACTGGATTCTATTGGCGATTGGCGATATGTACGCACGCCGTGAGCGCAGTTCGACAGGCACTGAGCGCTCACAGTCAGCGCCCCTTCAGTTCGCAGACGGTCTGCTTGACCGATACAAAGTGTGGTCGCTTTGATGCTCACCGCAGGATTCCTCAAGCAGCGCGTCACCGTGCTGAGTCAGACAGCTACGCAAGATGAGCTAGGCCAGCCCACCACCGGGTGGACTACCTACGCCACGATCTGGGCGAACATCCGCGTTGAAAAAGGCATGGAGCATATCCGCGCCAACGCCGACACTGCGGTCAACAAAGTAAGCATCCGTGTGCGCTACCGCACAGACCTCACCGCTGCGATGCGCGTGCAGCACGGCACCACGGTGTACCAGATCAAGTCGGTACTCGCCGACGTAGACGGGCGTGAGTACACAGACTTAGTGTGTGAGGTGTCCAGTGGTCAGAATTGATTTTGATTTCGCGGAGATCACCAACAAGCTGGAAGCGGCCAAAGTTGCTGCGGTCACATCCGTTCGCCCAGCAGTGCAAGAGGGTGCACAGATTTACTACGACGAGATGAGAGTCAGGGTTCCTGTCCACACCAAAGGGCACTGGTTCCACGGCACCTCGTTTCAGAAGAACGGCAAGAAATACTGGTTCAACGCCGGGTCGCTGAAGTCGGCGATCTATCAGGTCTATTCAAAGGACAACAGCGGCGAAGCCAAGGCCACCTACCACGTTTCCTGGAACCACAAGAAGGTTCCATACGGCTTCATGGTGGAGTACGGAACCTCGCGCACCCCAGCGCACCCATTCCTGCGGCCAGCCTATGCCGCGAAGCACACGCAAGCTGAATCAGCCGTGCGTGAAGGCGTCTACAGGCGCGTTCAGAAAGCACTCGGATGACAGTCGAAGCAAGCATCTACACGCTCCTGCGCTCGATGGTCGCGGATCGCGTCTATCCCGACGTGGCACCGCTCGGAACCACGCTGCCCTACATCACCTACCAACAGGTCGGTGGTGAGGCACTGAGCTTCGTTGACAACACCTTGCCCAGCAAGCGCAACGGCAGGTTCCAGGTCAACGTCTGGAGCAACAGCCGCCTGAACGCAACCACCTTGGCTGTGCTGATCGAAAGCGCTTTCTACACAACCACTGCGATGCAGGCCCGACCCATTGGCGGGCCTGTCGCGCTGTACGACGAAGAAACCAATTTGTACGGGTCAACACAGGACTTTTCGATCTGGTCTGACCGCTAACCAACCCGGCTGAATAAGCCAATCCCTTAAAGCCGCTTCGGAGCAATCCGCAGCGGCTTTTTTGTTGCCAGATTTCTGGCATTCACCAACGCCCCGATAGGGGCTTTTCTACGAAAGAAGGCCCACACATGGCTGCAAAACTCCCTGACGGCGCGATTGTTTCTCTCGCCACCACCTACGCATCCGCGATCACAATCACCGCAGTAACCAATGCAAACCCTGGCGTTGCATCTGCAACCGCTCACGGCCTTGCCAACGGCGATCTGGTGTATGTGGTCAGCGGATGGTCGAACCTCAATAACCGCATCGTGCGCGTGGCATCTTCTGCCGCCAACACCTTCGCGCTTGAAGGCATCGACACAAGCTCCACCACGTTGTACCCCGCTGGTTCTGGCACTGGCACTGTGACCAAGATTTCTGCCTTCACGCAAGTGACTCAGATCATGGGCTTCACCACTTCCGGTGGCGATCAGCAGTTTGCAAACTACTCCTTCTTGGAGCAGAACTTTGAAACGCAAATCCCAACGATCTTCAGCGCACAGTCGATTTCCATCGACATCGCAGACGACCCAACCTTGGCTGGCTACATTGCACTGAAGGCTGCATCTGACGCCCGCGCCACTCGCGCTCTGAAGTTGGCAATGCCTGACGGCAGCTTCGTGCTGTACCAAGGCTACGTGTCCTTCAACGAAACGCCCACGCTGAACAAGGGTCAAGTGATGCAGGTGAAATGTTCGTTCAGCCTGCAATCTCGTCCTGTGCGCTACGCCTCTTAAGCGTTGCCAGCCCACCTTTGAAGCGACTCAAGGGTGGGCCTTTTATGCCCCTCGGTTAGCTACCGATACAGGGGTCTTTTTGATTCAAACAGAGAACAAACATCATGGCAAAAGTCAAATTAGCACTCACCAACGCACCTACGTTCAAGGCCAAGGTAGCCATCCCCGTTCCAGGCGCAAAGGCCGTGGAAGTGGAATTCACTTTCAAGGGCCGCACCCGTGAGCAGTTCAAGGAATTCGTGGACGCGCTGGCAGGCATGGAAGACGCAGAGGCCATCATGGGTCTGGCGTCCGGTTGGGAGTTGGATGACCCCTTCACACGCGAGAACGTAGCCCTCCTGATAGACAACTACCTGGGTGCCGCCCGCGTCATCATCGAGAAGTATTTCGCTGAGTTGACCCAGGCCCGCCTGGGAAACTGAGAGAGGCATCCCGCGCACTTTACGAACGGGATGCAGATGAATCAGAGCTTGCCGCATTCGGCCTGAAGCTATCTGACTACAGCGACAACGCTGTGGACATTTGGCCTGAAAACGCCGACGCGGTAGCGCTCTTCGTGCAACTGCAAACGCAATGGCGCATCGGCATGTCGGGGCCTACGGGTCTTGACTACAACGTGCTGTATCACAAGCTGGATCGCCGGGCACTGACACCCGAGCAATACGAGCAGCTTGAAGACGATATCCGCACGATGGAATACGAAGCGCTGTCTGTTCTGGGTGAACAGAGCAAAGAAAGCAAATAGGCCCTTCGGTGCCTTTTTCATTTGGAACAAGAATGTCAGATTTAGCCTCGCAGATTGTTGTCGGCGCAGACGTTGAGGGCGTCGTTACGGGCATGGCGCGGGCGTCTAAGTCTGTCAAGGACTTGGGGCGTGCGGCCACCGCAGCAGGCCAAGAGGCAGCAACTGGAACCAAGGTTGTTGGCGATGCTGCCGAACAGACTTCGCAGAAGGTAGACCGCGCCACCAAGAATGCCATTGCCTCTTTCGAGAGAGCCATTGCCAGCCAGAAGGCCGCAGGCAAGGGGCAGGCAGAGTTCCTGGCCCAGTTGGCGACTGACCGTGGCGCTAATACCGACGCGCTCAAACCATACATCGCCCAACTAAGCGAACTCACCGCCAAGAACCGGGCCGCACAAGATGCGCTGCGCTCATCCGAAGCTGCGATGGGTGGCCTGGGCATGTCGGCAAAGGCCACCGCCGCCGCCATGCGCGGTGTGCCGGCGCAGTTC
>OFQY01000890.1_pt1 | contig 10260 bp, 10 predicted proteins | sample 1542991 | NCBI WGS metagenome assembly OFQY01 (sample SAMN07774224, study PRJEB24372) | wastewater metagenome | isolation source: Exp Tend VB 10WW | collected 2016-02
GATTCCAAATGAGTCCAGGAATTCCACAGATATGGAAAAAAATATTTTGATCTGTATGATTTTTATTAGGGCATCACATCAAAGGCCAACAGAGCCACTCAAACAATGATCAAAAAAACCATTATAAAACGGCCTCCAAATGAACAGAGGAGAGATCCATTGAAATCAAAAGCTGAGGGAGATTACAATAAAAAAGCCACAGATGAGATCCTCATGAGTGAAAAATCATTTGCTGAGTTTTTAGATCTATCAGTTTATAATCTTAGAAAAATAAAATTGGAGGCAGCAGCAGCAAAAATTGATTTTATGAAATCACAGAGACTAGTGAATTTTTTGCCTGCCATGAAATTTGTTCTGGCCAAAATCAGAGAGGAGAATCAGCACAAAAATTATTTAACTAGGGCAGAGATCTCAAAGCTGCTAGGATATCATGAGAATTATATTTCAGAACTAGAGAACAGATATGATCTGCCAAAATTGGATGCTAATAAATATGATCTGAGGACAGTTATTAAATGGTATATCCAACACATCAAAAATATTTCCATCAGTGGAGAACTAGAAAAAGAAACAATCAGATTAAAAAGAGCACAGGCAGAAAAATTTGAATTAGAAAATGCCAAAGAGAGAGAGATATTAATTTCAAAGGAGGATATGATTCAGGTAATGGAAATTACTTTCAGCAACATCAGGAATAAACTCCTCTCACTCCCAAACAAGTTGGCTCATCTAGTTTTTGGAGCTAGAACAATGATTGATGCAAAGATGAAAATTAAAAAAGCAGTGCATGAGAGTTTAATTGAGTTGGCAGATCCAGATGTTCTGTTCAAGAATAGAGAGAGAAAATCCAAATGAAGGATGGCAGGTTTGTTGATAAACATCTGGCAAAGATCATCCAGAGAAGGATCAGCAATTTATTATTCCCTCCTCCCGATATCACAGGCAGCCAATGGGCAAACGAAAAAAGAATTTTATCCAGAGAGGATTCTAGTGAGCCAGGCAAATATTCCACTGAGAGATCTCCATTCCAATTGGAGATCCTGGATGAATTCACAAATCCATACTCTGAAATTGTTGTGGCAGTTCTCTCCAGGCAAATTGGAAAAACGCTGATGGCTACAAATGCAATGGGATATTACATTGATTATGATCCATCTCCAATCATGTATATGATTGAAACTCTAGACAAGGCAGAGAATTTTTCAAAGGTTCGCCTGGATGCAATGATCAGAGATAATACCTGGATGCAGATTGATAGAAAAATTAAAACATCAGGCAATACAATTCTCAGCAAACATTTTCCTGGAGGATATCTCTCAATGGTAGGAGCAAACTCTCCATCAGGATTGGCATCCAAAGTGATCAGAGTTTTAATTGCTGATGAGGTTGATGGATATCCAATGAGCGCAGGATCAATGGGATCTCCTCTGGATCTAGCAAAGCAAACGACAGAAACATTTGACAATAGAAAAATCATTCTGATATCCTCTCCAGGAGTGGAGGGAGAATCAAAAATCTGGCCTGCATATCTGGAATCAGATCAGAGAGCATATCATGTGCCCTGCCCTGAATGTGGATTCTATCAGATTTTAGTTTGGGAGCAAATGAGATTCCCTGATAGAAAACCAGAGAACTGTTTTTATGAATGCAGGCAATGCAAAACTCATCTCACAGATAGAGAAAAATTTACAATGATCTCAGAGGGACAGTGGATTAAAAAATTCCCTGAAAGGATCAATAGGCCTGGATTCCATCTGAGCAGATTATATTCTGTTTTCAGTTCATGGAGCAAAATGGTTGATGAGTTTCTCAGTGCATCCAAAGCATCCCATGAGGGAGATCCAGGCCCTCTCCAGGTTTTCTATAATGCATCATTGGCAAAGATCTGGAAGCCATACTCTCCTGCAACATCTGCCACAGAGATCATCAAAAGAGCAGAGAATTATGTTGATGCTGCAGATACAATTAATTCAAAAATAGTTTTGATCACAGCAGGGATTGATGTTCAAGATGATAGATTTGAAATTGAGATCACAGGATGGGGAATTGGAGAGGAGTCATGGCTGCTCGAATACAAAGTATTTTCTGGAGAGCCTGCTCTGCCTGGAATGTGGAATGAGTTGGATGAGTATCTCAAAAAAAGATTCAAACATCCATCTGGATTGAATCTTGGAATTACTGCATCATGCATAGATACAGGAGGCCATTACAGTTCTCAGGTTTATAACTTTGTGAGAGGCAAACATGCCAGGAGGATCTATGGAATTAAGGGCAGCAATCAGCCTGGCAAATCAATTGCTCCAAAGAGGCCATCATATAACAACAAAGGAAAAATCCCTCTCTATTTTATCGGCACTAACTCAGCAAAGGAAATCATTTACACCAGATTAAGAATCACTGAGGCAGGGCCTGGCTATCTGCATTTTGATAAAAAATATTGTGATGAGGAATATTTCAATCAATTGATCTCCAACAAAAAAACTGCTCACAAATCAGGAGGCCAAACTGTTTTCATTTATGATCTCATTGCAGGCAGGAGAGATGAGGCATTGGATTGCAAAGTTTATTCCTATGCAGCATTAAAAATTTACAATAGAGATCTGAATCAGATATCTAAATTAATTGAGAGAGTATCAACAGAGGAAAAATCAGAATCCTCCTCAGCTCCTCCAAAGAATTTTATTAAAAAACCATTTGCAACAAATTGGAAATAAAATGAACAATCAAAGAGATCTCATCTCCAGATTTTTATTATTGTTATTCAAAATAATAGTTTCAATCATAGCATGGATCAGAGATTTTATCAGAACATGCAGGAGGCATTATAAATGATCCTCAGTTTCAAAAAGCAATTTGAAATTAAAATATTAACCAAAATTAAAAGGCATACAATCAGAGCAGATGTGCATGATAGATGGAGAGAAAAAAAATTCATCCACTTTGTGACAGGAGCTAGAACAAAAAATTATAATCAGTTTGAATCTGGCATGTGCATATCAACTCAGATAATTGATTTTGTTGGATCTAAAATTTTCATTGATGGCAGAATCCTAGCTGCAGATGAGATTGAATCTCTGGCAATCAATGATGGATTTGATTCAGTGGATGAATTTAGAGCATGGTTCTCCAGAGATTTTCATGGAAAAATAATTCATTGGACTCATTTACAATATTAAGAGCAAAGAGAATGAGCAAATCAAAAATTGAATGGACTGAAAAAACTTGGAATCCCATCACAGGATGCTCAAAAGTTAGTGAGGGATGCAGGAATTGCTATGCAGAAACAATGAGCAACAGATTAAAAGCAATCGGCCTCAAAGAATATCAGCAAGTGATCAACAAAAAAAGATTCAATGGCCACATAAATCTCATTGAAAATAAAATTGAGCAGCCACTTCATTGGAAAAAGACATCCAAAATCTTTGTGAATTCAATGAGTGATCTATTCCATAAGGATGTGCCATTGAGTTTCATAAATAAAATCTGGTCAATAATGAAAAGAACTGAAAGGCACACTTATCAGATATTAACAAAAAGGCCAGAGAGAGCATTTGAATGCTTAATGGGGAATTATGTTTTGAAAAATGTTTGGATTGGAGTATCAATTGAGAATCAAACATCAGCAAATCTTAGGAGGGAAAGTTTCAAAAAGATTCCTGCCAAAATAAAATTTATCTCCTATGAGCCTGCTCTCCAGAAAATTGATTGGAGTGGATGGGAGTTTGTTGATTGGATGATTGCAGGAGGAGAATCTGGCCATCATGCCAGTCCATGCCATCCAGATTGGATCAGATCGGCTAGAGATTGGAGTGAAAAAAATAATATACCATTTTTATTTAAGCAATGGGGGCAGTTCATCCCATCATTCCAGGCAGGAGAAAAAGCAGATGATATTGCGAGCTATAAAAAAACATACGGCCACAGATGGGTAAAAAATAGAATTGAATTTCCTGATGGATTATGCATGGTAAAAGTTGGGAAAAAAGCTGCAGGCAGAATTCTTGATGGCAAAATTTATAATCAATATCCAGGATCTGCTGATGGCTAGATTCAAAGGATGGAATTTGGCAGCAGTGGAAAAATTAAAAATCAAACTCACTCCTCCCAAAACTGCTGCAGCAAATATCAAACTGAGCAAAGCAATTTTCATGCTATCTCCAACAATGAAAATCCAATCAGCTCTCCAGAGTATCGGCATTGAATCAGTGGCAGAATACAAATTCTTAAAAGATAGGAGATTCAGATTTGATCTGGCCATCCCATCAGAGATGATTGCCATTGAATTTGAGGGAGGCATATTCACAGGAGGCAGGCATACCAGAGGCAAAGGATATTCCAATGATGCAAAAAAATATAATCTGGCAGTGATGCATGGATGGAAGTTGATCAGATACACTCCAGATGTTCTAAGCAAAAAGGATGCAGATCTCAGATGTGCATTAGAGATTCAGTATCTTATCAATCAAAATAAAAAGGAGAAACAAAATGCCATTCCACAGAATTGATCCAGAAAACTATATCAAAAAATTACAGCACAGATTATTATTGCTGAGAGGATTTGCCATCACTGATCCACAAAATAAAAAAGATTGGCTAGATGCAGCAAAGGTCTGCCAACATTTAATTAACTGCAATAAAGCACACTCAAATTTATTTCGCAATGGGAGAGAGATCTGTGAGCAACTTTCAAACTCTCCAGAATAAAATCCACTGTGGAGATGCAATCAGGATCTCCAAACAGATTCCAGATCATTCAATTCATCAAGTGATCACATCTCCTCCATATTGGAGATTGAGAGATTACGGATATCCTAAGCAATGGGGATGGGAGATCACATTCCAGGAATATCTAGCAAAACTCTGGATCTTGATGGATGAGATCTGGAGGATGCTGAGGAATGATGGAAATGTTTTCATCAATTTGGGAGATTGCTATAATAGCAACAAAGCAAAACATCAAAAGATCCAATATAAATCTCTGTTGATGATTCCATCCAGGTTTGCCATTGGCTGCATTGATAGAGGATGGATTCTCAGGAATAATATCATTTGGGCAAAATCAAATTCAATCCCATCATCAGTCACAGATAGATTCAGCAACAAACATGAATCATTCTTTTTTTTCACAAAGAGCCAAAAATATTTTTTCAATCTCGATGCAGCAGAGGATCAGAGACTAACAAAAGAGAACAGGCCAGATAAACATGACAGAGAGAGAATCCTCAATTATAAAATCAAAGAGATCAGAATTAAAAATGAGAATGAAAAACTCACTGAGAAAAAAGCTACATTAAAAAGAATCCAGGAGGAGAATGCCTCAGATCCAACGGAATTCTGGAATCCTCCAGAAATCAAAAAACATCCAGAGAAAAAAAATCCTGGAGATGTATCTGATTTTTGGAATATCAACACTGAGCCAAACTCATCTGCTCATGTTGCATCATACAATATGGCACTCCTGGATAAACCAATTCTAGCAGGATCTCCCAAAGATGGGATCATTCTAGATCCATTTGCAGGAATCGGAACTACTTTGATCAGAGCCAAAGATCATGGGAGGAGATTCATTGGCATTGAGGGCAGCAGAGATTATTGCAGAATATTTGAGGAGTGGCTGCTGAAAAGATATGGAGTTTTCAAAGATCAGGAGTGACTGCTAAAAAATAAATCATTTGACTTTTATCAAAAAAAACTATATTTGATTAACTCAAATTTTGTTTTTATGAAAATTGACAAATAATCCAATAAAACCATCTGAGATCTCAAAATTATATTTCACTCCAGGCATTGCCTATGAATGGAGAGAATCCAATCCAACATATCCTGCCACTGATTATGTTATAAAATATAAAGCACTGAACACATTGGGAAAAATAGAATTCCAATCATCTGCTGATGGATTGGTTCATGTGTTTAATTTAAGTTCAACAGATACAGAGGCCTTTGTCAAAGGAATTTATGAGGTCACTATTTATGCAGAGAACATCAGCAACAGCAACAAATATATTATCTCGAAAGGTATCATTGAGATATCCTATAATCCATTTGAATCAGAAACACAGGACACTAGAAGCGAAGCCAGAAAAATGCTCGAAGCACTGCAGGCTCTTGAACTCGGCAGAGCAGGATATCCATTTGACTCATTCCAAATTGCAGGCAGATCCATCACATATCTAAAACCTGATGAAATCATTAAATGGAGAAATTATTATGCCAGGATTGTTGCTGCTGAGGAGAAAAAAGGATTGAATCAATCTCAAAAAATTTATACACAATTCACTAATCCCATTTGATGAATGATGTTTGAAAAATTAAAATCATATTTCAAATTAACTCCCAAAGCTGCTCCAAAAATTTCCAGGAGAGCATTCACAATGGCATCTCTAAACAGATTGACAAATGATTGGATCAGTTCTGCTCAGTCAATCAATTTTGATCTCACTCAGGGCCTGGCAGCAATCAGAGCCAGAGGCAGAGATCTATATCAAAATGATCCCATTGCAAAAAAATTCATTGCACTGCTCAAAAAAAATGTGATAGGGCCTGATGGATTCACTCTCAAAGTGAAATCCTATAATATTGTGCAAACAAAAGAAGGCCCAAAACAAATGGCAGATAAGTTTGCAAACAGATTGATCCAGGATAAATTTTATTATTGGAGCAAAAAGAAAAACTGCAGCATCACAGAAAATATTTCATTTAGAGAATTGAATGAATTGATCATGAGCACTGTTGCAATTGATGGAGAATGTTTTATTGTTCATCTCAAAGGCAAACAGTATGGCAAATTTGGATATCAGATTCAGTTGATAGATGCATCACAAGTGGATGAAAAATTAAATGAGATCCTCCCAAATGGCAATTACATCCAGATGGGAATTGAATTTAATAAGAATAGAAAACCTATAAATTATTATTTCAAAAAATCTGATCCATCTCAGGAGAACACATACGGAATGTATTATGAGAACAAATATGATATCATCTCAGCAGATAAAGTGACTCATCTATTTGTAAAAGAATTCATCAATCAGGCCAGAGGGATCTGTTGGTTTGCTCCTGTTGCATTGAGAATGCACATGCTCAATAAAACTAGTGAGGCAGCAGTAATTAATTTTAGAGTTGGAGCTAGTAAAACTCTAGTTTTAGAGCCAACGGAAAACACAGATCCAAATCTCACAGAGGCAGATGCAGTTGATCCATACGGCAGAGCACTTGACAATGTAGAGCCAGGAGAAACTTACAAAATCCCATACGGCTATAAACCATTTGATTATAATCCTCAATATCCAAATGCAGAGTTTGGAATATTCACTGAGGCCATCATGCAGCAGATTGCAAGTGGCCTAGATACAACTCATCCCTCCCTCAGTTCATCTTATAGAGGAACGACATGGACTAGCAGCAGAACTGCCCTCATTGATGAGAGAGATGGATGGAAAAGAATTCAGAATTGGTTTGCAGAACATTGCCTGGATGATATTTTTCCTAATTGGCTATATATGGCACTGCTCACTAATGCAGTTGCTCCATTGCCTGCAGAAAAATTTGAAAAATTCAATGAGGCATTTTGGTATGGCAGAGGTTTCTCATGGGTAGATCCTGAAAAGGAGGAGAATGCCAGAATCAAACAACTCAAATATAATTTCAAAACATTTGGAGAGATCATTGCTGATGATAACAAAGATCTAGAGGAGCATCTGGAGGAGTTGGCTGCTGAAAAGGAATTATTTGTAAAATACAACATTAATTTTCCAGATGATATTCCTGTGAATGATCCAGAGGATGATGCAGAGGATAAATCTCCAGGTGAAAATGAAAATTCAACTGATCCAGAGAAAAAAAATGGAAAGGCATTAAACTATGAAAAAATTATTAACTGATTCCAATTTTAACGGATGGGAATCTAGAGATCTCAAAACAAATCCATCAACTTTCAAAGAGGATAAAGATGGAGCAATTGTGGAGGCAATCCTGACAACTGAAAAAGCTGCAGAGGTTATTGATTGGGAAAAATGGGAAATGGTTAGAGAGATCCTATTGATGGATGGAGCACAAATTCCAGAGACAAAACAAGTGCCACTATTGGATTCACATTCTAGATTTGCCATCTCAAACATCAAAGGATCAGTGAGAAATCTGAGAGTCGAAAAGGGAAATGATCTGGAGCTAAATAGGATTGTTGGAGATGTTCATTTCTGGAGTGGATCTGTAGATGAGATATCACTAGTAAAAGAGGGACATCTCACAGATCTCTCAGTTGGATATAGGATCTCGGAAAATGAGAATGATACAGTGGAGATTAAACCTGGCAAATCAGAAACAATCATCACAGAGAATGGAGAGAGAACATTCACAAATGATTCTGAGATGAGATTGTTGATCAGAAAAAAATGGTGGCCAAAGGAGGGCAGTCTAGTTGCAATTGGAGCAGATGATCTGGCAAAATTCAGATCAGAGCAGCAGCCATCATTAAATAGCAGAATAAAAGCAGATGATCCAGAATTGCAGGCCCTAATTGACAAAACAGTAAATGAAAAAATTAATTCAATCACATCCACAAAAAATCAAAAGGAGAACATCATGGATGAATTAACTCTAGAGCAGAGAGTGGAGAATGAAGTAAATCGCCAGAATGCAATCAAGCAAATTGCAGAAACATTTGGAAAAAATTTCAAACCTGGTGACACTAAACTGAGGGAAACAGTTGATCTTGCTATAAAAGAAAAATGGGAATCAGACAAATTCAAGGCATTAATCTTGGATAATTTTGATAGCACAAAATCTGTGGATTCACCATTGACTCAATTGGATCTAGAAAAAAGTGATCTCAAAGATTACAGTTTGCTAGATGGAATCAATGCAATGCTCAATGGCACATTTGGCAAAGGAAAATCTGGCCTAGTGAAATCAGTTTCTGATGAGATTGCAGGCAGATTGACAAAGCTAGGAGTGGCACAGCATGATAATTCATTCTTTGTGCCTAATGATTATTGGGCAAAAACAATGAGCCAAAAAGCCATGACAACAGCAACTCCTGCTGCTGCAGGTTATCTAGTCGGCACTGATTTTAGAGGAGATATGTTCATTGAATTGCTGAGATCAAAATTGGCATTAGGAACTGCAGGAGTCACAATGCTCACAGGCCTGAGAGAGAACATCACAATCCCAAAACAGCTAACTGATGGCACATTTGAAATAGTTGGAGAGGGATCTGCTGCATCTGAATCAGGAATGACTTTTGATCAAGTGACAGGACATCCTAGAATCGGCTCAGGTTATCAGGAATTCACAAAATTACTTTTGGCTCAGAGCAATCCATCAATTGAAAATCTAGTGAGAGAATCACTCCTGGCAACTGCTGCCAGAGGCATTGACAGATACGGATTGATAGGATCTGGAGGATCAGAGCCAACAGGAATCATCAATGTTTCAGGAACTAATCCCGTTGTAGTCGGAGGAGATCCAGATTGGACCGATATAGTATCTTTTGAAACAAAAATTGAAACAGCCAATGCTGCAGTTGGAGATATCTCTTGGCTCATGCCTCCATACATAAAAGGCAGATGCAAGACCATTCCAAAACTTTCAGGATCTCAATATTCTGGATGGCTCATGGAAACAAATGGAGAGATGAATGGCTATCAATCAGTGATCTCCACAATAGTTCCAAATTATTATCTCATGCTCGGAGTTTGGAAACAAATGATCCTGGCATCATGGGGAGCTACTGAGGTTCAAGTGAATCCATTTATCAAAATGAAGGAGGGAATAGTTCAGGTTGTTCTCTTTGCTTATTTTGATTGGCTAACAAGACAGCCAACCGCATTTGCAATCTCTGAGGATGTAACAGAGAGCTAGAAAATATTGAAATTTTCTTTTGGGATGCTATGAAACATGAGCATCCCAAATTTTAATTATAATAAACAATCACAATAAAAGAGAGGGATCTATGACAATGACAAAATTGACTCAAAAGGATGCTCAGAAAAAAAGTGCATCAGAAACATTTTTAGTTCTCAAATTATCCAGAGCCAAAGGAGATCAGGATCAAAAGGCCAAAGTTTATCAGCCTGGAGAACATCTCACAATCTCTGGAGAGGCAAAGCTGCAATTAATGGCAATGGGTAATATCACTAGAGATCTCAATGACATAGTTGATGAGAGCATTAATACAAACGGGAAAAAACTAAATCTGGAAAAACTTACTCTGCCAGATCTCCAATCTCTAGCAAAGGATCTAGGCATCCAGAATGTTGA
>OFQY01000891.1_pt1 | contig 10242 bp, 12 predicted proteins | sample 1542991 | NCBI WGS metagenome assembly OFQY01 (sample SAMN07774224, study PRJEB24372) | wastewater metagenome | isolation source: Exp Tend VB 10WW | collected 2016-02
TCGATACCGTCGAATATATTTTCTTCACGGAAAAATCCAGCATTCAAACGAAAGATGGCATCGTGGAGCAGAAAAATGTCGTGGGAGAGGAAAAGCTTTTCAGTTTTATAAACATCGGCATGCCTTCCGTCCTCACTCGTGCGCTCGGGGAGGAGTACATGTTTGGTATTCACTCTTTCAATCAAAACGAGCCGTTTATTATTCTCACGACCAATTATTATGATAATGCTTTCGCGGGAATGCTTGAGTGGGAGAAGCAAATGCCGGATGCTATTCTCGTACTTTTCGGACGGTCAGAAATAGCGAAAGCGCTTGCGGGGCAAAAGTTTGAGGATGCGGTGGTAAAAAATAAAGATGTGCGAGTACTTCGTGGCCTCGACGGCAATCCGGCTCTTCTCTACTCTTTTAAAGACGAACACACGCTCGTCATCACTACCAACGAAGACACACTCATCGAGCTCTCCCGCCGTCTTGATCTTTCTCGCGGGAAGAAGTAGGAGGCTGGTTGTGCTATTTCAAAACTTTGCTACAGTGAAAGTATGAACAAAGACTTTTCACATTTTAAAAAGCTACTCGAGGAGGAAGAGACACGGCTCGAAAGCGAGCTCGGCGACGTGGGGCGAAAGGTACCGGGGACTTCTAACGATTGGGAAGCTACCGTGGAAGAGGGAGTCATCCTCGACGAAGCGGATCCGCTCGACCGCGCGGACAATATCGAAGAATTTTCCGGACGCATCGCGATAGAGACCGAGCTCGAAGCGCGGCTCATTGAAGTGAAGAATGCAAAACAAAAAATCGAAGATGGCACGTATGGTGTGTGCAGTGTTTGCGGAGAGGAGATTGAAGAAGATAGGCTCGGTGCCAACCCAGCGGCCGCGACTTGCAAGAAGCACATGAACGGGTAGAAAGTTATGCGACACGGTGCCATTATTCCAAATGAACGAATTGAGAGTAGAATTTTCTTTATTCGTGGAAAGAAAGTTATGTTTGACCGTGATCTTGCATGGTTATACGGAGTTTCAACAAAAGTACTTAACCAAGCAGTGAAACGAAACACAAAACGTTTTCCGGACGATGACTTTATGTTTCAGCTCACAAAAGTTGAATTTGGTATGTGGAGGTCACAAATTGTGACCTCCACGGGTGACGCAAGGGGCCTCCGGTACGCACCATTCGTTTTCACCGAACAAGGAATTGCCATGCTTTCAAGTGTTCTTAATAGCGAGCGAGCTATACAAGTAAATATCCAAATTATCAAAACGTTTACTCGCTTGCGTCAGCTTATTGCCACCAACAAAGAAATTTTGGAAAAAGTAGAGAAGATGGAAAGGAAGTACGACGCGCAGTTTAAGATTGTATTTGACACACTTCGAAAACTCCTCGCTCCACCTGAAGAGCCGAGAGAATATAAAATCGGATTTGGGAGAGAATAGGGTTGGTCCTGTTTCGAAATATCATTAACTATTCATGCGCAAGTAGCTTCAATTATTCCTTGCCTACCCCAAGGCATCTCACGGTAGATAAGATGGGTAGAAAATATTTATTACGAAAAAGGTGTTTATCGTTGTCTTTATCTTGTGTGACTAAAAGTTTTGGGACTTTTTCTTGCAAAAAGTGTGCGAACGGGTAGAATGTTTTTTATTACACTATGGGATTTGCACGCTGTTATTCTGCGCAGACGGTGGGGATCGAAGCGCATATTGTTTCTGTAGAGGTGGACACCTTGCGCGGGCTCCACTCTTTTTCAATTGTGGGGTTGCCCGACCAGGCGGTAGGCGAGTCGAAGGATCGCATTTCTTCCGCGATAAAAAATTCCGGTTTTGATTCGCCGAAACAGAAGAACCAAAAAGTGGTCGTGTCTCTCGCACCGGCAAACTTGAAAAAAGAGGGGACGATTTATGATCTCCCTGCCGCCCTCGCGTATCTTCTTGCCACGGATGAAATAGATTTTAATACAGAGAAGAAGATGTTTCTCGGCGAGCTCTCACTCAATGGCGAATTGCGCGGAGTGAAGGGTGCGCTCGTAATTACACAGAAAGCGAAGGAACAAGGATTTGAAGAAATATTTTTACCGAAAGAAAATGTGGCCGAAGCAGCACTCGTTTCGGGGATTAGGGTATTTGGCTGCAAAAGCCTTGAAGAAGTTATCGAGCATTTGGATGAGAAAACAAAGACAGATGAAGAGGGTAAAAAAGTGAAACCAAAATCTGGTACAAAACTTTCACCTGAGAAACAGACAGAAATAGAGATTGAAGAAAATATTTACGAATACGGCTTTGAGGATGTGCGTGGACAAGAGAGTGCGAAGCGCGGGCTCGAGATCGCGGCTGCGGGTGGGCACAATGCGCTCATGTTTGGCCCGCCGGGCACGGGGAAGACGATGCTCTCGCGATGTTTCTCGCAGATCCTTCCGCCGCTTTTATTTGAAGAAATGCTCGAGATTACCGGCATCCATTCTATCGCAGGCATTTTGAATGCGACGATTATTGCCAAACCGCCGTTTCGCTCTCCGCACCACACCGCATCGTACGTTTCTATAATCGGTGGCGGAGCAATACCGAAGCCGGGTGAAGTGACACTCTCTCATCGCGGCGTATTGTTTCTCGACGAGCTTCCAGAATTTAATCGCCAGGTGCTCGAGTCCCTCCGCGAGCCACTGGAAGAAAAACAGGTGCGCATTTCTCGCGCCCGAGGAAGCGAAGTATTCCCCGCAAACTTTATTCTTGTCGCCGCGATGAATCCATGCCCGTGTGGAAACCGCGGCTCGAAAGGGAAGCCGTGCGTGTGCAAACCAAATGACTTCGAGCGGTATGCGCGCCGTGTGTCGGGGCCGATTATGGACCGCATCGACATTGCGCTCGAAGTGGCAGAAGTGGAGTACCAAAAACTTTCGCACAAAAATACCAACACGGATACTTCAGAAAAAATTCGCGAGCGAGTGTTAAAAGCGCGGAAAGTTCAACGAGAGCGATTTGAAAATAATAAAAAGAAAATCCGCACCAACAGCGAAATGAGTGCGAAAGATTTGGAGAAATACGCACCGCTTGGCGAATCGGAAAAAGAAATCTTAAACGTCGCCGCGCATCGTCTCGGCCTCTCTCCGCGAGCGTATCACCGCGTCATCAAAGTCGCTCGCACGATAGCGGATCTTTCGGGAGCAGAGCATATTAAGCAAGAGCATCTCCTTGAAGCACTCCAGTACCGCCAGAAGGCGGGGGTGTAGCTTGATAATTTCTGTATCGTGTGTTTTACTGGTGTTGGTAAAGTTTTTGTAAATTAGACAACAGAGGAATACGACGATGGAAGCAGGTATTAAAGATCGCGAGTACCTTGAGTATGTGCCGAGTGTCGAACTCGTGGCAGCATACAGAAAGTTTCACCTCGCTCGCCATCATTGGTGGTTCGTACGGTGGTTTCCAGGTTTGCTGGTGAGCAAGAGCGATGCGAAATATTTCATTTCCGAAGCCGTCCTCGGCGGGTTTAATGAATTTGTAAGGATAAAACGTGAGCGTGAAGGCACCGATTATCTTCTTCCTTACGAGGATTGTGTTTCGTTGTCTGCCTTCGTCGGGTGCCGTTTCGGGAATTTGTCTCGAGAAGATAGGCAGAGCTTCGGTCAGCAGGTGATCTCGGAGATCGAAACCTTTCTCCTTGGTGGGCGTCTTGCTTTCGATGGCGGGGAATTTTATTCCGACTACGAGGGAACACACGTCGTCTTCACCAAGCCGGTTGAGATGCCAAATATTCCCGATCTTCCTCGGTGGGTCGAAGTCCAGTTCCCATATTAAGAGTAGAAAGTAAGAAATTCGCCCCGGAGCATCTCGCTTCGGGGCGGTAGTATTTTGCGAAGGCAAAAATTTATCGTATACTATTTAAGTTCGTAATATATCGGGCCACTCTGCGTCTTTAATACCAGCATGGCTCTTTTTATTAGCCTTACATCCATTATCAGACGCATAAACAGTAATTGTTTTAATTTAGTATGAAAAAAATAACGAAAATCCAAGCGGTACTTTTGGTAGGAGCAGTCCTCCTCGGTACTTCCCCGTATGCATTTGCAGATACGGCCACAACCACATCGAACACGCAAGTTATTCTCACTTTGCAGACCCAAATTACTGATTTGCAGGCGAAGATCAATGCCTTGCAAAAGGCACAGACCGACGTAAAAGCATCATCACAAGATGTAAACACGACGCTTCGTATGATCGGCCAGCTCCGCCAGGGGATGACGAGCGACGATGTGGCGCTTCTCCAGAAAGTCCTCGCGAGCGACGCAACTGTCTATCCAGAAGGGAAAATCACTGGGTATTACGGCCCAATGACCGCAAAAGCTGTTATTAAATTTCAGAAGAAACATGGACTTGAAGGAGTGGGAAGCGTCGGTCCGAAAACCATCGCGGCAATAAATGCGATACTCCGCGACGCCAAAGAAAAGAACAAAGAAGATGATGACGACGACAAGAACGATGGTGAGCACGGAAAGTTTATTGAGCACTGCGTCTCGCTCCCACCAGGGATAGCAAAGAAAGGCGAAGACGGCTCTAAAAAGCAATCAGGAAAATGGGAGAAGAGATGTTGGAAGCTCCCATGGCATGTTGGCGGAGGAACAGGGACGACGACACCAACCACCACGCCCCCAGTTGCCGACACCACAGCTCCTGTAATCACTTCAGTAGCTTCAGGGAGCATTGCTTCTACGACGGCAACGGTAAGCTGGACGACCAATGAGTCCGCAACGAGCAAGGTGTATTACAGCACCACAACTCCAGTAAGCCTCGCCACAGCTCCGGTGGTAGTAAATGCTACACTCACGACAGCGCATACTCTCGGTCTTTCTGGACTTACTGCGAGCACGACGTACTACTACATTGTTGAATCGAAAGATGCGGCAAATAATACCGCCACTTCGACACAGCAGTCGTTTCTGACGTTGTCTATCTAACGATGAAGATAAACAAAAACCCCCACATTTGCTTGTGGGGGTTTTTGTTGGCGCGCGTGCTTACTCTTTAGAGAGCCACCAGTTAAATTCGTCAGGAAATTGCTTTGCGTTTTGTTCAAACCATTCGTCCAGCCCAGCACCGTCTACCACGCCCGGCAAGGCGCCAGGGTAAATATCTTCCTCCCAGTGCGGTGAAAGGTCGAGGAGGAGAGAAAGGAGTGCAAATCGAGCCCCCGTATGATCCTCCGGGTCGCTCCGGAAAAGCCTTCGGTAAATCTCCGTGGCGCATTTCTTGCACCCGTCCTCCCAGAGCTCGTGGGCGTAAATGTCGATTGCCCGTATAATATGGCGATTTTCTACCCAGCTCCAAGGCAGAGCGTCTGGCCACGTCCCGTTTTTGTCCACAATCAGCCCTACGGCCCCCTCGAATGCTTTGTGGAGCATTTTGCTCGCTTCTTCGAGATTGCCCCGTACCCAAAACATATCAGAAAGCTCGGCATACGGGTCGAAAAAATGACTGTCCTCTTTTATAAAAGCGCGTAAAATCCGCTCGATGTCTTCGTCGGACTCAAACTCCTGCTCGTAGGATTCATGGTAACGTTTGGCCACACTGCGTGCTCGATCGCGGAATTCGTGAACCGGTCTTTCTCGATTTGGGTTCACGATCTGGATATTTTCGAGGCAGGTATGGGTGTATTGCGTTGTGCTGGTATCTTTTTTCCCCATACTGTAAGCATATAACGATAGGAGGAAAAGGCAATATAAAAAACCCTTTGCTAAAAGTATCAGGTTCTCTTTTTTATGAATGATTGAGAACTTTTCTCTTAGGAAAGGGTTTTATTTTGTGTGATCAGCGTTGTCGCTGACGGAACTTATTTAAATGTGCTTCGTTGTACTAGGCCTGATATTAGTGTATCAATCCAATTGCAAAGCGACAAGGAGTGCACTGTGGATAACTTTTTTGATGTTATAATGAAGGAAATCATTTAGAACTTTCTTTAATTTCATTATGCGAGTCAACGGGGAACAACTGCGAAAATTTATGCTCGACACAGGGCTTGTGTCGGAGAAGGACGTTATTGCCGCAGAGGCAAAAGCGCGAGAAGCACATACCGAATTTGACGAGATCCTTATTCGGGATGGGAAAATCACTATCGACGATTTGCGCCAGATGAAAGCGTACATCATGGGTATTCCTTTTATCAACTTGAAGGGGGAAAAGATTGACCCGGCTATCCTCTCAATGATTCCGGAGCCTATTGCTCGAAACCACAACATTATCGCTTTTAAAAAGACCGACCGCGAGCTCGAGGTGGCAATGCTCGATACGGACGACCTCGAAGCGATCAACTTCATCAAAAAGAAGGTAAATCTCAAGATCCAGCCTCGTCTTACCGACACCGAATCGATGAAGACAGCGCTTCTGCAGTACCAAAAGTCTCTCAAGGCCGAATTTGGCGACATTATTCAAGAAGAATCCAAGAATCTGCAGGTTATGGCAGAGGCGGACGGGGAAGATACTTCGGAAGGGGACTTGAAGAAGCTCGCTCACGACCTTCCGGTGGTGCGAATCGTGGATACCCTCCTCCACCACGCTATTATCCAGGGCGCATCCGACATCCACATCGAGCAAATGGAAAACCAAGTACTCGTGCGTTACCGTGTGGACGGCATTCTCCACGACGCCATGGTGCTGCCCAAAAATACGGGGGCTGGGATCACGGCGCGCCTCAAGGTGCTTTCAAACCTCAAGCTCGACGAAAAGCGTTTGCCCCAGGACGGACGTTTCAAGATTGAAGATGCCAATCAAAAAGTGGCGTTTCGTGTTTCTATTTTGCCTACCTATTACGGCGAGAAGACTGTTATGCGTCTTTTGCGTGAGGGCGGCGGCGGATTTACCCTCGAAGGACTTGGGTTTCATGGAGAAGCTCTCGAGCGTGTGCACGTGGCATCGAGGCAAAAAGTGGGAATGATCCTCGTCACGGGGCCGACGGGTTCTGGTAAATCTACCACGCTGTATACCATTCTCGACATTCTCAACACTCCAGACGTAAATATTTCTACGGTGGAAGACCCGGTGGAGTATCAGATGCCTCGTGTGAATCAGACCCAGGTGCGCCCAGAGATTGGTTTCACGTTTTCAGAAGGATTGCGCTCTCTCGTCCGCCAAGACCCAGATATTGTGATGGTGGGAGAGATCCGCGACAAAGAGACAGCTTCCCTCGCGGTGAACGCCGCTCTCACCGGACACCTCGTACTCTCCACCCTCCACACCAACTCCGCTGCGGGTGCGGTGCCGAGGCTCATGGACATGGGCATCGAGCCGTTTCTTCTCGTTTCCACGGTAAATATCGTCATCGGTCAGCGTCTTGTCCGCCGGCTCTGCGACGCAAAAGAGAAATACCTTCTCACGAAAGATGAGATTGCTACTCTGGGTAAAACTTTTGACCTTGATCGCATCCTCAAGTTTTTGAAAGAAGAAAAAATAGTGAAAAAAGATGAAGAATGGGAGAATATCCATTTCTATAAACCCAAACCAAGTCATGAATGCGAGACGGGGTATTCGGGGCGAGCGGTCATCTGTGAAGTACTCAAAGTTTCTCCTGCAATCAAAGAACTCGTGATTAAAGGTGCGCCGTCGGACGAAATTGAAGCGCAGGCGACGAAAGAAGGCATGCTCACGATGATGGAAGACGGCCTCTTTAAAGCCGTGCAGGGTGTGACGACCATTGAAGAGGTCCTCCGCGTTATTACTGAGTAGAAAATGGCCCTCGAATAGGGGCCATTTGCATTATTTCGCGTTTTTAGGTACTATAGTCCCACTATGCCTATTACGAAATCAGCAATAAAAGCCTTGCGCGCCTCGAAGAAAAAGCGAGTTTTCAACTTGCGCCGTAAGGATGCTATGAAGGATGCCGTCAAAGAGGTGAAAAAGCTCGCCTCGGCAAAGAAGCCGGCTGATGCCGAGAAGCTTCTTTCTTCCGCTTACAAGGCCATCGACAAGGCGGCCAAGCGCGGAGTGATCAAGAAAAACACCGCCGCTCGCAAGAAGTCTCGCCTCGTAAAGATGATTCGAAAAGCAGCAAATTAAGCAAAAATAAAACAAACAATCAAGCGGCCCCAAAGCCGTTTTATTGTTGCCGAAAAGTTTGGTCTATTTTCCGCCCGATATTTTTCCGTCTTTGAGAGAGTATGTCCGAGCAGTAGTGATTTCTTTTATATTTTCTCCTGTCATCAAGAGAGCGACTTCAAGCTTTTGGTTTATTTCTTTTATTTTCTCAAAAACTTCTTGCGCGGTATTCTCGGTAAGTCCGCGCAATGGCTCGTCGAGAAGCAAAAGTTTCGGCTCGGTAATAAGCCCGCGCGCGATGACGAGCATGGCCTGTTCGTCGGGGGAGAGTACCCACGCTTTAGAATTTCTGCGGCCCTTGAGAGTGGGGAAGAATTCGAGAGCAGTGTTGATGCGCTTTACGAGAAGATCTTTTTCGCGAATGGTGATGCCCCCAAAGCCGATATTTTCTTCGATGCTCATGGTGGGGAAGATGCGGTTTCTCTCTGTAATAAAAGAGATGCCAATCTCGGCTCGTTCGTGTGGGGAGAGATGGATCTCTTGGCTCTGCCACAAAATTTTCCCATTCGATGTCGGGGTGGTGCCAGAAATCACTTTTAATAGTGCAGATTTCCCGGCAGTGTCTGGGCCCACGAGTGCGACAATCTCGCCCGCATAAATTTCCATACTCACGTCGCGAAGTGTTTGTGTGTCGCCATGTGTGACAGAAATATTTTGAAGTTCAAGCAGGGGAGGCGATGACATAAGCTTTTATTCTCACGATTGTTTTAGTCTACGGTGATACCGTAATGAAATAGTCTGGTGATCCGCAGGTGTTGATACTATAGGAGTCACCCGTTTTTCGATATGCCCCGCTCACGCGTACGTGTGTTCCCGGAGTGACCGCGAGTCCACTTGCGGCGGCTTTTTCGTTGGCGCAAACATAATCCTCGTTGTTGTCGTATTGTATTTTCACGTTACCTTGGCCCGCCGATGCGGTGAAGAAGCACGTGGTACTCGTGTCATTGCGGCAGCCGGTAACATTTTGTGATACGGTGCCGACAAAGGTTGCTGTGCCTCCGCTTAAAATAGTGAGACCTGCGGGAAGTTTCCCCTGGGAATTTCGGTAACTGTCGAAAATCCAAAAACCCCCAGCGATGACGGCGATGAGAATGAAAAGCGAAAAAATTTGCTTGAGAGCGTTTGCCATATGATTTTTATTGTAGCCGTATTATCTTCCCACAGCCAATTCGAGTTATCCACAGGTACCCCCCTTGTGTAAAAATTTAACAAGCCTACTATTAGAGAGGCCTCTTGTTCTTCTGGAAAATTAAGCCATCCTCCCTCCCCAAAAGTCCCACCGGACTCTAAGCTTAACTTTTCCCCCATCTCTCCACCCCCCCATCGCCGCGTCCTCGGACGCAAAAAAAGTAATCATACGGTGCTCGCACCGTATTTTGTTTTCATTAGGAAGGGTGTTGCGGGTTTATAACAAAACCACCCAAGAAAGTCGGGTGGTTTTGTGCTATTTAGACATGAAAGAGATCGGTAATCTTTTGGCTGAAAGGCTCTTGGATTTCATTTTCCGACATGTGTGCCAAGAGGAAGCGACGGAGCTCAGCAGGAGAGATATCATCTGAGAGGGGGATGGTGATGAGTGGCGCGAAGGGCTTGTTTGATTCAAGAAAAAGTTTGCGGGTCCCGGGCCCGGTGTCGTGCTCATTTTTCACCGTATGGTGGCCGGAGACAGATTCGTTTGGGTCGTGTATCCAAAATGCTTCGAGAGATTGGTATGGGTAGAGTTTGTTTTTCACCCGTATGCCGCGCTCGGTCGCTGCGTAGTCTATCATGTCGGGGTGCCGGGAAGAGTAGAGGGCGAGAGTGAACGAAGCGATGATGATGAGAAAGGCGAAGAGAGTATTTTCTGTGTACATTGCAAACACCGCGACACCGAGGGTCAGTATGCCGAGCCACCAATACCAGTCGGGCGTTTTGTCGTGATGGGTATACTCTGCTGCTTGCCAATGAATAGCCCAAGAGTCTTCGTACCCAGACGCGACGGGGGTACTCTCTGCCTCGGTATAATTTTCTTCTTGGGTGTCGTGAGAGGTATTTGTTTCCATGTGCATCTATTATACTCCGAGTAGTCTTTACTGCACATCTTTTTCTGTTGAAAACCAAGAAATAAAAAACACCCCCGCACGTGAATGCGGGGGCTTGGTTATCCGACAAGAACATTACTCGATAG
>OFQY01000893.1_pt1 | contig 10208 bp, 25 predicted proteins | sample 1542991 | NCBI WGS metagenome assembly OFQY01 (sample SAMN07774224, study PRJEB24372) | wastewater metagenome | isolation source: Exp Tend VB 10WW | collected 2016-02
TCGCCGACTACCTCTCCGACTCGCTGACCGCCGCGCCAGACCGTTCGCGCACGCTGACGACGCACCTCGGCTGGGTCAAGGACCAGTGGATGCTGGAGTCGACGCCGGACATCTCGTACATCGGTGACCCGTTCCCCAGGACGGGCGACCTCGACATCTGGTCTCGCGGCGTGACGCGCCTGCTCACGCAGGGCGAGGCGGGCTACACCGGCCTGTTCGTTCTCGCCGTCTCACTCGGGGCGCCGTTTACACGTTACGTTGCGGTGCGATGCCCGACCGTGGGGCTAATCGCTTCGACGTCGTCAGGAAAAGGCTCGGTCGTCAACTACGCCCTGTCGGCGTGGATGGACCCGAACAAGCTGACCATTCCGGCGAATTCAACCATCAAGGGGCATCAGGACCGGGCGTTCGGGTTCCCTGACGGGCCACTGTTTCTCGAAGAGCTTCACACGCAGCGCCAGGACGAGCGGGCGAACTCGCTGTACTTCGCCGGCAACGGCCAGCAGCGGGTCACGTCGTCGGCCGCGCGCAAGGCTGTCGGCGGCGCCCGCCGCTACGGCTCGTCCATCTTCGCCTCCGAGACCGACGTCCTGTCCGGCCTCCACGCCGGAGTCGGAATGCGAGTCGTAGAGCTCGACGGGCCACCATGCTCTGACGCTACGACGGCAAGGCTTCTGGCCGAATGCACGCGAGAGCACGGAGCGCTACTGGTTCCGCTCGCGACCGCCGTCAACCACGACAGGGTTAAGCGTGCCCTTGGCTACAGGGCGGACTACAGCCACCTCAACGGTGACGACTCGTCCACGTTCGCGATCGTCAAGGCTGGCGCAGAGATGCTCTCGGACATTCTCGGCATCAGCCACGACTGGATCGAACCGATGATCGCCTGGATTCTGGAGCGCCACGGAAACGTACGCGCTACGCGCCCGGATTCGGTGTCGGCTGCGTGGACGGCGATGCTGGAGATCGCGACCGGAGCCGAGCGCAAAGTGGACGACCTCGCCCCGGAGACGACGATTTGGCTACTGGCCGGAGAGATCGTCGCTAGGTCTAACAAGTCAAACGAGTCCGGCCTAGACATCAACACGCGGCACCCACGAATCAAGGCCGTGCTCGACCCATTCGGCGGCGAGATCCACCTGTTGTCAGCGTGGCGCGAGAAGGGCTGGCTAACGCCCGGCGACGGAAGGCACGCGAAGGTAAAGACGTCGCTGGGGCGGGTACTCAGGGTGAAGCGCGGGGCGCCGCTTTGGGGACTGGAGGACTAGTGGTTGATACTGTGGTCGATACCGACGCCGTGGCTGACGCCACAACCGATGCCGTGGCTGCATGGGAAGCCGAAAGCGCCACGATCAACTCGCCATTTCTCGCTGCAGCTGCACGTAACCAACGCAACTACAGACTCAGAACACGGCAGCGCTTCTTCGACATGTACGGCGACGCCTGCCAAGAGTGCGGCGAGGACGACCCGGTCGTGCTGTCCCTAGACCACATCGGCGGCGGAGGCTCCGCAGCGAGAAAGCTACCGGGACAACGCTGCAGCATGTCGGCATACCGGGAGGCGCTGCGCGCGTATGACCCGAAGAGATTCAGGACGCTGTGTCTGAATGATCAGTTCAGGGATAGATACGACAGGCTCTATGGTCCAGCTGATGAGCCGGGGGAGTATCACAGATGAGAGTGTTGGTCGCGTGCGAGTTCTCTGGCACAGTGCGCGAAGCGTTCGCCGCGAGAGGGCACGACGCTTGGTCGTGCGATCTGTTGCCGACGGAACGGCCGGGACAGCACATTGAGGGCGACGTTCTCGACGTGATGCGGCAGGGCTGGGACCTTCTGATTGCCCACCCGCCGTGTACCTACCTGGCGGTCTCCGGGGCTCGCTGGTGGGCTGGGCGGCAGAAGGAACAGGCTGATGCGGTCGGGTTTGCCCTTACGCTGCTCTACGCGCCGGTCGAACGTATTGCCCTCGAGAATCCGATCGGCAAGCTTTCGACGGTGATCGGGCGCCCGGCGCAGATCATCCAGCCGTATTGGTTTGGGCACCCAGAGTCAAAGGCGACGTGCCTATGGCTGAAGAACCTCCCGACGCTTAAGCCGACAGATACGCTAACCCTGCCTAAGTCTGGCCGATGGAGCAATCAGACGCCCTCCGGACAGAACAAGCTCGGCCCATCGCCGAACCGATGGCGCGAGCGTAGCCGCACCTATCCCGGTATCGCCGCGGCCATGGCCGAGCAGTGGGGCTAGGTAGCTAGGGATGCGTGCCGATCTCCACGCCGCCCTCTTCCCCTGCCACCGATGCGGCCTCCCCGTGTACGTTAAACACGAACCCTTCGGCGACATCTGGATGACGGCCGAGGGAAAGCCGCATATCAACTGCGAACGAGCGGTCGCCGTGGCCCGCAAACCCGGACGACTCATACAACCAGAGCTATTCACAGACGACCCCGCAACCACCCGACACGCGTTCTACGACGACAGAGAGGCATAGCGCTATGTTCCAGCGCCACGACTACGTACTCACCCCAACCGGCACCAGGGCGCCCCTGTATGTCGTCGTGCCGGTGTTCAACGCCATCCGGTGGCGCAGCCGCTGGAAGCTTCTGGCCGACTTCGTGAAGCGTTGCGACGAGGCCGGCGCAATCCCGTACGTGGTCGAGGTCGCCTTCGGGGACCGCGCCTTTGCGGTGACAGACCCGGCAAACCCGCGCCACGTTCAGCTGAGGACCAACTCCGAGCTCTGGCTGAAGGAGCGGGCGATCAACATCGGCGTCTCGAGGCTACCGCACGACTGGAAGTACGTGGCGTGGGTGGACGGAGACGTGACGTTCGTGCGGGACGACTGGGCCGACGAGACGATCCACCAGCTACAGCATTACGCGGTTGTTCAGATGTTCTCGGAGGCGATGGACCTCACGAGCGACCATGAGTTCCTGGCGGCATACCGGAGCTTTGGCGATTCGTTTGTGAAGGGGATTCCGTGGGAGACGGGGAAGCCGAAGGGAAGCGGATACTATGGGGGCCCGCCCACCAAAGGGTCGAACGGGATCTGGAAGTATCGATTCCATCCTGGCTACAGCTGGGCCATGACGCGGGAAGCCTTCGATGGGGTGGGCGGACTCTTTGACGTTTCCCCCGTTGGCGAGTCCGATTACATCATGGCAAGAGCAATCGCCGGGGCTGGCCTGTCTGCTGTCCCGGCCGGGATTTCAGAAGGCTACCGGGCGCACGTCGTCGAGTGGGAGGCGCGCGCCAGGCGGGTGATTCGCGGGAACCTGGGCTGCGTCAAGGGTCTCCTGCTTCATCACTACCACGGGCCCAAGGTCTTGCGACGCTATTGGGACCGCACAAAACTCTTGGTCGACACGGGCTTTGACCCACGCGTGGACCTGAAGCCGGACTGGCAAGGGCTATGGCAACTTACTGGCCGCTCTAACCAACTACGCGATGGGCTCAAGTCCTATTTTAGGGCCAGAAACGAGGACCTTCACAGCGACGCGGAGAAAATGTCGTGAAGCACGGTCACGCGGTCGGTCGCTCGACGTCGCCCGAATACAACTCGTGGCGATCCATGCGGGAGAGATGCGGAAACCCAAACGCGGACAGGTACCCACACTACGGTGGTCGCGGAATACGGGTCTGCGAAGCATGGGAAAAAGATTTTGTGACGTTCTTGGCCGACGTTGGTCCGCGGCCAACTCTAGGGCACTTCCTGGATCGTATCGACAACAATGGAGACTATCGGCCCGGAAACGTCAAGTGGTCGACAAGGTCCGAGCAGCAGAGGAACACCGCGAGAAACGTAGTGATTGAGTTCCAGGGCGAGAAACATTGCATTCAAGAGTGGGCCGAGATTCTAGGCGTCAAATACCTGACCCTCTACACCCGAATCAATCGCGGCTGGACGCCCGAAAAAGCACTCTCGTCGAAGCGTTATCACAAAAGCGGAGTCATCGGAGACTTTAGGAGTAACCCATGCGAGTCGTAGTGGAGAAGGTTCACAAGGTCAAGGCGCGGATCACGTCAGCCGGGGAGCCACAGCTGTACAGCGTGGCCATGCCGGAGGCCGCGACCAAAGAGATCGTCGATGCCCTGCCCGGCGTGGCCGAGGCGTACGAAACCTTCCGCTTCGTCCTCTACGCCACAAACAACATGCCAGTTTCGTTCTCCCGCGACTTCACGTCCCTCGGGGCCTGCAGCGCCTGGGCGAGGCTACTCGCTAACGGTGTCGGGGCCGACCTGGAGCTCTCGTGCGCCACCAGCTAGAGTACGAATACCGCGGCGACCTCTACCCCGACAGGCGCGGCGAATACGTCACTATCACCGGCCGGTCGGTAGAGACGCTTGACGGCAAGCCCGTGCCGTACCCGACGATCATCAGGTTCAAGGCCGATGGGTTCCTGGGGATCGCTGACGAGGTCGGGCAGCTGTTCCTGCCGATCGCACCGGAAAACCACCGTGGGTAAAGCGTACTTGCGAAACCCGCAGCGCCTCGCCAGCTGGATCGGGAAGTCGGTTTGGGTCAACTGGATCGACGACGAGTCGCTTGGGCATAGGTTCAAGCTACTTGCTACCGATCCGATGGGGTTTGTGTTGTTGCGAGCGTCGGATCCTACGGCCGCAACGCCGCCGAAGCCGTTCTGGGCGAATGTGCGCGAGATGAAGACAATTGAGGAGGGGTGATGTGTAAGGAAGCATGGTGTAAGGGGCCGCAGAGCCATCAGTGGTCGATGGATGGGACAACGACTATCCAGGGCATAGACGCAGTGGGGACGATTCAGCTGGATCCGGCCGTTGCCGATCTCGCGGCGACGCTGCGCGGCTCGCTGATGCCCGGAGTGGGCCCTGACGCCCCTACAACGGTCAACATTCGCGGCGGCAAGCAGTCGGCCCTGCCGTACAGGTTTGACCTCCTACCACCCTTGGCGCTTGCAGCGGTAGCCCGTGTCCTCGAGCCGGGCGCGAAGAAGTACGGGGAATGGAATTGGCTGAGGGTCACGGCTGACGACAACCTCAATCACGCCCTGGCCCACAGCTTCGCCTACGTGGCCAGGGACGCATCGGAGGGTCACCCGATCGAGCATCTCAGGCACGCAGCGTGTCGGATCCTTATGGCCCTCGAGATCGCGGAAAGGGAAGCGGCGGGAAGGGATCCGCATGAGGACTTCAAGATGCTGACGAAAGGGATGGTGCAGTGAGGTTCAGGTTTCGTAAGCGATCCTGGTACAGCGGACGAATCGCCGGCACCAACAACTAACTGGCCGTAGCGGGCTAACCCGCGGCGCTTGGGCCTTCGGGAAAGTGGAATCTAAAGGGGATCCCCGCCGCGGCGTCCGGCGGGGCTGTGTTACGCGCCGCGATGCTGACAGAACCCAGGCCTCGTCCACCACGCCGCAGAGTCCGTCGCGCACAACTGGCAGTGATGGGTCAACAGCGCCATCAGCTGTACCGCGGCATACCCTTCCGAGTCGTTCGCCAGAACGGCGCCGGACCTGAAGCCAGCGGTTCGCTCGCTCTCCTCGGCCAGCATCTCGACGGCGTAGCCCAGCTGTCCGCCCTCGAGACGCATCACGATCTCGACCCAGCGCTTCAGGATCTGTAGCCGATCCGGCGAGCAGAGGCCGGCGTCGTAGGCTGTGGCGCAGCGGGCGAGGAAGGCGGCTCGCGCCGGATCCTCGGACAAGATTGCCGAGACTTTCTTGCCCACGCCACCCAAACACGGCATCCATGTCCAACAGTGGATCCGTCATCCTGGTTACCTTAGCCTTGCGCCTACCCACGCTCGCCCCTCCTCTTCGTCACGCCCGCATTCGCCTTAGCTTCGAAAGCAATCGCATCCTGAATTCTCTCGAATGACCGAGACCGAGTCCACGGCCCCTCGGCCACACCAGGCGCACGGTGCGACACGGTGTAGCGGATCCCACCGGACAGCAGGAACTTCTTCCGCACGTTCGCGTAGCCGGTTGCCTGCGTACGGTACGCCGGCCGAACGTACTTGCCGGGCTTCCCCGCGTTGATCCAGCGGGTCTGCACGGCAGCCTTACGGGCCTCCGGGGTCAGGACGTCGGCGATCGTCGGCCGGTCCTCGGCGATCACCTCGGCCAAAGGGAGTTTCAGGAACTCGGCCAGGAGCTCGGCGGCGGCCCGGTCGGGCGAGGCCTCTCCTTTCTGCCAGCGGTAGGCAGTGCGGGGGGAGACCTCGCAGGCCTGAGCGATGGCTCGGTAGTGGTGGTCCTGGAGGCGGACGTAAGCTGTGGGGGTGAAACGGTTCATCGGGTGCTGCTGCTCCAGCCAGCGTCGGCGCCGGCCTTGTAGATGCGTCTGCCGTCGGCGTAGCGCGCTCGAGCGGCGTCAGCGTTAGTGAAAACCTGGACGGACTGGCCGATGGCGGCCGGGTGCATGCGTTCGGTGTAGGCGCGGCAGGAGTCGAAGAACTCAATCGCTTCGGCCTTGGTCTTGACCCGCTGCCAGCGATGGTGGACGGAGCCGGGGCGGCCGTAGACGGCGATCACTTGCGGGCCTCGCACACGTCGCAGTACCCGAGATGCTCGCCATGGAGAACCTCTCCAAGCGGCCTCCCATCCCACCGATCGAGGGTCCGATGCTTCTTGCAGAGGCTGACCCGGGTCGGGCTGGACGAGTTTTCAAACGCGAGTGGGTAGGCGAAGCCGTAGGTTACGACGGGCTTCTCGGCCGTGATCACCTGGACCCGCCCGGGCGGGTCGCCGGGGACGTGTCGGTAGTAGTTCGTCTTCTGTCGCGCCATGATTTGCCTCCTACTCTAATCTAGTGCCGATCTCGCCGGTTGTCAAGGCCCCTCGCCACTTCCTTCAACGCCACATACATCGCGTGATACCGCTTCATCCTCTCGACATCCGACGCCCCGATCCCCTTCAGCCTGCGGATGTCGGAGTTATGCCTCAGGTCGGCAAGCTTGACCCGTACGGCATCAGGGTTTGCCGACACGGCCGCCAGGTACTCGTCCTCGGCTTGCCCCGCGACCCGGGTCAGGGCGCGCAGCGCAGCAATCACGCGATCCGAGAAGCCTAGGACGCCGAGCTCCAGGAACGTAGTCTTCGTGTCCTCGAGAAGGTCGTGCATGACGGCGATGCACTGGAGATCCTCGTCGTCCTCGGCGCGGATGTAGTGCATCACCTTCAGCGGGTGAAGGATGTAGGGTCGGCCGCCTTTGTCAACTTGCTTTCGGTGGCGGTCGGCGGAGATGGCGATGGCTGTGGCGAGGTTCATGCGGCCGATCCTTTCGGCGCATAGCGCCATCCGTACCGTTTGACCCACGCCGGATGCGCGTCGCCGCGCCGAACGTGGGCGATCTTGTGAGACGACTTGCCACCGTTGCCGACGATCACGCGGAAGCAGACAGGACAAATCCAAACGTAGCGAGCGTGCTTGCGGTGATCCATCACGGCACCGTCAGCGTTCCCGTCATGGTCAGGCATACCGGCGTCACGTTGAACACCTCCCAAACCTCGACCTGATCCGAATCCGGTCCAACCGGCTTCTTCCCGACCTTCACGAGCGTGCCGTACTTGCACGAGTCGAGCGCCTGGATCACGGCATCGGCTACTCTCATACCGTCAGCGTCCCTCTGTAAGTCTCCCTGTAGTAACTCGCCTGGTGGTCGCGGACCATTCCCATCCTCCCCGGCGCGTCGTCCGGCGCGTACAGCCTCGGACCCGTGATCCCGCACGCGACGCGGACATCAGCCGGGAGCCGTCGGCCGGAGAGCTCGCGAGCCTCGCCGGCCGGGCGGGCGTAGACGATCCAGCCGCGGCCGGGGCGAGGGTCGAGGCGGCAGAGGCGGAGGGTGTAGGTCGTCATACGTCGCCCCGGATCACATCGGCCAGGTCCGCAGCTTCGCGCGGGCCGAAGCGTAGGATGATGTACTTGCCGGCGAGCCGTTTCTTCTCGGCGCGCGGGAGAGCATCGTGGATCAAGAGCGACGCGCACAAGACGGTTCCACCGGCTGGGTCGTTCTCGATCCGATCCACAAGCCATTCGGCATCGTTTGCGACGAGGCCGCCGGTTCGGGTGAGTCTCATGCTATCTCCTTCGTCCTGCCTTAATCTAGTGCCGATCCGTCGCCGCGTCAAGGGGTTTCTTCACCGATCCTGCCAACCGCGCCGGCCCCTCCCCGATCGCCAGCGAAGCCGCCCTGAGCCACTGCATCACTCGCCAATACTCCCAGCAGCAGCAGGCAAACAGCAGCGCGCTCGCGACCACGTATACAGTTGTCACTTCCGTCTCCATTCTTCAGTGATCACTCGGCCGAAGTGTACAAAGATCGCGCAAACGATCAGGGCCGACAGGATCTCTCGAGCGCGCATTACCGGATCTCGCAGTCGTAGCCGTCGATCAGCATGGCTACCGCGCCGAGGTCGTGGGCGTCGTCGGCGGCCTCTTCGGCGGTCATGGCTACGTAGGCACCCTCAGCCTGAAAGCCCGGGACGCGAACGCCCATGCGGGTGATCGGGCCGGCGTAAAAGTACTCGATCCAGCGGGGGAAGAGGTCGTCAGTGGGCACGACGATCCACCAGCCGGACAACGTCGTCGACGAAGCGTTGGAATTCGGCGGCCTTGGCAGCGGCCCCGGCGGCGTCGCTGGCGGCCCCGGCGGACACTTCGTCCACGAGAGTCGGCGCCCCGCCCGACAGCGTCTCCGCAGCGTCAGTCAGCCCCGCCGAATACAGCGCCCAGCACGCATGCCGGATGGCTCGCTCAGCCGCGCGATATACCGCCGGTAGCCACACCTCTCGAGGCGCCAGCCTCAGTAGCACCCACGCCCGATCATTGGCCGAAACGATCTCGGCAGCAGCGATCTCGGCGGGCGTTACCGCGATCCTGTCGCCAAACAGCGACGCGAGGCGTTCGCGGGTGTAGCAAGGACGGAAGGTGAGAATGTCGTCGATCGTGACGGTGCGCATGGTAGCTACCTCCCTAGCGTTCCTGGAACCAGTAGACGAACACGGCGCGGTCAATCACGGCGATCCAGAAGGCGTCGGTCGTGATCCCCCGGATCTCCATTGCCGACCGTGCGTCTTCTGCCGATCTGCAGCGGGCGCGCTTGTTGGCGATCTTGCCGTTCTTGAGCATGACGTCCATGTGATCCTCCTCTAGCAGCATCCGTCGCAGTCGTCGTCGTCGCAGTCCAAGGCATGCTCGGTATCGTTCTCGCCCACCTTGACTGCGTCGTCGTAGTCAGTGTCCTCGGGAGACGGCACCCTTGCCCATGCCTCCCCGATCGCATCGTCCAGTGCCTCGCCGGACAAACCGTCTGGCACCTCGACGTCCACGTATCCGCTGAACCTGACTCTGACGTTCATCCGATCCTCCTGCGATCCCTCTCGACCGCGTCTTTGATACCGTTAATCTAGTTCCCGGCCCATGCGTTGTCAAGGGTTTTCTCGTGGATCCATGTGCCTGGGTTCCATTCGTTCGCGATCTCTGGGGGATCCGGAGCCTGAGGCGCCGGGGCGGGGACATCGGCCGATGCCGCAGCGATCAACCGATCTATTGCCGATCTTGCCGCCGCGCGTTCCTCGGCCGATGTCGCCGGGTGGGCGATCAGGCGGCGGAGTTTGGCGATCCTGGGATCCTGGCGCGGCGACCGCATCCTACCGCCAGCGGGTCTCGGCAACCGTTCCGAACCGATCCCACAGCATCGGTTCGCCGATCTCGACTACCGGATTTCGAACGATGGATCCTTCGTACCTCACGGCAATCGCGAGGGCGTCCTCGAGCCGCGCCGCGCGAGCGATCGTGGTGGGCGTGCCGAAGGTGTCGAAGGTGACGACCTTGTAGGGAAATTGGCTCATACCGGTGCCTCCCTCCAATCTCTGACCGATCCTGGCCGGGGATTCGAGGGAGCCGCCGCTCGGCCGGCTCCGTTCGCTCAGTACTTCATGGCGCACCTCCTGCCGATCCTTGCGAGACGATGCCCTTGGCGCTCGGGCGAGTCGAACTAGCGCCGGAACCTTCTACCGATCCGGGCGGCCCCCTAGCGCGGGCGATCCTGATCACCGTCCGGTCTCCCACGCCGCGGGCAGGAATCCGCCACGCGCGAGCCAGTCGTTCATTGCCTGAACCAGGGTCGCGAGCTCTGCGGCGATTTCGGGATCCGGGTCGCCCTGATCCTGGAGGATCGCGGCGAGGTGGAGCATCTGTTTCAACGTCGCGTTCGGAGATCGGAA
>OFQY01000894.1_pt1 | contig 10192 bp, 8 predicted proteins | sample 1542991 | NCBI WGS metagenome assembly OFQY01 (sample SAMN07774224, study PRJEB24372) | wastewater metagenome | isolation source: Exp Tend VB 10WW | collected 2016-02
ATGTATGAGATTTATGCAAAGCAAGTTGGCGCAAATATTATAAAAACTGAAAGTAGCCAACACAATTTAAAAGAGTTTTCTGACCTTTATAAAAAACATGGTGCTGATGTAATTTTTCTTTGTATTCCAAACAATCCTTTAGGAGAGTGCTTAGACAAAGATGAAGTTTATGATTTTTTAAAAACTATTAATAAAAATTTAAATTGGATTCCTAATAAATATGAAAAAGTTTTCTTACTTGATAATGCCAATCTCTCTTCAGGAGGGGATTCGATAGATGTGACAAAATCTATACACAAAGATTTTAAAAAAATTGCTATAAATCTTACAAAGGATATGGGGCTTCGGATTTGTGGAGTCGATCTTATGGTTGATGGTGATATAGCCGATAAACCCAAAAAATATTGGGTTATAGAGGTAAACTCTGCTCCAGGTCTTGATCACTATGTTACCACTGGTAAAGCTCAAGCAAAAATAGTTGAGGATATGTACTTAAAAGTTCTAAAAAGCATGCAGAGATAGAATCCTTGACTCGGTTTACAATTGGAGTAGTATAAAAGAAAAACTCTTTTTATGAAACCTAAAAAATTGCTCTGGAAAAATAGGGAAAGGGACCTCGCTAGTCTCATTCGCTATTATGACCCAAACCATAGGTTTGAGGTCATGTTTTACCGGACCAATTTACTGGTCCATACAAAGCGAACAAAAGCAATAACTGCTTCAATGATACCAACTGCACAGGAGTTCTATACTGGGCTTGACGTAAAATTGATAGAACTCATGAATATTTACCACGATGACCATGAACTTATCGACGGAGACACTTCGTTTCAACTTAAATTACTCATGGAAGGTGATAAAGAGGCCATGAGTAATGCAAAGCTCAAGGAGCTTGAATCCATTGATAAGATAGCAGCATTCTATCCTAAGAAGGTTGGAAGGTACTGGTATAAAGAAATCTTACTCCGAGCATTTTACAAAGAATGCCGTGAGTCGCAACTTCATTCATATGCTGATAAGCATGATGGATACCACGAAGCCCTACACGAGGTTTTAGCTGGCAATACTGTTTTTCTTGAGCCAGTTATTAATTACGAGAAAAAGACCTTTGCAGTACGCTTTGACAAATTTGCAAAAATATCTGAGCTCTTTAATAGTTCAGTGGCAAATCAAAATCCATTTCTCCAGTTTCCTGTGGTAGACTTGATGAGGTTTTTTGCAAAAGGTAATCGTCCAACAATACCTCATACCCCACAACTACTTGGTTTAGAAACCGGTATTCCAAGTTATGAGGCATGGAAAAATATCACAATTTCAAATCTCCCAAATGGTTTGGAGTTGCTTACAAAGCAAGTTGAATTCCAAAAAGAGCTCTAGTGCACAATGCACCAGAGCTCAATTTTTATTTAAACCCTCTCTACGTATTCACCTGTTTCAGTATTTACTCTAATAGTATCTCCAGCCTCCACAAAGAATGGAACACTTAGTTTTATACCACCTTCAAGTGTTACAATCTTCCCTCCGCCGTTAGCAGTGTTGCCTTTGATAGATGGGGGAGCTTCTTTGACAATAAACTCCATTTTAACAGGAACTTTCACACTAATTATCTGCTCTTCACCGTCATTGTCCCAAACTAGAGCTGTTACATTTTCATTTGCCTTTAAATATTTTGCAGAATCACCGAGAACTTTTTCATCTAGTTTGAATCTATCTTTTGGATCTTCTGGATCTGAAAACCAAAATTCACCTTTATTGGTATAAAGGAATTTTACGTCCTTTTTATTTATCTCTGCTTCATCTGCTTTATCAGAAGCATGGAAAACTGTATTCCAAGTACGCCCTGAGAGTAAACTCTTTAGTTTAACCTGGTTCTGGGGTTTTCTTTGTTGTGTACGAGCCACATGAGCTTCCATGACTTCGCATGGTTCATTCTCAAATATTATTATTTTTCTCTCTCTTATTTCGCTGTATTCTAACATTTGGCTATTCTAGCTTATTAAATATGCTTTTTCAAGCCATTGACAATATAGAAAAAAGTTATAGAATGAGTTTAATTTTTGAACACCAAAATTTTTCACGCTATAAACTTTATTGTATGAAGTTCCATAAAATTCTAGTAAACATTTTCCTGATAACTATGGCAGTTTTATGTTTAGCCAAGATTGCTTGGCCAGATATGAATAAGTTACCAATTTTTTGGATAACCTTGAGCATGACGACGTATATTTATGTTTTCATCACCTACTCTTTGGTTTATTCAAAAATTCCAAACCAAAACCAGAAGCTGTGGTGGGCAGGAGTATCAATATACATTTCATCTTTTTGGATAGCCTGGCAAATAATAGAACAGCCGGACAATCCTGAGTATTATATAGTAACCCTCTTTGGTTCTATATTCTATGGTTTTGTTGGAGTTGCTGTTTGTTTTTTTCTCTCGCATGTTTCTGACAGATTGAAAAAAACATGGTGATGCAATGTAAAAATAATTTACCTTTTTCTAAAAAAGGAGACGTGCCGGAAGGTGCGTTTTTTTATTCCCCAGCTGAAGTTACTTGGATTTCATCAAAGCGTCCGCGTACCTCTTTTAATATTTCTTCAGAAAGTTTTTTGTTGTCACGTAGATATGTGCGAGCAGCGTCGTACCCTCGGCCAAGCTTTACTTCTTCAACTGCTCCTTTTTCTCGAGCTTTTGCTGTGCCTAGATATGAAAATACTGCACCGCTTGATTTTGAAATAATCCCAAGCTTTTCCCCGAGTGCCATGATTTCACCCTCGCGAGAAATTCCTTCGCCATATAAAATATCAAATTCAGTTTGTTTAAATGGCGCTGCGACTTTATTTTTCACCACTTTCACTCGGGTACGAGATCCTACAACCTCTTCGCCTTTTTTGATCTGAGCTATGCGACGAATATCAAGACGAATAGAAGTATAGAATTTTAAAGCTTTTCCTCCTGGAGTAGTTTCAGGATTGCCGAACATTATTCCTATTTGCATACGAATCTGATTTATAAATATAACTACAGTCTTTGATCTTGCAACTATCGCTGTCAACTTGCGAAGGGCTTGAGACATAAGGCGTGCTTGCTTGCCGACGTGAGATTGACCCATATCTCCCTCGATCTCATCACGAGGGGTGAGTGCTGCTACAGAGTCAACCACAATGACATCGATTTTACCTGAACGAATCAAACTTTCAGTGATCTCAAGTGCTTGCTCACCATTGTCTGGCTGTGATATGAGGAGGTCTTTAATATTTACTCCAAGCTTCTTCGTATATTCTGGATCCATTGCATGCTCTGCGTCTATGTATGCACATACTCCGCCTTTCTTCTGTGCTTCAGCAACAATGTGAAGAGCAAGGGTAGTCTTGCCAGAACTTTCTGGCCCAAATATTTCAATCATACGTCCACGAGGCACACCTCCAATACCAAGAGCCATATCAAGCCCAATAGACCCAGTAGGGATGACATCAATATCGACTTTCGGTGAATCACCAAACTTCATTATTGAACCCTCACCAAACTTTGTCTGGATTGATTTTATTGTATCTTCGATCGCACCCCCGTTTACCTTTGCTTCTTTTTTAGCTTTCTTTTGCATAATGTATAATTATAAGTGAACGCTCGTTCACAGTCAAGAAATACCTGTGAATAACTAATTAGTGTTGATAATAGTGTTGCCAATAGCAACTACTCCTGTGTTTTGTTGGTACATAACTTCAAGTTTTTTTTCATCGGTATGACCAAATTTATCTTCTGCTGAAAGCGTGATGATAGATAGTCCTGGAAGCAAAGCCATATTTTCTGAAAAGTTTCCATCCTTATCTATAAATATTTCTCTACCATTTAAACTAATATATGTAGCATTTTTAGCTTTACCCAAAACCTTTACCAAAGGGGATACCTCACTTTTATTTATCGAAGCAGTAATTTTTACTCCTCGAAAAAGGAAATCCATTTTCATATAAGTAAATATTCCAATAAGCATAAAAAGTAAAGCGCATGATCCAACGCCGAGCCACCATTTTATACTTTTGTTTTTTATCTTCTGCATTTTATTTTTTACATGTTATCTTCAACACCAACAGTATGATCCATTACTTCCCGCCCGGATGACATACCAGTCGGACGGGTCTCGATAACTTCTCTAGGTTTTGCGCCGTTGCCTGGGCCTATAACTCCGCGCTCTTCGAGCATATCTATCAATTTTGCGGCACGAGCATATCCAACTCCAAGTTTTCTCTGTAAATATGATGTGGATGCCTTGCCAGCTTCGATGACTGTAGTGCGAGCATCTTCATATAAGTCATCGTCCTCACCACCTTCAAGGCTATCACTAAATAGTCCACCACCATTTTTTTCAATTGAACCAGAAAGTTCTATTGTATCAGGTAGTTCGTCCATGTATGCCTTCTTTAAATATTCTACCACTTTTTTAACTTCTTCTTCAGATATAAACGCACTCTGTAAACGCTCTGGTTGGGACATCTCACCGGATGCATAAAGCATGTCTCCAGCTCCAAGAAGTTTTTCAGCTCCTCCTTGGTCGAGTATTGTACGAGAATCAATCTGTGAAGATACTTGGAGTGCGACACGAGTAGGGACGTTTGCTTTGATCAGCCCAGTAATAACATTTACAGACGGACGCTGTGTAGAGAGAATAAGGTGGATACCTACAGCACGAGACATCTGAGCAAGGCGCACTATCGCACTCTCAAGCTCTCTTGGGTAGGTTTGCATTATGTCGGCAAGCTCATCGATGACTATGACTATATAAGGCATCCTCTCTGCCTCTCCATTTTTGGATTTACCATATACAGTAGAGTGATATGATTCTATATCTCGCACGGATTCAGCTTGAAGGATGTCATACCTACGATCCATCTCTTTTGCTGCCCACTTTAGAGCCAAGATTGTTTTCTTTGGATCAGTAATAACAGGCGTAAGTAAATGAGGGATTTTGTTATAAAGAGTAAGTTCCACACGCTTTGGGTCAACCATTATAAGTCGCAAGTCTTCTGGCCCATTTCTATATAAGAGCGATGTGATGATTGAGTGGATGGTTACAGATTTTCCAGACCCTGTAGTACCTGCGACAAGCATATGTGGCATCTTTGCAAGGTTACCAAACATTGCTTTTCCAGATAGCCCTCTTCCAAGTGCTATAGTCAAAGGCTTAGGTGAGTTTTGGAATTTATCATCAGAGAGAAGTGTTGCAAGGCCGACGGTTGATTTGACCTTGTTAGGAATTTCAATACCCACTAGTGATTTACCAGGGATAGGGGCTTCTATGCGTATTGGGTGAGCGGCAAGTGCAAGAGATAGATCGTTTTGAAGTCCAACGATGCGAGAGAGTTTTACACCTTGAGCTGGTTTGAGTGCGTAGCGAGTGACAGTCGGACCTATAGTTACTTCATCCATCTCAACTGATATTCCAAAGTTTAGAAGTGTACGCTGAATAATATTCATATTTCCTTTCAAGTCACCAACATTTGGCTTACCCTTATCTTTTTCAAGAAGTGCAAGTGGGGGAGGAGTATAGGTTGTCATGAACTTTTTCTTAACTGGGAACTTTTCTTCTTCATCTTCTTTTATCTCGCTCTCATCGTAGGGGATTGCTTCTACTTTTTCGTCTTTTACCTCAGGCACCGTCTCCTCTTCATTTGCATAATCTAAATCAACATCTTTTTCTTTGCCACCTATATTTATTTTAGGCATCCTCAAATCTTGTCTAAAGAAGCCAGCAATTTTTTTCCAAAATGTTATCAGATTTGGTTTTTCATCAAAAAGCATAATAAGAGAGACTATTAGTATCGCTCCGAGTAGTAGTATGCCTGCATATATCCCAAAAAGTTTTACAAAAAGGAAAGAAGATATTGCCCCAAGGTATCCACCGAGTATTATGCTATTTGATGCACCCGAACCATTCACAGCTATGTCTATTATTCCAAGAGTTGAAAGTAAAACAAGTAGGGAAGTTATCGCGTGGAGTCTTGCTACCTGAGGCTTGCCATTTTTCATAAAGGATATACCAACTATAACAAGGAGAATCGGTAGGATATAAAAACCAAAGCCAAAAAATTTACTAAATATATTAAAAAAGTATTCTCCGGCAACTCCTGCCATTTTAAATATAGAAAGCAATACAAAAAATCCAAAAACTAAAAGAACTACACCCCATATACTTTGCCTAGTTTCATCTTTGAGTTCTACTTTATTTTTTTTAGTTTTCTTGCCCCTAGTCTTTTTAGCAGGGGAATCATCTTCTAGTTCTTCGTCAACATCTTTTTTTGCCATAATATCCTTATATTATATCACATGATTTTACTTATAAATATTTAATTTTTTAAAAATATTAATCACAAAAACTTCTAATAAAAAAGTCCTCGGATCTCCTGTCCATACGCAAGCTCCAGGCAGGCCAGACATTTTTTCTTAGGAGTTTTTGTTCTGGTTTTAGATAATATTTGCATTCTATTTTTTTGGGTATATAATGGACAAATTAAAGACATAATTTTTAGATACAGTCACTTTAAAGACACTAAAAAGACACATGGATTACCAAAAAGACACATCAAATAAAGATTTAAATTCCTACGGACACACCAACCCTATTGGTGGTAAATCTCTGCTAAACAATGGTATTTATGAATATATAAACAAAAAGACAGAAAAACTGGTAACAGCCCTATATATGGTTACAGACTGTATGGATACTGACGATGCTCTCAAATGCAAGATCAGAATTCTTGGGGTTGAGCTTCTATCAGACATGTATAAGATGACCAATCTCTCTCCAATAGACAAGAAAAATCAGACCAATCTAACCCTATCTCATATAAACGAAATACTCTCACTCATAGAGATATCTTGTACTATTGGTTTCATATCAGATATGAATACTTCTATCTTAAAAAAAGAGCTAGTCAATCTAATATCTGAGTTTGACTTGAACGATTCCAAAGACAAGCATTTTAGCTTTGCTCTAGATCAAGGTATGTTCGATATGCCACGCCCCCTTGGAGAAAATCCAAACACGAATCGCCAGATGTCTTTTAAAAACAACATAAAGGACATGTCTGCGCATTCAGGCAAAAGGACACAATACGGAATGTCCTTTAGTAATTTGTCTTTAATAAAAACCCCAAAAACTCATGTCTCTGATAGAGCGAACAAACAAGATAGGTCTGATAAGATAGTAACTCTAATAAAAGACAAGCAACACCTAACAGGCTACGAAGAAGGGGTTTCAATCAAAGACATTTCCACAGCCTTCACAGACTGCTCTGAAAAGACAATCCAACGCGAACTCAACTCTCTTGTTTCTAAAGGTCTCATACATAAAACTGGATCCAAGCGCTGGAGTCGCTACAAAGTCTTATAATGGTGGGATTTACCCGATAGTGAGCTTTTCCAAGATCTACTACCGGGTTATCCACATTTATATATATATTTCTTGCGCATTTGTACGGGGGTAGTATATAATGCTAGGGCATATTAGCACTGGTGTTTTTTCACCCGATATGCTAATATTGTTTTATCCCTTATAGGTTGAGAAATCAGCGTATATGAGGGGCGATCATTGAAAATTTAATACTATTTTTCTCTAATACCAAGAGGACAATAGCCTAAATATTTTTACAGATTATTTCGTAATTTGTTTTAGTATTTATAGTTTAGATTTCATTGGTCGCGATCCACTTTAGCTTTTTATTTTTCCTTTTCGCTGCACTCATTTTTACTACATCTTTTGATAGAGAAGTATTAGAAAAAAGAGAACAGTCGATCAGTAGATTAAAAACAAAAGTGTGGTATCGGCCCTGTCGACAAGGCAGATATGCTTGTCTATCCCGCAAGGGTAAAGATAGGCAGATTTATTTAGTTCGCATTCAATTGGTTTCGTTTCGAAAATCTTTTTTGATAGAGAGGATGATCGAGATGTAAATTATTTGAAATTAAAATTCTTGTTAGGTACTCGATAGAGATTATCTAATGAGGCAAAAGATATGCACGCGTATTAATTTTTTCCTCTAACACTTACATATTTATTAGTCGTGTTTTAGGATTAGTCGAAATTAATTTAAAAGTGCATAACAATTATAAAAATTATGTTAAATATTAAATCAAAAGCTTTCAAATTTTTGGTTGGAACTCTAGCTGTTGTTGCGTTTTCATACGCTTCAGCTGCTATGGATTTCGGTACAACAACTTTGAGAGTAGGAAGCAAGGGTGAAGCTGTTAAAGCAGTTCAAACTTGCGTAGGTGCTACTGCTGACGGAAGTTTTGGTCCTATGACTAAAGCTAAAGTTATGGCATGGCAATCAAGTATGGGTCTAACAGCTGACGGTGTATTCGGTAATATGTCAAAAGCTAAGGCTGCTACAGGTTGTACAGGTACAACTCCAGCTCCAGTTTCACAAGGAAACTGTCCAGCAGGATATGTTGCTGTAACTCCAGTTGCTCCAACATGGGCAGCTTGTGCTATGTCAACAACTACAACAACAGGTACAAATGGTTACCTAGCTGATATCTCTTCAGATTCAACAAACCGTGTTTCAACAGTTTACGAATCAGAACAAGATAAAGTTGTAGCTGGATTCCGTGCAACAGCACGCTTGTCATCACAAACAGTTACTCGCGTTCGTGTTGAATTTAGAAATACTGACACTGGAGGATCTTCAGTTAATCTTTCTAAATACATCTCTGGCGCTTCACTATGGATGGGTACAACAAAGTTAGCAACTATGTCTGTTGCTCAAGCTGACCGTTCAACTTCAACTGATAAATACACATTTAACTTCTCAGGTCTAAATGGAATGGTTCCACAAGATCAGATTGGTCATTTCTATGTATCAGTAAGTGCAAATGGTTCACTTGATACAAACGATGCAACAAACGCTAACTGGGCAGTTGCATTCCCAGACGGTGGGGTAAGTTCATCATCACCAGATGGTACATATGATACTTACAACGCTTCAGCTGGTAATGTTGGAGATGTTACAACATTAGGAAACACTGGATTTACATTCGGTAAATTCTCAGCAAACGGTGTTAAAGCAGAACTTAACCTTTCTTCTTCAAACCCAGTTGCTACAGTTCTTACTGTTCAAAACACTTCTGCAACAAACGGTGTAACTCTACTTAAATTCACAGTTAAAGCTACAAACTCTAACTTGACTCTAAGAAAAGTTCCTATACAAATCGTTTCAAGTTCAGGTAACGTATCTGCAAAGATCAATACAATCAAACTTCTTAACGGTACAAACGTTGTAGATAGTCTTGATGGATCAAATGGATACACAGTTGCTGGTAGTATCACTGGTACAACAACAACAGGTGCTACAACAACTGGTTACCTATTCAGCAACTTATCAAGTCCTTACAATGCTATTGCTTCTGGTTCTACATCAGAATTTAGTGTTGTTGTAGATCTTAAACAAGTTTCTGGAAATTACACAGAAGGTGACACACTCACAGCTTCATTTGCTAATGCTGATGCTATCTTGACTTCTAACTTTGGTGTTCTTGATGCTAATGGTGATCAGCTTACAGCTGGTGCAACATACCGCACAGGTTCAGCAATTGGTGGAGCAATGACGCTACGTGTTAACGGTGTTAATGTTGTAATGGGTACTCCTACAATCACAACAACTACTACAACAGGTGGTGTTGTTGAATCTGCTACATACAGTATTCCTTTGACAATGACAGCATTTGGTCAGACAGTTTACATGGGTCAAGGTGCTAACCTTGGAACAGTAACTCCTGGTACAACTGGTGCTGGTGCAAAGGCACTATCATTTGGATTCAATGATTCAGCTGCTCCAGCAACTTTGATTTCAGCTACTCCATTTAATGGTCTATCTGCAATCACTTCAACTTTGTCATCTACAGATGCACAAGTTGAAAATCTTGGATACCGTCTAGATAGTAATGCTGGAAAGCATTTCACACTTCAAGTTGTGATTGCTGGTGGTGCTGCTGCAACTGCTTCAGCTAACTACCGTGTTGCATTAAACGATGTACGCACATGGACTGACAATGCTTTGTCAGCTGGTACTTCAAGTCAAGTACTTCTTCCATCATACAGTTACCAAACAGGTTACCAGAAGATTAAATAATCTTCTCTTAACTTAAAGGGAACTTAAACAGAAGGAAAACTGCGAACCACAAAAAAGCCACCCAATTGGG
>OFQY01000897.1_pt1 | contig 10169 bp, 16 predicted proteins | sample 1542991 | NCBI WGS metagenome assembly OFQY01 (sample SAMN07774224, study PRJEB24372) | wastewater metagenome | isolation source: Exp Tend VB 10WW | collected 2016-02
CGGCCCATGCGGCGTCCCGTGTGGCGGCCCGTGTGGCGGCCCGTGTGGCGGCCCATGCGGCGTCCCGTGCGGCGTCCCGTGCGGCGTCCCGTGCGGCGGCGGTGGCCTCGTCGTTTCGAAGCATCGCGATTTGGGCACGAACCCGTGTATCGGTCGGGCGCTCGGCTTCGAAAATGTGCAGACCCTGCTCGGCGCACCACGCCTGAAAATGGCGAGCCAGACGATCATCCGGCATTGCGTAAGACAGCACCCAAAGCGCGTCGTCGAGCCCGTTGCTGCCCAAAACAGTCAGGAGTTGCAGCGGTTCATCATCGGCTTTGGTTTTGCCGAGATGGGCAAGAAGCTTTTCCCAGCCTTCACGGCATGGCTGCGCTTCGCGAATGCGGCTCAGCGTCGTTGTGGATTGATATTCGGTCATGGCGTGTCTCCCATCCGGTTGGTTCCGGTATGGGAAGAACTTCGCACAAAGCTAAGTCAAGCGCAACAGAAAAGTTCGCCCAAAGCTAAGAAAATATAGCTTGAAGCGAAATTAGCTTTATGCGAAGTTAATCGCATGTCGAAAATCACCAAACTCAAAGCATACTTGCAAGCGAAAGGGCTGCTTCAATCGCAGTTCGCCAAGGATAACGGGATTTCTGAGGGATACCTCAGCGAGCTTGTATCCGGGGACAAGACCCCTGGCCTAAAAGTCGCTTTCGCCATCGAACGCGCCACCAAGGGCGCTGTGCCTGCAAAAAGCTGGCTCTCTGAGAGTGCGGCCCAATGACCGCGTTCAATTCATTCATCACATGCACCTCTAATGGGTGCCCGACTGATCACTTGCCTGTTCGCGGCGCATCAAAGCACGATTCGGGCAATCGGGGAACTCGGCTTTTAGTTGCTAACGAAAGTGCAAGTGACCGCCCGGAGGCGAGCGGATGAACGCCCACGCCCCACTTGTCCACTACAATGCTGCCTGTGTTGCGCTTGCCGCCGCCAAGTCTACCGACGAGGTAAAAGACTGGCGTGACAAGGCCGAGGCAATGCGCGCCTATGCGCACCAATCGAAAAACCGCCAGCTTGAGATTGACGCTGCCGAAATCCGCATTCGCGCGGAGCGTCGCTTGGGCCAGTTGATTGCGGAACAGAAAGAGACGGTTGGGCTGGCGACTGGCGGGAAGCCATATCAGTCTACCGGTTCCGATACAGCACCGGTAGAAACGCGCGCCCCAACGCTTGCCGAGATTGGCGTTGATAAAAAGCTGTCCAGCCATTCGCAGAAGGTTGCGGCAATCCCCGAAGATGACTTCGAGAACATTGTCGATGAATGGCGCGATTCACTGGAAACCGCAAACGAGCGCGTCACAACTAATATCCTCGCCGCCGCCGAAAAGGCCGCAGGAAAGCCCCACGTCGCCAACAACAGCGGCAATAATGAATGGTACACTCCGGCTGAGTTTATCGAGGCAGCTCGCGCAGTCTTGGGCGGGTTTGACTTGGACCCGGCCTCGTCCGAAATCGCTAACGCCACGGTAAAAGCCGATAAGATATTCACCGCAGAGACGGACGGGCTTTCGCAGGACTGGCCTGTCGGCAGGATCTGGATGAACCCGCCCTATGCGCAGCCGCTTATGGGGCAGTTTGCCAGCAAATTCGCCGAGGCGGTTCGTGGCGGTTCCTCTGGAATTGTGCTAGTGAACAACGCGACGGAAACGGCATGGTTTCAAACCATTGCCGCAGAATGTTCGGCAATCTGTTTTCCCCGGTCGCGCATTCGGTTTCTGGACCCGGAAGGGAATCCTGGCGCACCGCTTCAAGGACAGGCAATCGTATATTGCGGCAACGACCGCGCTGCCTTTCGTGACGCTTTCTCAGCCTTCGGACTAGTGGTGTCACATGGGGACATTTGAGCGCAACCTTGTCACGGGCCAACTGGGTGAAAGCGCTATTTCAAAATGGCTGCAAGAGAGAGGCCATGCCGTATTCCCCGCCTATCAGATTGAATACAGCACGGGGAAGGGGCCGCAGCTATTTGCCAAGTATGGCGACCTCGTGTTGCCAGACCTGCTGGCATTTCGAGACGGCAAGATTCAGTGGTTCGAGGCCAAGCATAAGTCCTGTTTCACATGGCATCGCAACAGCGAGAAGTGGGTTACCGGAATAGATTTGCGCCACTATGGCGAATATCAGGAAGTAGCCGCGCGCACGTCTCTGCCGGTATGGCTCCTGTTCCTTCACCAGAACCCCAAACCATCAGAAAGCGACTTGGGATATGGATGCCCAAGCGCCTGCCCAACCGGGCTATTCGGCAACGAAATCAACACACTTGCAGCTTGCGAAAATCACCGCTCCGACCGTTACGGACCGTCCGGCATGGTTTATTGGGCGTATGAAAGCCTTCGCCTGTTTGCAGATACAGGGGAGGTTACGCAATGACATGGCTTCATGCTTTCTTTGCAAATCTTCGGTGGCCCCGTTCGGCTACCAGCAACCCGGCCTTCGTTCACAGCGCACCGACCCCCGCCGCATATGGGCCTGTAGCGACCACAGAGACGCCGCAGAAGCAAGGTGGCGCGCGCACTTTGCTATCACGTCGAGCCGAGCGCCTGCACAACCGAAACCGCAAAGCAGCCTCCCTCTATTTGACAATCCACGAGATACTTGAGGGGCCGCGCGAGTGAAGGTGGAACTCCCATACCCACACCCTGACTTGTCACCGAACGGGCGCGTCAACCACTTCGCGCTGGCTCGTCGCAAGAAAGCCTATCACACGGGCTGCGGATGGGAATGTGTCACCCAAGGCGTCAAACCTATCACCGCAGATCGGCTGAATGTCACAGTCACATTCCGCCCGCCAAACCGCCACCACCGGGACGTGGACAACGCTCTGGCCTCTATCAAGAGCGGGCTGGACGCCCTGTCTGACGCTTTGGGCGTGGATGATAGCCAGTGGGCCATCCGCCCCGTCATGGGCGAGCCTGTGAAGTTTGGCCGCGTCATTGTCGAGTGGGAGGCGATGGAGTGAGCATTCCCGCGCTGAATTGGTGCATTGAGCAAAAGACGCTTCCGCCCGGTGAATGGGTGGTGCTGTTTCACCTGTGCCATGCTCACAACCAGGAGCATGGCTGTTTCCCGAGCCAAGACTTTCTGGCCGAGCAAACCAACATGTCAAAGCGCTCGATTGTTCGCCATATCGGCGCGCTTGAAACTGCCGGTTTGGTGGTTCGCCAGCGCCGATTTAACAGTGTCGGCGAGCGCATTTCGGACCGCTATTTTCTCCCTTTCGAGGCGGGTTTTGTCCGCGAAAATCCACCAAGTGCCAATTTGGCCAGTGGCCAATCCGTGCATGGCTACGTGCCAAATGGTGCACAAAACGTGCACGAAATGGCACCTAAACATGAAGTAACAGGAATAGAACATAAAGAACCCCTTGTAGTTCCCCAAGACAAAAAACCGCGCCGTCGGCCAGAGGTGCCTCTGCCACCTGACTGGGTGCCTTCAGAGAAAAACCTGTCCGACGCAGCCGAACGCCAATTCTCAGCAATGGAAACCGAACATGAGGCAGATCGCTTCCGCAATCACCACACCGCCAAGGGAAGCCTATTCCGCGACTGGGACGCAGCATGGCGAACGTGGCTTGGCAACGCTCGAAAATTCTCAGGTGGCCGCATGGCTTTCCAAGCAAGCCCCGGCAGACATGGACAAGGCAGCAGTATCGCGAGCATTGTCGCACGGCGTCGCATTGACGGTACGGTATGACAGCCGCTACCCATCCGGCCCGAACGGCGAGCGCCTGCCGTCCTATGACGTTGCCATTGGCTGCGAAGTCTCGGGCGGCAACATTGAGGCTGCCCTTTCAGATCTGCGGAACTTTCTGACGCCAGCGCCCACCCGCCAGATTGAGGGCTGGCTTGCCGAACTTTCGGTGATTGTCGCCAAGCGGGCCGACGACGAATTCGCCGAGGAACTTCGCGTCACAGCCTATGCGTCGCGGCTGTCTCGCTACCCCGCCGACGTGGTGCGTTCAGTGCTTCTGAAAAACACCTATCGGTTTTTCCCGACGTGGGACGAACTTGAAAAGCGCTGCGAAGCCCTCACCAGCCCCCGGCTCCACATGATCGCCGCCCTTGAGCGCGGCCCAGCCCCACCAGAGCCAATTCGCCGCCCGCCGACTGATGAGGAGCGCGCAAGGATCAAGGCCCTCATAGACGAAATGTTCCCCATGAGGTCGCAGGAAATGCGCGACGCGGCGGTTGACGAAGCCCTGAAGGGTGACTGCATGACGGGAGAGCCAAATGAGTGAAATTCGCATACCCGCCGCCACCATTCGCAGTTTATGGCGGGATAAAACTAAAACCACGACAGAACTTGCGGCCATAGCCGGAATATCCCGCAACGCCCTTGCTCGCAGGGCGAAAGCCTTCGGCGAAACAGCGCGAACTCCGGGGCGGTTCAAACCCGTAATTCCCGACACCAGTCAATTCGAAGCCATGTGGCGCGAAGGTGTTCCCGTCACCGACATAGCCAAGCACTTCGAAGTGTCGCGAAGCACGATTTACAGCACAGCGGAGAAACTAGGCCTTCCGTTGCAACGGGTGGCCGCATGATCGACGGATACCAAGAACTATGGCAGGCTGTCCTGTTGCAGATCGTCACCGACGCGCTGATGCCGGACCACCGCGCAACAGGCCCGGAAGCCCTCGAACGCCGCCGATCACGCGACATTCTCACCAGAGGCGGGGCGCACTTCAACCGCATCTGCGCGTTCGCAGGCGTTGATCCGACAGCAGTCAAAGACGCCTTTCGCCTCGGTAAGTGCAGGGTAACGCCGGGGCACACTTGCGCAGCAAAGCGGGTTTATCAGCGCGATTCACAGGCCAAGGCAAAAGCATGGCGCAGCGAGGGCCGAACCACGCGAGAAATCGCGGCGCTTCTCGATTTGTCCCCGGAAACTGTCAGGAAGTATGTGCGCACATGACGCTAGAACAACTCCGGGCCATGAACCAACTTCAAGAGGCCACGATCAAATCGCAATGGCTCACCATCTCCCGGCTGAACAAGGCCGTTGAATACTGGCGCGGACAGGCCTTGCCGCAAACCAAACGACAGACATTCCGCGAAAGGCTGTTTGCCGAGGCGGATAGAATATTCTGGAGGCAGGAATGAGCACAAGGATGAAGCAAATTGAAGCGAGGCTGCTGGATTTAGCTGATGAGGTTGACCGCTCCCGCAATCTCATCACCCGCGCCCACGCCGTCATGCTCCGCTGTCACTGGAACGAACCAACCGGCTTAGAGGGTGACGAGGACTCAGCCTTGCAGGTCGAGCGCGATGTCAGGGAGTTTTTGGGGAAATGAAGCGCAAGCCCAAATACCATCAGCGCATTGTCAAAGGCAAACCCGTCAGCCTCTCCCCATCCCCGTGGGACATGGGAGCCACAGGGCCAGCAAACCGCCACGGCCTAGAAATCGAGGAAGCCGCAGATATCAACCCCGAGACAGGCGAGGTGCAGAACCCCAATGGCGTTCTACGCGCCCGCCGGGTGGATATGCTCGGCGTCTGGCACCGCAGGGGATGGATTACCACGGCAGGCTTCAACGCCGCCGAAAAGCTGCGTGACGCATTCGAAGCAACCCAACGCGCCCCCGGCTGGCCTGATAACGACAGGGTGCAATCCTCTCCCAAGCCAGATCACGCGGTAACAATCCAGATCGACAGATTGAGCCAGTACCACGCCATCTGGAGACTTGTCATAACCGACGACGCACAAATCATCACCGCATGTGTGCTGGATCGTGGCGGGCCTGACAGGGTGCGTGACAGGCTAGGCCGCAGGGTTTATGTCGGGGAATCCGTGAAGGCGGGTTACAGACACTTGGCCGAGGCTCTGGACAGGCTAGCAAAGGCAATGGGGGCGTGAGAACAAATACCACTTGACGCCCGAATCGAAAAACCTAGAATTGCCATAATCCAAAAGAGCGCCCGAGGGAAACCTTGCGGCGCTTTTTGATTTTCCCGCTCTGATAAGACCGGACCAATGGCAGATAAAATACAGGCAGGCAATCTGACCCGCAGAGGCGCGGGCAGACCAAAAGGCAGCATCAACAAGGTCACGGCAGCAGCAAAGTCTGTGATCGAGGAAGTTGGGGCAGGGCTAGGCGGCGCAGAACGCATGCTCTCTTGGGTAAAGGAAGCGCCGGAGAACGAGCGCGCCTTCTGGACGACGATCTATCCCAAGCTACTGCCGCTTCAGGTCCACGGGTCTGGAGAGGCCGGTGAATTCGTTATGCGGTTCAAGTTTGAATGACTTCACGATCCGCAAATACCAACAGCCGTTTTTCAAGGCATGGGTCAGCGGGGAAAAGGACCGCCTGATAGAGATTGCCCATAGGCGTTGGGGAAAAGACGAAATCGCGCTGCGGGCCACGCTGGTCAAGTCATACCAGCGGCCAGCATCCTACTGGCACTTGCTGCCGGAGTACGCGCAGGGGCGAAAAGCACTCTGGACAGCGGTTAACCCGCACACCGGGAAACGGCGGATAGACGAGGCGTTTCCGCCAGAGACAATCGAAAGCCGCGACGAGCAGGCCATGTTTCTCCGCTTCAAGTGGGGCAGCACATGGCAGATTGTCGGGTCAGACAGGTTCGACAGCCTTGTGGGCGCTGGTGTTGCTGGTGTGGTGTTCTCCGAATGGGCTTTGGCAAACCCAAGCGCCTGGGGCTACATCAGGCCGATGGTTGAGGAAAACCACGGTTGGGCTGCGTTCATTACGACGCCACGCGGCAATAACCACGCCAAGTCAATGTACGACATGGCGAAGGCCAGCCCCAAGTGGTTCGCAGAAGTCAGCAGCGTCCACGACACGGGCGCGCTATCGGCTGAACAGCTTGACGAGGCACTGACTGAATATCAGGCCATCTATGGCTTGGACTTTGGCCGCGCCCTGTTCGAACAAGAATACCTGTGCAGCTTCTCTGGCGCCATGATCGGCGCTTATTGGGGGGCAGAGGTCAACAAGGCAGAACGTGAAGAACGGGTCTGCACATTCGAGATTGACTGGAATCACCCGGTTCACACGGTTTGGGACTTGGGCAAGGCGTCCAACAACCCGATCTGGTGCTTTCAGGTCATCGCTGGCGAGCCAAGGGTGGTGGATTTCTACAGGCCCGAGTCCGACGATCTGGATGACTGGGTAAAGTGGCTGGACGATCAGGGCTACAAGGGCAACGACTACGTTCCGCATGACATTCTGGTCACGGAATGGGGATCAAAGCGCACCCGCATGGAGACGCTGCAAGGCAAGCGCAAGCACGTCAAGCGGATCCCTCGTGTTTCAGTGGCCGATGGTCTGCAAGCCGGACGATCAACGATCAACGCGGCGCGGTTCTACAGCGGCAACGATGAGCGCGGACAAAGAATGGCCCTCGGAATTGACGGGCTGAAGAACTACCGCCGCGAATGGGACGACGAACTCAAGACCTTCCGGGAGACACCTGTGAAGGATTGGGCCGAGCATATCGGTTCGGCCTTCCGCTATCTCGGTCTGGCGTGGCGTGACATTCAGCCTGTCAAGGAAAAGCCCAAGGCCCCAACCGATCTTCGCTACGAAGTCGGCCCCGATGGGGTTGTGCGCGGCAACATGGACGTTCGGCAGGCTGTCGAGGCAATGATGAAACGGAAGCGAATGCTGAATGGCTGATGATACCAAGCCCCTTGACGCCACGGCGTTGCAGGAGATCGGCGCAAAGTGGATCGAGCGCATCCGTGCCTCCGAAACCCGCAAGGATGAATCGCGCTGGCTGAAGGACGCTGAAGCTGCGGAATCGCAATACCTGTGCGGGCAGACTTCAACAGAAGACAATGACCTTACCACGTTCAACATTCTCCATGCGAATGTGGAAACCATTGTTCCAAGCATATACAACTCGACGCCCGCCCCGGATATTCGCCCCCGCCATTCGAACAAAGACCCACAAGCCGAATTCGTCTGCAACGTGTACGAGCGCGCCATTGCAGCGCAGATCGACGACAGCAGGCTGAACAAGGAAATCGAGGCCAGCGCACAAGACGCTTACACGGCGGGCCGTGGGATTGTCCGGGTCAAGTTCGACGCTGATATTGAGGAAGGCGAGCATGAGGACGACAACCTCGGGCAAGAGGCTATTGGGCCTATCGTCACGAACGAACGGATCATCTACGAAAACGTGTCGTGGAACGATTACCGCGAGGGTCCGGCTAAGCGCTGGTCTCAGGTGCCGTGGGTAGCTTATCGCCACACCATTTCGACGCAGGAAATGAACCGCCTCACCGATGAGGACTACCGGAAAGCCTACGCCGAGGACAAAACCAAGGTCACCAACTCCGACGATGAGGAATTGGATCAGGACGTTTGGGAGATCTGGTGCAAGGAAAGCCGCAGCGTCTATTTCGTGGCGAACGACACCTGCAAGGTGTTGAATATCGCACCGGACCCTCTCAAGCTGACGGGGTTCTTCCCAATGGCCGAGCCGGTGCAGCCGATCACAGGGACGGGCAAGCGCACTCCGGTCTGTCCGTATCGCGTTTACAAGGTTCTGGCTGAGGAACTGGACCGCCTGACGGTTCGCATCAACGCCATTATCAAGGGCCTGAAGGTCCGTGGTGCGATTGCGGCTGACGCTGCTGACATCGAGAATCTGGCAACGGCTGACGACAACACGCTGGTGCCGATTGCCAACCTTGAGGGGCTTGCTGCGGCTGGCGGCATGGACAAGGCAATTGTCTGGTGGCCTGTCGAAAAGGCCATTGAGGTTCTTCGCGAACTGTATGTGGCTCGCGAAAGCACAAAGCAGACGATTTACGAAGTCACAGGCATTTCGGACATTATTCGCGGCGAAGGAGACGCCAGCGAGACGGCAACGGCACAGAACATCAAGACGCAATGGGGGTCGCTGCGCATCAAGAAGATGCAGCGGTCGATTGAGCGTCAGGTGCGCGACCTGTTCGTGATTTCGGCGGAAATCATTTCGCAGCACTTCTCGCTCCCGACGCTCTCGAAAATGACGGGGCTACAAATCCCACCGGAAGCCGCGCAACTGCTGCAAAGGCCGCTGGACAGCTACCGGATTGACGTTGAGAGCGACAGCACCGTTCGGGCCGATCTGACCCGTATGCGCGGAGAAATGGGCAATTTCCTTCAGGGAACGGCGCAATTCTTCGGCACGATGGGGCCGTTGGTGCAGCAAACTCCCGCCGCTGCCGGTCCCGTGGCACAGATTTACTCGTCCTTCGCCCGTCAGTTCGCGCTTGGCAAGCAGGCCGAGGACGCAATCGACCAACTCACGCAGCTTGCGCAACAGGCCGCAGAAAACCCGCCGCCAAATCCAGAGGCCGAGGCCAAAAAGGCGGAAATGGAACTCAAAGGCCAGGAGTTGAAACTCAAGGTCATGCAGGCACAGGCCGCCGCCCAAGGCGATCAAGGCAAGCTGATGCTTGAGGCGCAAAAGCTGCAAGCCGACACGCGGCGGGCGCAAATCGAGGTCCAGATCGCAGGTGCTGACCTGATGCTGAAGCAACGTGAATTGGGCCTGAAGGAAGGCGACCAGATATTGGCAGAACGGACAGCCGAGGTGGATAGCCTCATGCGCCTTGAGGAAATGCAGATGGAAAAAGACCAGCAACGCGCGGTCAAATTGGGGAACGAATAATGCAGTTCAACAACAACATGCCCACGCGGTGGGTGTCATGCACCCCGAGCGATTCAACGGACCTGACGGGAAGTTGTGGTCTCTATATCGGCGGGGCCGGTAACGTGGTGGTTCAGTGCATCGACGCATCGGGAACGTCTGTCACCTTCGCAGCCCTTCAGGGCGCAATCATCCCTGGTAACTTCACCCGCGTCATGGCGGCAACCACGGCAACGCTGATCCTCGTCGCATACTGATGGCGACCTACGTTTACGACAAGGAACGCGGGATAATGGTCGACAAGATCACCCGCGAGCCGATGAACCCGCCTGACGCGCCCTTGGCCGTTCCGATGGTCTGGAGCGACTTGCCGGGATACGCCAGCCCGATTGATGGGTCATGGGTCGAGGGTCGCAGAGCGCGCAAGTACGACCTGGAAAAGAACAACTGTGTCGATGCAAACGACTTCCCGAGCCCGACCGGCGGGAAACTGAAGAACGAAGCCTTCGCAAAGAAGCACGGCC
>OFQY01000898.1_pt1 | contig 10166 bp, 14 predicted proteins | sample 1542991 | NCBI WGS metagenome assembly OFQY01 (sample SAMN07774224, study PRJEB24372) | wastewater metagenome | isolation source: Exp Tend VB 10WW | collected 2016-02
ATCCGTTCCAGGCTGGCCGTCGATTACGTTTGCGGTCGGTCAAGAAGAACCAAGGCAAGAATCGACGCTGGCAAAAGTCGCTCGCGATGGCGGGAAGTGGTGGAAAGATGGATCACGTGATTCTGACGGACCAGAACTCGATTAGGTGTACACGCTGCGGAACGACGCAAGAGTTTCCGGACCGAACGTCGGCGAATGTCTGGGTCGCAATTGCGAAAGTGTTTGATGAAGAGCATCGTGGTTGCGCACCGTCGTCGGTTCCGACGTGTAGGTTCTGCATGTCTCGCGAGCATCTTGCGGCAGATCACGTTAAAGCGACGTGTAAGTTTCCGTGGCAGTGGCCCGGAAACGGTGATACTGGTTTGTCGAGCCGAGCGCTGTTCAATCACTTCACGAGGGGGCGAGCGCATGAGGCGAATGCTCCTATGGATCCGTCAGACTTCGGCCGCTGCTATCGATTGCTGAATTCCGACTTCGCGTAAGGCTGGGCGGAGCGGATCAGTGAGATGGCTGTTTATCCGGAATGGGTTCCGCTTGTGCCGCATTGGAATGAAATCACGAAGCTTTATGAGGAAGAAAAGGATCTTGACTCGGCTCCGAAAACATGGGCACTTATAAGCAAGATCTGGAAAGAGTCGAGATGAACCAAGACAAGCTTGACGCATTGTATGCTCGCGCCACCGACGAACGCACACCGGAGGAAGAGCGGCGCACAGCTGCTGTGCTGTATCTGAAACATGCGCCAAAGAATAGAATTGCCACACCGGAAGAGTTGCGTGCATCGATTACGAAGGACATGTTCCATTCGTTGTTCGGGACAGAGATTGCCGAATTCCAGCGCAAGATGACCGAGCAGACGACGCGGGCGGATACGGCGACAAAACGAGCGGAGAAGGCAGAAGCGGAGCTGCGTGACTTGAAGGATGCAATTCGTGCGGCACAAACGGCGAACGAGAAAGTAGCCAAGCTGGTCAACGTGGCGCAAAGAAAAGAGCAATACTTCAACAACGCCGGAAACGTCGCGCATTCAATGGATGAGATCTTCAACATGGCGGCGAAGGTGAAGGGGTTCTAATGGCGCAGATGATTGCAATCGTGATTGTCGCGGCACTACTGAGTTTTGGCGCTGGTCAATGCCGATCGTGTTCGGATATTTGCTTGTATGGGCATCGTACAATGGCCACTGGCTCATGTTCCCGTATGCGGTTGTCGTGGCTGGAGAAATTGTTTCTGCGTGGACAGGTGGGACGTGGACGCGAGTCGTATGGCGAATCTTGCGTCCGAATCAGATTGACAGAATGTCTCCAGCCTGGAAAGCTGCGTTTGAACGGGCGCAGAAGCGCGATATGCAGAGGAATCGAATATGAATCTCGAAATGGTCTGTACGTGTGGCGTCAAGTTCGTCGCGAAAGCCGAAGAGCGACGTATGCGAGTCGCTGAACGAATGCAACTTCCGCGAATGTCGGACCTTGCGACGGCGCTTGTTCTGTCACTCGCGTTCGACTTCGGGTGTGATGCTGGCCTGATGGCGGGTATGTGGTTCGGGTTGTCGCTAGAGACGCCACTCGTTCCGGAAGGCGTGTATGTCGAATGCGATCATCCGATTGATGGGCTTGCGTCTGCATGGGAGGCGCTTGCCGAGCGTTTTCCAGAACGCGTGAGCCTTGGACATGGGTTAGATCCGGAAGCGCGTAAACAGTCGGCGGAGCTGCTTGCCGCGTGCGTTGCTACGGATGCGCCATATCGTGAGCATCGGGAAATGGTTCATGATGGCAAAGACGGCTGGTGCGACGATTGCTCGCGGATTCATCACCCATACGCTGAAGCGCATGTTGTGTTGGACGAAGCGTGGGGATCTAAAACGTTAGAGCCTGCCGTGAATGCGGCGTTTGGCGGTGACTCATGATGACTTGGATTGTTCGCTGGATCGAGATCTTGGACCTTGCAATCATCTTTCGATCGACATTGCAAGGCGGGAATTCGTGGCTCCGGTGCATTCGATGCGCGCGCATTTGTGTTGCTGTGGGACAATGGGGTTCGTGTGATTCGTACCGAATACACCCATGTCGATTGAGCGCCGGAAGCGAGTGTAGAGGCGCATCATGATCCAATTCATGCACGGCAACCTGTTCGATACCCGAGCCGATATTCTCGTCAATCCGGTCAACTGCGATGGTGTAATGGGCAAAGGCATTGCACTGGAGTTTAAGCGACGTTGGCCGGAGATGTTTCAAGAGTATCGTGTTGAGTGCGTGCAAAAGCGTCTCCGTATCGGGACAGACTTCACGTGGACAGTTGTTGACGGATCCGGCATGATTATCAACATCCCGACGAAGCGGCATTGGAAAGACCCCAGTATGTACGAGGATTTAGCCGTAAGCTTGGGCGTTCTTCGGGTACGCATCGTCGGCCTTGGAAAACGTTGGTCCGTTGCAATGCCTGCACTCGGTTGCGGCAACGGTGGACTTAATTGGACGTTCGTGAAGCCGATGGTGGTTGATGCGCTTGGAAGTTTACCAAATACGATTTACGTGTTTGAGCCGGAGGAGAGACGATGATTGACTTGGAAGCTGAATTCAAAAGGCACAACGACGAATACATCAAATTCGAGAACATTAAAGATCCGCCTTGTAAGCGTCCGGATCTTTGCGCGTTCATGCTTTTGGACAAATTTGTACCAGGAGAGCGCGATATTGTGAGCGCATCGAAGCACGATGAAATATACCTTGGAATCAGCACGGAAGAACTCGCCAAGGTCGCCACATCCGAGGATATTCTCTACCTCACACGATGCGGCGTACGGTACGATTCGAGCACGGACTCGCTGGCGATGAGCGCGTCGGCCCCGATCAAACGCAGGACCCTCCAGCTGTATACGTAGGCTTGACACTCGCGATGCAGGCTCAGTCGTGAGTCGTTGCGTTCTCCAGCGAGCATGTAGCCAGCGTCATGAGAGCTTGCTCAGCGTTGCACACGTTCATGAAGATCTCGCGCGTCTCGGATCGGTAGAGTCCGCCATGCCATAGGAGATCATGGGCGTATAGTTCGACAGTGACACCGAGAGAGCGGAGCCATGAGGCCAAGAGGTCGATGTAGTCGGAGGCGTTCAACATTTACAACGCCAGCCAAGGCAGCTGTAGTGGATATGCAAGAAGCCCAGCGAGAAGCAGCAGTGCGGACCATCGTACCATAGGTGACTGTCACCCCATGCCCAGTGTCGTGTGATTGCGACGGATAGGCAGTTGGTGTGCGACGTGTACCAGGTGTCGCTGATCTTGTACTGGTGAAACAGACCGAACTCGAAGCCGTTGCGATCAAGGCTCGCTTCGATGACGTCGCGGAATGCTTTACAGGGGAAGCCTTCTCCGCGAGTCTCAGGTTCTTCTTTGAACTTGAAAAGGATCATGCGGTTATCGTAGCCGTGTTGTCGTGTGATACTTGCGAATTCGTACTGGCATGGTCTCAAAACCGTGCGCCTCGTATTGGTCGTGGCATCAGCTCGGGATGCTTTGCTAGATCGACGACTTGTCGTGGCTTCTCAGGATCTTTTCGTTGGGTGCGCTTCTCAGCCGTCTTGATCGCCCATCCGAGTCTTCGGAGCAAGTGATCCCGACCGTTGCGAATCGTTCGCCCCTTCTCCGTTCGCAAGTAGTCGCCAGCTTTGCGAATCGTTGCGAGTACGTCGATGCGACTGGAACTGCTCATGTACTCGGCAGCAATCTCGTCGATGGCGTCTGCTGGTGTGATCCGTGAGAGGTCGACGTCAGATGCGATGGCTCCATGAATCTGCGCATACATGAGTTCGTGTGAGCCATCGTCGCTCGCACGTGAATCGGCAAGCACAGCTGGCTCATCTTCGATCACCATGGACTCCTTGGACTCCAGAGATCTCCTTACGGTCTCGCGTCGGAACCCCGCGGAGTCTTGGGGCAGAACCCCGCGCGGTCCCACGTCAGAACCCCGCAGGGTCTCGCCCTGGAACCCCGAGGTTTGTCCACCGGAGTCTTGCGCCGGAACCCCGGTCCCGATTAACTCGATGTTGACTCGGTACGTTGCCGGAACGTGATCGGCTTGGTTTTCTGGTTGCGTCACGACGATGACGCCGAGCTGTTCCAGTTTCTTTCTTGAGGCGACAACCTTGGACTTGCCCGTCTTTAGGAACGACTTGACGGTCGACAAGGCTACGCGGAACTCGTATCGACCAACCGGGGTCGGCTGAAGACCGTATCCAAGCCATCCAGCGATGGCGAGAAGGAAAGCGATGTCATCTCCGTCCAGCTCTGGACGTGCATGGCGCAACGCCTGATGAATTTCGATTGTCGGAAGTATCGCTTGCGGGCGAGCGCTTTTGGTGGTACTCAATTTGGCCTCGTTTGGTTGTTCGCGGCGTCCGGGTTGCCTCCCTGGCGCCGTTTTTATTTTGTAACATTTGTTGATCTTTTCGCAATTCGCGTCTAGCCTCGAATTTGAGGCGGACAATGATTCAGAAGTACAGGTTTACGATCGATGTTGAAGTGGATATTGACGAGCATGCGATCCGTCTGGAACCGACTCTAGTTGATGGCGAATTCGATACGGAAAGAAAGACGCACGGAAAGACCCTGCTTGATGCCGTCTTGAGGCACCCGTCGTTGCCGTTGTCCAGAAAAAAGAACGTGATCGCGCTGATAATCGAGGGCGGGCTAAGCCCTGAAGATTTCGGCGTCGAAGACGATTCGTTCGAGCTGGTCAAAGACGTGGCACTGGATCTGCCTGGTGAGGCCGGACGGTATTACCAGGAAGCGCACGACGCGCTGACCCCAGATCATGATGGCGGACCTGACAGGTGGGAGGGCGGATGCTTGATCGAATCGATGGAGGAGGTCTTGGACGTGGTCTTCGGCGACATAGTTCACGTCAAAGGAACTTGCGTCTTGGTTGACGATGGTCGCGGCTCCAATTGACTCAGCTCAGAACCGAGCGAGCACACCCGATCGGATCTCTAATAAATGGCCACCTTCCTTACGTTGCGTACCTTGCGTAATTTGGCATGGTTGACCAGTGGAAAGAGATCTTGACAAGAAGCCACGAAGACGACGTCCAGCGGGCGAACGAGCGCCAGGCCACCCTGAGCCGAACATCGAAGGCGACACGAAGCCGAGAGGCGTTCCTGGTCCACTCTGCCAAACCTGCACGCATCCGAGGCGTTTAGAGATCGAAGAAGCGATCCTTGACGGGATGCCATTCTATCGAATCTCGCAGACATTCACGGGCGGACACCCGGGACCGAACCCGATCAAAAAACACGCTCAGGACTGCATCCCCGAGATCATGGAACGTCGCCGGGCAAAGATTCAGGAGCCAGACGACCTCACGGCGGAACTGGTCACCGCTCACCTGAAACGTGCCCTTGCGCGGGCTGACGAGAGCGCTGAAATCGCTTTTGAGCTGGACGAGCATGACGTGCAGCGGGAAGCCGCCCAAGGGCGCTCTGCGGCCATCCGAGCGCACGTGGACACGGTCCGAGCGGCTGGTGAGATCGTTGGCCTGTTCAAGAGCGGGACCAAGGTGGAGGTGCTCTTGAAAGCTCCCGAGACCCAGGAATTCTTGACCAAGCTTGCCGAATTAGTTTGCCCGCAGTGCGCGATCCTGCTTCAATCGGAGCTGGACAAGCTGACGGAGTGAGCAATGGCGAGTTTTGAAAACCAAACAATTAAAGAGGCGGATCGTTACGAAAGCCCAGAGTGCTGGCGATTGACACGCGAACAACTGTTGAATGGTACTGCGGAGGACTTTCATACGCTGCGTGCAGAAGTTACGCCAGTCCAAGAGCGCAACGCCGTGGCTCGGAAGAAAAACAAAGTAGCGCTTGACTTCAAGAAAAAGCTTGACGCTCGGATAATCCGCGATCGTGTATCTGGTTCAACACAAATAACTCTTCGCGAGTTCCTTCTCTCCGAAGACTTCTGCGCGCCGTATCTCAGGATCTCCGCGAACGGAGGCCCGCTTCTTTCGGACGTTGCGCTCGCCATCGTTGACGCGATCGACGGTGCTCCGATCACAACGATCGACGACGAGACGCACCAGCGGATCTTTGGCTGTCCGCTCGGGATGCTGAACCGCCGACGAGCGCGCAAGTACCTCCTGAGTGCTGGAGGTCGTTCAGGTAAAACATCGCGATTCCTTGCGTGCGTCGCGGTATACTGCGCATGGACTACGCCACTTCCGAACCTTGCTCCGAAAGAAGGCGCGTTCGCGTTCTTCTCAGCACCGACGAAGGAAGTCGCGGTTCGCATCATCCGCTTCATCGAAGGCATCTTCACAACGTCGCCAGTGCTCGCGCAGTTTGGCACGGCGTCGACGGAGAGCGCGAAGCTTGTCCGGCCCGACGGAAAGAAGATCGTCTTCCGGGTGAGTGCCAAGGGCAAACTCTCCGGACGCGGCGGAACGTGCGTGTTCTACGGCGTGGACGAGAGCGAATTTTTTCTTGACAGCAATTCATTCGACCTTGAAGAGCAGATCAAAGGTGCTGAGCAGCGCGTGGTTCCGGGCGGTATGGTCGGCATCGTGTCAACGCCTTTTATCGAAGGTGAAGGTGAAATGCAGCGGACGCTCCAGCGCGAGCGTGGAAAACACAAGGGGGCGCTTTGCATCGAGCAAGTCTCGACTCGTGAGTTGAACACGACGTGGGATCCGACAGGCGAAGTCGAGGCGGACATGCTCGCGAAGCCGGGCGGAGACGCGAACGTTCGCCGCGAGATCTATGCGATCCCGTTCCCGAAAGGCACGAAGCGGTTCTTCAACACGGTCAAGCTCCGAGAGGCTCTTGTTTGTTTGTCGAACCGAGCGCTAAAACCGATCGCGGTTGGCGCTGGGTCCGACCTTGGCATGCGTCGCGATGGTTGCGCGTTGGTCATTGCGAAACGATACCAGGACACGATGATCGGTGTCCCGCGCATGCGGATCGAGCATCCTACGGATGGTCCGCTGGTCCCGAGTGTTGTGTGCTCAGACTTTGCCGCTGTTGCTCGCGAGCATGGCGCTGCTGCTGTAGCTGCCGATGGCGTGTATGCTGAAACGTACCGCGAGCACCTGAACCACGCTGGGCTTGCCCTACTCGACGCTCCGACCGGACGCGAGGGTAAGATCGGAATGTTCACCGCGGCGTATCAAATGTTCGCAGACGGACGAGTTTGTCTTGGCGACATGCCGGAAGATGAGCGCAACGATCTTTTTGATCAGTTGTCAAGAATTACGACGAAAAAACTTCCTGGCGGCTCTGAAGAGATCATCGTCCCCCGTCGAATCGTCCGGACCGAAGCTGACGCAGCGCAAGCGACGACGGATCATTGTGACGGAGCAGCGGCATTCGTGATTGCGCTCTGGGCTTCCGGCGCTGGAGCTGGCGTCATTCGCCAACCAGGCTCCCCAGTTTCCGTCCCCGAGCAAGTAAAGCCAGTCGCTCCTGCTGCTCCGCCCAAGGTCCGAGGGGTGAGCTTTGGCACGGCTCCGAAAATAAAAGGTTGGGGGCGTTGATTTTTCTTGATCCAGTCGCCATCGCAACGGATCCTTTTCGCATGAAGCTCTTTGGAAGAACTCGTCCAGCGAAGTGGGGGTTTGGCGACGCTCAGGTTATGCACGACAAACACATGTACCGACTTGCGCTTGTCGCAAACGAACATGAGAGACCGACAATTTTGCCACACCCGCCAGGGTTCTACGAAAATGAGATCGGAAAACAGACGTTCTCGGCTGGAAACCCATGCATTGGAAAACCGTTTCGTAACGCGCTTTGGGCGTGGCTGAATGCATGGTTTAGTTCGCACGGATTCGCTGAGTTTGATGCTGAATCTCCAGTTGCGATCTGGAACAACGCGCTGGAGTGTCGTGACAACTTTACAGATCTGTTTGGTGGCGACGACTGGACGAATCGACGTGTGCTGGAATTTGTCGAGTGCGACTGGGCAGCCGAAGCACTCCAGACCCTGTACGGATCTGAGCAAGAACGCGAATTGATCTTGCTGCGAGCAGAGAACAACGCGCTGCACAAGCGTAAACCGCTTCGTTTGTCTGGGTGGAAAAAGTACCTTGGCAATGACGATACGTCGTTCCGGGAATACCTAGACGTTGGCGATTTACTCGCGTACGCCGCTTTCGTTGCGGATCTGTTGTCTGGTCCATGGTTCCAGACTGTTCTCCGAAATAAGAGGCTGGGGCAGATAAAAAGTGTTGACTTAGGTTGTGCGATGTGAGAGTCTTCAGGCGGGAAACAGTTATGCAAAAGCTCGAATGGAAGTTTATTCAAGCGAACTCGAACACGGCCCCGTTATCCGTTGCGGGGCCGTATGTCATTTCGCATCGATGGAACATTGTTCCGACGCAAGGATATGAGACGCGAAAGGTTTTGTATTTTACATTGTCATATCGTCCACCAAATGAACACCATCACATAGACAACTTCGATACGCTGGAATCGGCGAAAGATGCCGCACAGAATCACTCTGATCTGAATCGCAGAAGTGTGCAACCATGAGTTACTACCTTGACGAATTCGTCCGCTTCTCCCGCTCGCCGGAGCTGCTCTCGCTGAAGCTCTTTCCGAACGCGAAGGAGATCACGGAGTCCTTCGGAGCTTATGCTGCTGTGCGTGAGCATCTCCAGCTTGACTTCGGCGCGGGGGCGACTCCAGCGCACGTTGCGCGAGACGCGTTCCTGTCGGAATTCGGCAACATCCCCGATGCGATGGAGGTCGGTGGCGCCAAACTCGAAGCGTGGGGCCGGGTGGCGCTCGCCATTCTAAACTCGTTTGGGGGTACATCGGAGGCAATGCAAACCGCACAGAACGAGATTGCGCGGCTCAAAATCCACGGACGCTTTACGCGACATCTTGCGGCGGAAGCGCTTGGAAGGGTACAAAAACGGCTCATGCCAACGGCTCGAAACGAGCATTACAACATAAACACACGAACCATTCAAGAGGCGTTCGACAACGAACTCGCCGCTCTCGAAAGTGTAAAACCAGCACAGCAATAGCCGCACCCCACCCTTGCCTGTCTGTGGTCCAGCGCCACCTTGCGTTCGTGGGAATCCTTTCGGCAGTTCGTGCGGGCGTTCAGCAGGCGATTAGAACCTATCGCGGCGGGCAAGTGTCGGCCGCTGCTCCAGCGCGTGAGCCGGAAAGAAGGCCAGACGCGTTTTCATGGGCGCACGTCCAGACGGACAAACGCAACGAACCGTTCCAACATCAGCTCTCAGCTCAGCAACCAATCTCACGAGAAGAGTGGGATTTCGGAGACGACTACGACGCTTTCATCCAAGCGGAGCAGGGCATGCTACAGATGGCTGTTCAGCTCATCGAGTCATGCGAGGGCGACGGCGTTATCGCTGGTCTGCTCACGACGCGGTCCGCTGGTCTGTTAAAGTTGCCGCTTACAATCGAAGGCGATGAAGAACTCGTCGACGAACTTGTCGGTTCCGACGCAGCCGCAGCAAACTCGAAACGCAGCGGGACGTTTTGGAAAATGTTTCCGAGCGCAACGCTTGCGAGAATTATCCGGTTTGGGATCCAGCTTGGCGCGGGTGTGGGGTACTTCGTTCAGGGGCCAGACGACGAATGCCCCGTCCTACACTGCATCGAGCATCAATTTCTTTTCACACGTCGCGATTCTTCTGGACATCGGCGCTTGTACTACAGGACCGCAACCGAGGGCGAAAAGGAAGTCACGCCCGGAGATGGTTGTTGGTTTGTCTTTGCGCCACGCGGACTCGATCGGTTTTGGGTGTACGGGTCTTGGCGAGCGGTCGGAAAAAACTGGATCGCTAAGAACATGGCTGACAACCAGCGTTGGACATGGGGCCAGAAGCTTGCTCGCGGGATCCTATTTTTCACTGCGCCAAACTCAAGCACCAAAGAAGAGCGCGACGATGTTGTGTCGTTCATGTCGAGCGCAATTACCCCGCCGATCCTCGCGATGTTGGAGGGCTGGAAACTCGAAAACATCGACGTTCAGGGCCAAGGATTTCAGGTTTGGAAAGATGGAAAGACCGATGCGAACGCTGAGATCAAGTACGCATTGACGGGTCAAGAGGCGACGTCGGGAGGTACTTCGCTTGGACTCGGTAACGGAGAGATCTTCGCTGATATTAAGCAAAGCTTTATCGACGAGAACGCTGAGAGTTTGGCCGAG
>OFQY01000903.1_pt1 | contig 10137 bp, 16 predicted proteins | sample 1542991 | NCBI WGS metagenome assembly OFQY01 (sample SAMN07774224, study PRJEB24372) | wastewater metagenome | isolation source: Exp Tend VB 10WW | collected 2016-02
TGGATCGGCGACAACGCGAACAAGCAGGCCGTCGAAGAGATGGTGAACAGGCACGGGATCCCCTGGCAACCGGCCGAAAAGGCGGGCAAGGCGGACTTCATCGAGATCATGAACGCCGAGTGGATACAGGGGAAGATCAAGCTCGACCCGGCGACATGCGGGCAGCTCGTTGATGAACTCGAATCGCTCGTGTGGGACGATCGGACCGAACGGCGCGAGGAGCATCCTGCGTGCCAGAACCACTGCACTGACGGGGCTCTCTACGGGTGGCGGCGGTGTTACGCCTACATATCGAGGGCGCTCGTTGAGGCTGCGGCGACCGGCACCCCCGCATGGCAGCAGCAGCAGCAGCGAGACATCGAGAAGCGAGCACTGGAGCGGCATCGGCCGCGGGAGGATTGGGAATGAGCCCGACAGATCTGGAGTCCCTTGTCACGACGCTGCGGCGCCTCGGCGTTCGGCAGTACACCGACGGCGGGGTGAGCCTCACGCTCGACGCCGCGCCGCTGGCGCCTCCTGCGGCCGTGGTGGGACCCTCGGCGGTCGCCTGCATCTGCGGGCACCCGGAAGAGGAGCACAACGACCTCGGGTGCCTCTCGTGCGTGTCGGGGTGCGGGCCGGTGAAGCCGAAGGTGACGACGACGCCCGGGTAGTGGTAGCGTTTCGATGCTCGCCGTCCTCAGTATCGGGCGGCACCCGGTAGCACCCGCGCAATCCAAGCGACGCAGCAGGCCGAAGCCACCATGAGACCGCCACCGAGCGGCCCGGAGCTTCGGCATGACCGTTCTCGAGCACATCCGCCGCTTCATCGGACGCCCGACCGTGTCGGCGCTACCCGAGCCGACGCCGCGCGTCGTGGCGCCCCTCTTCCGCTACCGCCCGATCTCGCAGCTCGAACTCGCGGGCGTCGCGAAGACGGGCTGTCGCAAGTGCTACGGGAGCGGCTTCTACGGCGCGCGGGCGGGACAGGTGACGGTCTGCCGGTGCGTGTTGAAGGGGGTCGCTGGTGACGCCGGGTACGCGGTCGACGAGGCCACTGGCGCGCTGATGATTCGATTCGAGGCGAAGGCCGACAAGGTCGCTCGCGCATGACCCCGACGATCGACTACCGCAGCTTCGGTCCCGACGGTCCGGTCTCACGGCCGCCGGCGGAGCTCGATCTCCAGTGGTGGATGCAGGACGGCGACGAGGCCGCGCATGCGATCTCCGGCACGCTCGAGATCCTTCGCGGCTCGCAGTCGACGCGCCTGGCTGAGTACGAGATCTGCGCGCGGCTCTACGGCAACACGCCGACGACTCCCGGGCGCGTGCGTACGGTGTCGCCGTTCCGCGATACGACGCCGACCTTCAACGTCGTGCAGTCCACGATCGACACCGCGCTCTCGATGCTCGCGCGAAACAAGCCGAAGCCCTACTACCTCACGAGCGGCGGCAACTTCCGGCAGCGGCGAAAAGCGAAGCGGCTCAACAAGTTCGCGGAGGGCATCTTCTACGAGTGCGGCGCGTACCGGCTCGGGCATGAGGCTCGCCGCGACGGGCTCGTTTACGGCGACGGGAAGACGCACGTTTTCGAGCGCAACGGCCGCGTGTGCATGGAGCGGGTGCTCCCCGAAGAACTGTTCGTCGACGACCTCGAGGCCCGGTACGGCAACCCCCGGCAGATGCACCGCGTTAGGCAGGTCGATCGCTCGGTGCTGCGCCAGTTGTTCCCGTCGAAGGGCGCCGCGCTGCAGTACCGCGGCGACGCGCCGACGATGGAAATCACGGGCACGCGCGCACTGACGTCCGACCTCGTGACGGTGCGGGAAAGCTGGCACCTGCCGAGCGGCCCGAAGGCGAAGGACGGCAAGCACATCATCACGATCGACGGCTACGCCCTCACGAAGATGGAGCCGTGGGAGCACGACTTCTTCCCGTTCGCGACGTTCCGATGGTCGCCGCGGCTCACGGGCTACTGGTCACAGGGCGCAGCGGAGCAGCTCCGGGCGCTGCAGATCGAGATCACGAAGATCGACAAGCTCATCGCGCGGTCGATCCATCTCGGCGGTACGTTCAAGGTAGTGCTCCCGATCGGCTCGCAGGTGCCCGACGAGCACATCAACAACAACCTCGGGACGCTCATCCACGCGGCCCCCGGATTCGAGCCGAAGTACATCCTCCCGCCCGTCGTGCAGCCGGAGCTCTACGAGCGGCGCCGTGAACTCATCCACAACGCGTTCGACCAGATCGGGATCTCGCAGCTCGCGGCGACGTCGCAGAAGCCGGCCGGCCTCGACTCCGGGCGCGCGCTGCGCGAGTATTCGGATATCAACTCGGACAGGTTCCGGACGGTCGGAGAGTCCGACGAGGAGTATCATCTCGACCTGGCCCGGCTGGCGGTCGTGGTCGCTCGTGACATCGCGAAGCGGGACGGGTCGTACAAGGTCAAGGTTCCCGGATCGCGCGCGACGTCCGACGTTGACTGGAAGGAGATCGACCTCGACGAGGACGCGTACGTGATGCAGTGCTTCCCGGTCTCGTCGCTGCCGACGGATCCGGCCGGCCGACTGCAGCAGGTGCAGGAGTACGCGCAGGCGGGCTACCTCTCGCCTCGGCAGGCCCGGCGGCTGCTTGATTTTCCGGACATCGAACAGGTGGAGACGCTGGCGAACGCTGGCGAAGAACACCTGACGAAGGAGCTCGACCGCCTCGTCGAAGGGGACCCGAATCCGTTCCCGTCGCCGGAGACCTACGACGACCTCGCGATGGCCCGCGAACTCGCGCTTCAGTACTACCAGGAAGGCAAGGCACAGGGGCTCGAGGAGGACCGCCTCGAGCTGCTCCGGCGCTACCTCTCGCAGATCGACGCGCTCGAGGCGTCGGCGCCCCCCGTCGAGGTCGCGCCTGCAGGCGTGCCGGAGGCCGCGCCCGTCTCAGATCTTCTGCCGAACTCGCCCGCACTTCGCGCGGCGTAGATGCCGGCGCATTGCGCGCCGATGGAGTCACCGATGGCCCTCCCTCCCGAAGAGGCTTTGCAGCTTTCCCCGAAGGCCCAGCTCTCCGACACCGATCTCGACGAGGTCGCGCAGGCAGAAGCCAGCATCGATCGCTTCCTCGCGACGCAGTGGGGCGGCACCGTTGCGACGCTGAACTTCCCGCCGTCGCGCGAGCGGCTCCTTGCCGAGATCCTGCGGCGCTACGAGCTTGCCGGGTGGTCCGCGCGGGTCGCGCCGTCGAAGGGCTCGATCGTCGGCGGCGACGGCGCGCAGGCGTCGGCGGGATTCGAGGTCACGCTGATCCCGAAATGGGAGCGGTTCGTGCGCGTCGAGGTGCCTCCGGTCGTCGCTGAGATTCCTCGTCCGTCGCACCTGGCGATCGTCGGGGACCCGTCGTGAACTTCCGGCCGCTGCGAGACAACGTCCTCGTCGCCCGCGACGAGTGGACGCACACCGAATCCGGGCTGCTGCACGTCCCGAGCGACGCGAAGATGTCGGGGCGCGGGTTCCGGATGGAAGGGACGGTGCGCGCGGTGGGACCTGGGCGCTTCCTGAAGAATGGCGAGCGGGCTCCGGTCGGCGTCGCCGCCGGCGACCGGGTGATCTTCCCGTCATGGGCGTCGCACGAGGTCGTCGAGCTCGACGGCGAGAAGCTGTACCTGATGTCGGGGGCGGATCTCGCGGCGGTGCGGTCGTGAGCGTCACGGCAGGCTACCGTGTCACCGTCGACGGTGCTGGCGCCACGACGACGAAGGTCGATCTCCCGGATCTCGCGACCGAGGGGCCGCGCATCAATGATTCCGTTTTTGTGAAGGGTTGGGCGGCTCCGCGCGTCGTGCTCGTCGTCGATCACGAGCACGGGACGGCCGGACTCGCGAAACATCTCGGCGTCGGGGTCCAGATGTGGGCGCAGTGGGCTGACCTGTCGTGGACGGCCCCGTGACCTCCCCCTCCGACAAGCGCCGCTCCTCCGGCTGGCTCGCTGGCTACTCCGCTGCCCGCCGTGACGCCGCCCGCATCGTCGCCGAACACGCCGCCAGCACGCCGCTCGTCATCGAGCAGGCGATCCGAAACATGAAACCCTCTCCCGGCGCCAACGCGCCGAAGGAATCCTGATGACGACCGCAGCCGCAGCAACCGAATCTCCCGCAGCAGCCCCCATCGCCCCGCCCGTTGCGCCCGTCGATGCAAAGGTCGCCGAGCCCGTCAAGGTCGATGCAAAGGCCGACGTGCCGGCCGACGTGAAGGCGAAGGAACTGGAGTCGATGCGCTTCGCTCGCAACGCGAAGGAGGAACAGAAGCGCGTCGAGGCGATGGAGAAGATCAAGGCCGACCGCGCCGCGCTCGACTCGCGTGCCGCGTCGGTGAAGGCGCTCGAGGATGCGCAGGCGCTTGTGAAGGCGGGCAAGCGGCTCGACGCGCTCAAGCTCCTGGGGGTCTCATACGACGACCTCACCGCGGAGGTGCTGGCGAAGCCTGCCGACGCTGAGACGGTGAAGAAGACCGACCTCGATGCGCTCGAAAAGAAGCTCGCCGACGCTCGCGAGAAGGAGCGCGCCGAAGAGGCCGACACGCGGACGAAGGCGGCCAAGGAGGCCGATCAGCGCGCGATGGCGAAGCACGTCGCCGACGCGGACGCGTTCCTCGCCGACGACGCGAAGGCCGCCGAGCCGGTGTACCAGTTGACAGCGATCCACGGGAACGGCAAGATGGTTTCGGACCTGATCGTCGAGTCCTACAACCGTTCCTGCGTGTTTGAGGACGGCAAGCTCGTGAAGCCCGGCAAGATCCTGTCGTTCAAGGAAGCCGCGGACCTCATCGAGAAGGACCTCGAGGAACAGACCGAACGCAGCATCGCGACGCCGAAGTTCAAAGCGAAGCTCTCCCCTAAGCCAGAAGCTGCCAAGGCCCCGACGTCGTCGGAGCCGAAGACGCTCAGTAACGCGATCGGCGCGACAACAGCCGCCGCACAGGCGACGGGAGGCCGGACGGAAATGAGCATCAGCGAGGCCGAGCGCTTCTATCGCGAGCGTGCAAAGGCCAGCGCGAAGGTCAGTTCGTAGAGCAGCGCCGTAGAGCAGTGCCGCAGGAAATCTCCCCTCGCGGGGACGAAGCGAAGACGACGGACTCAGCCAGCAGATCGCAGATCCCGGTTGACCCCTCGATGCGCGTCAGACGCGCCCCTTTCGCTTCATCCTCGCCCCGTGTGGGCTGGAGGTTTCCACGATGTCTCTCGACATGACAGCGGCCAATGCCACCCTCAAGGAAATGTTCCCCGACGGGAAGGTGCAGAACCTCCTCTACAAGGAGCGTCCCTTCCTCGCCACGATCCCGAAGGACAAGGAGTTCTACGGCGAACTGATGAAGATCCCGATCATCATCGGGGCCTCGCAGGGCGCCGGCACCGACCTCGCGACCGCGCAGGCGAACCTCTACAGCCCCGTCGCGAAGGCGTTCCTGCTCACGCGCAAGAGCGACTACGTGGTGGAGCGCATCACCCGCGAGGCACTCAAGGCCGGCAGCAAGGACATCGGCAGCTTCCTGCGCACGGCGGCGTGGGCGATCGAGTCCGCGCTCACGACGGCGGCGAAGCGCATCGCGAGCGGTCTCTACCGCAGCGGCACCGGCTCGATCGGCGTCATCGCGACGGGCGGCATCACCTCCGGCGTCATCACGCTCGCGACGGCCGGCGACGTCTGCCAGTTCGAAGTCGGCCAGACGCTCCAGGTCGCGGCCACGGATGGCGGCACTCCCCGGGCGGCGCTCGGCTACGTGATCAGCGTCGACCGCGATGGCGGGACCGTCACGGTCGCATCCAGCGGACAGGGCGGCGCTGCCGCGTCTCCGACGGCGTGGGCGGCTGGCGACTACATCCTCGTGCAGTCCGACTCGAACGGCCGCGTCTCCGGCCTCCTCGCGTGGCTCCCGACGACCGCGCCGAGCTCGAGCGACTCGTTCTATGGCGTGAACAGGTTCAGCGATGTGACCCGGCTCGCCGGCTGCCGTCTCTCCCTCGCCGACCGCTCGATCTCGGAAGCGCTGACGAAGACGCTCATGCGCGTGAGCCGCGAGCAGGGCCGCACGACGCACGTCCTCACGACCTTCGAGGCCGTCGAGGCGCTCCAGAATGAACTCGGCGCGAAGGCCGTTTATGAGCCGATGAAGGGCCCGGCCGACATCATGTTCGACGCGATCCGCGTGAACGGTCCGAAGGGGACCGTGCGAGTGGTGCCGGACGCCGACTGTCCCGGCGGCAAGCTCTTCGCGCTCCAGATGGACACCTGGAAGCTCCACAGCCTCGGCGGCGCCCCCGAGATCGACGACGACTCCGACGGTAACCAGTGGATGCGGATCTACAACCAGGACGGCATGGAGGTTCGCGCGATCACCTACGCGAACGTCGCGAGCAACGCCCCGGGCTGGAACTGCAACACCACGATCGGCGCGTAAAACGCCCTGATCTGAAAGGAGCTCCGCCATGGCATCGCGACGATTCTACCAGCTCGGCAAGACCCTCGAGCCCGAGGTGGTGAAGCTGTTCGTTCACCTGACGTTTGCCGCCGCCGCAGTCACCCTCACGGCAGATCCCCGGAACAAGGGGATCGCGTCCGTCTCCCGCACGTCCGCCGGTCTTTTCGTCCTGACGCTCGACGACAAGTACCAGCGCATCCTGAACTTCGTCGGCGTGATGCGGGCGACGAGCGGTCTGCCCGGCGCCCCGGTGTTCGCCGTGAAGGCCGACACGGTCGCCACCACGAAAACGATCACGTTCACGACGCTGCTCATGGGCTCCGGCGCCGCCGCCCCGGTGGCGACCGATCCGGCCGACACGGATATCGGGCTCATCGAGATCACGCTGTCGAACTCGGTGGCGCTGTAATGGCCGTCACCGGCGTCATCACCCTGTCGGACGGGTCCGCGAACGTGGCGCCGGAGGCGGTGATTTCTGCCGTCCTCGTGCTCACGAACGACGGCGCGGCCGTGAATCTCGTCGGGTTCGTTCCGACGGCGGTGACTCCCGCCGGCGGGACGGCTCAGACGGGGTCCGTCGCCCTGAGCGACATGCGGCCGTCGCTCCCGCAGGTTGTCCCCGCGTCCAGCACCCTGACGGTCACGTTCGACGTCGTCGCACACGCTCCAAAGAAGGCCGGTCCCAGCACGCTGACGTACGGGATCGGCGCCACCTGCAGGCTCTCCGACGGGTCGATCATCTACGCGACCCCCGACACCCTCACCGTCGCAGCGCCGGCGTAGGAGCCTTCTCATGGCCGTCACAGCCGTCATCAGCGCCGTGGAAGACTGCGTCGCCGCGAAGCAGAACGTCCGGATCAAGCTCGTGATCACGAACACCGGCGGGGCCGACATCGTACTCCTGCAGGCGCCGTCGATCACGCTGTCGCCGAGCTCGGCGGCGGGGCTCCTGTCGCGCCCGGAGCTGATGCCCAGTTCGACCACGACGGTCGCCGCGTCAAACGGGACGCTGACGATGTTCTTCGACGTCGTGCCATTCGCCAACGTGCAGCCTGGGCAGGCGTGCACGACGATCGGCGTGCAGGCGGAGGTCACGACAACCGGCCCGGTCGTCACCCGATCGTCCGTCATCCAGATCACCGCCGTCCCCCAGACCGAGCCGCAGATCTACATTCCGAGGATCGGCGTCGGATCGCTTCGCTTCGATTCACAGAACCAGTCCGAGAACTTCCCCGCCTGCTTCTAGCGGGCTCACCCACAGGGGCCTGAGCCCCGCCGAAAAAGGAGACTCACATGGCGTACGAAGCAATCACGATCAAGGACGGAGCCGGCGTCAACAAGACGATCATGGCGATCGGCGACGGCACGAACTACGCGTTCGCGCACACGACCGATTCGAACATCGCGACCTACCGCGCGAGCGTGTCGGCCTTTGCGATGGTCGCGACCCCGACCGTCGCGTTCATCATCTTCGGGTCCGCGTCCACAACCGTGCGGGTTCGCAAGCTCCGGCTCGCGGGCGCCGCCACCGCCGCGGCCAACATGCCGTACACGCTGTACCGCGGCAGCACGACCGGCACGATCGGGTCGGCGGTCCTCGGCAACATCACGGCGAGCAAGGGCGACAGCTCGAACGGCGCCGCCTCGGCGGTCTGCTCGACCGTCGGAACCGCGAACTACACCACCGTCCCGACGACGGCGGGCCTCATCGGCGCGAGCCGCCTGCAGATGCCGGCGCTCACGACCGGCCTCGGCGTCTCGGCGGACCTCTGGCAGTTCGGCACCGGCGGCGAGCAGTCCGTCGTGCTGCGCGGCACGAGCGAGTGCTTCGCGGTGAACTTCAACGGCACGGCGATCCCGGCCGGCGGCGTCGTCGACTTCGCGATCGAGTGGACCGAATCGGCGACCGGGTAGCCCATGAAGCCCCGGATCGACGTGATTCTCGCAGGGATGCACCCGAAGGAGGCCGAAGAGGCTCCGGCGGACCCGAACGAGGGCTGGCACGCGGTCGGCGCGGACGTGCTCGCGGCGATCTCGGCCGGCGATCCGAAGGCGCTCGGTGAAGCTCTCCGGGCGGCGGCGATGCTCGGGGCGGCAGGCGTCGAGGAAGATGACGAGTAGCTGACGACAGAAGCGCGAACGGACGGGGCGGCGGGGATCACCTCGTCGCCCCGTTTGCTTGAAGGAGGCAGCTCGTGACGCAGCCCGTGATGACCCTGCAGGAGATCCGCCTCGCCGCGCAGGAGCGGGCCGACATGGTCACGGCCGACACGGTCGCGGATGCCGATCGCTTTGTCACCGTCGCCGAGTGGAACCGCTGGATCAACGGGAGCCTGTTCGCGCTCTATGACCGCCTCGTGGCAGCGTACGGGACCGACTACTACGCGACGTCGGCGAGCCTCACGACGGACGGCACGTCGGACACCTTCGCGCTCGAGGCCGACTTCTACAAGCTCTTGGGCGTCGACCTCGTCGTCTCGACGGGTGCGAACGGTTCGATCCGGCTGCATCCGTTCACGTTCGGCGAGCGCAACCGCTTCTCGCCGCTCGGGTCGGTGATCACGGATCGCGATGCCGCGGTGAAATACCGGCTCAAGGGCAACTACCTCTGGCTGACGCCGAGGTGCTCGGGCGGGCGGACGATCACGTACCACTACGTCCCCCGGATGGCGCCGCTCGTCGACGTCGCGACGATCACGCTTGGCGACGAGTGGGGCGACGCCGCCGGCACGGTGTCGGGCGATGCCACGCTCACGTTCGGCGGGAACAGCCTGTCGATCGGGGTGTGGAGCGCCCTGTCGCCGACCGCCGCGGCGACGTCGATCGCAGCCTCGATCGTGACGGAGTTCGGGACCTCCGGTGCAACGGCAGTGCTCGGCATCACAGCGACGGCGACGCTCGGTGTCATCACGCTCACGATCCCGTCGACCGTGCGCAGCGTCGCGTTCTCGTCCGATACCGAGTACGCGGTCTGCTCGACGCCTCGGATTGCGTACGGGTCGACATCGTTCGACGGCTTCTCGGGCTGGCTCGACTACGTCGTCCTCGACGCGGCCCGCAAGGCGCTGCAGAAGGGCGAACAGGACACGTCGGAACTCGTCGCCGAGCTGCGCGGCCTCGAGGCTCGGATCTCCGCCCTTGCGCAGCAGCGTGACCCCGGCTCTCCGGCGACCGTGTCGGACGTGTACGACGACGGGGCCTACTGATGCCGCGCGCCGCCGAGATCCCACGACTGGAGACGAAGGATGCGGCGCTCTCGCGGGCGTGGGACGGGCTGCGCGGCGTGCTGAACCCGTGGCTCCGGGCGGCGCTGCCTGCCGTCGTGACCGTGAGCGGCGACTACCAGGTGACGGCAGAGGATGCGGTCGTGCTCGGGAATGCGGTCGCGGGCGCGCTCTCGGTGACGCTTCCGGCTGCGGCGTCGATGCGAAACCGGGTCGTGAGCGTGAAGAAGGTCGACGCCTCCGGCAACGCCGTGACGGTTCGGGCGGGCGCCGGAGAGACGATCGACGGGGTAGCGTCGAAGGCGATCACGGTGCAGTGGTTCTCGTACGCGCTCGCGAGCAACGGCGCGGCGTGGTTCATCGTATGAGCTTCAATCCCTCGAGCGGTGGAGGCAGCGGGACCGTCGAGACGGTGTCGGGAACGGCGCCGATCACGTCGGACCTCGACCCTGTGAACCCGGTGATCT
>OFQY01000904.1_pt1 | contig 10136 bp, 14 predicted proteins | sample 1542991 | NCBI WGS metagenome assembly OFQY01 (sample SAMN07774224, study PRJEB24372) | wastewater metagenome | isolation source: Exp Tend VB 10WW | collected 2016-02
CTGTTCGGCAGCGACAACAATGCCAATAACGTCAGCAACAATCCTAACAGCGCCATCAACACGGCGAACCTGCCCTTCAAGGGGCCGATCGTCACGCCTGCCTATACGCTGGCCGGTGGCGTGCTGGCCAATCGGACCCCAGCCTATGCCAATGCCAACCAGCAACTCAGCCAGCTCTACGGCAACCAGCTTGGCAGCCTGAATGCGTTCTCGACCAACACGCTGGCGCCGCTGCAGGCCAGCATCCAGCCCGGCTATGGCCAGCTGACCAATGCCGCGGTGAATGCAGCCACCTATGCCGGCCAGCAGAAGGTCGGCAACCTGCGCGACCAGCTTGCCCAGCGCGGCGTGCTCGGAGCCAGCTTCGCCAACAATCAGTTGTCCGGCCAGAACAGCCAGAACCTGCAGGATGAGAACCTGGCCCGCGCCAATGCGTTCCAGCAGGAGATGCAGTCCACGCTCGGCCTCAACCAGCAGCAGATGGACGTGCTGGCGCAGCAGCTTGCCAACGCCAACAGCCAGTCGGCGCAGGTCAACGCCACGGCCTCGCAGAAGCTCAACGAGCTTGGCGTATCGGCGGCGTTCCTCAAGAACGTCCTGCAGACCGGCACACCGGCCAGCGAGGCGTACAAGAACGCCGCCGTCGCGGGGGCGCTCGGCGGCGCTGCCACGCCGGCCAATACCGGGTCCGGCTATGGCGGATCGGGCAGCGGTGGCGGGAATAGCGGATCTGGTGGGGGTAACGTAGGCACGGGTGCGCTGCAGGGCCTGCCGGCGCCTGGGCCGTCCGATCATAACTGGCAGGCTCAGTATCAGCAGTTCATGCAGAGAGGCGATCGCAACGGGTACATCGCCTATCTGCGCAGCAGGGGGTTGACCGTCTGATGGCCCTGTTCGGACCCAACATCATCAACGGCACCGATCCCGCGGCAGCCTACGGTATGGGCGGCGCGGCGGCACCGGCTGCACCTGCCAGCCCGTTCGGCAACGGCGGGTTTAGCTCGATGCTGTCCAGCCTGTCCGGGGCGCTGCCCGACATCAACAACGGGCTGCAGTCGCTGGCCTACGGCATCGGCTCGTTCGCGAAGAACCCGCAGACGCGCCAGATGTACATCCAGGCTGCGCTGGCCCATCAGCAGCACATGAGCGCGGACAAGCGCGAGCAAGCCAAGGCGCTGCAGGACCACGGCGACGAGATCCTGAAGTTCATCGCCCAGTCCGGCGGCAACCCGCAGGTTATGGCTATCCTGCAGCCGGTGGTAGACCACCACATCCAGGCCACGACGGCGCTACTCGGCCAGGATGCCGGCAGCCAGTTCGGGCAGTTGGCGAAGGCATATGCGGCGATGCCGCCATCGGCCAAGGATGACTTCACGCTTGGCGAAGGTCAGGTGCGATACGACGGTCAGGGCAAGCCGATTGCGAAGGGGCCTGACAAGACTACGGCGGCACCTTCGGCCGTGCAGGAATACGAATATGCCGTGAAGCAGGGCTTCAAGGGCACGCTGGAGCAGTTCTTGCTCGCGCAGAAGCAGGCCGGCGCATCGTCCGTCAAGATCAACATGCCGAACCAGGACGAGTACAACTCGCGGCTTTACAGCGCGCGGATGCAGCAGGCCAACGGCGACCTGGAGGCGGTGCTGTCCTCGGGTTGGAAGCCTGGCATGGTGGAGGGCGCGGTTGCCGGATTGCCCGGTGGGAATATGCTCGCATCGGAAAACCGACAGCTTTTCAATCAGGCTCGCGACAACTTCATCAATGCCACGCTGCGCCGTGAATCTGGCGCTGCCATCAGCGCGGATGAGTACGTCAAGGCCGACAAGCAATACTTTCCGCAGCCGAACGACGGAGCCAAGGTTCTGGCGCAGAAGGCGCGCAACCGTGCGCTGGCCATCACGGGCATCGCGCAGGCCGGTGGCCGTGCGCCGCAGTTGGCTATCCCGGCCGGGGGTGCTCCTGCCGCTGCGCCGCCTGCCGCCGCGACTAACCAGCCTGCCGGTGGCGCCAAGATGCCACCGCCGCCGCCCGGCGCCGTGTTGCTAGGCCAGTAGCATGGCTGAATACTCGATCGTTCCCGAAACCGGCAAGGTCTACACCTGGGACCCGGCGCAAGGGCCGCAATGGACTGAGGTTCCGAAGAACCAGATCGCTGTCGATCACGACACGAAGCAGACCTATGTGCTGGACGGTGAGGCATGGAAGGAACTACCCACGCCAACCTCCGGCAGCCTGGCAAAGGACGTGGCTACCAATGCCGTGAGTTCCGCTGCCAAGGGCGCAGCCGGCTTGCTGTCGCTGCCGCGGACTATCTATGACCTGATCACCGCGCCCGCGCCGCCTCCGCCGCCGCCGCGACCGGGTGTACCATCGGACTTATCGTCTATCCAGGTGCAGCAGCCGCCGGGCGCGAATGCGGTTCCTGCCGGTCAGACGCCCATTACTGTTGCCGATGTGATGCACCAACTGCCGACCGCGCAGGATACCAACCGCTGGCTGTTCAAGGATATGGGCCTGCCCTACTACACGCCGTCCACGGACCTCGGCCGCGTTGGTAGCGCAGCCATCCAGGGCGGCGTCGAGGGCGCTATCGGCGGTATCCCTGGCGTTGTGTTAGGTGGTGCTGGTGGCGCTGCGGGGCAGGCTGCGGCCAATGCCGGGCTGCCGACTGCGGCGCAGGTGGCGGCAAATCTGCTGCCGGCGCTTTTGGCTGGTGGCTTCGCTGCCGGACGTGGGGCGGTTCGGCCATTCACGACTGGCGGACAGCGCCAGATTGCTGCCGATGCGTTAACCCGTGCTGCTGGGGGCACTCTTACGCCAGAAGCCGCGACGGTTGCAGGAACACCGCGGACGCTCGGACAGGCGACCGGGAACTACGGCATCATCAACCTGGAGAAGTCTGCCTTCGCCACGCCGCCATTGCCTAACGCAAGCGCGGCCAAGGGCGACATCAATATGCCGGTGGCGCGGGCCGAGATGGTCACGGCTGCCAATCAGCGGCTGCTCGGTGAACTTGGCGGCATGGGCAATATCCCCGGACAGGGGATGCACGCCGCCGCGTCGGAAGCGGCCAGCGGCAACATGCAGCGGTATATCCGCAACTATGAAAACAACCTGAAAGAAGCCGAGATTGCGGCATGGGACAAAATCCCCGGCGGCAACCTGACCGTGGCTGCTGCACCGCTCCGCACCGATCTGACCGATATCATCAGCAACATGACCGCCGCGCGGCAGGAAGTGTTGCCGGCCTATGTTCGCAACGTGATCGACAAGGGATGGGCACGGCCGCAACTCTCTTTCGACGAGATCAAGAACCTGCGCACTGACATCGCGAACGATATGCGCGATGCCATCAAGTCGGCCAATCCCAAGTCCAACCTCTATGCGGCCCTGAAGCCGCTTGAGGATCGGCTGCGTACAGAGATGGACCGGCTGGCGTCGACCGATCCCGCCATTCAGAAGAACCTGGACGAAGCGCGCCTTGCCACGAGCCAATACCACCAGATTTTCGATGACCCGACCGTCAAGTCAGTCATGGACACGACCGGCGCGTTCGACAAGGTGGCTGCGGATAAGGTTGCGGCCAAGTTCATCACGTTTGGTGGAAAGTCGGCCGACAGCTATGACAAATACCTTGTGGCTACCGGCAACAGCCCGGAAGCCAAGGCGGCTGCGCGGGACTACGTTACCGCGAACCTGATGAAGTCGATCCAGTCCACCGTGCCAGACGCGGCCGGGGATAAGCTCATCAGCGCCACGCAGTTGCGCAAGTTCATCAATGACAACCGTACTCTGATCGACCATCCCGACCTGTACACGCCGGCGCAGCGCGACATTCTGGGCCGCGTTGCCGATCAGGCTGATCAGCTTGCGCGCACGCAGCGGGCAGCTAGTTTCGGGACGGGTGGTTCGGACACCTACAACAAGCTGGCCGGATCGAAGTACCTCGATGCCCTGGTCGGCCCCATGGGCGCGCAGGCTCTCCAGTTGTTCGCCGGCACGGCAGGCTACGCAGCGGCTAGTCCGTTCCTGGGTGGCGTCGGCGGCCTGGCCGGCGGAATGGGTGCCTATGCCTTCTCCCGTGGGCTCATCAAGCGCGCCTACGCTCCGGCACAGCGCAACGTGATCGGCCTCATCAATCGGGCACTGGTTGATCCTGAGTTTGCCATGGACCTGCAACGGTTCCGGTCCAACCCGAATGCGCGCACGCTTACGAAGAACCTGCGCACGGCCTTCGGCATCAGCCTGTCGGCAGCCTCGACGGCGGTTAAGCCGGACATCCCGACCTATCAGTCGCAGCAGCCCATGTCGGGCAACTCTGTGTTCGGAGGTCCGTAATGGTCTGGAACGGCAACCTGTTCGGCTACTACCAGGACCCTGGGCAGGGCGGCCCGGTGATGCCGCCGCCTGTCGCCACGCCGCCGGTGACGACGCCCGTGACCACGCCCACCACGCCAGGGCAGCAGACGCCTGCGCAGCTTGCCCAGTGGGTGCATGATCTACTCGGCGGGCAGCGGGGGCAGCAGAATGGAATGGCCGGTGGCGGCAGCGGCGTGGGCGGACAGCAGCAGGGCGGCGGCCAGTCGTACAGCGGTGGCGGTGGCGAGGGTAGCCTGTTCGGCGGCACCACGGGCGGCGCTGGCGGCTATCCTGGCATCAATGTCGGCACCTGGGGCAACCGCGTCTGGCAGGGCATGGGGGCGCTGCCCTACGGCATCGGCACGGCGTCAAGCCTCGCGCACATGCTGGCGCAGGGCTACAACACCTACAAGTCGAACCAGACCAATCAGGCGCTCGGCGGGCCGGGACTCGACATCGGCCAGATGCTCGGCGGCCTACTTGGGCTCAATGGCTATGGCGACCTGACCGGCAACCAGACCTACGCCAATCAGAGCGGCCTGCCGGGGCGGCCTGGCACGGCTGTCACGGCCGGCGGAATGTACGATGCCGGCTTCATGGGCGGCGGGCCGTTCGGCGTGTTCAGCGACCCGCGCTCGGCCTATACGCCGCAAGAGTACGTCGAGCGCCGCAACACCGATCCGAACATCAACCCGAATACCGCGGCTGGGATCATGGCAAGCCTCAGCCAGAAGCAGATGATCGACCAGGGCCTGACCTACGACCCGACGACCGGGCGCGTGGTCGGGGGCAATAATGGCAATTACGTCAGCGACCGGGCGGGCATGACCATCCATGATTCCGGCGGCCTAACTGGCTACGGCGGCAACGATAGCACATCGGTCGGATCGTCCGGTCAGTTCGGCCATATGGCGTCCGGCGGTTTCGTGCCGGGCGATCCCGGCGTGGGCGACAATCAGCCCATTGCCGCAACGCCCGGCGAATTCGTCATCACCCGCCACGCCGCGCAGATCCTTGGCCCCGGCATCCTCAACATGCTGAACGACCCTGGCCATGCCGGGATGCTCCGCGATGCCATCGGCCGCGCCGAGCACATGGCGCACAACAAGACCGCCAGCAGCGCCAAGGCAGCCGCCGACCTGATGGCCCTGATCGAACAGGAGATGGCCGCCGGCCAGGCGCCACAGCAGCCCGGCCCAATGCAGGACGCGCCGCAGATGGGGCAGTACACCCCGCAGGAGGGCCTGCCAGTGCCCATGGACAAGCCACCGCAGCCCGCGCAGGGCAGCGTGGAGGGTGGCTGGTCGTTCGGGCAACGCTACATGGGGCCGCCACCGCCGGCCGTGAACATCAGTGGCAGCGGCCATGCCAAGCCCAAGGCGAGGGGCATGAGCGAATCCGACCGCCTGAACCAGCAGGAATTGGCCCGCATCAAGGCGCGTCGCGCCGCGGCCGGCAAGTGATGGAGACATAGATGTCCGTCAATCCCTATACCTCTGTCTCTGTCAGCGGCTACAACACCAGCCCGCCGCCGGACGACGGCAGCCAGGTCGCGGCGAATAAGGTCACCTGGGCCGGCATCAAGACGAAGCTGACCGACCCGCTCAACACCGCGCTGGCCGCGATCGACGCCGCCGTGACCAACTTCGGCGCCGTGGCATCGACGCAGGGCCGGCAGACCATCTGGATACCTGCAGGTGCCTTCGTGGCGCGGTCCACCCTGGGCGCGACCGGGCCGGTTACGACGGAATCGGCCAGCAACAAGATCATGCAGTACGCGCTCAACTTCACGGCGACCGGCCGGAAGCACGCGCAGGCCAACATCACCATGCCGACGAGTTGGAACGGCGGCACGGTCATTGCGAAAATCTACTGGCGCACCAGCGCAACCGGGCTGTGCCAGTGGGGCATCCAGGGCGTGTCGATCAGCGACGCCGACACCTGGGATGCCGCGTTCGGGACGGCGCAGGTGATCAGCGACGATGCGCCGGATACCACGACGCTGCGGGTGACGGGCGAGGTCCCGGCATTCACCCTGGCTGGCAGCCCGGCGGCTGAGGATCTGAGCATCGTCCAGATTTACAACGACTGTACGTCCACCGGCCACACGGCTACGGGCACGCAGTCGCTGCTCGGCGTGAAGCTGTACTACACCACCAACTCCTACAACGACGCCACCTGATGCTGCGCTGCACGCAACTCGTCGGGTTCGATTGGCTGAACAGCGCGGCGGCGGCGACAGCCACGGCTACGGCTACGGCCACGGGCACGGCGCCGACCGTGACGAGCGTGGGGACGAATAGCGGCACCGCATCGGCCAGTACGATCACCTTTACCGTTCCAGCCGGTGGCATTCCGGCAAATCAGGTGATTATCGTCGTTATCGGCCACACTGGATCGAAATCGCTCATCTCTGGATCGGACACAAAAGGTAATACCTACGCGGTTGGGTTGGAGAATATCTACATTCCAGGCGGCGGAAATGTAGCTGCCGTTGCTATGTTCTCGCAAAATGCGGCGGCGCTGGTTGCCGGGGATATCATTACCGGCACGTTCAGCAGCGGCAACTCCAACCGTACCATGATCGTGGCCTATGCCAGCGGCTTAACGTCTGGGTCTCTCTTGGATAAATCGAGCAGTGCTGACGGGACAAGCACCACGCCATCTTCCGGGTTTACCGTTGCAACGACCATCGCATCGGAATTGGCTCTCGGTTACATTTCGTTCAAAGAGTCGTCCACGATCACCGAGGCGTCGGGATATACACAGATTGCGGGGATTTCTGTAGGCAGCACGATAGAAACTCACGCTGCCTACAAAGTCCTGAGCACGACGGCGACGCAATCCTATGCGCCGACTCTCAGTTCCTCCGTCGATTGGACCTGTCTTGTGCAGACCCTGAAGACATGACCTCAGCAAACGCACTTCGCATGGGCCTTGTCGGCCTTGTCCTGCGCCACATCGACCTGGCGCTGGAGTTGGCTCAGGCGCTTGCCGCTGTCGCCGGCCGCCACGGCATCCGAATAGGACTGCTGGCGATCCGCCAGGCTGGCATCGGCTGCGGCAGCCTTGTCGGCATCGTGCTTCCCGGCGAACGCCGGAGCGGTGAACGCCAGCAGCAGGGCGATGATGAGATAGCGCATGGGATGCTCCATCGGTTGTTGACCGCACCTATATAGCACCTGCCGTGAAGCGTTGACAGGGGTGAGTGCATAATTTTGTAGAGCAGCAAAACGGCGGCGAATTACCGTGCAAAATGGGACATGCCCTATAATTGCCACGATCCAGCGGCCGAGCGATTGCGCTCACAACCGCCCGGCCTGGCCACGCGAACTCGAAGGGAGTTCTGCAATGGTTGGTAAGATCGTAGCGGTTTCTGTCGTTTCTGCTGTGATGTGCATCACAGGCCAGGCTCTTGCGCAGCAGGTTTGCGCGCCATATCAGCAGGTTGAGACTGCCCTGGCCAACAGCAAGTATCATGAAAAGCCGGTGGCCAAGGCTCTCACGGATGGCGGATTAGTGGTAATATTCGCCGGCAAGGACGGAGCAACCTGGACGGTCGTACTTGTGAGGGCGAAAGACCAGGTTGCGTGTATCGGAGCGGTTGGTACGGATTGGACGAATGTTGCTGCGCTCGGCGAAGGTTCCTGATGGAGGGCCGCGGGTGTGACGCTGGCATACGGTGAGCGCCATGACGGACGATTATCGTGGCTCCCTGCCGGTGCTGGCCGAGAGGGTTCGGACACTGGAAACGATCATTCCGACGCTGGTCACGAAGGACGAATATTCGCCAGTTCGGTTGCTGGTGTATGGGATGACCGCCTTGATGTTGTCCGGGCTGGTCGGGGCAATGGTAACGCTGGTCGTCAAAGGCGCACCATGAGATATGTCGAGCGGATCGCGGCAATCGTCTGTCTGGTCCTGACAGCGGCCATCCTCGGCACGCTCGCATACTGGCAGTTTTTTCAGTTCCCTGGGCCGCCGGTCACGGTGGAGTGGAGCAAACTCGACCGCGAGGTATACCGTCAGGGCGATGTGATGCACATCCAGCGGAAGATGTGCATCTTGGCGCCGCGGCAGGCATATGTGGTGCATCGCGCATTCGTGGACCACATCGTATTTTCATTGGCGGACTTCAACACCAAAGTCCCGGAGACGGGTTGTGCTGTCCGCAGCATCGACATCGAGGTTCCGCCGAGCCTGCCGCCGGGCTTGTATCACTATGTCGTGTCGGCCGATTTCAGCATTAATCCCATCAAGAGCGTGAGCTTCGACTATCCCGATCTTGGGCCGATCACCGTTATCGCCAGGGACGAGCACTGATGCCCTGGTGGGCATGGGCCATCGCCATCCCGGTGCTGGTCATCGTCGGCGTATTCGCGCGCATCCTATGGGTCGCGCTAACGATTGGGAATTGATGGTGGCTACGCTTGTCAGTGGCATCATCCTGGCAATCTTTCTGGTCCTGGTGGCCGGCGTATCATGGTCGATCTGGACAGCATTGAGAGGAGACTGAGATGGATTGGATCAACGGGCACAAGACGTACATCATCGCCGCGGTGACGGTGCTGTTCGCCCTGGCGAGCTGGTGGAATGGCAGCATGACCTACGACCAGGCCATCGCCCTGGCGCTCGGCGGGGCCGGGCTCGGGGCGCTCCGCAACGCGCTCCCGCCGAAGTGACCGGCATGAAGCGCATTGCCTATGTCGGGCTGCTGCTGGCCAGCTTGGGCGGCTGCACTTGGCTCGCCAACACGGTCGGCGGCACCCCGGATGCCAGCACACAAACGGCCATCGTCCACAGCTTCACGACGGCCTGCGAAGCCTACGCGCAGACCCTCAACGCAGCCAGTGTGGCCAGGGCCGGGCATCTGCTGTCCGACGCCGCCGTGGCCAAGATCGATGCCGTGCGGCCCGGCGCCAACGGCCTCTGCCTGGGGCCTATGCCCACGAATGTCGCCGGCAGCGCCGTGATCGTGGTCACGGCGACGGCCACCATCGTCGCAGCACTGGGGAGCCACTGACATGCCCGCCATCGGAGCCGTGCTTGCCTGGATCGTCGCCAATCCCGCCATCGTCATGGCCGGCGAGCAGGCCATCGTGACCGCCGTGCAGGCGGCCATCGACGCCTGGAACCGCTGGCACAGCGGCGCGTTGACGACGGAGCAGCTACAGGAGGAGTGGCGGCTGATGGGAGTGGACGTGAGCGCGGCCAACGCGGCGTGGGAGCAGGCGGGGCGATGACCTACAACCCCATCCAGCACAAGGCCGCGCCGCCCACCACCGACGACCGCCTCGACGCGATCTGCGAGCGGTTAGACCGGCTGATTGCGCTGCTGGAGCAGAGCAACCTGGCGGCGGAGTGGACCGCGCGCAAGACGGCGCAGATCAGGCGGCAGGGGAGCTAGCTGCCCGGCTCCATCGCCGCGAGCGCCCGCAGCGCAGCGGCGGTCAGGGCGAGGGCGGGGGTGGCTCCGGTGCCGCTGCAGACCTGCGTGGGCATCTGCAATTCGACGCGGCAGCCTTCGGGTTCCCATGTCATGCCGCCTTCGGTACAGCCCGCAGGCACCAGCGTCATCGCCGCGTCGAGGCTGGCGGTGTATCCGGGGCACGGCTCTTTCATGCCCTTCATCCAGCCATGGAGATACCGGACCACAGGCGACCCGTTGGCGTCCTGTATACTGCCGGGAGGATGCGGCCGTGTGATCTCGTGCCCGAGAGCTACGGCAATCTCCGCGTCCATGTCCCTGTCGGGGTCGGTCGCCTCTTCGCACCGCTTGG
>OFQY01000906.1_pt1 | contig 10115 bp, 21 predicted proteins | sample 1542991 | NCBI WGS metagenome assembly OFQY01 (sample SAMN07774224, study PRJEB24372) | wastewater metagenome | isolation source: Exp Tend VB 10WW | collected 2016-02
GGGTACGCATCTTTTAAACTTAAATAATATTATAAATTAATTTTCCAATATTTATGACAAAGCCTTTTTCATTATCAAAAACAGATATGGTTCACTGGGTACGAGCTTTTGTGGCTTATTCATTCGGGGGTCTATTGGTGGGAGTTGGAGTAACCTTGGAGCATATAAACCTTGGAATTTGGACCTATATATTGATTGCTCTGGGAGGAGCATTAGCAGATCTTGGAAGACGTTTTATTACTGACACTCAAAATCAACTTGTTTCAGAAACAAAGGTAACAACCACCATTACTTCAACAGATCCGCCGCCAGTACCAATTAAAGCTGAATAAGTGGTATTTTTGGAGTTAGAACTGTTTTTTGGATTATTCCTAGATGGCATCTTTTGCATTTCTTATACTCAGGTCTTGATACTGGCCCTTTGCAAATTTCACATTTATATTTTTGTTGGTGAATTTTGGATTTTATCGCACCATAATGGCTTGAAGTACAACCAACTGAACAAAACTTTGACCGCCCTCTGTTCACCAAACATTTTTGAACCGAAAAGGATTTTTTACAATATGTGCATTGCATAATTGTGCGGTGATCTTTTAATGAGCATGCACGCGAGCAAAACTTAACTGGACTTGATTTATAGCTTTTTATAAGCTTATTGCATGCTTCACATCGTGAAGAAGGCGTTCCATCTCCGTCACTTATTAAATAGAATAGAATTTCAGTTCTTGGATTTTCATCTTTTTTAAACACTCTTCCATGAACTTCTAAACATTGAGCATCATCCTTCCATACTATGCCATTTGCTGCGTCACAAATCATTTTTAACATATTGTCACAATCTATTCTATGTTTTGAATCTCTATAAAATAAACATCGCAATCCAAATTCATTTTCACTGTTTGGTATTCCATTTAATTTTTCTTTCATTTTCCATTTTAAAAACTCCTCATAATCTTTTTGTCTTTGAGGATTGTATGGCCTTCCTTTAGAACTAAATCTTGGTCTTGCCTTAGATATTGGGTTTCCTTCTATGGATATAGACAAAACAACTATTTCCTTTTTTAATCGATAGGGCCATTTATTTAAATCAAAATTATTCACGTTTTAATTTTTATTGCAAATAAGCATTATATATCATCCCATTGCAGCCAAGTACTATTCCAGAAATTTCATTATATGAAAGTTTATCAGAATAGGCGAAATTGTGATTTAAATTTTTATCATCAACAAACCCAAACATTACAACTGCCCCCTTATTTTCTGGAAAAGTTTTTTGAATGGTTTCAACAAAAATTTGAGCAATCTTCATGAATTGTTCATGTTTTAATTGTTCTTCACTATTCATAAACATAAATTTTGATTAAAATTCGTCACAATGATCTTATAACGAATTTATTAAGTCCACAACGAGACTTTCTAGGAAAATAACCATATCTGACAATGATTTTTTTGTATCCTCATCCAGGTCCTGATCCTCTATCATTTTATTTAATTCTCGAATTTTACAATCCAATCTGGTGATAATTTTTTGAGTTTGCATAATGGTTTAAAAATGATTTAAATAAATCCTTTCTTGATTCTTGCAGTATCGTAAGTCTTTGAGTCTTTTGTTACCCATTTCACACCGTTAAATTTTGCGTTATTGATGCGGATATAGCCGCACTTATAGCATACATAAATGCCCGCTTTCTTCGTTGTAATATGGGGACAAGTATGTTTCATAAATTTTCATTCATTATCATTTCAGCTCTGATTTTCCCTACGACCCGTATGAGATCACTTTTAAGGCGTTTAAATTCTTGAGAGGCATAAGTTTCCACAAGTCCACCCGCAACGCTTCTAATACGTAGCAGGGTAGCTCTATAGATCGCTTCGGGGCTTTGGATCATTGGGGCGTTGAGTATTTCATCGAAGCCATCGTCTGGGTTTGAGTGGCGATTAGTCATTAAGGAGTGTTGATAAGTGATGCTTGTGCTCCAAGTTTTCCATCACCATTATGATAAAAAGAAATAGTTACCTCTTGATCAGCAGTTTCAAAAGGATATTTTCTCCTACCAAGTAAACTCAAAAACATTTTCCACAAATTGCCCCAACTTACTTTTAACGCTGGCAATTTAGTGCTGAAAAAAGACCTTTGCCATCCATTATTTGCCTGTTGAGTTTCAACTTTCATTTCTAGAATTTTTGGCATATTTGGTTTGGTAAAATAATAAAAATCGTGAATTAAATATTTTTTGATAAATTTACTCTTTAAATTTTTTACCACTCCTTCCAATTATATCGGGATAGAGTGATGCTACCATATCTGATTGAAAATATTCTTTGGTATCGATATTCATCATGGTTAAAACGCCTTCCCATCCAGCTCCAGTATCAAGCAGAATAACATTGCCGCCAATATGAGGCTTATTTTTTGGAAGGTGCGAAAAATTATTGACGGTGGTGTGGCCAAGATAAACTTCTAAATATTCATGAACTGTAAATGGAATTGGATTTCTGCCAAGTTCTCCAGCTGCCTTTGTTGCTAAACTTCGGTCCCACATAAAAGTTTCTGGTTCTTGAGCGTCAATTTTGATACCACGATGAAAACCACCGTGCAAAAAGATGCGATTTCCCTCGTCAATATAAACGTAGCGAGCTTTTTTAAAATATTCTTCACGATGCTTTATCATCAAATCTTTTCTGTTTAGATATGCCTCAATTGTCGCTTTTCCTCCTTGATCTTTCCAAATATCAGGCGCTTGTCCTAATTCAAACCACTTCCACGCCCAATAGTCATGATTACCCATAATGGGGATCATGTGTTTTATTTTTAAGAGTTCTTCAACAACTAGCGGCGTATCCGGCCATCCATCCGCTACGTCGCCAAGCACAATCAATTCATCATTATTATAATCGAATTTTGACCGTTCAAAGACTTGCTTTAAAGCTCGATAATTTCCATGAATATCTCCAATTGCATATATTTTAGTCATAACTTTTTTAATAAATATCAGTTAAGTTCGGGACTTTCGGGGTTGAGGATTTTACCTGATAAAACTACATCATGATTATTTTGTTCTTTATACCTTTTAGCCAAAATTTGGCAATCGTTGCACGAATTAAAAATGCAAAGCGGGGCTTCTTTTTTAACAGCCGCCACCCTCTCGTCAGCTTCGTGGCCTTTGGCGGCTAGAAGGTTGTCGATCATATCAATCACATAATCTGCGGATAAGTCATAATAAAAAGAATGTTCATTTAAATCTTTTCTCCAATTTTCCAAAAGCTCGCGATCTTCTTGGGTGAGGGGGGATTGATTGTTGTTTTGCATAAATCTAAAAAGTTAAAGTTTAATTTCAACGGTGACGATAGTATCATTTTTGCTTCCACCATGAGCGATATTCATTATTTCAAGAATTTTAAATCCCCGAGTTTTTCCAAAACCATTGGTATTCCATCCAAACGAAATTGCATAACCACCTTGTTTAATTTTCCCACAAAGTTCGCTTTTTACCTTTTCATAAAAAGACATCGACGTATCCCATTGCGTAGCTTTTTTGCCGATAACTTTATAATTTTCACTGATCTGACGAAAAGAATAAGGTGGATCAAAAAGCACACCATCATACCGGCCGGTCAATTGTCGGGAGAAATCTACAGCTTCCATGCAGAATTTAGCTTTGCGCTCTGGGTTGTGGTCGTTTGTGATCTCGGCCGGTGAAAATTTGCCCGCAAACGGATCAATCCAGTTTTTCCCATCACCCACATATTTTTTCAATAAAACACTGATAGGATAGATGCTGAAAGTCCATGGTGAAGGCATTGCCCATACCCTGGTAAACTCGATTTCCTCAGTTCGATACCTTCCCTTGTAAAGTACGCCACCTCGTGCGGATCGTGGTTCCTCCGCAAGTTGGGCTGGTTTCGGGGATTCGGGGGCTGGAGGTACATCTTTTCGACATTCTGAACAGTATGGAAAGCATCTTTTCACAAGACAATTGCAAGGTTTTGCCTCAGTAAAATATCGACAATCACCTTTGTGATGATGGCACCTGCACTCGCTGAGTTGTTTTTGGGGGTTCGTCATTTTGAAGTTTTGTTATCAAGTAAAAACCCAAATTCCGATTTAGGCAAAATAAGCATTGCCTTATTCACATGCGGATTTATCACAATATCAATGCCATTTCGCGCTGCGAGTTCCATTATCATTTTTGTGATTTCTTCGGCATTGTATTTCTTTTCCTCCTCTCGGTCGCTGGGGGTGGGGGTTTTCATTTAAGAATAAATAAAAGGATAAAATACAAGGCCGTTGCGAATAAAGCTATGGAGAGTAAGAAGTTCTTTCCACTACCATTTTCACAAATTGCACCAATAAAAAACATACCGAGAGTGAAAATAACTAAACTAATCAATTTCTTAAAGTTGGGTCGTTAAGGGCCTGTTGAATTTCTTCTGATACTATATCGAGATTTTCTGGTTTGCCCCTCATTGCTGCTCCAACACTAATTTTTAAACGAAATTTAACAAACGAAGTACACCTTTCCCGCTCCTCAGACCTAGCCTTCTGGTCGGTGGCGTGGAGGAGGGTTTCAATAAAAGTTTTAAATTTCCAAATTAATTTCATATTTAATGGCCGTATGCCACGAATATGCTGTGCAAGATTTTTATCAAAATCTTCCTCCCAATCCTCCCCATGGTCTTTTTTGCTGGGCTGGGAAAGGATGGAGCAATTGAGGCATATTGTTTGATGTTTTGGGTAAGGATAATCAATCCGATCACCGCATACTTCACAGATAAAAAATGGCATTACATTCTTTTTGATTGCTTCGATGTCCGGTTGGGAAGAACTCATATCAATACACTGACTTTCATCAATTTTGATTGGTCTAAAATATGATGGGCAACATTTATTACAAAAGTTTTTAGGCCCTCGACGTGCTTCTGTTAGAGTTGTAGCGTCTGTACCACACACATCACATTTCTCCTGCGCGGGCTGGTTGTCTTTATTGGTGGGCAATCCTTCATCGCTCACCACATCACACGAAGGCCTCTTACACTCTGGATTGGTGCATTTGTGGTAATAAGTACCTTCTGCACTAACAACCACCGCTACAGGCCAACTGCAGCAATCGGATACTTTGGGGAAGTGTTTTTGGGGTTCTTGGTTCATAAAGGTCTATTATTAAGCAATTTGAGAAGCAAGCGGGTAAACCACGAATCTGAATTAAACATTCTAGACTTGAAAACCCTCTGGCAATCCCAGCATGGATAAAATATCCAATCTGGATTTGCCGAGTAAACAGCATGGTTTTTCTTACATAGCCAGCATAAAAGCTTGTGCGTTTGAAGTCCTAGCCCGATTGGTTCAATCATAGGATCGATAAGTTTTTCACTCATGGCAGCAATTGGTTAAGGGGTAGGGGAATTAAGTAAATTTATATTTCCATTGTTTCTTTTTCAACCAATATTTTTGTGATCTTATCGGCAGTTCTTTGAATTTTAATTCTTTTCCCCTATAGCGTAGAAAAGCACAAACCACCATCATCTTCGATTAAAATTTCACCCGCTTTTATAGCTCCACCTTCTCCTGGCATATCCTTTAATAATCTATATTTTTTCATAGTTTAAAAGTTATTGATATTTCGATATGTAGAGCCCTGGCAATTCTTTGCATCATTTTGAGGGATGGTAGGTTTTGTCCCAACTCAATTTTAGTGATATTGGCTGCCCCAGTTTTTACTCTATGAGCAAGTTGTTTTTGGGTAAGATTACAAGCTTTTCTCCTTTGCCGCATCAATATGCGAAATTCTTTGAAGGTACTCATTTTGATTTTTTAACAGCTTTTCTGGTTTCGGTCGGGATAGGTTTTTGATCAATTTTCATATGGTCACGATGTGCTTTCTCCATTGCACCCATGAATGTTTTAAGTGCGTTTCCAGCCACGCGGTGTTGATGAACTTCTCTGAGTACCCAACCGGACATGAACCCAGTAACAAAACATGATATTGCGAACGCCATGATGAGATAGAATAACGACATATTGTTTTGATAAAGAAATAAATTGTTTTGAAGACTAATGGGCGGCGGCAGGGATTTGACGAGAGGGGGTTTAACGCCTTGGAGGAGCCCCCTTATTCGGCGTTCCTGTTGTTACTCGTATAGTCCACCCTGCGACGATGATGCCAAGCTCGTACCCCGCCCTGCTACGGTCTGGCTAACCTGCAAAGCATTGGTGAGTTTCCTTCCTCCACGCCAGCGATGTGAAAGACTTAGTTTCGGGCGGATTTGATCAAACCGTCGCACTCCGACGTCTGCACGAGCGTCAGGCGCGGGGAGTTCTTGCAGACCTGCGCCATAGCCTTGCGCGCGATTTCCTCGCGGTATGCGGCTGCCTTAAGCTCGATCCTCTTCTGATCCTCCGTGAGGGTCGGGAAGATGAGTTTGTTCGGTGCCTGCTGCACGGTAAGCTGCGGGCAGATGGAACGGTCGAGGACGCGTTCCGTGACCTGTATGGCCTTGTCCGTGGCGTTGATGCTGCGGGAGAGCACCTTGCCCGTGACTGGCGTCAGCATGATTGCCGACACCGCCAGTGATGTGCATGCTTCTAAGAGCATAATAATGGGGGTAAGTCGGTGAGCGAAGGCGCACCCAGAGGGGAGCTGCTACTCCCTACTGGCTATACTTTGGCCCATGTGATCTTATGGATCACATCATATACCGTACTGCGCGAGACGCCATATTTAGCGGCGATCTTGCGTTGCGACATGCCTTTCTCGGCGTGCGCGCGGATCCCTTTTACCTTTTGCTTATTCAGCAGTGGCATAGGAGGGTTTGGAAGGAGATAAAGATGTCGGATTCATTTTGTGGCGATGCAAATAAAACATTGCACCAGCGAGAATGTCAGAGGGGATGCTTTCCCCAGATTCGGATGCATGGACAACTTGCCTCGCCAGCTCCAGACCAAGTGGTGCGTCTGCGATCAAACGGGCATTTGCCTCGGCCTCTCCATCTTCGTCGCGGTAGAAAACATCCGCAAGGTCTGGATGAGTCGGCGCTTTCGTTTGGATTCTAAAGGCAATCACGCTTGTATTTTCTTGGTCTGGATTGAGTGGGATAGCTTCCCAAGGTCCTGATGTATGCAGTGATGAGTTCATTTTGAGGCGGGGGTAATGGGAACGATCTTGTAGTAGTTGTAAGGGTTGCGTGCCTCAAGGCGTTTTACAGTCTGCTTCGCGATTGCCTTGGTTTCCCTTTTTCCGTATTCGTATTCTTGGCCGCGCGGCGGGGTGATGGTGATGATGTACCTATCCATAAGAAGTTGTGTGAAGTGGATGAAAATATCATGCGGAGATGACCCTGCTTTTTACTTGGTAGCCTGATTTCTGCATTTTATTTTTATACCTAGCGGCTGCCTTTGCCCCGTTGACCTCAACGGTGATCGTGCGCTTGGTCGCCTGGTTGGTAATATCTAGCTCGAAGATTGCGTCGTCTGATTTCATAATGGAAGAATAGAAGGGGAAATAGGTGGTATTACTTGGAAAGGCTGGGGAAATCTGACCTGCGCGCGAGGTGCGTGCATGAGTTACATTCCATGATCTTTCCCGCTTCGTGCATCGTCGTATCCTTGGAGCCGCAGTACGGGCATACTTCCTTGGCGAATCTCTCCCTGCGGAGCTTTGCGATTGCGCGGTTTCTTTCGGATGCCTTGTTTGCCATACGGGCTGGGGGGAAGGGGTGAATGTGTTACTACTATACCTTGCGATCCCTTAGAATACAATAGTATTCCCTTCCAATGGACGGTGGACGGTTGCCTGTTCGCTCTTGCAATGCCCCGATTTCCCGAACGGCGCGCCCCTGTTCCCCACGTATATAGGCAAGGAGGCGTTCCGTGGCCTCCTGCGCGTCGGGGGCCTCCGTTACGAACTCAGCCCCTTCCAGCCGTCCATCGTCGCTCTCAAGGGTAATCTGGGCGAAATACTCGGGCATAGACCCCCACCATTGCCATGCCGAAGCAAGAAAGATCAAGTCTTTTGCCCGTCCGCTATCTTCTCCACCTCCATCACGTCCGCGCGGAACTCATCGAAATCGCAGCACGGCATGTAGATACCGCCCGCCGCCTGCACCTTGTCGCCCGCCTGGTGCTGCTCGATGCTGTGCTCGGCGGAGGCGACGAGGATCCGCGACTTCTGGAATCGCTCCCATTGCCTCTCCCACTTGCCGAGCTCGTCCTTGTCCTTCTTCACCTCTATGGCGACGAACAGGCCTTTGATGCAGCAGAAGATGTCGGGCGTGCCGCGCGGGGCGAGGTGGATCATGCGCGTAACCCCCTTGTACGTGGCCAGCATCTTCCCGCTTTTGATCCCCACGGCGTAGTACCCGCGCAGCGTCAGGTACTGGATGATTGCCGATTCCAGCTCTTTTTCACGCAAAGGCGCGGAAGAGATCGGGCAAAAGGATGGCAGCGAAGATGAGGATGGGCCAGTAGGCGTTGTGCTTGTTCTTCATGAGTGGGAGAAGGAAATAACGAATAACCAGAGGGTGGTTTGGATTCTGTCGAGCGCGGCGACCACGTCTTTTGTTTCGGGATTCATTTAGGGGGAGGAAGGAGGTTATTTTCTTTTAAGTAGCAGTATAAATTAGCAAGGCCGTCAGAGAGCTTGCGGCAGATCCTTTGGCTGGCAATCGGGTCGTTCTTCGTCGCGCGCTTCATGATGCGGTAGGAGGAGCCCTCCTTGAATATCTCGACGTTGGGTAGCTTCTGCAGGAGCTCTTCGGCGGTCAGGGCGGGGTACAGGCACTTTTTCATACCGTAGTCCCACGTCCACGCCGTATCATGCATCGATATCAGATTGGAATAACCCAAATGGGAAAACCACACGTATTCTGCCTGCTGCCATCCCCACCCCGTCTTCGCCAGCTTCCTGCTCCATTTCAGAGACGTGACGATTGAGTCGGGGATCATTTTGGTGAGGATATTCTTGTTCATCAGTACGTGATGCAGAAGGTTATAAAAGCGGCCGCGAGGCATACGCAGAAGATCCCCGCCGCGTTGTCGTGCTTCCATTTCTCTGTGTGGTTGCGAACCATGCAGGCGGTGAATATGAAGAGGACGAGGAAGGCAAGGCATCCGTATCCGACGCTGTGGATGAAATTAATCATGGGATGAGGAGGGGAAAAGGTGTTCTTCGGCCGCGCGCATGGCCTCGTATTTGATAAGAAATTCCTGTGAGTTGCGAGAAGCCAATAGAAAGAACCCCCCGCCCTTCCGCAGCCTTTCCCTTGCCGCCAGAACCATTCTTCCATACTCCACGGGGTTGTTTTTAGACCATGCGATCACCTCCTGGTTCCGTTTCTTTTTCGTATAATCCTCCTTCGTCTCCGCAGGTACGGAATACCTTTTTTTCCGCGCGGCTATCTCCTCGGCTGACATTCGCTCCATCCATGCCCCGCGTTTCGGGTAGAAGCTGGGGGCGGCGGGATCCACGGCGGCGGGGAGCTGGATGAAGGGATCGTTGCTGTTGATGTTCCGTGCCATCCATTCCGCCTCCTTCGGCGTCAGGAAGAACGTGCGGAAGGTTCCGTCTTCGAGTTTCAGCGTCAGGCGGTGCGTCGGCTGATCCTGCGGGGATGTGAGGGATGTGGAGGTCATTTTTTGCGGGGAATGGGAGTTATTACGATAGGCGTCGCACCGTAGCCCACCTTCACGGTGATCATAGTGCCCTGCCTAAACATAGAGGTTTTCCTTGGGAAGATGCCGTCACCCGAGAACATATACCCGTCGCAGCAGATTCCAGCGTCGCGTACCGCGTCTATCAAGATGGGGGATGGATCGTAGTCATTGCCAATGAAATCCCATCCCTCGTTCTTCAAAAGGTGATTATACAGCGATTCTTCAAATAGGACGCGCCTGTCTGCATGGTGGCCGTCGAGTTCGCCAGCCCACCATGAGGCGGCGATGCGGGCGAGTTTCTTTTCCTTGCGCGATGTGAATATGGAATCGAATATCATCATACTAGGATCGTAAATCGGGCATGGATAGCGAGCCGCCTTTCTTCTGCTCCTTCTCGAAGGCGAACGTGAACCACGTTACCAAGCGGCGGCGCACCTCGAAAGTCTTATTGGTTTCCCATTTCTGC
>OFQY01000907.1_pt1 | contig 10095 bp, 9 predicted proteins | sample 1542991 | NCBI WGS metagenome assembly OFQY01 (sample SAMN07774224, study PRJEB24372) | wastewater metagenome | isolation source: Exp Tend VB 10WW | collected 2016-02
CGGATCCGCTCGCGGGCTGCGACGAGCTGGCTGATGCAGTCGGCGATCGATCGGGTGAGGATGTACAGGCCGCCGCGCTCCGCGAACGCTGCCTGGCGCAGCGCTTGGTCCTCGCGGATGCGGCCCTTGGCGGTCTTCACCTCCACCTCCAGCCGCACCTCGATGTGGCGCCAGTTACCGCGGGCGCAGTAGTCCACCACCAGCCCGCCGGTCAGGTCGCCCTGGCCTGCCTCGCCGATGCGATACTGCCCGGAACCGCCGTCGAGTCGCCCGGTGAACGCGCGGGCCAGATGCACCGCCTGCCCCCCGTCCCGGCGCCGCAGCAGCGAGCTTGCGCAGACCTGCTCGATGTACGCCGGATACAGGTTGGTCTCGCGCACCGCGTAAGCGAGCGCGGCGACGCTGGCGGCGTGCGACGGCTTGCGGTAAATAGCGGCGTTCGGCGCTGGGCGCGCGACTTCGACGGGCCAGCCGCGGAGCTTACCCTTCACCAGCTTGAGACGCTGCAGGAAGTCGTGTTCGCAGCACGCCTCCGCAAGCTTAACGCAGGCGAGGTCCCAGCTCTCCGGCGACGGGTCCGCCAGCGCGGACGTGATGGCGGCGCGCACCAGCGGCGAAAGCGTGTGACCGACGGCGCAGGTTTTAGCCATCGACTTGCGCCCAGAGGACGAGGTGCTGAGCGACCACGCGCAGCTTGGCCGCGCGCTCATCCTCAGCCTCGCTGGTGTAGGGGTGGCGCCAGTAGATCGCCTTCACGCCGCGGGCGATCAGGTCCAAAGTGCAGCGGCGGCAAGGCTCATGCGTGACGCACGCGGTAGCGATCTTGCCGTCGCTGTAGTCGAGCGCCGAGCGCTCCGCATGCCGCGTGTTCAGGCACCGCACCGACGGGTTGCACAGATCCGGTGTGCAGTGCGGCGCCCCTGGGAGCGCTCCGTTGTAGCCCATGCCCGCGATGCTACCGTCCGTGCGCAGCAGCACCACGCCGACGCGCATCCGCAGGCAGGTGCTCAGCTCCGCCAGCTCTGCTGCGATGCGCAGGTAAGTGCGCACCTTCAGCATGTGGCGTCCGAGGTCCACGCCGGTCACGACGGGCGACCCTTGCGTCGGTGACTGGACCGCCCCGGCTTCGGTGCCCGCGGGCCTTCAGGCAGCGCGTAGCCGCCCGGCGTGCCCACCATGCGCTGCGCTCCCATCGCCGTCGCCAGCGCGATCGGCGCGAACGCCTTGCGGTTGAGCCGCATGCGGCGCTCCCGCAGCTCGTCGAAGTCGTAGCCGCTCATGCGCAGGAAGAACTCCATCACGCGCACGTCGTTCTCGTCCTGCGTCGGCCCCCATACGTGCATGCGGCCCGCGTTCGGCGAGTCCATGGCGCCCTTGCCGCGCAGCGACGTGGGGATGTCGCGCATGCCCACGCCCCACAGATGCAGGACGTGGACGTTATGCCCGTGCGCGGCGCGGTCGTTCTTGTCGCAGCGCAGGAAAACCGGCGCGTGGGTCGCCAGGATGCGCTCGCGCAGCGCCGCCACAGCCTCTCTGTGCTCCGCCGTCCCCCGGCGGCGCGCGTCACCCACCGACCACCACGATCAGGCCGGGCGTGGTCGGGGCGGGGGGATCCTCGCCGGGCGTCTGGGCGGTCTCGCCGGTCGCGGCCTGAGCGTCGTCAGCCTCCGCGGCGCCTTCCTGCAGCATCGAGAGCGCGACGTTCTCCGTCGCCAGCATGTTCACCTCGCGGATGAACATCATCTGCTGTGCGGGCGGCGCGACCTGGATCAGCGAGATGATCCCTAGGTTGACGCGGGCCATGTAGGCCCACAGGATCACGCTCGACACGCCCTCGTCGGCGGCGCGCGGGAACTGGTCAGCCAGCGCCCGCCACACGGCGGCCCGCTGGCGCACGCCGTCGGCGATCTGCGGCGGCTGGCCCGGCGCACTCGCGGTCTGCTCGTGCAGGTCGGCCAGCAGCAGCGCCATCACCGCGGCATCGCGCGGGTGGGCGATGCCCTGCAGCAGGCAGGCGACGCCCACCTTATTCGCCTTGGGGTCCAGCGCCGCCGCGTGCATGTCCGCCAGCAGCGCGGCCTCGCGCAGGATGCGCCCCTCGCGCATCGGCGTGCTCTCGTCATCGGCCCGGCGCCGCAGCGCCGCGCGAGCCTCCAGCAGCGTCTCTCGAATCGTGTCAGCCATGGATCCTCCTGCAGGCATACTACCTGGGTTGTGTCGTCGGTGTCAAGGGATCGATCGTTATCCAAGCCCATGCTTTGCGCCGCCGCAGGAGCAGTCGCAGTCGCCGCCCTTCGCGTTGCGGCAACGGGCGTCGCACTCGTGGTCGGTCTTGCGGGCGCGCACGGTAACCCACTTCAGGCGCACGTTGCAGCAAGTCTCGACGCGCACGGGGTTCTCGACGGTCTTGACACTGCGCACGGTCTTCATCGAGCCGAGGTGCCAATAGGTCGTGCGGGTCACTTCCTCAACCAGCAGGTGCCCGTGGCGCTGGCCGCAGCCTTTACACGCCGCGAAAGAGTGGTTCTTGACCGTTGCCTTGCGCGTCTCTGAGTCGGTTGCCATGAGTTCAGACTAGGCGATCGCTGATAACTTGTCAACAGGTTAACGCACGGCAGGCGCGGCGTCCGTCGGTGGGTGCTGAAGTAGGTGGGCGGCGATCGCGAGGCGATCGATCGGCTACTAAGGATCGGCTACTTGGGGAAGAGGCGGGGGATCGCGGGCACGGCGCGGCGGTGGTGCAGCACCAGCCCGACGAGCGCCATCAGCCCGGCGAAGTCGATGCGTAGGTGCCCGCGGGCGACGAGGTAGCCGAGGAGCGCCAGCACCGCGAGGTCGATGACCAGCGCCGCCAGCACATCCACGACCCGGCTCTGCGCGGGCGGCGGCGGCGTCACCTGGACCGGCGGCGCGACACCCTGCGGCTCGCTGGCGCTGTGCTCGCCAGGAAACAGCGGGTGCGTCCACGCCGCGTCGTCGAGCGGCGGCAGCGGAAAGACGAGCGGCGTGTTGCCGCTGGATCCGCCGGAGCTGGTGCTTACTGCACCCCCCGCCCCGGCGATGCCGTCCGGGTGCGGATGCACGCCTGCGGCGGCGTCTGCTACCGACGGCGCGTGGGCGATCATGGCGTCCAGCCGCGGATGCGAACTGGCGGTGAGCGGCGGCGCAGTCGCGCTTACCGTCGAGGTTGCTGCTGGTGTGGTGGTCGTACCGTCGGTGTCGCGAGAGAAGCGGCTAGGCATGCTAGAAAGGTATTAGTCGCAGAGCCGCATCTGTTCAGAGCTGAACAGGCGTAGGCTCAGGTCGCGCTGCGCCTCGGCAGCCTCAGCGAGCGCTGGCATGTGACCGTAGAGGCGCAGGCAAAGGGTCAGCCCGCCGATCGCCTCGGCGACCGTGCCTGGGTCGTCGGCGAAGCTCAGCCCGAAGCGAGCGCAGGCGTCCAGGAGCGAGGGCCGCTCGCCGCGCGTCGTCAGCGGCACGTAGGGCGCGATGTCCACCCACGCCACATCTGGCAGGCGCGGGCAGCGTCCGCCCTGGCGCTGAGCGGTCTTGTGCAGCGCCAGCAGCCCGTGATCCCAGAGTCGGTAGCCGACGACGATCACGCCGCCAGCGCGCGGTAGGTGCGCGTAGCGGACGCCAGCGCGGGCCAACGCTTCCTCGATGAGCGCACACGCTCCGGCGGCTGACGGTGCCCCCAGCTCAGGAGCCACCACGCGCGAGCCCACGGAGGGCTCAGGCGCTGCGATCATGGTGTGCTGGCTGTCAGGCTGCGCATCGACCGCGATCGCCGTGCTGAGAAGCACCTGCGCGTGATTCATCGCCACCGCGGCTAGGCCCAGCGCGACCGGCCCGACGTGCGCCTGCCCAGGCAGCAGCCGGATCGCGCACGCCAGCACGGTCGGCTGATCCCACGGGTCCGCCACCGCCGACGGCAGCGGCGCGGGCACCAGCGGCGGCGTGGTGTCTTCCTCCCAGCCGGGCGGCTTCGTCGGTCCCACCGCCCCGCCTCCCAGCGCCGTATCAGCCCTCACCGGCGTACCCCACCAGCGACGCCAGATTGCGCCACGTCCGCAGGAACATGTCGCGCGCGTCCTCGGCACCCCACGGCTGGATCACGTCAACCAGCGGCGCCACCGCCTCCAGCGCCGCATGCCAGGGCTTCGCGGGCGGAAGCATGAGATCGCGGCGTTCGGTCATGAGCAGGATCATGTCGGCCTGCTTGACGACGGCGGGCAGATCAAAAGCGAGGCCGTAGCGGAGGCAGTAGGCGACGTGCGCACGCCACTTCATCTCGCGCAGGTCCGGGCAGACCTGCACCAGCGGCGACGCGGGATCGAAGCCCAGCAGCGCCTCGTCGCCTTCGTGGTTGATGGCGGCCCACTGCTCCTCGTTGCTGCCGCCCAAGTCCTGCACGCACCAGGCGACGCGCACGCTATGCTCGGCGACGGTGTAGCGCGCCTGCGTGCGCGCCCCGAAGCGCTCGATACCGGACAATACCCGCGCCGTCTCGGTGTGGTGGACGCAGGTGTTCGCGGCGCCCATGCTGGCGCCGAAGTCGTGGAGCGGCATCACGCCCCCGCGCCACGTCTGCAACCATTCGCCCTTGCTGTCGTCGATCATGTGGTCCCCTCTCTTGGCGCCATTATACCGCGTCCGCCAAGAAATGTCGTCAACAACGAGGCCGCCAACGAAAAGCCCAGCCAACGAAAAGCCCCCAGACCGCGCGAGGCAGGCTGGGGGCTTGTGGGCCAGGGGAGCAGCGACTAGAAGGTCAGGTTGTCGCCCTCGGTGCCGGGCGCGGCGCCCGCGGTGCCGCCCACGGCGGGCGGCGGGCTGCTGCCGGTCGCGGCGTCCTTCTTGGGCGCGCTGGTGCTCTTGCCGCTGAAGATGTCCTGCACCTTGCCCGCGAGGCGGTTCTTCAGGGCGGACAGCGCGTCGGTGGTCATCTTGGCGGGCACCGCGTTGATGAACTTCACGCGGATGGTGGTCTTGTTGTTGAACTCCTCGGGGCCGATGACCAGCCGGACCTTCTTGCCCTTGATGCCGGAGAGGCCCACGTCGTTGTTCAGCAGCGCGTCCCAGGCGTCCTGCTGCCACCCCAGGATCTTCAGATCCTTGAGGCTGATGTCGGCGCCGCCGCCGTTGAAGGAGCGCTGGGAGTAGATCAGCTTCTCCGGGTCCACCGGCACGCCGCCGTCGGCCTTCTGGCCCGGCTCCGGCTTGAAGGCCAGCCACAGCGCGTCGCCGCCGCGCGAGTCGTTGCGCAGCTCGTGGCCGACGCACTCGGCGACGATGAAGGCGCTCTCCGGCTGGGAGGTCACGTAGTCGGTGGCGTTCTCCGGCAGCTCAGCCGGGAGGGGGACGCCGATGAAAGAGGTCAGGGTCGCGGTGCTCATGCTAGCTCCTAGGTTCTCTGGGTTGCTGTGGTTGTTGGGCACTAAACGTAACGGTCGGTGGTCAGCGCGCGGTCTTCTCCAAGCGGGCCTGCGTCTCCGTCACCGCCTTGTTGAGCGCGGCGCGCTGCGTGGGCGTCAGCGTGTTCCCGGCACGCTTCACCCGCCCCACCACCAACCTGACTGAATCCATCGTAGCACAGTCGCGGATGTCTCCGCAAGCCCGATCGACCCACTGCGCAGAGCCGACGGCGCACGTCCCCGCCTGCGCCCACTCGCCGAGCCAGCGGCCATGGTCCGGCGTGATCACGAAGCCCGCGAGCCCGCCGAAGAGGCGCGTGCGATCCTTGACGGCGCTCGCCTGATGCGTTGTGTGATCCACGCTGATCACGACGGAGAACTCGTACTCGGCGCCCTCGCGCTGCTCCGCCTTTAGGCCGCGCTTCTCCACCTTCATCTTGCCGGTGGTGGCGTCCTTCTCCAGCACCGTCTCGGTCTTGCTGCGCATCGTGGCGATCAGGTGGTACGGCGCGAGGCGCATCGCGTCCAGGAACGCCTGATGCACCGGCGACACGATCTTCCAATGCTGGGCCTGCCCACCGATGCGGGCCTGCGTGTCCAGGATGCCGCCCGGCCCGTTCCACTCCGGCGTGATGCTGTCGAAGATCACGCACAGCATGTCTTCCTTGCCCAGCGTCTCGCACAGCGCGATGTAGTAGCGCGCGTCGTAGGGCGGGTCGAAGGCGTAGTGCCTGAACGCGCCGATCGTCACGTCGCCGTCCGGCGTCGCGACCACCGTCCCGGCGTACAGCTTGGCGCTGCCGTTCTCGGTGTCCACAACGGCGATCTTCGTCCAGGCCCACGCCTGGCGCTCCGCCGTCTTGGCGTCCCCGCGCAGCTCCGGCGGCGCCATGGACTCGACGAGCCCCAGCGCCAGCAGCAGCGCGGAGAGCGTCTTGCCGGACCCGCTGGGACCGTCGAGCGAGACCTTCAGGTAGACCTGCTCGCGCGCGGCCTCCTTCCCCGTGAATTCTCTCTGGGCAATGGCGGGCATGCCCGCGAATTGCCGCAGCGGTGCGGTGCTCATGTTGGTGTTATCCTCCGTCGCCATTGTACCTATCGGCGACCTGGGAGTCAACCCCGCTGGAGCGTCGCGGGCGCCCTCGCGCGGCCCTCGCGCGGCCCTCGCGCGCGGCTTTAGCCTTATGCTGCAGCGCAACAAGCCGGGGCGCGGGGTGGTTGGGGGAAACGACGGACTGGAGACGGGCGGACTTGTCGTCTACCAGCCCTCTGGCGGCTGGCCTGTGCGCGCGGCGATGGGGACGCCAGAGGCGGCCTCGGCGCGCTCGTACTTCTGATAGGCGCGGCTCTGCGGGATGAGCTTCAGCCCATGCCGGATGCGGTGCCCCCCAGCGGTGCCTCTGGCGTTCTCAAAGCCCTTCTCGCTGAGGGCTTTCCAGAAGGCAGCCATCGGCGGCTTCGGCCCGTGGTTGTCCTTGTACCACATCGTGAAGACGCCGCCGAGGTCCGGCGTCGGCACCGTCGCGGTAACGTCCTTGACGCAGCACTCGTTGAGGAAGGCGGCGAACCAGTCCTGATCGGCGCGGAAGTTGGCGACTTCCTGCTTCACCTGCAGCGGCTCATGGGCGTTGCTGATGGCACCGTGCAGGAACCAGCGCTGCGCGCCGCGGAGCATCCACTGAAAGATCCCCTCGCGCTCCGCCCAGAGCCGGTCGTCGAGGTTGGAGATGATGTCCTTGTCGGCCACCTTGTTCACCCACCGGATGATGCGCATGCGGCGCCAGGTACCGTCGTCGCGCTCGCGCACCGTCATCATGTGGTTGGTGTCATACCACAACTTATGGGAGCACTCGAACTCAAACGTGTCCTGCCGCATGAGCTTGGCGCGGATCTTGCCTCGCGACGCGGCCTTCTTCAGCATCGACGAGCTGAGCATGTCGGCGCTTTCGCCCTCCGACGCCAGCACCAGCCGCATCCCGCGGAGCTGCGCCAGCGTCGAGAGCGCGCCAGGGCTCGTCTTGTCGCCGTAGGCCATGAGCATCTCCGGCTCTACCTGCCCCGCGTAGTCGCCCAGAATGCGCTGAATGACCTTGGTGAACGTGGTCTTACCGTTGCACCCGGATCCAACGTGGATCCAGATCAGCTCCTCGCGCAGCATGCCGCTGCAAGCGTAGCCCGCCATCGCCTGCAGGTAGCCGATCATGTCTCGATTCACCTCGCCGGTCGCCGGGTCGAAGAACCACTGCTCCAAGCAGCGCTGGAACAGCGGGCACTCGGCGTCCGGCGTGTAGTTCACCGCCGTCATCTTCGTGCAGAGGTCTTTTTGTCGCGGAGCGAAGAATACCCCGCGCTCGATGTCGTAGGTCCCGTTCATGCAGTTGATCAGCAGCGGCTGGGCGTCAAGGCGATCGATCGTCTCGATGAGCCCCACGCCGGTCTTGTTGTCCGGGCTGGCGGCGTCGCTCAGCATCGTCTTGCGCGAGGCGTAGGCCAGCGAGCGCTTGGCGTGCTTCTCCAGCTCGTCCGTGGCGACGCCCTCGCGCCGCGCTCGCTCGACTTCGATGTCTCGGATGCGCTCGACGACTTCTTTCGCCATGCCCTCCACGCGCCGGAAGCGGTCCACGCGCCACGCGGCACCGCCCGCGGCCTCGCGCGTCCAGGCGTGCCACAGGCCCGTCTCCGGGCAGTAGCGCGCGAGGTGCCCGTAGGAGTCGGCGAAGCGCCGCCCGTTCGCCACGTCGCCGGTGCCGTAGAGCTTCGTCAGCGGAATCGGCGTGAAGTCGCCGTGCGCCGCGCGCGTCCAGATGCGGATGCCGGACAACGCTGCGCGGGCGCTGTGCTCGCTGCCTCCCTCGGCGAGAAGCGCTCGCGCGGGGGAGTTGATCTCGCACAGCTCGCAGCGATCGGCGATAGCGACGGCGGCCTCACGCCCCGCCGTGCGCCCGGCGATGGCGCCCACAAGGATGACGCGGGCGCCCCACTCAGCAATGCGCGCCGCCAGCAACCGGAGCGTGATGGGGGGCGCGCAGAAGGCGGCGATGCGCCCCTTGTTCTCGCCGGGCCAGTCGAGCGCGGCGATCACCGCGAGGTCCGCCGCGTCGCTCACCAGCGCCAGCGTGTTCGGGCGCGTGATCCCGCGCAGCGCGTCGAGCCCGGCGCGGTTCGTCATGACACCCGGCGCCGGGTCCAGGAACGGCTGCCCGCTCGACAGCGCGCCCGCCACCTCGCCGTCGGAGCCGAAGAGGCGCCACGTCCAGGTGCGCGTGTCCATGAGCCCGTCGGCCTCGGCACCAGCGAACGCCGTCAGCGTGAGCTTGGCGTGGACGCTCTCCAGCGCCGACGCCGAGGCGGCGGCCCGCGCTTGGGCGCGCTCGCGGCGCTTCTCGGCGCGCTCGTCGGTGTCGTCCTCGTCCGGGTCGTGGGAGTCCGACTCGTAGCGCGGCCTGTCCGGCAGCGGCGCACCGCAGGCGCGGGCGTAGGACAGGAAGATCTCGGCGTTGAAGGGCACCCCACGGTGAACGCCTTGACTGTGCTCATGCTTGCAGCACACACCACCGTCGAGCGGCACCCCGTCACCCTGCAGCGCCCGCTCCGCCGCGGTCTGCTCAGCCTCAGCGAGGAAAAGCATCGTCGAGCTGTCCAGCACGCCGTCGCGCTGCTGGCATCCGGCGCCGTGCTCATGCGCCCACGGGCAGCGCAGATGGAAGCGCCCCGGTGCCACCTGCGGCCCCAGCAGCCCCAGATGCTCCGCAGCGATGCGGCAGAGCGACCCCGTAGTCTCGCCAGGCGTCGGCCCCTTGCGCCCCTTCTTGGCCTTCCCAGGGGCCGCAGCGGACGTGCTGGCCGCAACCGCTCCCGCAGGACCAGCGGCACCAGCAGCGCCCGCCACACCAGTCGCACCAGCGCTCGCCCCGCTGGCCTCGCCCGTGCGGCCCGCAGAGGCCGACGTGGGCACCGGCAGCATGCTGGCGGGCTGGTGTCCGAGGTACAGCAGGAGCTGGTGCCAGCGTATGCGGCGGCCCCCGGCGCTGAAGACCTGGCGCGGCGGCACGTCCTCGGTGGCGCGGCGGGCGACGTAGCAGGGCTGCGACAGGTCGTTGACGCTGGAGTCGTTCTTGGGGATGTCGCCCAGCTTGCAGAGCCACGCGGCGATCAGCGCGTACTCTGCCATGTACTGCGCCTTACAATTGCGCATCGCGGCCTGATGCCCGTCGCCTGGCGCCGGGAACGTCAGCGGCTGCTCCAGCGGCAGGTAGAGGTGCCACCGCGGCAGCCCGTGCAGCATGTGGCTGGCGGTCTCCGTCAGCAGATAGGCGATGCCCAGCGCCTTGAGTTGCTGCAGCATCACGTCGTAGGTCGCGAGGTCGTCTACGTCGAAGAAGATCCAGTGCAGGGTCTCTACGTTCTCGTCGCTGCGCGGCCCGCGCATGGCGGCGCCCACCTCATACGGGCACTTGCTCTTGAGGGGGCGCGGCGGCGCGGGGTCCTTCGGTCCGGTGGTACCGATGGGCCAGGTCTTGTGCGCCTCGCGACGCCGGAACTCTGCCCACTTCGCCAGCGTCGTCGAGACGCGCGAGCCCTTTACGTCGGTGATGCCTCTCAGATAGCGCGTGAGGACGACGGGGATCCGGTCCTCTGGCAGCGGCTCACCCACCGCCCCGGACAATGACAGCTCTGACAG
>OFQY01000908.1_pt1 | contig 10093 bp, 18 predicted proteins | sample 1542991 | NCBI WGS metagenome assembly OFQY01 (sample SAMN07774224, study PRJEB24372) | wastewater metagenome | isolation source: Exp Tend VB 10WW | collected 2016-02
TTCTAACTTCTTTAGTCCGGGATTATCTATTGAAGATACTGTTGTGATTACCTTTAATCTCATTTTAATAGTTCTTTGTTTTCGTATATGTTGCCGATAATTTCCCTATCTTCCCAATCATAAATCATACCCATTGAATCATAAATTTTATGGTCTCCTTCTGAAATACATTTTAAAAACCATCCATCTACATCCCATTCAACAACACCAATAATGTGTGTCTGCTCACACTTATCGCATTTATATGGTAATTCATGTGATAAAATATCCCCCTCATAAATCTCTTTGCCGTTCTTGTCTTTAAGTCCTGTGTATTGCATTAGACTAGCACTATAATGATAATGATTAGACCAACCTTCTTTAAGCGTTATTCCTATGCAACACCCTATTGCAAAGTCGTATGCAATAAACTCTAATGAACCTGAATAATACATTTTTTCATTGTCATCATCCCATGCTCTAAACTTAATCTCTCTCATAATACAACGTAATGTGAATAGTTCTTATGGTAGATATTACCACTCCAATATGACCCCGTTAAATAGTCTGCTAGTCCTTGCCAATTGCCATCAAATTGATTCGACGGTCTGATAATTTGGTACTCCTTTTTGTCTTTTGTTAAGTAGATAATCATAGTTTATTTTTCTATAAATGGATTGTAATAAGTTGATTTAGTTCCTGCAATATATTCGTTCACTAGGTTAATAACGTTCTGCGTTTGCTCCCCCGACTTCCTTTCCTTCCATCCTTGATAAGAAGTGTTACCCTCATCTATATGGTCAATCTCAATCTGAAACAAGAACACGTTTTTAAAGCCCAACAAACTTGATCGCCAACTTGCTAAAACATCATCATATCCATATTGCCCGTATTGAAAAAGGTAACCCATCTTATCTAATAACTCACTATTGTACGCTTGGCACGTTCCTATAATATGCTTTGCTTTCTCTACAACTAACCACCGTTCACCCGGTACTTGTGGTAATTGAATCAACTCACTCTTATAGTCGGGGTTTGGGTTTGTTGTTTTCTCCCAACAATCTTTTCTTTTAAGACCTATAATTCCTATGTTATTATCTCTTCTTATTGATTCTTCCATTAAGTCTAACCAACCCTCTTGATGAATTACGACATCGTCATCCATTTTCACACAGTGTTCGCCTTCTTTTCTCATCTTCCAACAAAGATTTATAGCCTCCGCAGTCCCTAAGTTTTCATCATTCCAAAACACTTTTGAGATTATATCTCTATTGTTATGAATGATTCTTTTTGTTACTTCAGTAGCTCCATTTACTGATAACATTAATCGGTGCTTTCCAAAGTCAACAGTTGAATCAAGACTCTTTAAAGTCTTAGCTAAACATTCGTCTTTCTTGTTTTCGGCAGTACTATATATTGCCATTGCGATTAAACTCATCCTATTTGTTTTGCTAGTCGTGAATTAATATCTTCTAGTTTTATATTCATACTTCTAACTCTGTTAAATATCAGAGATAAATGGTCGTGGATGTTTGTAGGCTCTAGTGGTGGTGATTCTACTGGTCTAGGCTCATTCCTTCCGTCGATATATCCCATCCTACATTCTAAAGCTTCTATGTAATTCATTAAGCAATTAAGCTCTTCATGTGTGTTATCAATGAAAACTTTAAACATTGGCTTGTCCTGTGGTGTCTTTAATTCTGATTTTTCATTATTCATACTTATTTCTTTTTATATTGTTTGTAAATTTATTTTATTGCAATTAACGCCATAAGTTATACCATTTTTTAGGTTTGTATTCTTTGTATATTTCTTCTTTTATTACCCTATGTTCTTTTTTTAACTCATTTCTTAAGTCATCTATTTTATTTCTTAATTCTTGATTATATTTAATTAAATCAGACATAACTTCATCAATAGTCTTTACATAATAGGTATGATTATTATGTGTAGAATGTATATAAATAGCTTTAGCATCCCCATTTTTTAAATCTTTATTAAAAGCCTCATTAACCTTTTTAAGTTGCTCATAATAATTTAGTGGTATTGTTACTGTCGACTCCATCATTTCTTATACTTTTTATATAATTCGTTTCTTTTACTTACTAGTTTGTTTAGATCGTATCTATCTACGTCCTCTCTTAATTGACTTGCTGAATCTTTTACTAAGTTAGGGTTTTTTATTAATTTAACTGCAATTTCTCTAAATGTATTTTTACACAAATCAAAACTATTTTTGTTAGTAGCTAACAAGGTGTAAGGCTTTACATGAGATACCATAATAGCACAACCTTTAAATCCTGCTTCTAACATTTTTAATTCTGACTTACATGAATTAAACGTGTTGACTTTTAAAGGTGCTACACTAACATCGAACTCGTCGTAAACCTTTGCAAACTCTAATACCGGCTTTGCTAATATCCTTCTGTAAGGTTCATTCAAGTCATTAAACGGCTGAAAGTTCTGAAGTGCTATCACATGATTAAGATTAGGAAGTAATGAATGAGAGTCGGTCATTAAGCATTCAATCCCTTGTGGTACGTTTACCTTTCTCCATTGCCTAGCTATATCCCCCTCCTTTGGTTCTTGGAATCCACAAAGAACTAATTGACCTTTAGTTCTAAACTCCCAATCTTTTAAGGCTCTCTTAGTCGAAGAAAATAAAGTTTTAATATCCTCGAAGTGAGTTGACCCTTGAGTAAATCCAAACCTCATACGGGGTGATTCAACCTTACGGGGTTGCCATACCTCGTCCTGACTATCTATTCCATTCTCAATCACGTAAACATTATTGTTAAACGGCTGAACTTTTTCGGCTAAGATAGGAGTTGTTACAATTACAAAGTGTGCGTTTCTTATTGAGTTTTCTGTCTTTTCAGGAATGTTGAAATGGTCGTAATGTTCACGGAGTTCGTGATGTCCCGGTAAATACCAATAATCATCTAAGTCTAATCCATAAGGTACACCGATCTCGTTTAATAGTTCAATACAGTTGGAAGGTATTTCTCTATTGAATAGAACTAAATCCTGTTCTTTTACTAGCTTGGTTACAAAGTCTATTTTAACCTCATTATCAAGGTTAAACTCTTGTATATTAGTTGCTGTGAGAATATACTCAGGAAAATGACGTTCTAATACTGCGTGAGGCTTAGTCATACGGTGGTACTCAACACCGTGATAAACAATATCCCCTTCGTCATTCTTGCTTAATTGTGTTACTAATAGGATTCTCAAAACGTATAAAATTTAAGTTTCTCTTTTCTTATCGAGTCGGCTGTTTCAATCATTCTGAAGATGCATGACCCACAACACCAATCAATAGGGTAGTTAGGCTGAAAGAACTTAAGAGCTGAATAGATTTCTTGTACTGCTCCACTAGAAGCATCAGGAATCTGTTGGTTCGTTTCAGCTATATGAAATAACATAGCGTGTTTATTCAGTGTATATACTGCTTCTTTTTCAGTCATAATAATATAATAGTGAAGTTATACAGCCTAATACAAACGGTTGGGGCGTACTATCATACCCCTTGAAACTTTTCATAGGGTTTGAAAGACCTTTCTTATTTGAGCATTCAACTTTCATTCGTAAGAACTTTTAACTTTTTGGTTTAAACTTTAACCTTTCATCTTTGAACTTTGCTTTTTTTCGCTTGCTCTACCCAACTGAGCTACTTTACAGGGAGGAATCGAACCTCCGACCTAACGATAATTGCTTCATCCGCATTGAAGTGGTTTACATACCATTGCTTATAACCAAAAGCGTGGGATAGTGTTCACCGTTTTCGTATAACTTCACTAATGTTTTTAAATTTCTATAATAGTAATTGCATTTGACTCACTAAGAACAGCATCAACCTCAGCCTCAAATTCTGCACATTCCTTTTCTAAAGCTGAAATCTTATCTTTTATACCTAATGGGTCAAACATTGTAAATTCATTATTTTCTAAGTAAGGCTTAGAAATAGCGTCAATATCATCCTTAGTTACCTTTGTACTATCCTTTCCTAGCGCAGCCTGTAATAGGGCTTCTAAGTTCTTTTGAACTTGCTCATTAGCCTTATTTAAATTTCCGGCTGCTTTATTGCATTCGCTTTGAAGTTTACTTAAAAAGATTTTCTTATGGTCAATAATCTTTTTAAACGTAATAGCATCAGAAACGGTCATAACCTTATCTCCAATCTTTACCGATGTGCTTCCGTTAGACCTTACAATAGCAGACTTAATATCTTGCTTTCTTTTGATTAGATCGGTTACGGAATTGTAATGGTGATTAGCTAGGTTTTTAAAATCTTCTGATGGGATAAAGTTGTTTACTTTCTTGCCCTTTTGCATAACTCCGATAGGTTCTATATCGGTAACGCCTTTTGCGATTCTTGAGTCTATCAGCTTTAATTCAGCTAATGCTCTGTGGATTGTCATTTTTGTTTTCATTTGTTTGTTTTAGTTTTAATCGTTTATAATAATGTTTAGTTTTTTAAATAGAACGTAAATAAGATAAGAAGCTAATGAAGATAGACAAATAACTACAATCGAGTTAAGGGTAAACCCTAAATACAACTGATAGAATAAAGAAAGCCAAAAAGATAAACACTTTGTGCAATCAAACGGTTTAAGTGAATCCTTCTGAAAAGCCCGTCTAAACTTTTGAGGGATGCCAGTTATATTAGCCCACCAAAAAGCGATCAAGGGAATAGATATTGCTATGTAATCAATCATTTATTTTAAGTTCTTCACCTGTTAATGCAAAATAAAGGTTTTGGAGTTGGTGTACATATTGGCAATCTATATCTAATAGCGTATTAGTATATTCATCGTATTGACCAGACTTAAACTCTAAACTTATTTCTTTAGAATGGCACCAACAAATTTCCCTATTTAATACCGATTTAAGCCATCCGTATTCTCTTGGTGTATTCTTAAATTCAAACCCAAACTTCAAAAGCCACTCTTCTGTTAGGGGGATGGGTTTAACTTGACAAATATCAGTACCACCATAAGACAATAGATACTTAAATGCATCAAGATTAATAGTGTTTACTTTACCACTAGTATCATAAACTAAATTACCCAACCTTAACTCTTCTGCTTTAATCATTTAAAACCTTTTTAAACTGTTCTTTAAATCTTTTCCAAGTCATGTAAACATTCATATACGGGATGCCTGACCTCTTGCTAAATTCACTAGGGGACTTGTAAACATAAGTCGAATAATAGAATACCCTTGCTTTATACATCCTGTCATTGTTGGGATGATTAACTTCCCTTTCAAGAATGTTAGTGGCTGTCTTTTCAATGTACTTGTAATCATAAGATATGCAAGGCTCTTGCGTAGGTTCTTTGAAGTACTCCAAGTAAACATCGTTATCTTCGCTTTCAGGTATTTCAAGTGTTGACGAATAATTAAATAAAGGGGAAGTCTTACCGTCATAATGTATCTTAACCCTATCTTTCTTCCCCCAAATGTTGTGAATGATTCCAACGCAATAAACATCAATGTAACCTTCTTTGTAAGCCTTGTTAAAAGCATCTTCTGAATTGAGTAAGGCTTCAATGAACTCAGAGTGCAAGTCATCAGCCAAGTATTTATGTTTGGCTTTTTGAATGCATAGACCTTTAAATTTCCCCGTCTTAAATATGTGTTCAACGTACTCACTAAGGCTCACAGAGTTCTTTGTTTTCTCAAAAGTAATGCGCTTTTACAAAACTTAACTAAAAACTTATTAACATTCAATCAAAGAACTACCATAGTCTTGCGTCTTGGTTCAATGAGAAGGGTGAATTTAAAGAAGCATATAAAAATAAAATTAAAAAGCTTTCAGGAAGCTTGAATAAACACTACAAATACACGATTACTTTTGATGGGGAAACTTTTCTTTCAAACATGGGGTATCAGAAAAGAGCGTTGGAAATAAAATATGAGCGTGTTCGTGCAGAAAACGCCGAGATGCGTTTAACGAACCATGACTTCTGGATAAAAGTTGGCGCTTTGGGCGCTGCCGCAGGAGCAATTCTATATCTGATTTTGGACATAATAAAGTACCATCTTGAGCACTATCATTGTTTCCCTTGTTGCGGAGGCATAAAATAAATTCTATTATTTTTTTCATTTCTTTGGGTTTTGGTATTCGTTTAGAAGTTCTTTGGTGGTTTTACTTGGTGGCAGAATAGTATCTACTCGTTCCCAAACCCAGCCTTGTGATGGGTAATACTCTGATGTGTAGTTTTTCAGTATCCACTCTGCAAATTCAACAGCCAATCTCTCATTCATTTCGTTTGACTTGGTGAGTTCTAACTTTAGCGATTCTTTCACTTCTCTGTCTATGTTTATTCTTTCGTGAAATTTATTGTTTATATCCTTCAGTTCCTCTATCTCCCCCTCTTTCTCCTTTAGTTGCTTTTTCAGTTCAAGGTTTTCTTTAACGGTTTTTATAAACACCATTCCTTCCTTTACTATTTGGTCGGGATCAAGCCCCTCTGATATAAGATACTTTCTTGACTCTTCAGCCGATTTCAGCTCTTCGTTCATTGCTTTGTTTGTTTCCATTATTTCTCTTTTACGTTATAGTTTATATTAATTCTTACACAGCTTGATACTATCACACAAGCAATAAATAAGCCTGTCAAGATAGGATGATTTGATAGGGAGGTTAAAATTGATTCCATTAATTCAATTCAAAAGTTAGTTTAACATCTACACTTAATTTATCAGCGTACATCAATAAAAGACCTATTTTAACGTGTCTTCTGTTTTCAAGATCGACTACGCTCTTCCTTGTTGTTCCTATCCATTCAGCCATAAATTCTTGGCTAAATCCTGCTTGTTTTCTTATTTCAATACAATGGTTAAGGATTGAGTCATAAGACTGATTGAATCGTTCGTAGTTAGTTTGTATCTGTTTGGGGACTTCTTGTGTCATTTTGGGGACTATTTAAATTTTAATTTATTGATAGTTAGTTATGTTCTCTTAGCGAGTAGTTATGTACAATTTATTTTTTACTTTTTGCCAGCGCACGTTTGACGTATTTAGTAATCGGTTCAATTAGTGATTTTGGTACACGAAATGAAATTGTTTGCGTTTCTTCTTTGTATTGGCTTTTACGCCCTGCATTTAGCCTTTTGCCTCCATGTGGCTTGCATTTTTTGCACTGCGCTTTTTTACCATCTGTATTGTAAATTTTCTCTCCACAATCGCAGGTAACAAAATTTACACCATTAGGGCAATCGCTAAAAATGCAGGTTTTAAATTCCTGCTCTTTTAAAGCGCACATTGTACATTCTTTCATTTGTTTATACATTTTACAACGTGTCCAATTTCATAAGCAACGTAATAATCGTTCTCATCGCATTTTTTTCCGTATTTATTAATGAAAGCCATTACATCCAATTTCTTCTCTTCAACAAAACGAAACATTTTTACTAAGGCATATTGTGTTCCATTGTATTCAGCTTCCATTTGTGCTAATTTTTCACTGGCTTTCATTCTTTTAGTGTATGCTTTCTTCACTTCCTTTTGCTCTTCAATAGTAGCACCATGCACTTTAAAAGCACAAACGCTTCCGTAATATGCAATTGTACCTTCCCAATCAATAGCGTAAGTTCCTTTTAAATCAGCCTTACCACAGCAATCACAAACAGTTATTTCTTCTGTGAATCCTAATATTTTCTTTTCAATTGTTTCCATGTTGTTTCGTTTTGTTGATACAAATATACGGCTATATTTTGAATCTGCAAACAAATTCAAGATTATTTTTGTTAAATTGTGTAACTAATTGAAAGCCAACGCAAAAAAGTAAAAAATAAACTGATACATAACAGCAGCTAACAAAAAGCGGCATCAACTAAGTTTGCTAAAAAGCCGCCTTCTGTTAGCTGCCTACCGTTATGCTCCATTTTGCTTTGCCTCCGCTATATCCTTAATATAAACTTTTGCACCAAAAAAGGTTTCTGTCTTTTGACCAGTTGCCTTTTCAAATGGTATGTCTAATCCTTCAATGTAAATTTTGTCTTTTGTAATTTTTCCCACTTTACCATTTTCTTCTGTTGTGGCAAATGGAGTTTTTACTACGATTGTTACTGTATCACCTTTTTTCATTTTAAGTTTATTTGCCCACACACGCAAAACGAGAGCATAACAAATGCTTACAAGAAATTGCGTGTGCAGTGGTTAATTGATATTTTATAGTTCTAATTTTCATTTTCGGTTATTCAAAATTTGTGGTTCTTAATTCGCAACTTCTGTAAGCATCGGAACGTTACACCTCCAAAAAATCAATAGAATCGAAATAGCATTTAAGAGCTAGTTCTTTCTGTCGGTTAATTAGGGTTAAGTCCTTTTCTATTCCTCTAGCTAATAAACTTCCTATTCCCTCAGATGTTTTAAAGTCCCCCCTTCGCTCTGCTTTTTTCTTTTCTTCAATGTACTTCTGTAAGAATTTGGCTTCTGTTTTAGCTTTGATTTCTTTGAATTGCTCTAAGGTAATCAAGCTATTAACTCCCTTTGCTTTCTTAATTAGGTCATAGTAAGCATGAGGAAAGTAGCCAAATTTACCTGTTTTTTTGTACTCTTCAAAATATCTTATTAGACCCTCTTTGTCTTTTTTGGGATTTACTATACTTGGTCTGTCGGCTATCTTAACATCTAGGCTATCTAAATAGTCAAGCCATTGCCTCCCCCTTTGTGGAAGTTCAAAGAAGCCTTTTAAGAACTGAGCATAGGTCTTACCACACATACCGAAATAAGCCCCAAATTCACCGTCTAAGCCCTTTTTAAATGCTGATTGAATCTCAGGTACTGTTAAGTCTTTATAACGTCCCTTAAGGGCTAAAAACAGTTCATTGGTTTGATGCTGTAAAATCTCAGGCGAAGTTACCCCGTTTGGTGTGGAGTAGGTAAAAGCCCTTGCAATGATGTTAGCACACTCTTTTTTTAACTCAATGTCGTTAATTAACTTGACTGGTTTAAAGCCTGTTCTTAATTTAACAAATTCAGCTAACTCAGCTTTGTTGGTTGTTAGTTCATTCATGGTTTATCTTTCGTTTACAAATAATTCATCAAAACTACCATCATTTGTAATGTATCCAATTTCCATATGATATTTTATAATCACATCGTGCCAATACATACACCCTAATTTCTCAAGTAATTCAACTTCTCTAGTCGTATTACAATACCCATCAGCATCATATTCGTTTGGGAAGTAATGTTGAAGTGCTACCGTTGCTAGTCCATAACTAGACCACGCTCCTAATTTATGGATATTTTCTATTAGGTTATCTTCTGTAAATTTAAATTCCATTTTCTTTAAATAATCTTGGTTAGGTACACTATATTTTAAGTATTCGTTTTTAAAATTCTCCATTTTCTATTCGTCTTAATACCTCAGCGTGGGAGCTGATAGTGTCTGTTATTGTGTTTTTAGGTTCGTTTTTTATTTCAAAAATACCAGCCCAATTATTAGCCATTGATTGCTCTATTATAGATTTGGCAGTACTAGGGTTATTTTTAGATAGCTTAAGTAGTTTGTTGTAAAAAGCCTTTTCTGATTCTACCGACTTGTAACTTTCCTTCCTTGACTTTTTGTAATTCATCCAATCCTCAAATGATTGTAAAAACAATAAATCTACCCAATCCCTATTATCCTTATCTTTATTATTATCTTTATTATTATCCTTATCTTTATAGCTACCTTTTTGCTTTAGCATTGCTTTAGCATTGCCACCCTTAGAACCAGCCACCTGTCGCAGTTTTCGCTTCTCACTTAATAAATCATACTGTTTATTTAGAAACTCAATTTCTACTTTATCATGCCTGTTTTCATGCTTAATTATGTCTAATTCTATCAATTCTAAAATCATATCTTTAGCATTGCTAAACTTTTTTTGTAGCATTGTTAGGGTTAAAGTACAATCGTTAATCCAATAATAACCACATAAATCAATGAACAGCCCTTTAAGTTCATATCGCTCTAAGTCAATCTTTCCGTTCTGCCAGTCCTGAACAGTAAATCTAAAGTATGGGAGTTCTTTTGCCATAAAAAAAATATCTCGCCCTTGCTCCACAATGAACCACCAATGCCGATGAATATCGGTTAAGGAGTAGGTACGAGAATGT
>OFQY01000909.1_pt1 | contig 10084 bp, 12 predicted proteins | sample 1542991 | NCBI WGS metagenome assembly OFQY01 (sample SAMN07774224, study PRJEB24372) | wastewater metagenome | isolation source: Exp Tend VB 10WW | collected 2016-02
GGGCACGCGGCCAGCACCATCAACCACCGCCGGCGGACGCTCGTGGCCCTCTACGAGGCCCTGGACGGCGACGAGACGAAGGTGCTGCCCCGACGCCTCAAGCGGCAGCGGGAGCCCGCCCCGGAGGCCAGGGCGTGGCCTATGGAGCTGCTCGCGGCCATCGTCGAGTCCATGCCCGATCGCCCCTGGCGGCCGAAGGGCACGCGCGTGCGGACCGGGGAGAGCAAAGCGAAGGCCCGGCTCCGGTTCATGCTCTGGGCCGGGATGGCGCCGGCGACGCTCGGGCGGATGGGGCCCCACGCCGTGTCGCTCGAGCGCGCCGAGATGACGCTGCCGTCGCGCGTGAAGGGCGAGGGGGCCGAGGGCGTCACGCTGCCCCTGGTGCAGCCGCAGGGGCTCACCGCGGCCCGGCAGTGGCTCCGGGCGTTTGCCTGGGGCCCGTTCTCGCAGGCGACCGTCTACCGGGCGCTCGCGACGGCCGTGCGCCGGTACCGCGATGCACACCCGGACACGCCGGCCCACATCCGGCCCTACGACTTCAGGCACTCGTTTCTCACCTGGTTGGCCCGGACCACCGGGGATCCGCTCGTGGTGCAGCTCTACGCCCAGCACGCGAGCCTCGAGACCACCGCCCGGTACATGAAGGCCGCCCGGCTGCAGATGGTCCACACGGCCATCGCGGCGGTCTCCGGGGCCACGCGCGGGGCCACGTGATCGCCCGAACAGAGCCGCACAGCGGCGAACACGGACGGACAGTCGACGGCCGGCGCACGGCCGAAATCCTAGGAAACTCTCAGAATGTGGCGCGCCCGGCAGGATTCGAACCTGCGACCTTCGGCTCCGGAGGCCGATGGGACGAATCGAAGTAACTAGCCTCCGGACAGGCTTTTATCGCCAAAATAGGCACCAGGTCCACGCGTTCACGCCACGCGAATGCGTCTTCTGAGCTACGGCGCTATGTGCCCAAGCGCCTACGGTCATCCATCCCCGCCATCTCGATCAGACCGGGGAGACCATCCACAGATTCGCGGGGTCGAGGTTCGGCACATAGCCATCCCCGCCGCCGCTGTCCGTCAAGTGAAAGCGAAAGTAGTGCGACCCGACCGTCATCTCGTCGACGCCGCTGACCCGCACGGTCCCCACCGCTTGGTTCAGCCACTCGACCGTCGGCGTCCCGCCTGGCGGCCTCCGGAAGACAATCGCCACGTCGAATCCGGTGCCGACGAGGGCAACGCCGTCGTCGAGTAGCTGAAAATCTTGCGGCTCGCTGGTGCCCACTACCATCTGGTGCGTCATCGGGTTAGTCCTCGTCCGGACAATAGCGCTCGACCGTGCGCCGCGGCATCCGCGACTCCACCTCTCGCCTGGGCATCAGCGATTCCGCGGTCGCATCACAGAGGTCGAGCACGACCCCACTTGGCCCGCGCGAGAGGCGAAACAGCAGCAGCGGGATCATGCCGGATCGATCTCGCTGACCGGATCACCGGCCGTCGTCGTGACAGCGCCAGCCCACGCCTCAGTCGTGTCGTTCTCCTTTTTCACCGACAGGGTGCCGCCCGTGATCGCCCACTTGTTCCTCAAGAACCTGAGGGCATTCAGCGCGGACCGCGAGGCTTCGCCGGTGACCGCAGAGAAGTCGCGCGTGAGGAAGGCGTCAGCGTTCTCGATGGCGGTTGGGAGGGCATCGAGTTGCGTATCCAGATTCGCGCTCGCCAGCCCCACGGCGCTGCGCACGCCAGCCGCCGAGAGATTGTTGAGCGCCGCAATCGCCGCCAGCACGGCGTCATCCGCGGCAGCGAGGGCCGTCGCCAGTTCCGCGTTCGTCGGCACATCCCCGACCGCTGTGAGGATCTCAGCCTTGTCCGAGGTCGCCTCCGTCCGCGTCGGTGGGTCGTACGCGTTGAGCGCTGCCGTCGCGGCGGTCTGCGCCTGCGCCGACGACAGGTTGTTCAACGCCGCGATGGCGGCAAGCACGGCATCGTCTGCGGCAGCCAGCGCTGTCGCCAACTCCGCATTGGTCGGGACATCATCGACGCTGGTTTGCGTCGCCCGAGAACTCACGGTGGCGTTCAGATTGTCGCCCACGATCTTGCCGGCACTGCCGGAACCATAGGAGCCAGGGAGGAGCGTCGTCCAGGGATCGCCCGCCGCGCCGGCGGCCCCGAGCGCTTCGGCCGTGGATCCCGCCGTGCCGCTGTGATCTCCGATCGGCTCCTCCCAGACGGCGTCCGCCGTTTCGGCGGCCGTCGGCACGGCGTCGAGTTGCGTGTCGAGATTCGCCGACGCCAGGCCGACCGCTGATCGGATGGCGGACGCGGCCACCGTCGTCCAGGCCGCATCGCCTCGATCACGGAGCGCCTCGAGCGCGTCCGTCGTGTTCGCATAGGCGCCGGCGCCGCTGCCGCCATCCGCGTTGATCGCCGTCAGCTCGGTCGCGTTGTCGTGGCGATGGCCGCGTCCTTCCGCACGATGAGCTGCACGTACTTCGTCAGCGTCGAGGCGAGGGCGATCCCGAGTCCGCTGATGCTCGTCAGCGTCCGCGTGCCGGCCGCCCAAACCGCCGTCGCGGCGTCGGCCGCCGAGTGCGTCGAGAAGCCCGTGGCGGTCGTCCAGGCCGCATCCCCGCGATCGCGTAGAGCCTGCTGACTGTCCACGGTCGAACTGAACGTCCCGGAGCCGGCGCCCGTCGCCCGCATCTCGGTCTGCGCCGTCGCATCCGAGGTTTGCTTTCCGGCCATGGCGCCGAGCCACTGCGCCAGCGAGGTGATCCCTGTGAAGAGTGTCGAGGTGATCCGCGTGACCAGCGTGCCCGTGTCGCTCTTGACCGCGGCCACATCGGCACTGACGCTCGCGCCGGCAGGAGCGCCGAGCCGCGCGTAGGCATCGCCGGTCTGCGCCGTCCCCAGCGCATCGCGTGTCGCCTCCTGCGAATCGGTGGTCTCGTCGTACGTCCCAGATCCCGCGCCGGAACTTCGCAGCTCCGTCCGTGCCGTGCTGTTCCCGGTCTGCTTCCCGGCGAGCAGGCCGAGCCACTCCTTCAGCGACGTGATCCCAGAGAACGTTGCCGCCAGCGCCACGGCCCCGGCCGAGAGGTTGTCCAGATACCCCGCGCGCGCGGACGAGAGCCGCGACAGGAGCGTGGTCACCCCAGCGGAATCGGCGACTGAAGCCCAGATGGTCGAGACGAGCGAGGCCGACGTCTCCACCTGCACCGTCTGCGGAATCGCTCCAGTCCCGATGAAGGTGAACGCGATCAGGTCGTAGTTGGTTTCCGCCTGCGCCGGGGCATAGGTGTGATAGCCGTTGCCCTCGTGCGTGCAGGCCCCTGATCCGACGGAGCCCGCACCCTGCGTGCCCGCGTCACCCGTCACGTAGACCGTGACCGACCCGGTAAACGCCGAACCGTCGGTGGCACTGATCATCTGGGCGCCAATCTTCTGGCCGCTGGTGTTCTTCGTCATTGCAAGGCCCCTCCGGCCGGAATGTAGATGTTGGCTCTTCGCGCCCACGCCGGCTTGAATCCGCCGCCGGCGCTGATCCGTGAATATGATCGGCGCGACGGCGTCCACAGCGTGTTCCACTGTGTCGGCGGCTCGTGCAGCATCTGGACTTCGGACTCTGAGAGCACCCGATTCCAGACGTGGATGTGGCCCCACCAACCGTAGACGGCGAGGCTCACCAAGTCCGCGTAGTTGCCGATCCGCGAGAGCGTCAGGAGCGAGCCCGACGTGGCGACCGTGCCCCGCAGCATCCGGCCCGCGTTCAGCGTGGCGTAGATACTGGCATTGATCCCGGCGCCGGAGGCCTGCGTATAGGTGATCGGGACGGCACGATCCGTCGGGACCGTCGCGCCAGACACGTAGAGATCGGACCCCGTCGAGAAGCCGAGATTCGTCGTGTTGTTGTATTGCTCCGGCCGGATGCCCGTCGTGACGCCGGCCTTGCTCGTCATGACCGACACGCTGGTCGCCGTCGCGATCCGCTGCCACCAGAAGTGGAACGACCACGGGGCCGCCAGATCCGCCAGCCCCGCGATCAGCATCGAGGCCGTCGACCCGCCACTCGGCAACACGAGCGTCGTGCCGAGCACCGGATGCCCCTCGCCGAACCGATACCCGGACGTCGGATTGACCGTCAGGGGTTGATTCGTGACGAGGTTATTGAGGTGGCTGACCGCGTCGAGCGGCCACACGTGCTGCAGCCCCACCGCGAGCGGGGAGTCCCACTGCAGCCCCTGATACTCCTGGGGCCGAATCAGCTCGCGACGGCCTGGGCGGATGAGCATCGACGCGCGCTACTGCACTTCGTCGGGAATCGGTGTGAGGCTGAAGCCGAAATCGCCCGCCGTGGAACTCAGCGTGTTCGCCGAGCGATTCCAGAACACCGGCGCGACATACCGCTGTTCAATGAACACGTAGCCGCTGCTGCCCATTTCCACGGCCGCATTTTCATCGACGATGATGGGGCGCAGCCTCCGCAAATTGCGGAGTTTGTCGACCGATGACACCGCGATGTCGCACGTGCCGTCGTCGTTGTCGTATCGGGTCCCGTCCCCCGTGGTGAGACAGACCTCGATGTATTCGCCGACAACGCGCGTGCCGCCCGGCTTCAGCCAGGCCCGATAGGCGAACCATCGGCCCCTGGACGTCGTGCCGAGATCGCCGTAGGCGCCCTGTCGTCCGGCGGCCGAGCCGAGCGAGGTCGGCGTGAACGCGTAGGTGCCACCAGACGCCAGCCAGGTGATCGCGGTTTCTTGCAGTTGATAGATTTTGTTCGGCACGTCTCAACTCCTCAGCGCAGTGCGATGAAATCGTCGATGGAGATCGCACCCTCGACCCTTGCCGTGGCCGCGGTTGCAGCGCTGGCCCCGTCTCCGTTCGAGGTGTTGGCGAACAACTTCTCGCCTCGCGTCGCGAGCCTCGAGAATCGTTTGCACTTGCGTCCACCCCGCTTGTCGGAGCGCGCCGGCCGCGCCGCTGGGCAGATCGGTCAACGCATCCTGGAGCCCGGACCGCAGTGAGGACTTCGTCGCATCGATGGTGGTCTTGCCAACCAGGAGCGTCTGGAGATTGAACTGCTTCCCCTGACACGCGAGGGACCGATTCGCCCACGCCTGCGTGGTATCGGGGGCGGGTGACGGGGTCATGTTGGCCCAGTTCACGCGATCGAACACGTCATCCACGGGGACATCGCGTCGAAAGACGAAGAAATCCGGCGACGCTGGCCCGTTGTAGTAGTCGGTCAATAGCGAGAACGCGCCGAAGATCGGAGACGCGGGAGCATTCAGCACTGGTGCGAGCGCAGGCGTCGCGAGAATGTCGGCCTTGAGGGTGGCGAGCTGTGCGGGTGTCAACATACGGGGTCTCCTAGGGGCACACGCGTCCTTCGAGGACAATGCGCCGCTGTCCGGCGAGGGTGGTATCGGTCGTGACGGTCAACGGCAGGGGCACGCAGGCCGGGGGCGGAGGCGTTCCACCTTCTCGAATCTGGAACACGTAGACCCGCGTCGGCTCGTCCCCAATCGCCACGTAGAGCCGCCGGGTGGCGTCGTCGTAGGTGGCGCTCGTGAGCCGTGCGTCGGCCAGCGTGTCGGGAATCGTCAGCGGCCAGACGGCGTAGGGCTGCACCTCATACGGCTTTTTCGTCCCAGCCTTCACCGCGAGCAGATCGTTGGCGTCGTAGGCCCAGACTTGCCGGCGATAGGGGTAGGCTTGCGGCCCCTGCCCCGTCGGCACGTTCGGTGGCTGGCAGGCCGCGCCGTAGCAGTAGGGGCCGGTGCCCATGCTCCCGAAGAACAGCACGGAGCGCGTGCCGGACGGGAAGGCGATCCCCCCGACGCGGGTGGTCAGATTGAACCGCGTGGACTGCGACGTGTCCGGGTCGAGCGGATGGAGTTGGTCATACCCAAGCACCAGCGTGGCCGTGCCGAGCGCAGCCGTATCGATGACGCTCGCCGTCGGGCCGTGGCTCGTCCGCGAGATGATGGAGACGCAGCACAGGCCCGTCAGCGCCGGTCCCCCGAAGGCCGCGCGCCACTCGGGCGGGATGAGCCCCAGATACCCGCCCAGCCAGCCCACGGGCGGCCCCTGGAGCGCTTTCGGGTTGCCGACCGTCGAGAGACTCGCCCCCTGATAGTGCGTCGTCCTGGTGGCCCCTGAGGCGTCGTAGGACAGATACCCGGTCACCGTCAGCGTCCCGCCATACCAGAGGGAGCCGCCGAGCATGTCATGCGACCAGCCGGCCAGCGGCGTGCAGGGCTCCACGACCGTCGCCACCGCCCCGAACGCGGGGATGCTGATGCGGGCCAGCCGGTCGCCCTGGTCATGGCAGGAGGTGTAGAGCGACGTGCCATCAGGGCCGATCCCCAAGCCCCGCCCGCCGTAGCTGAGGCCGTTCAGCGGCTCCGAGAATCCCGTCCCGTCGAAGCGCGGGAGCGAGAACGCACCAAGCAGCGTCAGGTCGGACGCCTGGACGAGCGGCAGCGTCGGGGGCTGCGCGTGAGCCGTGGTGGCCCACAGCGCCAGCAGCAGCGCGAACAGGGCACCGGCCGAGGACGCCTGCCGCGGCCGGGGAGCCGCGTTCCCAGCCGACGCCTCAGCCGATGCCTCGAATTCGTGCCCGCACGCCGAACAAACCCACCTCTGCGGCCGGCCCGCAGCCTCGCTCCAGGCCGACCGACGGATCGGCTCGGGTGGCGTGCGTACATCACAATGTCGCGGGCAACGCACGAACGCGTCACTCACTGATCGAGCCTCGTCGCCGACGGCACCGCGTTCATGCCCGCGCGAATCTCCGCCTGCAGCGCCGCGTTTTCATCGAGCCCCGCCGCCACGTCATCGAGCAGCCGCTCGATAGCCGCTTCGTCGTTCGGCAACTCCGCCAGCGCCGTAGGGTTCTCGGCCTTCAGCTTCGCCACCTCGGACACGAACGCCGCGCGAATATCCCGGCGATGCACCACGAACGCCACGATCCGGCGCACCAGCGGATGCGACAACGCGGCCACGAGTCCGGCAATTGGGATCACTGTCCACCTCCCCGTGCGGGCGCCGCGGCCATGAGTTCACTCAGCCGGTCGCCCATGCCGCCGAGCAATCCCGAGACGGCCACCCGACCCGCCGCCCCGCCCACGTCATTGCCGAGCGCGAAGCCGGACCGCAGCAGCTCGCTCACCTTGGCCGTCACCGTGTCCCATTGCTTCGCGGCGTCGACCACCGTATGAGCGGCATCGACCGTCCGGAGCGCTTGCCCGAGTTGGCCGGCGATCTCGAGCATCGACCGGAAGCCTTCGAGCACCTTCAGCCCCTCTTCGGGCGTGAGCACCTGCGTGCGGACCAGCGTCGGCACGCCGGACTGGGCGATGCGGATGGCATCGACGATCCGGATACCGACTTGGGCCACACGGCCTTCAATCTGCAGGTTCGGATTCGGCGGGGCCAGCGCGTTCACGGCCGGCGTCATCGACGCACAGGCCGACGCGGAGAGCGCGAGCGCGAGAACAAGAGCACGCATGCGTTACCTCCAGCTCCAGCCGGGCATCGGCACCCACGGCGCGTCGGTGTGCCACGGCTGCCCCCAGGACGTCGCGCCCGAGCGCCAGATGAAGAACGACGGCGTGAGCACCTCCACCCCGTCGAACACGATGCCGTGATGCGTGGCGGGGTCCACGGGGAGAATCTGCGCGAGGCCCGTCCGCGGATCGATGAGGGCCGCGGCCGCCAGCGGGGCCGAGTAGAGCAGCAGGTACGCGCCTCCAGGCGCCGGCACGGCCGTCCGGAGCGTGATCAGCGAGGCGGGAAGCACGAGGTCGAAGGGCTTGAGCGTCCATGGCTCAGGGCAGCAGCACGCCGGCGGTGGCGGCGGCTTGGGGCTGTTGGTCCACGTCTGCGCGGAGGCCGGGCTCGCGAGCAGCCCCAGCGCCAGCAGCACGCACGGCACCTTGCTTCCGCGGCCCAGCAGCCATAACCCGAGCACGACGACGAGGAGCGAGCCCACGGCGCCGAGCGTGAGGCCGGCTTCCACGCTCACTGCGCACCGTCCTTCTGGAACGGCTTGATCGCCGCGCGGTAGACGAACTCCTGCGCCTTGTACTGCGAGAAGAGCTGGAACAGGAACGCGACCACGCCGCTGAACGTCAGGCCCGTGATGACGGCCTGGCCGGCGTTCGCGTCGAACGAGAACGTGATCCCGGCCGTGGTCGCCGCCGCCACGCCAAGCGAGAGTAGGCGGCTCAGGAGGTCCGTCGCCGGCGTGATCCAGCCGACGTACTTGGACTTCTTCAGCCACTCGATGATGTGCGGCACGATGAGCGCGATGCCGGCGCCCGTCGACAGCGGCGTGAGCAGATCGGTGTGTCCCATGGGGGTCTCCTACTGAACGGCGCCGACGAGCACACGCCCGCGGCGGAAGGTGACAGGCAGCGACTCGCCCGCGCGGACGCGCACGTCCTCACAGGTGCCGTCGCCGGGGTTGCAGAGTGTTCCGGTGAAGGACTTCTCCGCCACGGGGCGGTAGGTGGCCGTGGGGCCGTAGAGCACGCAGGCGAACCGCCCGCCGCTCCCGCCAGATCGACAGTCGATCCGTAGTTCCCCCGTGGCGGCGAGGATGCGCGTTCCTCGCCAGCGATCCCCCGAGTGATGCACATTCGGAAATGCCATCAGGTCGCGCGGCAGCCAGGCCACCGCTTTCGGCGTCGTCCAGAATCCGGACTCGCCGCGCAGCCCCTTGTCGACGATCACGCCCTCGCCAGAGAACCAGACGAACGCCTGCCGGCCGATGAACGAGGCCACCGCCATGAGCGGCACCGCTTCGTCGTCGAGCTGATCGCGGTTACGGATGGCCGAGACGAGCGCGCCATTCCCGGGGGGCTCGGACTGCACCCCGAACGGCAGCGCGAAGCCGCCCTCATAGCCCGCCGAGAAGATGTGGCGGATCTTGTCGAACCAGTCGTTGTCCCGGTAGGAGTGGATGTCCCAGATCTGCGCCGGGGGAATCAGGTAGACATCAACGTGCGCCTTGTCCTCGCCATCCCCCGACGTCAGCGACCGGATCGCCTGTCCGCCGGCCTGCTGATAGCAGCGCATGAAGGCGGCGAGCCGGCCCGGATCGGATTCTCCCGTTTGAGAACCCTCGTTCGCGGCATCGATGAAGTCGATGAACCCGCCGAGCCTGGTATCGAGCGCGGCGAGCTGCTGCATGTAGCCGCAGCGATCCCGAAGCTGGTTGATGTCGCCCTGACTGAGCACCGCGCGAAGGCCACGGGCCTGCAAGGCGCGAGCCCACCGCTCGACGTGCGCCCAGTAGTCGGGCGTGACATCAGGACCGACATACCACTGCCGCCAGTAGGCCCCCGGCGGGCAGCCCTGCGGCGTGGTGTCCCGTCCGCATCCGAGCTGGTTCCAGTAGCGCACGCCCTGGTAGCCCGCCGTGGCGACGTCGTCGAGCTGCTGGAGCGCCTTCGCCTCATCACGAATGAACAGGGCGAGGCCGTTGCCCAGGTGCGCGTAGAGTGGGAGCACCGGGCCGGAGTCGTCAGCGTAGCCCTGTCCGGTGAGCCTAAGCCGGCCGGCCCGCGCGGCGACGGACATTGGCACGTCGCGCTCGAGCAGGATCGGCGCCACGTCGCCGTGATCGGGGCCAGGCAGGAAGCTCGCGCTCCCCGCCCGGTAGCCTGCAAGCTCAAAGCGGCAGTCGACCTGTCGTCCCTCGGTCCCCACGAGGAAAAACCGGCCGAAGCCGTCGCTTTCCCCACGCCCCGCCGTGCAGACCACGGCGACGTGCTCGATCGGCTCGCGCGTCCGGGCGTCCTGCACGGTGATCGTCAGGCTCACCGACACCTCGCCGGCCGGAGGCGTCGTCGGGACGGGCGTCGGCCGTGGCCGCGGCGTCGCGCAGCCCCACGAGGCCGCCAACGCCACCAGACCCACGAAGGCGAGGATCGCCATCGCGCCGATCCCGCTGGTGCCGCCATGCACCAGCACCGTCTCGCCCTCGGTGGCATAGCCACGCTCGAAGAGGTTGGTCCACACGGTGAACAGCGTCTCGGGCATCGCTGCCGCCTCGACCAGCGTCAACGCATCCGGCACCG
>OFQY01000910.1_pt1 | contig 10071 bp, 11 predicted proteins | sample 1542991 | NCBI WGS metagenome assembly OFQY01 (sample SAMN07774224, study PRJEB24372) | wastewater metagenome | isolation source: Exp Tend VB 10WW | collected 2016-02
GGAGGCCGACAATGTCGCGCCGAAGTCAAAGCAAACTATCATTCATTCCACAACAACAGTTTGATCACGGCATCGCGAAAAGTATCACGCTGGGAATCCAGCAGGGCATTCAGGCTGGGCTTTTCAACGGCGCCACGGTGGGCGTCGTCACCCTAGCAGGTTCGGAAGTCATTGCTTCTGGCAGAATTGATGCAAACGGTCCGAATCTGGCCGGGACGGAAAAGTATGATATGAGTTCGGTAACCAAGGCGTTTGTTGCGGTGCTGACCCATATTCTCCTGACGAAGAAAAAAATCGGAGTTGAGCATTTCGCGCTCAGCTCCCATGTAGCCAGGCATTTGGGCATGACAGGGAATTACACCGATAAGTTAACGGTCAAGCATTTACTTTTGTTTCTGGCAGACTTCGCTCTTCCGGAAATGAAGGAATTGGTCAGGCTCGGCAGAGATCCTATTAAGGAACTACTTGCCGCCGACCTTGAGGCGCAGCCCGGGCAAAGGTATCACTATTGCAACCATTCGAGTGTCTTACTCGGATTGTTTCTTGAAAGGGTATCGAGAAGGAAGCTTGATAGGCTAATTGATCGGTTTATACTCGAGCCCTTATGCATGACAGATACTACCTTCTTCCCGCACAGGAAAGATTGGCCCGTCAGCCAGTTTGTTCCTACTGAAGGTCATCTTCGCGCTTTTGTACATGATGAGACGGCCAGGTATTTGATGGGCACAAAAGATCAGGCCATCGGTTCCGCTGGTATGTTCTCGACGGCGAGTGACATGCTTAAATTCCTCGGAATGTTTCTTCGTGGCGGGCACGCGCCTTCTAAAGAAGTTATCCTTCCGAAAAGAATAGTGAGCAAGCTCGGCGTTAATCGTACCAAGGGTAAAGGTGATGTGTTCGGGCACGGTGTCGGTCTCTGGTCGAGATTGGCGTCAGGCTTCGGCGACAACGTTGCTGTCCAGTCACGAGGAGGATTCTTCAAGCTAGGATACTCCGGTTGCGTCATGGTCTGTCTGCCCCACGACAATGCCGCATTCTTCATAGGCACCGACTTTCTTGCTCTGGGTAGAAGGCAAACTCAAAAAGGCCAGTTGTTCAAATGGATGGTTGGAACCATCTCAAACATCGTCAGAACGCTTCGCGAGGGGCACTATGGCGAAAGCTGAACGATGATGTGCATTTGAATTACGATACGCATTTATCGCGCATCAAAAACATCGGGCGCTCTTCGAAAGGGGAGCGCCTGTTTTTATTGTGCGGTTGTTACAAATAAGAGATAATGTCTACATGAAAGACTCATTTTCAGAGCGCGTTACACCCATTGAAGAAACCCCTTTTCAGTTTAAAAGGCCAAAACCTGAGGAGGAAATTTCATTTGTTCAAGGTGGAGAAACAGACACCGCAGATATAATTGTTGAGACAAAAAAAGAAGGGAAAAGGGTTAGGGAATTTAAGGGAACTTTCATTTTAAAAAAATGCAATATATGGGGGTTAACTCCTGAACAAAAAGATTCTGAGACAACTTCTTCGTATGAAAAATTGATGAAGTTAAAAGAAATAAATGCCATACAAAGGCTTAAAGGAGAACATCAATTTAATTTACCGATAACGATACGCCTAGTTAAGGATCATGATGGCAGTTTGGCAATACTTGAAACAAATATTATGGCAGGTAAATCTGAGAAGAAGCTAGATTTTATAGACTTGAAGTATGCTGATGAATGGGATTTTGACGAAGATACGCACAAACTTATTGTTGACACCATAAGAGCAGATTTTGATCTTGCAGCTAAATACAATGTGAATTTGAGTGTAATGATGAATACTTGGAGACCTCTTGATACATGGTGCTTAGTAAGAGACCTCGATACTAATGATAAGAAATTATATATTCTCGATGTGGGCTCGTCCGTCAAACTTAACGACTCTTCTGAAGATATAGAAGAAAGCAGAATGAAGATATATAAAGCGACCGATAGTCTTCACGTAGGTGAAAGTATAAAAAGGGTGCCCGGTAGAGCAAAGCCAGACCTTGAAGAGGAAGAAAGTGGCACTGCCGGTGATTACAGAATTGGCCCGTTTGAATGGTAGAACAAAACATCTTAATACGTGGAGATATCGCTCTTTCGTGCTATAAAAAGAACTCATGAACCTCAACCGCATCCGAAACTTCAGCATCATAGCTCATATCGACCACGGCAAGTCTACGCTTGCCGATAGAATGTTGGAATTGACCCATACTATAGAGAAGCGAAAGATGATGAATCAGGTGCTAGACAGCATGGAGCTCGAGCGCGAGAAGGGCATTACTATTAAAATGCGGCCGGTGCAAATGCATTACACGGTTACTGCCGAAGTTGCGGGGGTTCTCGCTGCCGAGGCAGTTCAAAACGGCGAGCTAGACAAGGCTGCTCAAATTGAACAGGGCTTGTACGAATTAAATTTAATCGACACTCCAGGCCATATCGACTTTTCATACGAGGTGTCGCGCGCCCTTAAGGCTGTTGAAGGCTCAATTTTATTAGTAGATGCAACACAAGGCGTACAGGCTCAAACGCTAACAACGCTTCGCATGGCGCAGGATGTCGGCCTTACTATTATTCCTGTATTAAGCAAAGTAGATTCACCATTAGCGCGCATTAAAGAAATAAAAGATGAAATGGTGACTCTGCTTGGTTGCAAGTTTGAGGATATTTTGGAAACGTCAGGAAAGACAGGGCAGGGTGTTGACGTACTTTTGCAAGAAATTATAAAGCGCGTGCCGCCGCCAAAAGAAGAATTGGTAAATTCTGGAAGCTTTCGCGCGTTGGTTTTCGATTTTCAATATTCAAATCATAAAGGGGTAATTGTTTACGTTCGCGTTATGGAAGGCTCGGTAACAAAAAACGCAGAATTGCTTTTCAAAATTGCCGGCGAAAAATTCTACGCACTCGAAGTGGGTATTTTCACGCCTGATGAAATTCCTGCAGAAAAATTAGAAGCAGGCCAAATTGGCTACATTGTTACCGGAATAAAGCAGCCGGGCATCGCATCGGTGGGTGACACTATTACTATGTATAGAAAGCCGCTGCCAGAACTTGCAGGTTACATGACGCCATCGCCGGTTGTATGGGCTTCTGTATACCCTGAAGATGCCGACGACTTCGAACTTTTAAAGCAAGCGCTTGGTAAGCTCAGCCTTTCCGATTCAGCCTTTTCGTATGAAGAAGAATCATCGGGTTCGCTTGGCCGCGGTTTCCGATGCGGTTTTCTTGGCCTTTTACATTTAGAAATTATTACTGAACGATTGAAGCGCGAATTCCAACTTACATTGGTTGTGGCAACGCCGAGTATTACATATGAAGTTACACTTAATAATGCTGCCGCCAGCGGTTCACAGGCCGGAAAGAAAAATATTATGGTGTATTCACCATCGCTCTTTCCAGACCACGGCAGCGTGCAAAGCGTGCGTGAGCCATGGGTTACCCTTTCTATTATTACGCCGGCCGCATACACCGGTTCTATTTATCAACTTTTGTACGACCACGAAGCTGAGCTTGGCGACACAATTTCATTCGGCGATGGCCGCTCGAAGCTCGTTATTCACATGCCGCTTCGCGAGCTTATGCGAAACTTTTTTGATGAACTGAAAAGTATTTCTTCTGGCTACGCCTCGCTCTCATATGAATTTGAAGGAATGCGCGATGCCGAAGTGACGCGTATGGATATTATTGTTGCCGATGAACCCGTTGAAGCCTTTACCCGCGTGGTGGCGCAGCGCAGAGTGGATGAAGAGGCCAACAGGGCGGTAGATCGCCTGCACGCAATTCTACCGCGGCAAATGTTCGTTACCAAAATTCAGGCGCAGGCTAACGGCCGCATTATTGCTTCGCGCACTTTGTCGGCTCTACGCAAAGACGTTACTGGCTACCTATACGGCGGCGACATTACCCGTAAAATGAAACTTTTGGAAAAACAGAAGAAAGGAAAGAAAAAGATGAAAGCACGCGGCAAGGGAACAGTGAATATTCCACATGAGGTGTTTTTGAAGATGATGAAAAACTCGAGTAACGAATAAAAAGACAGAGCATATTTCTGAACATGCGTATCTGCGATATGTTCTGAAATATGCTCTGTCTTTTTATTCTTCGCTATATTCAAATGAAAATTGAAACACCGTACAGCGCGTGGCTGTACGGTGCTCGGTGGTTCAGGTTTTGAGGCGAATGACGACTCGCTCTTCGAGGGTCAATTCGTTCGGATGAATTCGCTCAAGCATGGACTTCACAAGGTTCAGTTCCGTGGTTTGGAACCGCATAAATGTAAGAAACTTGTTAGCTTGCACTTTGTCTTTCATTTTGCGTAGAAGTCGTGCCAACTCTTTCGGGTAGATATCGGCATCCACCCATTCTTTACAGAGGATGTAAGCTTCGAGCTTGCCGCGTTCAACTGCTTGGGCGATGAATGAGGCAAGACTTTGCTCATCTGGTTCATAGCCATCAGCGAACGGCAGCGCTTCACGTGCGGCATCAATATCTCCGATTCTGAGGGCGAGACTGACTATAGATCTGTAAGCGTTGCGCTTCCAAATCTTTTCTTCCTCATTTGCTGCAACGAGAAGAGTGACCAGGTCGCGCGCTTTTTTCACATTTCTGTTTTTCAGCGCCCTCATTAGCTCTGTCATTATTATTTTTTGATCATTCACGGGGACCTCCTGGTTGTGGGTTTATACGCTGATGTTTCTTCGGCTATAGTATATAAGTTACGCAAAATTACAAGGTCTTTTCATTCCAAACTTTGATCTCAAAAGTTTTTAGAATTTTTTGATGGAGACTTCATGTCGGAATAGTATCTTGGTTTATGTGACCAAAGAATTCCTGACCTGGCATAAAAAGAAAGGACAAATTGACAGCACTCCGGAGCGGCCGTTTTTTCACGAGGGGGAGATTTGGTATTGTAAGCTAGGTCTAAATGTGGGTTTCGAGCAGGACGGTAAAGGTGAGGATTTCTTAAGACCAGTGGTAATTATCAGGAAGTTCAATAAAGACGTGTGTCTGATCGTTCCGCTTACGACACGCATTAAAACTGGTCCTTTCTATTTTACTTTTTTCCTGAAGCCAGATCTGTTGAATAATGCCATTTTATCTCAAGTGCGCCTTATTGATGCTAAGCGTTTAAGTCATTGCGTTGGCCTACTTTCAGATGAAGACTTTATAAAACTAAAAGAAAAGCTCAGGAATTTGATATCCTGAGCTTTTCTTATTTGTAACCCTGTGTTTTACCGCAGGTCGGGCCGAAGCCATTGTCTCAATAAGTATATTCCGTGGCGGGCGCTTGTCAATTTACACCGCAATTTATTTATGTCTTATAGTGTGCCTAAGACCTAAAAGTTTTAAGTTTATTGGAAGAGCGCAGGTATATACAGAAGCACCATCGAAATAATAATAAGGACGCAGAGCGCCCCCCAGATGAAGCTGACTTTGCGGCGATGTTTTGGATCGAATAACATGGGGTATACTATATCAATAAGGTTGGAACGCCGCAACGCATGAGGAGTTGTGCGATGCGCGGTCAATCATGTAGTCAATCATTTAAAATAATTATGCGTGAATTTCAGGAACGTAACACTATAAAAAAACGAATTTACTCCAAAACTACTTTGGTTATTTTGCTTGTAGTGCTCGGGCTCATGATTCACGGCCTGTACAGCGTCTATCAAAAGGAAAAAGAAAGCCGCACTGAAGTTGAGCGTGTAAAAAGGGAACAGGTGGCGGTTGAAGGCAGATATAATAATATTCAGAAAGGCAGCGACGACCTTAAGAGCGAGGCAGGCATTGAAGCTGAAATTCGCAATAAGTTTGATGTAGTGAAGCCGGGCGAAGGCGTTATTGTTGTGGTGAACAAAAACCCAACGGCTATAGAAACAGACAAGCAGGGTGTGCTCAAAAAGTTTTGGAATTCAATTACAGGAATTTTCAGGCGAGATTAACTCAGAAGGATTAACACAGAAGATTGAGCAAAGAAACTGAGCATAAGTATGAATAAAAGGTTTAATATCGCGGAAATCGATGCAACACGCGAACATAGACAGCCGGGTTTTTTGGTAATATAATGGCCTTCATGATAATAAAGATTTACAGCACCCCAGCGTGCCAATATTGCAAGTTAGCAAAAGAATTTCTCACGAGCCATAACGTGGCATATGAAGACATAAACGTCGCCGCCGACCCTGTAGCCAGAGAAGATATGGTCACAAAAAGCGGCCAGCTCGGCGTGCCGGTATTTGATGTCGACGGGCAAATTATCGTCGGCTATAACCAGCAGCTTTTGGTTAAGGTTATAGGCATTAATGTTGATGCAACAGCTGTAGCAGCAGCTGGTGCAGACGACGCGCCTTCCAAATAAAGTATGAACAAAACTAAACTTACAATTTTGGTAATTGCAATTGTAGCCTTCGCAGCAATAATTACTTGTTCTCTAGTTCCAAAAATAACAAACACAAATTCAAAAAATATGAAAGCAGAAAACGGCGACATGGTCAGCGTTAATTACACAGGTAAACTTACAGACGGCACGGTTTTCGATAGTTCAATTCCTCGAGGCAAGCCAATTCAATTTGTGCTCGGCGCGGGTATGGTTATTAAAGGATGGGATGAAGGCGTTCTCGGTATGTCTATTGGCGAAAAGAAAACTCTCGACATTCCTGCAGATAAAGCTTACGGCTCACAAGGCGTTCCAGACGGCAAAGGTGGTTATATAATTCCTCAAAACGCTACGCTTACATTCGACGTAGAGCTGGTTGATATTAAGAGGAAGTAATTAGCTGGCGAAACAAGCAGTTGAAGAAACTTATTGTAAAATATGCAGATAGAAAACGTGCGGCGGCAATTTGCGCACGCAATGCCCTCGTAGTTCAATGGATAGAACAGTCCCGTCCTAAGGGGTAGATGTCGGTTCGATTCCGGCTGAGGGCACAACAACAGAGGGTAGACGCGGAGGCCCAAAAACCTCCGTGATATAATATAAATAAATGAAGGAAGAAAAAAGCCCACAAAAGAATACGACTGCCGGATTTCTGATTTTTACCGCTGAAACCGGGAATCCTCGAATCGAGGTACGAGTAGAAGGTGAAATGGTATGGCTTACTCAAAAGCTTATGGCTGAGCTTTTTGATGTGACCGTACCGACTATAAATGAGCACCTTAAAAACATCTTTGAAACGGCAGAATTAAAGGAGAATTCAGTTATTCGGAAATTCCTAATAACTGCCGCTGATGGTAAAGAATATGATACCCAGCACTATAACCTCGATGCTGTAATCGCTGTGGGGTATAGGGTGAATTCCAAAAGAGCGACACATTTCCGTATGTGGGCAACACAGGTACTGCGCGATTTTATTATTAAAGGATTCGCACTTGACGATGATCGATTAAAACAAGGAAAGAAAATATTTGGCGTCGACTACTTCCGCGAGCTTTTGGAGCGTGTCCGTTCCATCCGCGCCAGCGAGCGGCGCATATATCAGCAGATTACGGATATTTTTGCGGAATGCAGTATTGATTATGATCGAGAGTCTTCTGTTAGTCACGAATTCTATGCGATGGTGCAGAATAAATTTCACTTTGCCATTACGGGAAAAACGGCACCAGAAATAATTCATGGCAAGGCGGATGCGACATTGCCTCATATGGGGCTAGCAACATGGAAAAATTCTCCCGCAGGAAGAATATTGCAGTCTGATGTCACCGTGGCAAAAAACTATTTAGAAGAAAATGAGATTAAGCAGCTTGAGCGGACTGTGACGGGGTTCTTCGACTATGTTGAAGGTCTTATAGAGCGCAGCAACACCTTTACTATGGAAGAATTTGCCGAAAGTGTCGACAAGTTCCTGACATTTAATGAGTATAAGATTCTTGACGGGAAAGGAAGAATTTCAAAAGCTGATGCTGATGAGAAAGCGATTGGAGAGTATAAGGAATTTAATAAGCACCAGAAAATTGAATCTGATTTTGATAAGGAAGTGAAGAAGATAATTGAGGGAAATAAATAATGCAATCAAAGATATTTATAACAAAGCCTCAAAAAGAATACGTCCTTCTTGATAGTGGCAACGGTTTGAAATTGGAAAAGTACGGCGATGTAACTGTTGTGCGGCCAGACCCTCAAGCTTTGTGGAAAACAAAACTTCCTGAAAGCGAGTGGAGTAAGGCAGACGCGCGTTTTAATAAAACAAGCGGCAAAGGCGATAAAGATAAAGATGCGGGCGCTGGCGAAGGTTCTACAGAAAACGGCAAATGGGCTATTGCAAAGCCCGGCCTTGCCGAAAATTGGCCCATACAATTCGGCGACCTCACCCTTCAAATTGAACTCACGCCGTTCAAGCATACCGGTCTCTTTCCTGAACAATTAAATAATTGGCTGTGGTTCCGAGAAATTATTGAAAAGGCCGCTACAAAAAATGTCGGAAATGCAGTCGCACTTAAACCAAAAGTTTTGAACCTTTTCGGCTACACCGGCGGAGCATCTCTTTCGGCTGCACTTGCTGGGGCTGAGGTAACTCATGTAGATGCATCTCGCTCTGCAATAAATTGGGCGAACAAAAACGCAAAACTTTCGGGCCTTTCTGAAAAACCAATACGTTGGATACTTGAAGACGCAGTTTCTTTCGTGAAGCGCGAACTTAGGCGTGGCAGCAAGTACGACGCCATTATTATGGACCCGCCGTCATTCGGCCGAGGCACCAAAGGTGAAGTGTGGAAGATAGAAGAGCACTTCATGCCGCTTTTTGAAGACTGCCTCGAACTCCTTTCCGATAAGCCACTCTTTTTTGTATTGAATGGATACGCAGCTGGTTACTCCTCGATAGCATATGAAAATAACCTCACGCGTCTTGTAGAAAAATTCGGTGGGGAAGTAGAGAGTGGCGAGCTGGCGATAGAGGAAGAGGCGAATGAATCGGCAAACGAAAACATGGCAGGAGGCGAGACAAACTCTCCACGTCTACTGCCGTGCGGCATAGTCTCGCGCTGGAAAGCCGCCCTGTAATGTGTTAAAGTGCCCCTATGGATTCGGACATTGAATTGAAGGAAAAAGTGGATGAATTGACCGAAATGGTCAAGGAAAACCAGCGCATGATACGAACCATGTACCGTTGGTCTCAATGGGGCACGGTTATAGGTATCGTAAAATGGGTGCTTATAGTAAGCATATCTTTCGGCGCCCTCTATTTTCTTCAGCCGTTTCTTGAGAGTACGATGAGAACATACGAAACTGCTTCCGGAATACTTTCTTCGATGAAGGGCCCGTCTAGTACGGCAACATCGTCGTCGAGCAGTTTCCTGAATCTTTTGAAGAGCATTAGATAAGGTGAAGTAGGAAATCCAGCATTTCCGAACAAAACACATATGCCGAGGTAGCTCAGTTGGTAGAGCATATCCCTGAAGAGGATGGGGTCGCCGGTTCGAGCCCGGCCCTCGGCACACTACACAAAACACTCCCTGTTGAGAGCACGGATAAAAGTCTGCTGACTTTTTCCTCGAGCTCGGGCCAGTCGCCCTCGCTAGTCTCCCAACAGGGAGTGTTTTGTTCCGTAAGCCTAGTTAGTAACTTTAGAAAGGTTGACACCTTGGGCCTAAAGTTTGATATACTTAATGAAATTAACAGATTCAGATTTAACCCTTCCACCATGAATAACGAAGACACGCAGTTTCTAGAATATATTGTAAAGTCCCTCGTTGAGAATGCAGACGCAGTAAAAACAAGTCGAAGAGTAGACGATATGGGAGTGTTTATTGAACTAATTGTCGACCCAGCAGATATGGGTAAAATTATAGGAAGAAATGGTCATACTGCACAGGCTATTCGAACTATTATGAAGGCTTTCGGAAAGAAGCATCAGGCGAACATAAGTATTCAAATTAAAGAACCAGCAGGTGGCATTCGCGACGCGAACGGTACCGCGGTGAAAAGCGTAGACGAAGCTATCGCAGACTTGAAGATGTAAAAAACAAAACAACCCTCATATTTTAGGCATGCGTATCTGCGATATGCTCTAAAATATGGGGGTTGTTTTGTTTTACAGTCTTGAATAGA
>OFQY01000911.1_pt1 | contig 10048 bp, 12 predicted proteins | sample 1542991 | NCBI WGS metagenome assembly OFQY01 (sample SAMN07774224, study PRJEB24372) | wastewater metagenome | isolation source: Exp Tend VB 10WW | collected 2016-02
CACCATGAAGTGACCTTAGCCCAGAGATCATTCCTTCAACTGCTTTTACGTCGTTATTTAACGTACCGAGGAGTGATCCTCCGTGCTTTGCCACGAATCGGTCTCGCATCATCTCGAGAGACTTCCAAAAATCAGACCACGAACGCTTTATTTTCTCTAGTTGTGCGATCTCACCATCACCAAGAATATTATTTCGGATTTTGTAGATGTCTTCTTTGGTTTTTATTGCGGTGATTAGAAACGAATCGGTCAATCCGAAAGAACGTGCGATCTTATTGACAGCACCTGGATCTTTGTCGTGATTCAGTTTTATGAATTCACGCAGCTTGTCCAATACGTGGGTAGTGTCTTTTATCCGCTGAGGATCAATGCCGACTAGTCCGAACCATTTGTTCGCGCCCTGGAGCAGACGGAAATCCGCCATGGTAGACTGAATGTTTTTGAAATTAACATCCGCCTCGGTGGCCTCGACGTTGGCTCGTCGGAACGCCTCCCTCCACTGCTGAAGCGCAACCGTGGAATCGCCAGTGAGGACGCCAAAGTTTCCTAGCGCGGCGCCGTTCTCTCCAGCCGCAGAGGTCATCCTCTCGATTGCATAGACGACGGCAAGCACCGCGGCCTTGGCGGCGAGTCCTGTAGTGGAAATGTCTCCTAGGGCATCTCTGACCTGCGTCGCGCCCTTGAGCGCGCTATCGGAACCTTTCAGACCAAGATTTACGAATAATTCGGCGATTTTCATTTCTTATTCAGCTCCACCCAGGCGGCTTCGTAGTCGCCTAAGAACTTTTCGAAACTCAACGCCTGAAGAACCACTCTTGCGGGAAGCTGCATCGCCTCCAATACCGAATTGGCATATCCTGCCTTGCATAGACGCAAGTAAAGCGTCAAGTCATCTTCTTTTGCCTCTACCCGAGGGCGAGCTTTACCGTCGCCAGTATATGAGAGAACTCGGCATAGAGGCTTTTCGTAAAAGGGAGGATATTCTCCTTTGCCACCTCGTAGCAAACTTGCAAATAATCCGCCCGGTTTTCCACCGGCTCGAAAGTGTTTTCATCCATCTTCAAGCCGTTGTACAGAACCCTCTCAAAGCATTTAGAGAGGCACGCCTCGATCTTCTTAGAGCTGAGACCAACGCACATCAGGTCCTTTATGATGTTCTCGACCTGAGCCGCGTCCTCTACCTTAACCCCCTTCGCCTCTTCACAAACGGCCTGAAACAACGCCTTGGAAACGGCGAAGGGGGGAACTCCAATTACCAGCTTATTTCCACTCGGAAGAGTGACTTCCTTATTCATCATCCCAAAGACCTCGGAGAATTCGAGAACTTCATGGTGTACACGGCGACACTCTGCTCGGTATCTCCATCCTGGTTCGTCTTGGCCTCTACCGGCTTCGTGTGAATGCCGCCGCTCATGGTGTAGGCGTCACTCAAGACGTTTCCTAACCCATCACCGATCTTCTTTATGAATTGAGCGAACGCCAATACGGTTCCGGCGAAATTGTTCTGCTGCTGAACCAAAAGATTCAGCATGAACTTATCGTCGGCAGACCCACGAATCAGACGAAACTTTGCCTCGCACTGCTTTCCGCTCGCGTTGAATGCGTAGATCGAATTTCCGTTTTTCCCAGTTTTAAGGTTTGCGACATCGTTAGGAAAAGTAAGAATTACGCAATCACCGTCGGCCAAGTCGGCGAAGACTCGCCCATTGACCATGATAGTATCCTCACCGGACATAGCTACTGTGCTCATTTATTTCCTCCAAAATTAAGGGTTGACGTTAATTACTGCGGAACCGCTGTGGATTGCGCCAGCGTACTTAATCGCAACTTGAATCAGCGGCGCCGTTCTCGCAGCTCTCACAGCCGGTAGCTGCTGAGAGATCGGAGCCGAGTAAATGTAGTAACCCTTTTGGGAAACGTTCAAGTACAAGTCCTCTTGGTTTCCGAAAGTCGTTGGGCTTGTCCACGTTCCAGGAGCAATGAATCCGTTGGTCACTCCCTGCTCACATACTTGAGTGGCTCCGTTCTTCATCACGTCCATTCCGTTCTCGGTCTGCGGAAGCTTCGTGTCCACCTGCGCGAGAGAGTTGAATTCCGCGACTAAGAGAGCGCCAACGAACCATTGCAGGTTGTATTGGTTGTCGTAGTAGTCGTTCTCGCCAGAGCAGAACACCTTGGAAACTCCCTGGAGGCTAACGTAAGTGTCCGCACCCGCCGCGATACAGAGAGTGAGTAGCGATTGGCTCATCGTCGAATCCGGCTGAACCGCGGCGAGAGTCTTTAGATGCATCGTCTGCGTGGTCTTGCTACCGTTGAAGTTAGTGGACATTCCACGTCCTGCGTAGGAAGCCATGTACACCAAACCAGTTGCGAGAGAGACGCCATAGAATAGGCCACGGTTCTGAGTAAGCGTTCCACTCCTAAGCAGATCGATGTATCCACCAGGATTCACATCCGCCGCCGTGACGGAGAGCCAGAATGCGATTTTGTTGAGCGCCTGAATCACCGCAGCTCCAGCGAGCATTTGCGTTTGGATCGGAATCTCGGTCTGCATCACTCCGAAATATTGAACAAGTCCAACCGTCCGAGTGATCGCCTTGTCGATGGTTTCCGTCGCAAATCCAATGGTCGTTGTCGTGACAGTGGGTGTGACGGTATCCAGCTCTGCGTCCGTGAGAGTGTTTGACGAAATGGTCATCAGAGCAACGGCTCCGGAAATTCCAGTACAGGTGATTACGATAGAAGTGGCACACGTACCGACTACGGTCGCAGCTTCTAGCCCGGTAAGCGTTCTGACCAATACCTGAATCGCCGACTGGGAAGCGTTGTAAGCGATAGCGGTCGTAACGTCTCCGTTGTAGTTCAGGAGGAAATTACCAGCCGTCGGTACGGAACTGAAAGTGATGGTTTGCACCGCCGTCTGAGCTGTTCCCAGCATCGGGATAACGACGAGGTATCCACCTCCGGCAAGGATGTTTGGTTTTTGAGAGAATACCGCATTTGCCATTGCGTAGGTGTTGCTGCTCGTTCCGAAATCTTCTCCAACTTCGGTAGGCTCGAGATAAATCTTGTATCCTAACGATCCAAAGCTAGTCTGGTAACTTTCTCGCGTGAAGATCGCTAGGTTGGAGGTATTAAATTCCCCCACCCCGGTCTGTGGAGTGGACACCGAAACCGTGAAAACATTTGCTAGTGAAAGATCGTAGCCGCTCATTTAAATTTCCTCCAATTCGGGGTCCGTGATCACAGACACGTTCGAGAAGGTGTCATAGTAGTCTACGGCCTTGGTTTTAGTCACGAAATACTGCATTGAAATTACGATATTGAATTGGTAAGGAATTGCCTCACCATCCACCTCTGACACATTCAAAAAGCTTGTGGGAAGTCCCGCGATACCGAATGAATTTAACGCCTGTTGCTGCTGAGAATATTGGCTCTTAAGAGCCATTAGGATCTCTTCTTTTCGGGTAACCGCGTCCATGCTACGGCTCTCGATGGTGATACTGACCTGAGCCTGCATATTTACGGATTGGACCTCTTCACCCGATGAGTTCATTCTATTCGAATTTCCGAACGCCTTACAGGAAAGAATCCCAACCGAAACGTAGACCCCATCGTCCTTGCCGATATTTACCTTTTGATCCCAGAGGTAGACGCGACCTCTCTGAAGGCTCATTTCCCTCTCGATAATATCGCAAATGAAGTTAATGGGACCGCCCACCATGATCTGGGCCTTGGCACGAACACCTTCGTCGTCGGTCACCTGGATAGTATCAACTCCGAGCCGTTCGGGGGAAGTGTAGAGGCCACTGGAGTTGATACTACCGCCCGCAACGTCATCCCCGTCAGGAAGGACGGCGTAGGTGTAGGGCGGAGTGCCGCCCGATGCCTGAAAGTAGGCCGTGAGACCCGTCTTTATAGCCCTCACGTTTTGAAGCAAGATCACGTGAACCCTTCCACGAGTTGGTATTCGATGTATCCGTATCTTTCCCACGGACCACGTGCCATCACTCGGTACGGCACGGTCAAATACTTCACTCTATCGTCGATGTTCAAAATCAAAGTCGGTTCGGCAAAAAGCTGGTACCATTTCCATGACCTCTGTCCTTCCGGCTTCATCCGGAGCTGCTGATCGGTCAACGGCATCCAAACGCCTCGCGTCCGAATGTTGGTCGCGACTTCTTTCGCTCGATAAGAAGCGTCCACGCTCTTCACCATTTTCTGGAAAGTCATCGGCTGGAACCAATCGAGTAATGCGTCCCCCAAATTCGGAAGGGTACTGATGTCAAATGTCGCCGTTGCTATAAAAAAAAAAGTGTCTGTGCCAGCGCCTTGGGCTGGGCTTACCGTGCCGTAACTATCATCCGTATAGACGATAAACTGAGCCACCGCAAATACAGAATCTGGTACCACGCCGAGCGCAACGTAGAGGCCGAGTAGGCCGACTGGCTCTAACTCAAATGGAGATCCGTCAATTTGGTCGTCGTTTGAATCTCTGACGAATGCCTTGACCCCGAGATCCGCATCGTAGTTCGACATTTGGAACGCGAGCGGGAGGACGCCTCCGATCTCAAGTCCATTTCGGATAAAGGTGTCAGCACCTCCGCCCTGTGACGTACTCACCGTAATGTATCCCGAATCGTCGTACACCACATACTGCGCTATCACATGTGCGGAATCGTCAGGCATCTCAACCGTATTGTTTTGGTACATCCCCAATGCGCCTTGAGGAGACAAATCGACTGGAGACTGAGGTAACTCTACGTTGTTATCGTCGTAAAGGTAGCATCGAACGTATTTCGCGGGATTGTAGTCTCCGATCTGAAAGGAAAGAGGGAGAACTGAGCCAGCTTCTACTACCGCGATCATTTGACCTCCGACGTGATGGAATTTCTAAGCTGCTGAGTTTCCACCAAAGTCATCTGAACTTTCTTGTACTTCATATTACTAGGAAACCACTCTCCGAATCCGCCAGTCTTAAATGCGTCGCCAACGACATTTTCCGCCGTGAGAGCCACCTTCTTCAGCCACGGAATAAGAGAGCCTTCAGCGATCACCTTTGACAGTGTTTCCTTATCGAATGCGTCTGACTTGTCCAGGTACTTCTGCAAATAATTCGTTAGCGGCATCCGAAGAAAGGAGCGTAGCTTTTTACCCTTCCCAAATTCGTGCCGAGCCCCGATGGAGGCATTCGTCTCTCCACCTTTCGAATCACGCGCGTTTTTCTCACCCAAAATACCAACGCGCGATTTCGGAACGCTTTTTAGCGCTCTAATGAACTGGTCCAGTCCGCGCGTGTCTATTTCGATAGTGTCGCCGGTCACGGCCTAGTGCCTCCACACACTGTGAAAATTTGTCCGTTCAGGTACGGCAAAATCATGAATAGGAATTTGGCACCGTAACGAGTTTCGGAAAGGATCGCCAATTCCGGATTTTGTGCGATTCGGTCTGGGATTTGATACCCAGACGAAACGCCACCCGCGCTCTTACTCGTTTGAAGCCAGCTAAATTTTCCACCGGTTCCTTGAGACGACGCTCTCAAATTCATCACGAGCATATGATCGGTGATCTCAAGAAAGCCTAAGGTGTAGTCGGCTTGAGAGGCAAAGAGCGCCTCATTGATAAAGAATGCGGCGTCCGCGAGTGCTTTGGTGATGTCGTTATTCGTTACTTTATTCGACGAGGCACCGTAAGGGAAATCACGGACGAAGTAGGCTTTGAAGTCTGCGATTGATGGATCGGTGTAGGCCACGTTCCCGCCTTTTTTGAGAGGAAACCGAGGGGGCCTCGTTAAAGCACCCCCTCGGCATTTTTCTCTTTTTTATTAAGGCGTGTAGTCGAAATACATCATTTCGAGAGGCCGGTACGCCAAGACGCCCGTGAACTGTCCGAACCCAACGTTCTGGAACGAGAAGTTATCGTTGCTGTTGGCCAACGTCGCGGTGTAGTCCACCGGGATGTCCATTCGCACCGACTCTTCGTCGTAGTTCAGTAACGTGTACCGCTGCGTGGTGAGCTGACTGTCGCTATTCACGACATCGGCATACGCGAGCGGGAGGATCTTGAAGTTGGGATTTTGGGTGATCGCTTTAAAAGCGTCCTCCAAAAGCACCAACACGGACTTGATTGGGAAGTCCGGCGCAGCTTGCGCGGCCAATCCAAGGTAGTCGCTCTCCGGGATAATGAAGTGAGTGGGCCAGGCCGTGTACGCGCAATTTAAGCGGTACGCAGCGATGATTGCCGCTTGGAACGTTTTCAGTTCCGCGGTGCTCATCGACTTGATGGCCTTGGTGATCACCGCCGTATTGGGCGTGATCGATTGGGTCAAGAGGCCCAAGGCATTCGTGTCGCCACGCACGCCAAGGAACGAAACTCTCTGCAACCCAAGGTCCCAGTTGGTTTTACGAGATTTTTCTTTGGAGGTGACGATGTCCCAGTTGCCAGACCGCGAAGCGATCTGCAATTCGGGAAGCGTCCAGCCAACCGTCTTGCCCCAGTTGAGCACTTTGATGGTCAGCGCATCCACTCCGGCATCGGCAGCCGCCAGGCGTCCGTTGTTTGATCCGGAATTGATGATACCTTCCTCGAACTGTCCGCCAGTCAGGAACGTGCGGAAAGTCGTCAGAGCGGCACTCCAAGAACCCTCACCCACTTTCACCGGCATGTAGTCGGCGAAAGGAATTTTGAAAAACTTCTGTTCGGTGATCTTCGAGATGATCGCCGTCAGAGTGGTGATGTCGATCTGGTATCCCAGAGCGTTCACCAGCCTTTGGTTAACTTTGGCAATGCGAACCTGTTGATCGCTCAACACGATCGGTTCGCCCTTTGAATTTAGGATTCGAGTTTTCATTTTTCTCCTATTTTGTGAAAGGGTTAAAGTTTACGCCGACGCTTGGAGGTTCGCCGTCTTCAGAGCCGCAATTTCCGCATTCAGAACGGTTTGCAGTTCCTTCAACGCCAAGTTCGTGCTGAGAGCCAACGCCGCTACCGCAGTATCGACCTGAGCAGCCGTGGGGGTAGAGCCGCCAGCACAAGCCGCCGCCGCTACGTTCACGATGGTTCCCGTGACCGTTCCCGTGAGGGTTCCGAGAACCGCTGCCACGTTCGCCGCTTGAGCGAAGGCAGATTCGGCATAGGACTCGCCGGGGAGGTCCAGCATCACTCGGATGAGAGATCCGCTACCCGCCGCCTTATCGTAGGCGCGACCAATGACCGTTCCCGTTCCAGAGGCCGTCACAACCTTAGAGCCGGAGATCACGAGCATGACCCGCGCCCAACGCGCAATCGCCGCCGATGCTTCCATCACGATCACGTTACCCCGCATCGCAGCCACTTCGACATAGTCGAGAGCTACGAAGCTAGACCGGCGCTGATCGAAAGGAAGAACGCCGAACACATCGTCGGTGTTCAAGGCGCACTTAATGAGCTTCGGAACTCCGTTGGCGCTGTCGACCATTTTTACGCCCTGGCCGGGAACCAAAGTGGCCGCTTCCGCCGAGTCGATCTGCGCGGATACGACATTCGGGTTGAAGCGAAGATCCATCGCTCCTTTTTCCTGACTTATTGCAAACTGGTTAACGACTTGAGTCATCTCTATCTCCTTATTTTAAAAGTTTAGTTGGAACCGTATCGGGACTTTCCGCGCGAGATTTTATCGTCGGAAAGGGAAACCGGAGAATCATTCTTGGCCGTGTCGGCGGCGTTTTTCAGAGAGTTGAAAAAATTCTCCTCTTCTTCCTCGTCCTCGTCGCCACCGTCTTTGGAATTCTTTTTCTTGTCGTCACCGGCTTCGACGGGTTTTTCTTCCTCGTTCTGCTTCTCTTTGGTGACTTCCTCGGAAGGTTTGTCCGAGTTCTTTTTCTTTTTCTCTTCTTCCTCGGCCTCGTTCTTTTTCTTCTCTTCGGCCTCGGTCATCTCATTGTACTTCGTGGCCAACTCTTTCACGGACATTTCGTTCTGGCCGACTTTCACCATGTGATCTTCGCACGCGTATCCGTTCATGTTGCAGAACCGATCCGCAATGAGGAGAGCCTCCTGGATAGTGACTTCCTTTTTGCTCTTCGGAAGAATTACGTTAGTGGTTTCCAGGTCCGTGGAATTTTCTAGCTTTTTCTTTTCGAAAAAATTGAACACTTTCTTCTCTCCTTGTTTTGAATTTGCCAACCTGACCAACTCAAGATTCTTTTTTTCGTTGTACTCTTTGAATTGCGCTGGCGTAAAAATAACCGATTCATCGTAGCGCGGATTCGTAACCAGCGCCAGATGCTCATACTCGCCCTTGGTGATTTCCTTTAGATAGTCAACGCCGTGCCACTGACCACCATCAGTCAAAGTCTTTGGCTTGTACGTGTTCGAAAGCCTCCAACCATTTGCAATTGCCTCGTGAGCCTTATCGCTCACGGCCATGAATTTCACCCAGTGCTTCCCGTCAAATTTATTGTAAAAGCTTTCTACGACGTAACCGTCGGCTTCATTCTGCAAATTCTCGAGATCCACACCGTCAACGTGCTTCACGTAGACAGGACATCCCTCGAATGTTCCGTCCATTACTTTTAGGGTGGCTTCATTAATGAGGACGCGATACGGATCTTTCCCTTCGTCACGGTACTCACAAACGCCTTCCGCCATGTGCAAACCGTAATAGACCTTAGGGAGTTGTTTTGGCATATTTTTAGAATTTCACTATTGCTCTGGCGCGGCACCGACAACCATAATCTTCGCCAGGATGGTTTCGATCCCCGTTCGGTGAGGTTACTGGTTTATTGTCCCACCGAAATCTTTTTCCATCCAGTGCTTTGTGCATCGGCCTCACCGGATGAAGAGGACTGCCTTTAACGCATTCCCAAATATATTCTTCAGAACCCGCGTCAGTGTAACGAGACTCGGTAAACTTTGTCATTAGCAAACTAGTCTCTTGACGGGCCAAAAACTTAGCTTTGTTCTGGCTTACCCCATAACGATGCTGGATCGTGCTGACGAGTCTTTCGTACCTGAAGCCTTTCCACGTTTCCTTCTGAACTATTCTCCTAAGCGTAACTATTTCCCTTTCGGTCCAGTCCTTTATGTACCTCTGCATGTCGTGAGTGTACTGGACCGAAATTAGCTTCCGCCGCTCTGGCGTTAGCTCTGGAGGCACTATGAGCCCGCGCGTGACCTTCTTGAAGCTCTCATCCACCTTCCAAATAGTTCGGTCAAATATGTGCTCCATCTTAAGTTGGTCGGCAATTTTTTCCGGCAAAATTTGCGTGAGTTTGGCGTCCATGCGAGCCGCGGTCATCTCAAATTTTCGGATACTCACGTCAATGGCGTCACGGACCTGAACGGGAAGTTTATTAAAGTGAATGCGAAATGCATCGTCTTTCCAGACCGCTCCGATATCTTTGAGTGCCTTAGTTGTGGCCGCGCTGAACTTTCCGGTGAATCTGCCTCTGTCGTATCCGATTCGCCCGGATTCGATTGCACCTATCAAAGCATCAAAGGCAGCGTTGCTTAAGGTGTCCTTTGGGAGGGAGAGTATCCGAATAAGGGGAAGGTACAGCTCGCGCTTGAAGAGCGATCCAATATAAATTTCCAGCTTGATAAAATCGTTGTACGTCTCGACGACCGGATCGAGAACGGCTTCAGCCACGCTTAATTTCCTTGGTCTCTTTTACTCGATGAGGGCAAGTCACCAACTGCTTTCCAAATTGAAATCCGCAATTTGGTTCAAGGTACGCACGGTACACAGATCCTTTGTCACCGCAAAGGTAGCAATTTGGTTTAGGCTGGATTTTGCGGCGGGACAAAGTAAGGCTCCGTTCTCAGGAATTCGTCGATGGGTTTCCACATGTCGCTTATCACGCCATGGTCGCCAGTCCCATCGTCGATATACATCACGACGCCAAATGCAGTCTCGTTGCATTTGAATGGGCAAAGGTTTCCCATTTCTATGTCGTGGATTCCCTCTTCGCCAGCGGTGAGAACGCGCGTCTCCGGAGGGAGTTGCAAGAGCATGTCCATCAAGTCTTTAACCGTGACCATATCCTTTTCCACCAAGATTGTTTTTTAT
>OFQY01000912.1_pt1 | contig 10040 bp, 13 predicted proteins | sample 1542991 | NCBI WGS metagenome assembly OFQY01 (sample SAMN07774224, study PRJEB24372) | wastewater metagenome | isolation source: Exp Tend VB 10WW | collected 2016-02
AACGCTAAATCTGAGTTTAAGTCGTGCGTACAAGGGCATTTCCATTCACAAGCGGGCGTATGGCTCCATGCAAACAACAGCAACCTCATATTCGGGATGCAAGTTGGCTGCGGTATAGACCGAGAAAGCATGGCTATGGCATACGGCACAAAATTCAGCGCTAAACCGATCGTATCATGTGGCGTTGTACTGGGACCACAGGAAGCGTTTGTTGAGAGGATGAAGCTGTGAGCGACACCCAAATCAAACTTAGCTACCTGATCGGCTGCATGGACCGCAGAGACATCGTTCGTCTTGCAACCAAACTGGCAATGCGACTGATTGAACTGGAAGAACTTGTATTCTCGCCGGAGTCTGGCGACGATGACGATGACCTGATTGACGCGAAAAGCGGGGAGAGTGTGCTGTAATGGATAGCGACATCATGGCAGTGTTTATCAAGGTGATGAAGGTAATTACGGTGATTGTCATCATCGCGGTATTATTCATCGGCATTCTAATCGGCAAAGCATTTGGTCAGGAATTCGACGGAATCTGTCACCTGTCCAGCCAAGGCGCACAATGGTCCGGTGTTGCCATCAGTCGCACTGAGATCCTGACGGTAGCACATCCGGAGCCAACCGAAAACATCTGGGCATCGTTCCCACGCAAGACACACGGTTCCAACGAACGAATCAGCCTGAAAAGCCGCGTGATTCGTGCAAACAAGATTGCTGATCTTGCAATCATTTCCTACAATTGCCCGGACAACTGGGTAATTAAGACCTACGAGTTATCGGACGAGAGACCAGAAGTTGTTGCAATTCGCGGATACGTCCGAGATGACGCAATAATAACGCAAGGCGTATCTGTAGTACCAATCAATGCGACTGGCGATGGATTCAGCCTAATCACTCTCAGCACACCAGCAATTCACGGTCTTAGTGGCTCAGGGATCTTTTTAGGCGAGAAGATCGTAGGGATTCAGTCATGCGGCAAGGAACGAACCTACGCCGCAGACATCAAAACAATCAGGAAGTTTCTGGAGGGAAAATGAAGATCGAGGCAATTTACCTGGACATGGACGGCGTTCTAGCAGACTTCGTAACAGCCAGCCTTGGTGCAGCCTGCATTCCATTGACTCACAAAACTGTGACGGAATGGGACTACTTCCAGCAGTACATGTCAGAAAAAGAGTTTTGGAGCCGCATCGACAAGTGCGAAGGCTTCTGGTTTAACCTGAAGCAGTATGAGTGGGCAGGACAACTTGCAAACTTCTGCAGAAACATTGCACCTGTCATCTACTGTTCATCGCCTAGCTTAAATCCTGATTGCGCATCGGCAAAAATCCAGTGGCTAAGAGAAAACGGACTTATGGGATGGAATGAAAATAACTACATCCTGACAAAGTACAAGGATCATCTTGCATCGCCGACAAGAGTTCTGATTGACGATTCACCACATAACCTACAAGCGTTTGCTGCTGCCGGTGGTATCGCGATCCAGTTCCCGCAACCTTGGAACACGAACATTCAATCGCAACTTGACGACCCATTTAAGCATGTCCAAGACCACTTGATTAACATCATTGAAAAGGACGAACAGCCAGCAATCATCCGCTCATTCGATACCGGCGCAACACGCAACATCGACACGAACAAACTCGACTTTGAAGGGTTCCTGTCACCGACTGTTTTGGAGTCCTTCGCAGAGTACATGCACGGACACCGCACACAGAAAGACGGAACAGTCCGTGACAGCGACAACTGGCAAAAGGGTATCCCGATCCCAGTTTACATGAAGTCCATGTTCCGGCACTTCTTCGACGTCTGGAAGATGCACAGAGGACTTAAAGCATTCAGTCCTGACGACGGGCATGAACTGACTATGGAAGAGGGGCTGAATGCGATGCTGTTTAACGTGCAGGGATACCAACACGAACACCTGAAACAGAAAACCCTATCCAATGCCTGAGTTTGAACTTACGCCAATCGACACCGCAATTCTGATCTTCGTCGCTATCGCAGTCTGTGTGCTCGTGTTCACATGATCCCAAAGACAATCAAAATCCTTGGCAGAGAATACAAGATCCGTCGTAAGCGGATGAAGAAGGACGCATGGGCTTTCTGCGAGGACGATACGGCAACTATCTGGATGCGGTCAGGCATCAAAGGCGAGACAGCGGAGCAGACATTGCTGCACGAAGTGATTCACGCTCTGCTGTTTCGATCAGGTCATAAATTTGATATGACACTAGGGCAGGAAGAGGCTATTGTCCGGGCACTGGAATCTGGGTTGTGGGATGCAGGATATCGGCTTGGCGAGTGAACTAACAATCGATTGTCTTGCCACAGGCGGTACAATATGTTTCGTACTCACTGCCCATCATATGAATCGTCTTTGTGTTCTTGTGCGTACACGCAGACTGCGTTAACCACTTTTGATGCTCTGCAATTGCTCTCAACTCAGCAGCAGTCCACGAATCATCGCCTTTAGTCCACAGGCTGTGCGAATGTAAATCGTCTACATCCTTACTGTAGAACTCGCCGCCCGGACCACTTCCGCCATACGTGACACCCACAGGTAGCTTTGGCTCAGAATCCATAGCGTCACACAGCCCCAATCGGCCCATGATAATGAGCCAGCATCATTCGCACGAACGGCACAAACACCCAATGCAACACGTACCACGACAACGTGACGTATGGCATTGTGTCCGGGATGATTCCTTCAGCCTGCAACGCTTTGATCAGTTCCCAGACCAGCCGGTCCATCACGTCAGCAGAATCTTCGCCGTCAGACGCAACCGGAGGCGACAGATACCCGCAGAATCCAGCATACGCCGCGACCTGCTTTAACTGTTCGTGGTACTTCTCACGATACAGCGGCAACTGCGTATCGATGTAGTGTGCAAGGCGAGGCCGGATCACAAGAAACGTCATTAGATCGCGAACTGTGATTGACTTCATTACGCCGCCTTCCCGCAACAGTTCTTGGTCGCCTTGTATTTACCATTGGCACCCAGTTTGCCGCACGCACAACGACGACTACGGCGTGATACGATCGTCGGGCAGGCACCCTTCGCTGTCAGGCCATACAAAGCAATCGCTGCTTTCGTATGCGGGCACTGATCCGGATATTCCTGCATGTTCTGCACTGTGACTGTTCCTGTTTCAGCTTGATCTTCCATGACTATCGGCAATCCAAAAAGAGTATTTTCTGCTTGCGGATTTGATTTCAACTGCGAAACCAGAACGCCTGATAACCACCAAAACCCGTCCTTCCCCGAAATGATTACGGAGCCGTCTTCAAGTGTTTCAATCACACAGCACCCTTAGCGCTGTCATTCCATAGAGTTTTCTTGAACCCAACATTTCCAGCGACGTGGTAAACAACGACACCTTCAGGATTCATAAAGCCAGGCGATGCAGAACTTCCATAAATAGAAAGTCTTTGCATCACATCATCAATCGCATGAGTCTCAAACACACCGCGATACAGCACAGGCACCAGTCCGCAGCACTCAGGTAGTTTTTCCTGAAACTTAGGCTCAGCCTTTGGATTGTTTGACGGAATCAACTGAGGTTCGCTATCGGCAAGACACCAGCGAATAGTATTGAACAAGCTGAAACGCTTTTCGCGGAGACCGTACCCACGCTGGATACCATTGCCCCACCACTCACCGAAGTGATGACCATGACCAAGTTCCAGCAACTCGTTCAGAGTTCCGTGTCGAGGCGAAAGCCACGTCCGGTGTCCCAACCGTCGACGTTGACATTCTCGAACTGATACCCGCCGACTCCTACATGAAGTTGCGGGGCTCCAACGTTGCGGACACCAGTTCCGGCAGCATTATCGCGGTCGATGATTTCTCCACCCAGACGGCGGGTGCCGTGACCGGCAAGACCCCGCTCCTCGTACCTTCGGGAACCTATGCGGCGGTCGGTGACGCCGATGACTTCAACGTTGACACGACCAACCAGTGCATAACTCGGACGGCGGTGTCGGACTCGTCGGTGTCGAACGGTCGTTACCTGCGTTGCGGCAGCGCCAATCTCATAATGACAATGGCCTCGCTGGACCTGAAGTGCGAATGGATGCCCGACAGGTTCGGCCTGATGCTGCGGCATGACGGCACGACCGCCAACTGCCTTTTCGCCGTTTTGGAAACCACCACCATCGGGATCGCTTACAGCAGCACCGCTTATCTGGCAATCATCAAGAGGGTCGCGTCGGTGGAGACATATCTGGCTTACGCCGGTCCCATAACGATCAACCTCAACACCTGGCACACCATCACGGCATCGGTTGATTCAACCGGCTACACGCTCGCCAACGTCGGCGTCAGGGGTGCCAGCTCAACCCTAACGTGGGCGGGCGTAAGTTCCGACTCGTCACTCGCCACGGCAGGGGCACTCGCCACGGGCGGCTACGGCATCTACGACGCGACAACAGCCTCTAACGCCAACACCCGGAGCTTCGACAACTTCGCCATCTCCACCCTGTCCAGCACCGCGTCCATCGTCAGCCCCGTCGTGAACTCCGGTTACGGGGTGGACGTGAAACACAACACGGCCCTGACGGACAACTCCGCCGGGACGAGCGTGGGCACAACACCGATCCGGCAGGGCAACTATCCGAAGCTGCCGCCGGCCACCCGCAACACCTCGAAGTCCCGGATCGTGGTCAGGGCGAGACGGAACGACAATGACCTCGGGCTGGCCGACACCGGCACCAGTGACGCCTTGCGGGCCAGCCTCACCGTCACGCCCCGCGTCCACCTGACCGGTACCTGAGTATGGACACATGGATTGCGGCCTCGTTATTTCTCATCGATGGTCGCGTTGTGCGTTTCGGGGGCGACGAGATCGACGCGGAGAACGTCCCTTCCGACATCTCATGGGACACGTCCAACCCCGGCGGGTTCGGTTCGGCGTCCATCACCCTGCCCCGCCCGGAGAACCTTTACGCCGATGACGGCAAGTTGTTCAGCCACGTCGAGTTGTACGGACCCGGCGGGCAAATTTTCTATGAAGGGTTCGTGAGTGGGGTTCCCCAGGTCGGTGTCGACTCAATCCAGTTGAACCTTTCCGGCTGGGTGTCGTCGCTGGATAAGTACGAAACGTTCCGCGAGATATTCGTCAACCGAGATAACTCGGTGTGGGGTGAAATGAGCAACGCGAGGCGAACCTTCTACGCCACCAACAATTACACCTACACGGGAGGCCCGGAAACGGAAACGAGCGGGACCGATCCCGCACTCGTGTTGTCCATTCCGCAAGACACGCTGAACCCGGTCACCGAGGCATGGTGGAAGGTTGGCCCCGGCGCACGGGTCGCCTCGGTGTATTACGAAATGACCTCCATTTCGACCTCGGCATACACAGGTCTCATCGGGGCGTCCGACGATGTTGACGGCACCAACATAAGCAACACCGGCGACCTTCTCACCGGCACCGATTCAAGCAGCACCGCAACGTTCACAGCGGGTCTGGGCGTGTCAACCTACGGCCAGTACGTGTTTATTCAGTTCCTGGCAGGTGGTGGCACGACGGCGACGAGCACGGACCAGCGTTTCGTCTTGAAGAATCTTGCGGTGTTCGGCAACCACGGCCTCACGAAACGCGGCACCGCACCCGACCAGGGCTATTACGCCTCGGACATCGTGGCCTACGCAATCCAGCAGGCACCGTCCCTTACCTACACCGCCGACTCCATCGAGACCACCAGTTTCGTCATTCCGCACTTGACCTTCACCGAGGACACGGTGCTGCGGTCGGTCATCGAACAAGTGACGGCTTTGGGCGGCAACCAGAACTTCGCTCACGACTGGGGCGTGTACGAGAACCGTGAGTTCTACTGGCGCTCCCCCGGCACCTATGGGCGGACGTGGCATGTGCGCCGCGATCAGGTCGCTACGTCCTCGAGCGACGGTCCCGACGCCGACCGCAGGGTGGCGGGCATCAAGATCAACTACACGGACGGTGCTGGCACAAGCCTGTCGGTCGGACCTCCCGGCTCGAACGCCGACTACGAAACGACCGCCCTCCTCGACACCGACACCGACAACCCCGCCTACCGGATACCGGGGGCGTTCAAGTCGGAGTCGGTCGGCATCACCTCGCAGCAGGGGGCCATCAACATCGGCACCATGATCTTGAACGAACGCAACCGCCTCGACTGGCGCGGCAGCGTGTCGATCACCGGGGAGGCCGAGGACGAGAACGGCAACCTGTTTCCCGCCGCCCTCATCCGTGCCGGTGACCGCATCGTTGTTTCCGACAGCGGCGACACGACCGCCCGGACCATTGCGTCCACCAGCTACGACCACGGGAGCCTGACTTGTACCGCGTCCATCGGCGCGACCCCCGACTCATTAGAAGCCCTGCTTGGACAGCTCGCAGCGGTCACCGATCTCATAGGACAGTGAAGGAGGAAAAGTGCGTGGCCGTCAAAAAAGCAAAGCAACCGACTCAATGGTGGCCCCCCTCCAGGGACCTACTCCTAGCAGTCCGGGACATCTCCCTGTTCGCGGTGGGGTTCGCCGGGATTATCAACGAGCTCTTCCTGTCGGGGACGAAGGACGGGCAAACGATGCTGTTCTGCGCTGGGCTATGCGGACTGCCGTTCATCTTGAATCTCAGCGGCGAAGGAAAATGAATCCTTTGAGGTTCGCCCGGTCATACCCGGTGACCCTCACCTATCTGGTGCTGCTCGCAATTCTCACGATTGGAGTGGGCCAATGGTTGTAAACAGACACAAGAAGTTCAAGGCGTTCACCAGCCGCCATCCGGTGTTCGCCATCTCCGTTGCTTTCGCCTTCGTCTTCATCGGGGTTGGTGCCGGGTTGAGGTTCGACGCCGACAACCGCCGGGAGGAAACCGCAAAGCTGCTGTACGACAACTCCGTCTCGGCATGTGATCGCGGCAACGTGATCCGCAAGGTGGTTTTCGCCAACACGAAAGCGGCCACCTCGAGCCAGGTTGACGGCGGCAAGTACGCGGCCCAGCTCGCCTATCTGAAGAAGCAACCCTTTACCAACCAGGAGGACGGCACAATTGACTGTGACGCCGCAATCCCCAAGCCATAAGAAGTGGCCCTACATTCTCGCGTCGGCGCTGGTGATCGCTTTCGGTATCGCCGCCGGCGTCGTCCTCGCCCTGAACTAACCCCTCGACCCACAAGGAGTCACTTTGCCTGACAAGAGGAAGGTCCACCGCGGCCTTGACCTGAGCACCCCGCACGACAAGGGGGAGGACGTTCGTGTCCTCCAGGCCCAGATCAATAAGCAGTTCCGCCACCTGAAAGTTGACCGTCGCATCGCTGAGGATGGCGAGTTCGGTCCCGCCACCCTGTCCGCCGCCCGTCAGGTCGCCCTGACTATGGGCGTCGTCGGCAAGGCCCGGAAGAAGCTCCGTGCCGGTCGGGTATCGGAGTCCACCCAGCGCCTCATCCGTGGCCGCAAGAAGTCCGCCCGCGAGAGCGTGGCGACCAAGGCCCGCAAGCGTTACCGCAAGAAGCTCCGCGCCCGCTACGACGTGAGCGGCGGCAAGGCGGCACTCGCTGAAGCGAAGAAGCGCATCGGCACCACCGAACACCCCGACGGCTCCAACTGGGGCGGCATGGTCGAGGAGTTCATCCGATACACCGGCTACACCGGTCCCGTCTACTGGTGCGGCTGCTTCGCCTGCTGGTGCGTGGTGAAGGTCGGTGGCGCGAAGATCCCCGCCCGCATTCGCCTCGGTTACGACGGCTACATCAAAGCCGACGCCGCCTCGCACTCCAACGGCCTCGTCGCTGTCGGGTTCTCCGAGGCCCGTGCCGGTGACATCGTGACCTACACCTTCCCGCACATCGAGGTTGTCGACCACGTATCTGGCGACACCATTTACACGGTCGGTGGCAACACCAGTCCGCAGGGTGGCAGCGGGTCGCAAAGCAACGGGGGCGGCGTCTATGCCCGCATCCGTAGCCGTTCAGAGGTCGCGTGTGTTGCGCGGCCCGACTACTCCTGAAAGGGACCATATGAAGCTCAGTGAATACCGCAAGACCGTAGTGGCCGTGATCGGAGCAGTTGTCTCCATTTGCGCCATCTACGGCCTCGAGTTCGACCCGGCGCTTGTCGCCGCGGTGACCACGCTCGCCACTGCCGGTGGCGTCTTCTGGTTCGCCAACGAGTGATGTCCTGGCCCGTCGCCCTCACTTTGGGAGCGGCGGGCCTTTTTGTGCTGTACGGAGTTTCTAAACGTCTAGTGAAGCTAGGGGTGTAGCCATCGCCGGTAAACCAAAAGACCGCTTGAACAAGTACCCGCCGAACGAGGTGCTGGAACCAATGGTTGCGGCGGCGGGATATTGCTCCGTCGCCAAGGACCTTGGCTATCACCCGGAGTCCCTGCGTTCCCATTTGAAACGGGAGGGCATCCCGTCCGCGAAGGCCGCTGACGCGATAGCACCGGGGGATGTCAAGACGTTCACGTTGGACAACCTCCCGGCGGGTGCTGAGTGGACCCCGGAACGGCTCCTCGAGAAGCTGGGGCTCAACCCGGAGGAATGGCGGATAACGAACGTCAAGGCCCGCGGCGGCCACTGGGGCGACCCTTCTGACCCGAGCTCGCAGATCCGCCTTGAGGTGTCGGTGGTCCCGTTGTTCACCCAGGCGATCAAGCTGCCGCAGTTGGAGAACTGGACGCCGCTGCCGAAACCGAAGAAGCGCAAGGGCAAGGGGCCGAAGACCTCCGTGGTTATCGGCGACCATCACTGCCCGAACCACGACAAAACCTTCCACGCCCTTTTCTGCCAGTGGCTCGCGGACGAGCAGCCCGACCTCATCGAGATCAACGGGGACATGTTGGACTTCGCGGACATCAGCCGGCACCGTCAGATCCCCACCACGGGACCCGGCGGGCCGCAGTCGTACAACAACACGGTCAACGAATGCCTCCAGTCGGCGTTCAACGTTCTGCTCGACTACCGCACCGCCTGCCCGAACGCCCAGATCCGCCTCAAGTTCGGGAATCATTGCATGAGGCTCTACTACTCGCTGATTGACAACCTGAAGGGCCTTTACGACATTGCCGCCGCGAATGATGATGTGCCCGCTTTGAGCCTCCGCAAGCTCCTCCACCTGGACGAACTTCATGTGGAGCTGATCGAGAAGGAATGGGACAAGGCCAAGACCCGGATCGGCAAGCGCCTCACCGCCGTCCACGGGTATTCCACGTCGAAGAACCCCGGCGGCAAGATGCTGACCGAGCTTTCCGGCAGCACCCTCCAAGGTCACAGCCACCGCCTGTCCCTCATTTACCGCACCGCCCACCACCCCGACGACGGCACCGAAACGCGCCTTGCCGGGGAGTGCGGTTGCGCGTGTGAGATCAGCGGCGGATTGGGATACGCCAACGACCCTGATTGGCAGCAAGGCGCGATGCTGGTCAAGACCTGGGCCGACGATGACTTCACCGTCGCCCCCATCGTTTACCTGCCCGGACGAATGTTGCTGCCCGACGGACGGAGGTACGTAGCGTGAGGGAATGTGATTGCGCCGTACCCGAGGACGCCGGGAAGATCCGTCCCGGTTACTGCCGTTTTTGCGGTGGGACCATTGACCCCCGTTGCTTGTCGACGGACGAAACCTTCCAAGAGTTCTACGAGCAGCTTGCCCTGATACCAGGGGTCAGCCCGTGGTTCATCGAGTTCTGCCGCAAGCGGGAGAGGGACGGACGCCCGATCTTCGGCAACGAGTTCCTGCGACGGTCAAATTGTGACGAGGGGATAGAAGAGTTTTTGGACGCCTCCATTTACGCCCACCTTCACCTGCTCCGCATGAGACGCGAGGGCAAGCGCGAACACGTCGAACTTGCCCTTGAGATCAGCCAGCATGCCGCCGAGGGTGCCGACCTGTTCGCACGGTTGAAGGCGCTTAGTTAGCGCGGATCTGGCTGACCCTTGCTTTGGTCAGCGTGGTCACTTCCACGACCTCGGAGGGTGCGAGGTCGCATTCCCGTATGAGGCGGTTCCGTTCGGCTTCTAGGTCGACGGCTGACCGCCTTGCTTTGTTGAGT
>OFQY01000915.1_pt1 | contig 10014 bp, 11 predicted proteins | sample 1542991 | NCBI WGS metagenome assembly OFQY01 (sample SAMN07774224, study PRJEB24372) | wastewater metagenome | isolation source: Exp Tend VB 10WW | collected 2016-02
ACCCCATGGCCATCGTCCACGCTGCATTCCCGCCTTGCTCATGGTGCGGACGCGAGCACATCGGCTTTCTGCGTGACGAAGACCACGACCCCATCTGCGTCACCTGCTCGCTGCTACCCGGCCCGTCGCCGCAGCCGAAGCGCAAGCGCCACCTCCGCGCAGTGCCCCCGCTGCCGCAGACCGCGCGCTGAGTGCGTGTGTGAGTACCCGTGACCGACGCACCGAAAAGACCCGGCCCCGGTCGCCCCTCGAAGCTCGAAGACCCCGACACGCGCCGCAAGCTGCTCGACGAGACGCGGCTCGGTCGCTGGATGGTGACGGCGTGCTCTCGCGCCAAGGTCTCGCGCGGACAGGTCTACGAGTGGCTACAGCGCGGCGAGGCGGCACAACCCGCTGAAGGCGACGATCTCTACGTCGAGTTCGCTACCGAGTTTCGCGAGGCAGAAGCCGAGTTCGAGACGTGGGCGCTCGATCAGATCGATAAGCGCGAGAAGGGCTGGCAAGCGCTCGCGTGGCATCTCGAGCGCCGCTGGCCCGATCGCTACGGCGCACGAGCGCACGTCGCGCACGAGCACTCGGGACCTGGTGGCGGCGCGATCAAGCACGAGCACACCCACGATGCAGCTTCTCTCCTCGAACGCATCAAGCGGATCACTGCTCGACGAGCTGCTCGCGATGAGCGAGGCGGAGCAGGAGGAGCTGCTTCGGGGAGCGACGGAGCAGGAGCGCCTAGCGCTATCCGTTGAACTCGAGCGCTTCGAGCGCGAGCTTCTTCCCTTCCGCACGTTTCTCGAATCGCCCGACTACTGCGAGCTGGAGCTCAGCCCGATGGTCGCGGCGATTGCCGACGCTGCCGACGGTGTTCGTCCTACGACGATCGACGACGCGACCGCGCAGCGATACTTCGGCTGCTCGCTCGATGGTCTCCCTCGCCAGCGCAGGCGCACCGTCGCGGTGCAAGCGGGCGGACGCGGCGGCAAGACCTCTCGACTGCTCGCTCCGAAAGCACTGCACGCAGCGTGGACTACACCGCTCCCCACGCTTGCCGATGGCGAGCACGCGGTCGCGCTCATCGTCTCGAGCGATCTTGTCTTCGCGAAGCAGGCGCTCTCGTTCTGCGTCGGCTACGTACAGCGCTCTCCCGCGCTGCGCGACGCTCTCGTCGGCGAACCGAGCACCGAAAGCCTCACGCTCAAGCGACCCGACGGCAAGCTCGTCGATGTTCGCGTTCGGGCAGCCGGAGCAAAGGGCAAGGGCGGTCGCGCCTTCACGCTCGTCTTCGCAGGTTTCGATGAGTACTGCTTTTTCTACGACGAGAGCGGTGTTGTAAACGACCGCGAGATTTTCCGCGCATGCTCGCCGCGCATCGTGCCGGGCGGGCAACTCTGGATGGTCTCGACACCGTGGGTCGAGGGCGTCGGCGTGCTCGAGGAAGAGCTCGCGGCGAACTTCGGCAACCACGGCGAAACGCTCGCTGTGCGTGGCGTCGGAACGCGAGCGCTCAACCCGACGTGGGACCCGACGGGCGAGATCGAAGCGAAGGAACGGCGCACCGACCCGGACAACGCCGATCGAGAGATCGGAGCGAAAGCGCTCACGGCGGGCTCTGCGCACTTCTTCTCCCGCGAGGCGATCGAGGCGGCTTTCGTCGCATCGCAGCCGCAGCGCCTCGAGCGCTCCGCACACCGCGACTACTTCGCGGGCGGTGACCCTGGTTTCAAGCGGAACAGCAGCGCGCTGGCCATCGTCGAAGGCTCTCAGGGCACAGACGGGCGGTCTGGTCGCTTCCGGCTCGCACTGCTCGAAGAACGAAAGCCCACGCCAGGAATGCCGCTAAAGCCCGCGGTTGTCGCTGCTGACTTCGCAGACTTGATGCTCTCGTACGGAGCGAAAGAGTTCGTCACGGACTCGCACGAGATCGAAGACGTTCGAACCGCGATGCTCGCCAAACATTGCGCCGCAGTGATCGCACCGTCGCCCGCGGAGTGCTTCGTAGCGCTGCGGGACCTGCTGCACGAAGGACGTCTCGAACTGCCCGAGCACCCACGCTTGCGCTCGCAACTTCGCGAAGTGCTCGCGCGACCGATGCCCGGCGGCGGCACGCAGATTCACTCGCCAAAGAAGGCGGACGGATCGCACGGCGATCTTGTTTCCGCGCTCTCTCGCGCTGCGTGGCACGCCACGAAAAAGAGCCCTACCGCGACCTTCGACGGACTCCGCCAGCACCGCGCCTCGCTCCCTCGATCCAGAGCCTAAATGCCGCCCACCCGCACACGATTGCTGTACCACCCGGTGCAGCCACTCTCCTCGTGGACGGTGGCGCAAGTGCGCTCTGCGCTGCGTCGCCACGAAGAGGGCGACCTCTCGCGCTCCGCTCCGCTCGCGGAGCACATGGAGCGCAACCCGCGCATTTTCGCGGCGCTCGGGACGCGCGTGATGGGCGTGCAAGGGCTCGAGGTAGAGATCGAGCCGAGCAAAGACGGTGATCGTCGGCGCTCGACCGCAGTGGCGAAAGCCCTGCAAAAAAGCTGGTACTCGATCGCACCGGAGGACGTGCTCGGTGATCTGCATCGCTGGGCGATCCTGCTCGGCATCGCAATCGCCGAAGTCGTCTGGGACACGTCGGGATCGCAGTGGATGCCGGTGCTCGTGCCGGTGCATCCCTCGCTCTATCGCTGGGACACCACGGCGCACGATTGGTTTGTGCAGACGGCCTCGGGCGAAGTGCGCGTCGAGACCGGTACGGGCCGCTGGCTCGTGCTCGGGTACACCTCGCAGCGCGCGTGGATGCGCGGCGTGGTCCGATGCCTCGGGCTCGAAGACAAGCTCCGTACCGAGAGCGTGCGCGATTGGGCGCGATGGAGCGAGCGACACGGCACGCCCATCATCGTCGCGAGGACGCCAGCGCGCGCGAGCGACGCAGACAAGCAAGCGTTCTTTGAAGGCCTCGAAGACCTCGGCTCGGGCGGGACGACCGTGCTCGCTCCGCAGGGCGAGAATGCAGAGGCGAGCTTCGGGCTCGACCTGATCGAAGCGAAGACCGCCGAGGCCTCGAAGGGCTTTCAGGCGCTCATCCAGCTTGTCGCTGACGACGTGGCGATTGCGATCCTCGGCCAGAACCTCACGCAAGAAACGAAGGGCGGCTCTCTCGCAGCGGCGAAGGTGCACGACCGCGTTCGTGCTGACTACCTCGCTGCGGATTCCGAACTGCTCTCGACGGCCATGCGGCGCGACGTGCTCGCGCCGTGGGCGCTCTTCAACTTCGGTGACGGCGACCTTGCTCCGTGGGCCTGCTGGGATGCAGAGCCCGCAGAGGACACCGCCGCGCTTACCGCGCAGTGGAAGGGCGCAGCCGAGGCCGTGACGCTCTGGCGCGCGCTCGGTGTGAACGTCGACCTGCTCGAAGTCGCAGAGCACATCGGGCTCCCTGTCGACGAGTCCGCTCCCCTGATCGAACCCGCACCCAAGCCCGCGCCTGCACCACAGCCGCCCGCACCCCCTGCGCCGCAGGAGTAACCATGCACCACACGCTCGCATTCACCGCGGCGCTCACCGAGCGGGCCGCGAAGAACGACGCGCGCTCGATCGACGTCATCGCGTCCACCGACGCGATCGACAGCTACGACGAGATCGTCTCGCAGAAGTGGGACCTCTCTCGCTACCTCGCGAATCCCGTCGTGCTCTACAGCCACGAGAGCCACGAGCTCCCGATCGGTCGCGCCGAAAACGTGCGCGTCGAGGACGGCAAGCTCCTGGCGACGCTGACGATCGCGACGGGCACCGAGCGCGCCGAAGAGGTCTGGAACCTCGTGCAACAAGGGATGCTCAAGGGCGTCTCTGTCGGCTTTCGGCCACACACAACGCGGTGGGAAAAGCGCGACGGGCGCGAAGTGCTCGTGCTCGACGACAACGAGCTGCTCGAAATCTCAATCACGCCGATCCCGGCAAATCCTGAAGCGCTCGCACAACTCCGTGCGCGCGCCCTTGGCGGACGACCCGCACCCACGGAGAAACGAATGAAGAACGTGATGCTCGCGCTCGGCCTCGGTGCCGACGCGGACGAGGCGGCCGCCGTGCAGGTCGCCACGCAACTGCGCCAACTGTGCGCAGCGGCCGGAAAAGAAACACCCACCGAAGCCTACGGGGCGATCGAAGGGCTCAAGATCAAGGCCTCGCGCTGCGATGTGCTCGCTGCGGAAGTGGAAACGCTCCGCGCGGCCGATGAGCGCCGCGCGCGCGAAGACCTGATCAAGTCCGCGAAGGAAGCGGGCAAAGTCGCGCCGGGCAACGACAAGCTCGAAGCCCTGCTCCGCTCACTGCCTCTCGTCGCCGCGAAGGAGTGCGTCGAAGCGCTCCCTGTGGTCGTGAAGAAGCAGGCCGAGCGCACGCCCGCCACGAAGAAGACCGCGCCCTCGCTCCGTTTCGGCAGCGCCCTCGGTGTCACCGAAGAGCAGCTCGCTGAGAGCGAGAAGGCCCTTGCTGCACGCGGCCGTAGCCGCGACGAGGAGTGAACGATGACCGCCCTTTCCGCTGACAAGCAGGTGTCGCGCTACGGCAGCGATGCCGTGCCGGACGATATGAAGATCGGCGTTGCTGCGTCGACGACCATCTACCGCGGCGCGCTCGTGATGCGAAACCTCACGGGCTACGCCGTCCCCGTGTCGAGCTCTGGCAACTTCGACTTCGCGTGCCGAGTCCTCGGCGTGGCGCGGGAAAAGGTCGTCGGAACGACCGCAGGCGCGAAGAAAGTTTCGATCGAACGAGGCGTGTTCGGCTTCGTGAACAGCGCGACCACCGCCGCGGTCACTGACTCGCACGTCGGTGAGCCGTGCTACGCAGTCGACGATCAAACCGTCGCCGCGACCGACGGCGCGGGCGCGTACCCGTACGCAGGCCGCGTGATCCGCATCGAAGACTCGATCGTGTTCGTCGAGGTCGGCACCACGAGCGAGCCTGGCGTCGAGGACCTGCGACTCGTCGCGGGTGCTGACTACTCCACGACGGGCCAGGGGCTCTTCGTCGAACTGAACACCGCGAACGGCGTCACGACCTGCAATGCCGCAGGCGAGATGGTGTTCGGCGTGCTGCTGAACGCCCCCGCATCGGGCGCGGTCGCTATCGTGCGGCGCCGCGGCCGCTGCAAGGTCGTGGCGAGCGCTTCGATCACCGCCCCCGCACTCGTCGCAACGACGAACGCGGGCAAGAGCAAGACGGCAGTGAGCGCCACCGCAGACGCCTCTGGCGCGAGCGCCACCGCCGCGATTAGCGGCTCGCGGATCGCGGGATGGTCCCGCACCGACGGAGCGACGGACACGCTTCACGCAATCGTGCTCGAGCCCATGGGCTCGGTCGGCGCGACGGCGGCCTGATAACCCACCGAAGCCCCACTAGGAGCACAACAACATGGCACTTCCTGTCATCGGCGCGGGCGATATGTCCGCAGCCGAAGTGGCGTTTAACGCCCGTTTCATGTCGGCCTACAAGAGCGTCACGCCCTTGTGGAACCGCATCGCCTCGCTCATGCCGAGCAACAACCGCACGCAGAACTACCCGATCCACGGCAAGCTCGCGAAGCTGCGCAAGTGGGAGGGAGAGCGGATCGCGCACAGCGCGAAGGCGTACAGCTATTCGCTCACGAACGAGAAGTACGAGCTCACGCTTCGCGTGCCGCTCGAAGACTTCGAAGACGATCAGCTCGGCATCCACGCCGCGACGATCGACGACATGGGCCAGCAGTCCGCGCTGTGGCCTGACGATCTCGTGTTTGCCGCTCTGCTCGCTGGCTCGACGGATACCACCTACGACAGCAAGGCGTTTTTCGCGAACGACCACGCGCTGAAGTCGGGCCGCACGATCGACAACCTCTTCGCCTCGACCGCGCTCACGCACGACAACTACAGCGCGGTTCGCACCGCGATGATGGAGTACGCAGGCGAAGACGGCGAGAGCTTGCGCGTGATGCCGAACCTGCTCGTGGTGCCTCCAGCGCTCGAGAAGACCGGCCTGGAAATTCTCACGAGCCGCACGGTCTCCAAGGTCTTCGGTTCGAACACCGCGGCCACGGCGATCGACAACATCTACGCGGGGAGCGCAACGCTTCTCGTGGCTCCGCAGCTCGCCACGAGCGCCGGCGGAAGCGACACGACCTGGTACATGATGGACACCAGCCGCGCTGTGAAGCCGCTGATTTTCCAGCAGCGCAGCGCTCCGCTGTTCCAGCAGCTCACGCGCGACAGCGACCACGCCTTCCTCGAAGACGAAGTGCTGTACGGCGTTCGCGCTCGCGGCACCTCGGGCTACGGGCCGTTCTGGCTCGCGGCGAAGTGCACGGCCTGAGGTAAGTCATGGCGTACGCGATCCCAGACGATCTCGATACCTACGGAGCGCTCCCCGCGGCGACGTCCGCGCTGTTCTCCACAGCGCAGAAAACCGCAGCGCTCGACGAGGCCTCTGTGTTCGCTGACTCCTACCTCGCAGGCCAGACGCAAGGACTGCCCCTCACGACGTGGGGGGTGGATCTGCGCGCCGGGGTCTGCCGGATCGCAGCGTGGAAGCTCCTGCAAGGGCTCCGAGGCTACGATGCGGCAGGCGTCGGAAATGCGTACAAGACCGGGCGCGATGAGGTCGTCGCGTGGCTTCGCGACATCGCCGCCGGCAAGGCGAAGATCAGCGGCGGCGGCGGCAACACCGCACCAACACAGACCACCGGAGCTCGTGTGAGCACGCGTGAATCGCGCGGGTGGTACGAGAGCGCAACTGAGACCGATGGGGACGACTGGTGATCCTCGTCACCGTCGACGACGACGCGCTCGAGCGCGATCTCGTAGCGCTCCTCCACGCGCTCGAAGCAGCGGTCTACCGCGGCCTCGACAGCGCAGCGGAGATGCACGCAGCCGAGGCGCGCTCGCACCACTGGTACCGCAATCGCACGGGTGACCTCGAAGCGAGCACGCGTGCGTACGCAGCAGAGGGCTCCGTGTGGAACGACGACGTGCAAGCGACCGTTGCAGCCACCGAGCCCTACGCGCACTACGTCGACGCGCGCTCACCGATCCTGGAGCCTGCGTGGCAGGCGGTAGAAGCGCAGGCCACTGCGTCGCTCGAAGCGATCCTGGAAGACGCAGCGAATGCCTATTGAGATCGCACCACACGCGACGCTCGACGCGAGCATTGCGAGCATTCGCACTGCGATCAAGACGCAGCTCGAGCTTCTGCTTCGCGCCGACCCGCCAGCTGACGACAGGCTTCTGCTTGTCGCTGACTGGCTCGGCGAGGTCACGCGCGGCAGACCGATCGACCTCGACGCACTCGGGCAAACGCCCGCGGCGCTCGTGGCCAGCGCTCGCGAGAGCTTCGAGCACCAAGGTACGACGACGGGCGAAACACTCCTCCTCGGAGACTCACGCTGGGTCGTCTTCCTTGTCGTGAGTGATCCGCAGGACCCTGCCTCGCAGGTCCCGCGCATGGACGCGCTGCTCGACGCTGTGATCAGTGTGCTTGCAGGCCTTCGCGTGACCGGGCTCTGGGGAACAGCGCTGCTCGAATTGCTCGACTGGTCGCCCTTCCGCGTCGAGCGCGGGTGCATCGTGTACGCGCTCACCGCGCGCGCTGTTCGACAGGTCGACAGCGTGGCGAATGCCACAGTCAACGATCTCCCCGCCGAGTACTTCAACGAATTTCAGGGCGACGTCTCGCTAGCCGAGACGAGCCCGACCGACGAACCCGCAGCGAATCCCATCGCGATCGCTGGCGGCGATCCCTGATCCACCCACTCCTCACCGGAGCCCAAACACATGCCTGTATCTCCTCCGTCCGGGTTTGACCCGAACAACCCGCTGCCGTTTATCGGCGTCGTGGTCCGCCTGGGCGCTGGTGCTCGGGCTGTCGCTGCGCCGCGCGTGATGATGCTCCTCGGCAACAAAGTCGAAGCCGACATCACTGCGACGGTCGGCTCGACCGACTACGTCACCACCGCGGGCACGCAGGCCGCTGCGACGCCCGTGCTCGTGCCTTCGCCCGCAGACGCTGACACGCTCTTCGGCATCGGCTCCGAGCTCGCGCTCATGTGCCGCGCGGCGTTTGCACAAAAGCGCGGCGCGTATGTGTGGGCCACGGTCGTTGCGCAGGACGGCTCGGCGGTGAAGGCCACGGGCGTGATGCTGTTTGCGACCACCGCGACGAGCGCGGGCTCGGTGAAGATCACTATTGCGGGTCGCGCCGTGCTCGAAGTCGCGGTCGCGAACGCAGACACTGCGTCGACGGTCGCAACCGCGGTCGCCAACGCGATCAACCAAACGGAAGGGCTCCCGGTCACCGCGACCGTGTCCACCGCCACTGTCACGCTCGTGGCAAAGTGCGGCGGCACGCGTGGCAATGCCATCGGGATCGGCGTGGAAATCACCGCGGGCGCGATGACGTGCGCGCTCGGCGGCGCATCGGCTGGACAGAAGGTCACCGACCGCATGGGCGGAGGTACCGGCACCGACGGTGCGAACGTCGACAGCGTAGCGAACGCCCTCGCAGCGATTGCTGCGGGCGAGTACTTCATCGTCGCCGCGCACCAAGACTCGACGAACATCGGGCTCATCAAAGCGCACCTCGCGACCTACACAGCGATCAGCGAGCGCAAGCGCATCCAGGCCGTGTGTGCGACGAGCAACGTCTCGGTCGCCACCGCGGCAGCGCTCGGCATCGCGATCAACGCAGCGCGCATCCAGATCGCCTATCAGCGCGACGCATCGAGCGGAGGCACGGTCGATCCTTACACGCCCACGCTCGGTGAACTCGCCGCCTCGGTCGCTACCGCTCGCCTCTACGGAGACGCGCAGCAGAACGGCACGGTCAAAGGCGAGCTCGTCTACGCCGCGATCAACAACGACGGGCTGCAGCTCGCAGCGGTCAAGTCGCCGCGCCTCGTCTCGGCGCAACTGCTCGGCTCCGAGCTGCGCACGCTGCTCGACGCAGGCATCACGCCGCTCGCGCCTTCGTTCCTCAACCCCGGCTACTCGCAGGTGGTCAAGTCGATCACCACCTACTGCCGCACGGCTTCGAACGCGATCACGCGCGCGGTGCACGACACGAGCAAGGTGACCGTGGCCGACCAGGTTGCCGAAAACATCGAAGAGCGGATTCTCGCGGAATTCCCCAGCAAGAACATCGCGCCCGAGCCGAACCCGTACCGCGCGCCGCCGAACGAAAACGTTGTGTACCTCTCGATGGTGCGCGCGTCGGTGCTCGCGCAGCTTCGCGAAGACGAACGTGACGGACTCATCACGAGCGTCACAGAAAACGCTGACGCCGTGCAACTCGATCAGGACTCCGACGACCCCACGAAGGTCTACGCGACGATCCCGATCAACGTCATTCCGCACTTCCACACCTTCGCTGGCGAAGTCCAGCAGACGGGCTGATCGGTCATGGCGCTCCCGCAATTTACAAGCAACGCCACGCTGTCTCTCGGCAGCGGCATCGGACTGCTTCGAGGCACCGTCTCGCTCTCGCATGACCGTGCGACGGGCGGGAAGGTCATGCCGACGACCACGGGCGATCGGTGCTTCACCACGGGCGTCGAGACCGGCAGTCTCGAGGCGACCGTGAACGTCATCAAAGGCAGTTCACAGCACCGCGCGCTCGTCGCTCTCTTCGAGTCGCAGCAGCCCACGAGCTACGACTATTTCGACGGCAACTTGCACCACCCGGGCGATGCGATCATCGCGACGCTCGCGGTCAAGAGCGAGGTCAACGACGCGATCTCGTATGCGATTTCCCTCGCCGCAGCGCCCGGAACCGCGTCGTCGTGAGCAAGACCGCGAACCTCGCAGCGGACGCGCTCCGCAATCGTAAGCGCAAGCACAAGGTCGTTCCGTTCCCGGTCGGGCCTGGCGATGAAGCGTTCGACATCGGGCTCGTCGTCCTCACGCACGACGAGATCCGCGAAGCAGAGATCGCCGCGGTGAAATTCGTGACAGCGCCCGAGCGAAAGCTCGACGCGGTGCAGCTCGCGATTCTCTCGCC
>OFQY01000916.1_pt1 | contig 10014 bp, 11 predicted proteins | sample 1542991 | NCBI WGS metagenome assembly OFQY01 (sample SAMN07774224, study PRJEB24372) | wastewater metagenome | isolation source: Exp Tend VB 10WW | collected 2016-02
GACCTCGGGGCGTGCCCGCGGTGCATCCGCGAAGACCCGAACGCGGCGGCGCAACTGCACTGCCCGCACGTCCCTGATGGGCAAGCGTTCGTGCGTTGGATGACGGCGACGGGGTGCTGGCCGCAAGCGAAACCGACCGTGCATTCGATGAACCCCGTGGGCGCGGCGGCGATGCGATCGATGATCGACCAGCATTGGAAAGCGCCGTGAAGTTCGCGCCGTTGCCACGCTGCGACCACGAGGCGCGGGGCCATGCGCCCGCGTGCTTCGCCTGCACTTGCGAATGGAGTCGTAAGTTGTGGGATGCCGACGCGCACGAACGTGCGGCGTCTGCCGAGCGCATCGCGCAGGCGTTCCACGAGTCCTACGAGTGCCTTGCGCCTGAGCACGGCTACAAGACCCGCGAGGCGAGCGCGAAACCGTGGGCCGACGTGCCCGAGAACAACCGTGCGCTGATGGTCGCCACGGTGCTCGACCTGTTGGAACGGAGGGTGATCCGATGAGCCAAATTGAACAAGCAGTTGCTGAGTCCAGTATGCAGTCAAAAGATGCGGAGCGCGCTCGCCTCGCGGTGATCCTTACCCGCCACGCCGCGTTCGCACTAGCGGAGGGCGACACTCTTGGCGCACGACTGCTGGAGCGCCTTGGACTCGCTGTTTCTGCCAGTGGCGACGACGGTGCGCCGCCAGTCTGCCTCGCGTGCTGCACTTGCGATGCCCCACGAGGCTTGTACACACCAGGGACATCCGTGCCGCCATGCCACGTCTGCGGCGACGCCCTCACGCTCAGTGAGTCTGACCTGTGACCCCTGAAGACCTCGCGCAACTTGAAGCGGTGCGTGCCCGCATCCGCGCCAAACTCGACGCCGCGAGAGAGCGCGAGCGACTCTCCACGACGATCACCACCAACGGCACCGCGCCCGTACAGCCGCCACCGCGCTACGACACGGTGTTTTCCGAGGGCGTCTCGTGGCTCGACGCCATCGCTCGCGGCGCAGAACCCGAGGGCGGGTGACGCGCTCGCAGCGCACCGGCAAGCACCGCCGCCGTGATGCGCGGCCTCGCTCGCCCTCGACGGGGTGGTGTGCCCTCTGCGGCGCCGACGGTGGCACCGTGCGGCACGCCCGATCAACGTGCCCCGAGCGGCCTGCGCTGCCCACGGGAGACGCTGCACGGGCCATGCTTGATGCGAGCAAAGCGCGGCTCACGGCGCGTGGATTCGACGCCAAGGCGATCGTTGGGCGAGCGACAGTCAATCTCCAGTATTGGCGCGCACACCCCGCCGAGTGGGATGCTGTGGCCGTGGCGAGCGCGTCCGCCTGCGAAGAGTTCGACTGAACCACGTCGCCACAGAGTGCCCGCCGTGGTGTACTCTCTGGCGCGAACCACTCACTGAGAGGATGACACCATGACCCTTCCGACGACCACGCTCCCGTTCGGCCCTGTGCCCCAACCGCCGCCCGCCATCAGCGGCGCGAGGGTGTTCGTGCAGGTCTACCGCGGGGCCATTCACGGCGCGACGCCGCTCGACAAGCGCGACGCGCTCGCACGTCACTGCGCCCGACTCAAGACGCTCGGCGTCGATGGCGTGGTGTTCCACGGGTTCTGCGAAGACCTCGCGCGGAATTGGGACTCGCTCGTGCCCCTCGCTGTCAACGCTGGCCTCACGCCGCTTGCGTCGTGGGGCCTCGACTCGAAAGACCTCACCGCAGAGCGCAAGGGCGAACTCGTGGGGGACGTGCTGCGCCGTCCGACGTGCGCTGCGGGGCTCCTCGATGCGGAGGGCCAGTGGGACACGGACAGCGGCCCCGCCGATGACATGGATGAAGCGGGCGCGCTCGCGCTCTGCAAGGCGATCCGCGCGAAGGCGCCGAACGCATGGGTGGGCGATCAGCCGTGGTACGCGATCGACTCGCACGGCGACATCATGGCGCACGAGGGCAACGTGATCGCCTTCGAGGGCTGGGCGGGGAACATCCGCGAGATGCATCAACTGAAGGCGGTCGGGAGAAAGCTCGAGATCGTGCCGCTCACGGATGCCCGCCGGATCGACGTCCGCTCGTTCATTTCGGCGGGCGCGCCCGACACGGTGCGCCTCCTCGAGGACGGCGTGCTCCGGGCCTATTCGATCGGCGGCACGGTGCTCGAAGCCGAAGAGATCGAAACCGCCGACGGGCGCAAGGTTCGCAAAGTGACGTCGTGGGAGATGGACGAGCTCTCCGTCGTCGACGTCGGCGCGAATCCGGACTCGAACAACGTGAAAGTTCTCAAGATCGACGGCTCCGCTCTGGCGGATGCCGAGGAGGTTCCCGTGAAGAAAACGGCCGCGAAGAACGAGAAGGCGAAGACGGGCAACCTCTACCGCGACGCGATCGTGAAAGAAGTCGACGGCGCTCCGGTCGCGGCCGCCGAAGAGGAAGATCCGGCAGCCCCGAAGACGGACGAGCCACCGGCGGGTGATCCGCCTGCCGAAGATCCGCCGGCGGGAGATCCTCCGGCCGATCCGCCCGCACCGCCGGCTCCAGCGGCAAAGGCGAAGACGCCTGTCGAAGTGAAGGCGCTCGGCGCTCGGCTCCGAAAGTTCATGTACGACTGGCAGGACGAGGGCGACGACCTTTGTGCGGCCGTGTGCGCGATCCGGATGATCCGCGCGCTCATCCAGGCGGAGGCGGCCGAACTCGTCCGCGATGGCGGCGCGCTCGAGGGGCCCGGCCTCGCGGCGCTCCGGCTCGCCGAGGCTCAGGTGTTCGTCTATCTCCAGAGCGAGGCGGCCGAGTTCGCCGGCATCGTCGCGGCGCTTCCCGCCGACAACGCCGGCGTCGACGCCGTGATGGACGCGGCAGACGAACCGGGAGCGGATGAGCCGGCCGACACCGGCGGCGCTCCCGCGGCGAAAGACGACATGGGGGCGGCGAAAGACGAGATGGGGGCCGCGAAGGCGGCGTCTCGCCGGATCGTCCGGGCGCTCGCGAACGCGGCGATCGCGGCCAGGCTCGACAAGCTCGAGAAAGCGTCGGCCGACGTCTTCACCCGCGAGGACGCGAAGGCGCTCTCCGTCGCGATCTCCGAGCGCATCCCCGGAAAGGGAGTCTTCGACGCGATCCGGACGGGCCTCGAAAACGTGAAGAAGTCCGTCTCCGCGATCGCCGCCGCGCCACAGGCCGGACGCGTGCCTCTCTCGGCCGACACCGGACGCTACGGCGCCGGCGTCGTGAAGAGCGAGGGCGGACACGCTAGCGAGGCGACGGAGACGGCGATCGTGCGGAGCCTCTTCGAGCAGATGCGCGCGAGCGCGCCGGGACAGGTGGCGAACTGGATCACGGAGTACTCGCGGGACTACCTCCCGAAACAGGACGAACGCCGGGGCTAAAACGCCGGACGAAAGGAGCAGGAAGATGGAAGGTTACGGTCTCTTGGATCGCGGCGGCCCCGAGGCGGGGACGCCGCCGAACAGCTTCATCGCGCTACTGAAGGCGGTGTCTCCGGGGCAGCGGAAGAGTCTGCACGCGGCGATCACGAAGGCGACGGTCCCGCTCACGGAAGAGCAGGCGTCCGCGCGCCTGCGGAAGGATCAGACGGGTTACACGGGACTCTTCACGGGTTCGGGCGTTGTCCCGTACGCGATGGAGTCGCCGGCGATGTACCTCTGGCCCGTCGTGACGATCCTCCGGAACATGCTCGCGCGCAACCGGAAGGGCGGCGTCGGCTACCACTACAAGCAGATCACGAAGCTCAACGCCCCGACGAAGCTCGGATTCGCGTCTGAGGCGACGACTTCCACCGACGGCCGCGCCGGGTTCGTGACGTTCGACGAGAAGGAAAAGTCCGTCACGTTCAAGAAGGTCGGCGCGGACCAGGTGATGTCGACCGAGGAAGAGCTCGGCTCGTACACGCTCGTCGACGGCGAGAACTTCCAGGCCCCGCAGCTTGCGGCGCTTCTCGGCCTGTACGGCGCGATGATCGCCGAGGAGCGGTGCATCCTCGGCGGCAACCAGAAGGCGCTCACCGCTGCCGCGCTCGGCACGCCGTCGCTCACCTACTCGACGGCTGGCGAGCCCGCCATCACGCAGCCGACCACGAACACCGGCTCTCTCACGGCCGCGACCGCGTATTACACGCGGGTCTCGGCGCTCTCGTACGAGGGCTACGTCGTGAGCGCGACGGGCAACGGCGGAGCGGACGCGCGCGGCGAGACGGACGCGACGACTCAGGTCACGTTCACGACCGCCGCCTCGGGCGCGGGGAACCTCGCGTACACGTTCGGCTGGGCGGCCGTGAAGGGTGCCGTCGCGTACAACGTGTACGTGTCGCTCGTCAACGGCTCCGGCTGGAAGTACCAGAAGACGGTCTTCAAGAACCGGGCGACGATCGGCCTCGACGACAACGGCGCGTCGCAGGCGCTCATCACGACCGGGAACACCGTGAACACGGCGGACACCTCGGGGAACACCGCGGCGTTCGACGGGTTCTACACGCTGGTCCCGACGCAGGGTTCCTACGACAAGAACCTCGGCGGAGCGGCGCTCACGGGCGACGGGACGACGGGCTGCAACGAGTTCGAGGCGATCTTCCTCTCGCTCTTCCAGAACTATCAGGTCGGGTGTTCGCAGATCCTCATCTCGCCGACCGACAAGTTCAAGCTCGACAAGATCATGCTCGCGGGGACCACGGGCCCGGTGTGGCGCGTGAATCTCCAGGGCACCTCGCCGAACTCGAACATCATCGGCGGCATCACTGCGACCGGCATGCTCAACCGGTACACGCAGGAGATCGTCGACATCGTCGTTCATCCGTACATGGCCCCCGGGACCATCCTCTTCTGTCTCGATCAGCTCGGGAAGTACTACCCGGCGGCGAACGTTCCGGCGTGCGCGGAGATGGCGCTCGGCTGGGACTACACGCGGTTCGACTTCCCGGTGCCGGCGATGAAGAAGGAGTGGGGCACCTACCTCTTCGGCGCTCCGGTCCTCCGGGTGCCGTTCGTCTTCGCATCGCTCCGCTCCGTCGGCTAATCCCCGAATCCCCCACAGGGGGGAGCGGTAGCAGAGAAGGGCTCGGGCTCAGCACCCGGGCCCTTTTTCTTTTCGCGTACCATCCGGAGGCGTGGCAAGCGTCGACTTCCTCGCGGCCGTTACGAAGCGGCTCCAGGCGTTTCCGGCGCGCGACGGCGGCTCAGTCGACCCGGACCGCTCCGACCTGGCCGCATCGCTCGCCGCGGCCGTGCAGGGAGCCGTGGAGCGCATCGTCGGGCGTCCCTTCGGGCGGCAGACGTTCACCGAGCGGTACAACGGGAACGGCCGGCCGCTCCTTTGGTTGAGGCAGACGCCGGTGATCCTCCTCTCGTCCGTCTCGATCGACGGGGCGACGCTCACCGTCGAAGCCGAACCGTCTTCGCCCGTCTTCCCGGCGCCCCCGATCGTGATCGACTCGAGCCTCGAGGCGCTCGCCAGGACGGATGGCGGAACGTTCACGTGCGGCCGGGCGAACATCATCGTCACGTACGACGCAGGCATGGAGCTCGACACCTACCCGGCGGCGTTCGAGGCCGCGGAGCAGTGGGCGGCTCACTCGTTCCTTCAGCTTCAGCGGCGCGGCGTGACGCACCGGACGATCGGGGAGATCACGTACGACTTTTCCGCGGCGATCCCGGACGACATCAAGGCGCTCCTGGCGACGGCAAAAAAGAGGTTCCTCCCGTGCTGACGATCGAGATCGAGACGCCGACCGTCGAACGCGCGGCGGAACTGTTCCGGATGTTCGGCGACGAGCTCGAGCCGTACCTCCGCGCAGCGATGGGGAACTCGCTCGCGGAGATCGAATACCGGGCGAAGGGAAACGTTCACGTCGTCACCGGCGCTCTCCGGCGCTCGATCAACGCGCTTAAGCCGGAGCCCGACGTGTCGCCCGGGTTCTCTGGCCGCGTGACGGTCGGCGAGCCGTACGCCGGCGTCGAGGAGTTCGGCATCAACCGGACCGTGAACGTCCGGGCGCACACGCGCCGCGGGCGGGTGACGCGCGTCGTGAAGTCCGGCGCTCGAGCGGGGAAGCGGGTCCGCCTCTCGGCGAAGAAGATCGAGGCCTCCGGCTCGTTCAGCGTGCGGGCGCACACGATGAACATGAGGCGCGAGGCTCACCCGTACCTCCGGCCGGCCGTGGCGGAGGCGGCGCAAGCCGTGAACAACTTCCACCGGCTCGCGCTCGAGGTGGCGTGGCGGCGGCTCTCTGCCGACGTCGAAGCCGCGAACACGTCCTCCGGCGGACGGGCGGCGTAGACGATGCCGCAGCCGCCGCTCACGCTTCGCGAATGGCTCCTCTCGCGCTTCGTTCGTGTGATGCGGGCGATCGAGCCGGGCGTCGACTTCTCGCCGTTCATCCGGTACGGCTCGGGCCCGACGCGGCCGATCGTCTCAAGCCTCGGCGCGACGGTCGACAACCGCCGCGTGTTCGACACGTACCGCGACCCGGAAACCACGCTCACGGCGCTCTCGAATGCGCCGTACCTTTGCGCGTACGACGATCCGTCTCGCCGCGACATGGTCAAAGTGATGGACGGCGAACTGAACGAAGTCACGCTCTCGCTGACCGTCGTCGGATACGACGGGCTCTCGACCGATAACCAGGGGCTCGGAGAAGGGCTCTCCGCCTCGAGCGCGCTCCGCGCCAGGCTCGACGCACTCCGCGCCGACGTCAAGGTCGCGGCCGAAGCGTTCGTCGACTGGAAGGGCCCGGCCGAAGGCGAGGACGTCTCGGCATACGAGCGCTCCGGGTGCGCGATCGTGCTTCAGGAGTCCGAGATCCGCATCCCGACCGACGTCGGGTACGGCGAAATCTCGATGCGTTACCATCTCACCTACGCGGAGAATGTCTTCTTTTCATAGGAGAACCTATGGCGCTCACGATCCCAGCCCACCGTGCACAGCCGCAGTTCATCCCGCGGGGACAGGCCGAAGTCTTCACCGGGGCTTACGTCGCGAACGGGGCCGACGCGTCAAACCTCTTTTGGCTCGGCGGGCGAACGGCGAAGACGACGCTCGCGATCTCGAGGAAGTACGGCGAGGTGGAGCTTCAGGACTACCTGAACCATTCGGACGCCTTCGTGATCGGCGAGGAAGTCAAGATCACGACGACGTACGCGCAGCTAACGCTCGAGCGCATCCGCGAGCTCTTCCAGGCGCTCGGGCTGACGCTCACGGGCGGAACCGACGCGGCCGTCGCCGGCTCGCTGCCGTTCGGCGAGGATCTCTCGATGAACATGCGGCAGCTTGTCATCCGGACGTCCGCGCCTCCGGCCGGCGGCTCCTCGATGCGCCGCATTCTTCAGTTCTGGAAAGTCTTCCCGCAGGCGCAGGGTTCGATCGACTTCGCGAAGGAAGGCGTCCAGCAGCTTCAGATCACCTTCAAGGCGCTCACGGACGAGAGCGCGATCGGTGCCGGAGCCGCTGCCGTCTTCAAGATGTTCGACCAGTAAGAGGGGCGGGCGACGGTGTGGAAGAGCTTCTCCGGAGTCGAACGCTCGAGGACGACTTCTCTCTCGAACCGATCGGGGAGATCGTCCTCGGGCCTCGTCGAATCCCCGTCCCTCCGCTGACGCGGGGGCGCTTCCTCAAGCTCCTTTCGTTTCCCCAGGACGAACTCCGCCGGCGCGTGGTTCAGGCGGTGACGGACGCGAAAACGTCTGATCCGCTTCAGGAAGGCCGGGCGGCTGCGGAAGCGCTGGCGCCCGTCGTGCTCGCGATGGTCCCCGGGCTCACGCGCGAGGCGTGGGAGGAGCGCGGAACGCTCTGGTACGTCCTCGAGCTCATGCTCATTTTCAAGCACGGGCACGACTGGCAGATGATCGGGAACTCGATCGAGGCGGGCATCATCGCCGCGGAGGAAGAGGGGCGCTCCGACCCGGTGTCGGAGGAGAGCGCGCTTCAGCTTTACACGAAGCTCTTCGGCGGCACGATCCCGGAACTCCAGGCGACGCGCATCGAGGGGTTCTGGCGGCTCATGAACGGCGCGCTCGAGGGGCTCGACCGCGAGAACGCGGCGCGCCGGATGCGAACGGCGGCCGGCGGCGGCGACGACGGCGAGGAGATCCCGGTCGACGCGACGCTCGGCTCGTTCGGAGACGTGCCCGTCGTCCGCGACAGGCGCGAGCATGAGCGGATGGACGCTCTCCTCGATGACGTGAAGACGCGGCCCTACGCGCCGCCAGGGGCCGCGTAATGGCCGAAGGACAGGAGCTCTCGCTCTGGATGATGATCCGGTCGATCTTCGACCGGAAGGGCACGGACGAGGGCGAGCAGGGCATTAAGGGCGTCGGCCGCGCGTCGAAGGAAGCGGGCGTCGAAGTGGAAGGGCTCGGCGAGTCCTTCCGCACGCTGAAGTCGCAGCTTGCCGAACTCTTCACGATCGTCGAGATCATCCATCAGGTGAAAGAGGCGCTGACGGAACTCGGCACCGTCGAGCAGTCGATGAATCAGCTCGAGCTCGCCGCGAAGCGGAACGGGCACGACTTCGGGGAACTGAAGGAGCGCGTTGAGGAGGCGTCGCTCGCGTTCCAGAAGAACGCCGGCATCAACGATGCCGAGACCGTTCCGGCGCTCGTGAAGATGTACGACGCGACCGGCGACGTCGAGAAGTCGATCGGGCTCGTCGAGCTCGCGACGAACGTCTCGATCGGCACCGGGAAGAACTTCGCCGAGGCGATGCACATCGTCTCGCAGGCGGCGCAAGGGAACACGCGCGGGCTGAAGGAACTGAACATCTCGATCGACCAGAGCGCGAGCAAAACAGACCAGGCGAGCAACGCGCTCGACAAGATCGAAAAGAAGTACGGCGGCGCGACTGAGGCGGCGAAGGGCCAGAACATCGAACTCGCCCGGCTCCGCGAAAGCTGGGAGGATCTCCGGAACAAGGCGATCGAGCCCGTCTCCCATGCGCTCGTCTACGTCGGGAAGGTCATTACGACGACGATAACCGGCGTCGGGACGATTTTCTCGCTCATCTTCGAGCAGGCGCGCAACGCCGCCGTCCAGGTCGGGCACCTCGGCGGCATGCTGAAAAACCTCCTGACGCTGAACCTCGAAGGCGCGAAGGAAGAACTCGAGGCCGGCAAGCGTGATCAGGAGCTCTCGATCGAGACGTCTAAAGAGCTCATGAAGGGCTGGCTCGCCGACACCGCGAAGCTCTGGTACGAGCACGAAGAGCACAAGACGATCGCCACGAAGAAGGGCGCGGACCTCCGGCTCCCGATCGAGACCGCGGCGATCCACAACGAACAGAAGATCCTGCAGGCGCAGATCGAGACGATCAAGGCGCGTATCGCCGCGGAAGACTCCTACGCCGTGAAGGCGATGCTCCGGATGAAGCTGATCCAACTCGAGCGCGAGAAGGATCTCGCGGTCGACGAGAAGGGCACGAAGAAGACGGCCGCGGAAAAGGACGCGATCGAGCGGACGTACGTCGCGAAAGTGCTCGCGCTCCGGAAGTCGCTCGAGGCGGAGCTCACGAAAGAGCGCGAACAGTTCCTCGCAGAAGAGCAGAAGCGCGCCGACCGCCTCACGAAGATCCGCCAGGCGGAGACCGACGTCCACAAAAAACTTCTCGACCAGCAGGAGAAGCTCGAGAAGGACATCGACAAGCGGGCGCTCATCTCGAAGCAAAAGCTCCACGACGAAAAGCTCGCGATGATCCGCGATCTCGCTCAGAAGGAAGCGCTCACGGCTCAGACGCTCTTCGAGATCAATGAGCAGTTCGCCGAGAAGGAGATCGAACTCGACCGGGAAGTCGCGAAGACGAAGCTCGAAGTCGGCATCGGCGCGGCGCGCGGCGTGATCTCGGCGGCGCAGGGCGCGTTCGGGGACTCGAAGGAACTCTCGATCGCGAGCGCGATCATCGACACGTACGAGGCGGCGACGGTCGCGCTCACGGCCGGGCCGATCCTCGGGCCGATCCTCGCCGCGATCACGGTCGCGCTCGGGCTCGCGAACGTGGCGAAGATCGCGAGCACCGAGCCGACCACGACGAC
>OFQY01000918.1_pt1 | contig 10004 bp, 6 predicted proteins | sample 1542991 | NCBI WGS metagenome assembly OFQY01 (sample SAMN07774224, study PRJEB24372) | wastewater metagenome | isolation source: Exp Tend VB 10WW | collected 2016-02
TTCAGCAAAAGAAAAAGAAACGGCATTTACGATGTTCCGTTCTGTGCGATTCAAGATCGTAAAATAATTAAATATTCAAAATTCTAAATATCGCAATCCCAGCCGCAACGGAAACATTAAGCGATTCTTTCTCCCCCATCATCGGGATCTCGGCGACATGATCGCAGAGTTTCAAAATATCCGGATTGATACCTTCGACTTCCGGCCCAAGAATAAAAGCCACCTTGTCCGTGGTTGTTATTTTTTTATAATCCGTAGAATGTTCTGACTGCTCGATTGCGATCAGCTGAACCTGTTCTTCTTTCAATGTTTTGAGAAGCGCTTCAATATCATCAACGTGCGTCCAGGGAATTGTTTTTTCTGCGCCAAGTGAAGCTTTTGAAATATCGGTTCGATCCCGTCCGTATTTGTCGATCGGGTCCGGCGTGTAGCCCACAAGATAAATATGCAAAATGCCAGCCGCGTCTGCAGTGCGAAAGAGCGATCCCACGTTGTGAGTACTTCGAATATTGTGGAGAATAAGGATAGAGTCTTTTTTCATAGAAGCGAATGTACTATAGCAAAAAAGGTTGATTTTATATAGTATCTATGGTATTTTTACAATACTTTTCGAGATGCGCTCGTAGCTCAGTCGGTAGAGCAGCTCCCTTTTAAGGAGATGGTCGAAGGTTCGATTCCTTCCGAGCGCACTAGACTAAAAAAGGCAGACAATATCTGCCTTTTGCTGTACTTGTGCGAGACGGAGCGCGGCGGCGCGAGTCGGGGTCGCTCAAAAATTCAGCAGAATTTTATGGGTGACCACAAGTTATCCCCATAGTCCCAGTTGTAGGAAAATTTTAACAGCGTACAATAGTATCTAGAAAAACAAAGGGGATTTGTTTCCTTAAAAAATCACCCTTAGGGGAATATCATTCGTAAGAAGAAACAAATCTTACAAGAATTATTATTTTGTTCTTTGTTGTTCGCAAGTTCTTTCATAAGATAGGTATACATAGTTTAAAAGGTCTGCAGCATGTATCGTACGCTTCGTAAGATATATACCGCAGACCTTTTTTTCTTGCCCGGTAGTAGATCCTGAAAGGGCTCACTACCGGGCTTGCCCAATTTTTTATAATGACGTGAGAACAAACTGCTCGAGAGAAACCTGCATGTCTTTGCCATCACGGCGGCCTTCATACAAAAGAGATACGAGATTGCTGGAAATAGTTTTCAATTCAGGAATTGAAAACTGCTTGAGCGATGTTTGAGCTTTTTTGAGAACAAAGGGATTGAGCTTCAACTGCGGCAATTCAGCGCTCGGCGTCTCCCCCACGGCAAGCATCGTCTTCACCTGCCAAAAAAGAAGTCCATGAATTTCTTCCACCGTTTTGCCGGCCCGAAATGCTTTTTGCAATATGACCCATGATTCTTTTTTGTCTCGTCTTGCGAATGCATCGGTGAGAGCAAAAACACCGAAGTCTTTTTTTGCCAATGATTTTGGCAGATCAAATCCTTGCGCATCTTCTCCATTTTTTTTCATAACGGCAAGAACATCTTTGAGCACGGACTTTTCAGAGAAAATAAATATACTCTTTGAATCTTTGAACTCTTTTATTTTTTTAAGCACACTACTTTCAACATCTTCGTTCGATAAAACATCCAAACAGAGAATTACCTTTGTTTCTCCAAAAAGAGATCGCGATTCAAGGTAGCTTGCAAGCTGTTCTCCGGAAACTGTTTCGCTTTCAAAAACCGCATGAGGTGCATCAGCAAATGACTCAAGAATTTTATTCACTGCCTGCCGACGGCGATCAGTGTTTGTTCCGTAGTAGAAATAAATCATGAAAGAAAAATTTAGAAGCGAACTGTCTTTTTGTATTCTTGGTATGGCTTGCCGTATTTTTCAGCAAGCATTTGTTCTTCTTTGCGTACAAAAATAATTCGTGTAATAAAAAAAGTGACGAGGGCAATGACAGTACTGATAAGTTCGTTTACCAGAAATCCATAAGACAAGAGAAGAAATGCCAAGCCCCAATGTGTCGGGCTTCGAAGATATCGGTACGGACCGGATTTGAAATGTACGATGTCGTCTTTTGTCTCCTCTGCATTTCGAAGCGGATGAGTTCGGCGAGATGTGGTCTGCGCCCACAAAACGAGAACAGTCCCGACCAAAAGAATAATCACTCCAATCCACGGCTGGGCAACAGTGAAAAGCGGAGTTGGGAAATACCAATCAAGCATCACTCCGATAATAAAAGCCAAGAAATAGACTGCGTACGAATGTGCCAGGACGTGATGGATAGTCAGTTTTGGCTTAGGTTTTTGAGATTTTTCTGAAATTTCATTCATAGATATATCCTAGCATAGTTTAAAGAAGAGTAGTGAGACTGAAGTTTTTTAAGGCCTCGCGGAGCGCGACGGCGCGAGCGGATCGATTTGCTAGCAAGCAAATACGAGCGCCTTAAAAAACTTCAGTCGAACAATTACTTCACATCCCCCCAATGCTTCCCTACTCCATAGTGCACGCGGAGTGGCACAGGTGTTTTGTAGTTGATAAATGATTTCTCGAGGACATCTTCCATCGCCTCCGTCACCACCTTGCTCATTTTCTCCACAGCGTCTTCTTCTACTTCATAGATGAGTTCGTCATGAATTTGCAAAATAAGAGAAGCCTTTTCTTTAAGACCCGCTTGTTTTAATTTCTCATCGGCAAATCTGATAGCGAGTTTGATGATATCGGCAGCCGTGCCCTGGAGCGGAGCGTTTGTAGCCGTACGCTCAGCCATTGATCGAATAAAGGGAATTTTTGATTTGATAGTCTGGAACTGGCGCTTTCGGCCAAAGAGCGTTTCAGTATAGCCGTGCATAAGAGCAAAGGCTTTGACCGAATCGAGGTACTCGCGAATGCTTGAAAACTGCTCAAAGTAATTGTTATAAAATGTCTGCGCTTCTTCGCGCGAAGTACCGAGATTTTTCTTGAGAGCGGAAACTCCCATGCCATAAATAATGCCGAAGTTGATGACCTTGGCGCGCCGGCGCATTTCGCTGTCAACTTTTTCTTGAGGCACACCAAAGACAAACGACGCAACTCCCGAGTGGACATCCTCGCCGTTTTTGAAAATCTCGACAAGATTCTTGTCGCCTGAGAGCATTGCAAGAACACGAAGTTCAATCTGGCTGTAGTCAAAGGCAACAAGGACTGAGCCTTTCTTGGCAACAAATCCGTTTCTGATCGCCTTGCCGAGGTCGCTCTTGATCGGAATATTTTGAAGGTTGGGATTGTTGGAAGAAAATCGCCCCGTGGTCGAACCTTGTTGCAAAAATGTGGCATGTAATCGGCCATCTTCGCCCGTCATATGAGGAATGACATCAATATAGGTCGAGAGAAGTTTTTGAAGTTCGCGGTATTTTATTATTTCAGAAATGATAGGATTGCCTTCTTCGAGCTCTTCCAACACTTCGATCTTGGTCGAGAACGCTCCGCCCGCCCCCCGCTTGGCTTTGGTCTTCAGTCCGAGTTTGTCGAAAAGAATTTCCGACAACTGTTTTGGTGAATTGATATTGAATTCTCCGCCGGCAAGTTTGTAAATATTTTTTGTAAGAGCATCAAGTTTTTCATGATACTCACTTGAGAGTTTTTCAAAATAATTTTTATCTATGAGAACACCGGTCTTTTCCATTTCTTTGATAACGGGCATGATCGGCTTTTCTATTTCTTCGTAGACCTTGTCGAGATTTTCTTTTTTCAATCGTTGAAATATAATTTTGCGCGCTTCGGCAAATGAACCGGCCTTTGCAAAGAGAAGCATATCGTCAAGCGTCGGATTGGTAATGTCGGAATTGATAAGCCAAAGGGCAATCGAAGTTTCCATCAAAGCCACTTCGTCCACTTCTTCTGCTGGAGGAGTGGATGTATCGTCTTCTGCAATAGCATTGTTCGCATCAGAGAAGACTTCCCCTTTTTGTCCAAAGAGCGTTCGAGCACGCTGAATGAGACTTCGAAATTCAAGCTCGCCAAAAAGCTTGTCTATCTTTTGCATATCGATTGCCTCTCGAAATGATGTTTCCGGAAGTTTGAAATCGATCGGCGCATCCCGGCGAATAGTAGCGAGCGTTTTCGAAAAGAGAGCTTCTTCTTCATTGGCCTTCAACAGTTCGATCAACCGATCAGTCAGGCCGGCCTCTTTGAATTTCTCCGGACCTTTCTTGAGAGCCTTGTACATATTCTCCACGCTTCCAAATGCAGTGATGAGACTGGTGGCTGTTTTTTCTCCGATGCCCTTGATGCCAATAATATTGTCAGACGGATCTCCGCGCAGACCTTTGTAGTCGGACAAAAGTTCCGGACCAAAGCCAAATCTCGTTCGGACTTTTTCTTCGTCGTACAAGATAACATCATTCAAGCCTTTCTTGAGAGTAAAGACCTGGACTTTTTCGTCATTCACCAGCTGAAGCGTATCCATGTCTCCCGAGGCAATCACAATATCTATTTTTTTGTCCTTGGACATTGTTTGGACAATAGTGCCGAGCACGTCATCGGCTTCAAATCCCGGACAGTCATAGATCGGAATATTGAATGCTTCGAAAATTTTTCGAGAGCTTTTCAACTGTTCAACAAGAGCGTCATCGGTCTTGGCCCGGCCGCCCTTGTAGTCTTTGTAGACTTCATGGCGAAAGGTCTTCTTGGGCAAGTCATAGGCTGCCACAATATAGTCCGGCTTGAGGTCGGAAATGATGCGCATGAGCATGGTAGAGAGGCCGTAAAGAGCTCCTGTAGGCTCGCCCTTGCTCGAAGAAAACTCAGGCAAGGCATGATAGGCCCGATGAATAATGGCATGGGAATCAAGCAAAACAAGTCTTACATTTTGAGCTTTTTTAGCCATAGAATATCTTCATTGTAGCATTTTTGGACCCCAACAGTTCTCGCATACAGAATAAATTTAGATAGTGATTTTTCGTTCTTCTTCATTTATATGTTCCAGCTTTATCTTAAGGGCAGTTGAAGAAATTATTTTTTGTACTCTCTCCGGCCATTCGATCAGAACAAGATTTTCCGAATCTGAAATAATATTATTCCATCCAAGTTTCTCCAATTCTTCTGCTGAATCGAGTCTATAGGCATCGATATGGATAAAGTGCTTCCATGTTTGTTTTTTGAGTTCGTAGATTTTCATTATCACAAAGGTCGGAGAGATGATGGATTCTTTGACTCCGAGCTCTCGCCCCATAGCCTGGGTGAGCGTTGTCTTCCCTGCTCCAAGATCTCCCGAGAGGGCAACAATGGTTGCCGAAGAAGAGATTGAGTTCTTCGCCTTTTCTAAAACTTCTTTTGCAATAGCATGTATTTGATTGATATGAAACTCTTTCTTCATATCGGCACTCTAGCACAAAACAAAAACCCCCGCGAGGGGGTTTTTGTGCGGCTGCGCTCTTTGCTTAGTGGGGCATACTCTGTGTTGGAGAAACATGTTTTACCACTCGTGTAGGCGCAAACACTCGTCGTCCGATCATTATTAATAGAAGGACAACCAAGATGAGAATGAGCCAGCCAATCAATGTCGTAGGAAGAATTCCGTCAGCTCCGAACAATGCAAGTCCTGCCAAGAAACTATTTGCGTTCTTTGCTACTGTATTTTGTTCAAATGCAATAACATCGCCTTGTGTGTTTGTTGGAGTTATGTACGTTGCAGTTCCTGAGGTAACAAGGAGGTCACCGTTCTTTGCGCGAGGACTGATTGTCACATCAGCAAAGATAGTTCCTTCTTCTTGTGGAGCAAGCGTTCCAACGTTTACTGTGAGCGTATTGTCTGGAAGAGAGTATTGACCGTTTGTAGATCGAACGAAGTCAACGTTCTTCGGGAATTGAATGAATACAACAACATCATGAAGCGTAGTGCGATTTGCAATGTTCTTGTACTTGATTGTGTAGTTGATCGTATCTCCTACTGAAACAGTTTCAAATGGAGTATCGATAGTGAGCGTCATGAGAGGAACTCCTGTTCCAGTACCGCCACCTGTGTAGATGATAACGGGGTTGTTGTTTGTTTGAGCCTGAGTTCGGAATGACAAGATATCTCCGTAGACTGTTCCGTTATAACCATTCGAAGCAACTGCTCGGAAATAGTACGTAGTACTTGGAGCAAGATTGTAGACTGGAGCTGAGAAGGTAACACTTCCATTTACTGTCTGAGTTTGTGTTACTGCGCCAAGAGAACGATCGAGTCCCCACTGGAACCACACAGATGTAGTTGAATTAGAAGTATTATTTGTCGTAACATATCCGTTCAAATTAGCACTTGTCTGACCAACACCAGAAGCAACAAGCGTTGAAACTGCGAGCTGGCTTACCGGAGGCTGAACATAGTTGTATTCGTCAGTATCTGAGTAAGAATAACAACCAGGATCGTTTGGATAGTCTACGAGTCCGTCGCTGTCGTTGTCGAGGTGATCGTTACATGCGTAAGTTTGTGGAGGCTGAATGAAATTGTATTCATCAGTATCTGTAGCTGAAGAACATCCTGGGTCCTGAGGATAGTCGATGAGACTATCTCCGTCATTGTCCAAGTGATCGTTACATGCGTACGTTGTTTGAACATAGTTGTATTCACTCGTGTCAGTTGGACTTGAACATCCAGGATCGTTTGGATAATCAGTAAGCCCATCCCCATCATTGTCCTGTCCATCATTACACTGGTAGGTAGGCTGAGAAACCGTGTGAACGTTCACAACAATAGATCGTGTCTGAATAGCACCTCCAAGTATTGAAGCTGAGAGCGTGTAGTTTGTTGTTGCGTAAAGCGGGTTGGTAACTACTGATCCGCTTGTTCCAACATTTCCGATTGAAGAAATAGAAACGTTTGTACAGTCATTTGATGTTGCCCATACGAGCGTTGTTGTTTCGTTGTAGTTAACACTTGCAGGCGAAGCGTTGAAGCTTGTGATCGCACAGTATCCTTGTGAAGGCTGCTGTGAGACATACACCGTTACTGTTTTTGTCTGAGTTGATCCGCTTGCACCGTCAGCTGTGAGAGTGAAGGCAGTCGTTGCGATCAGATTTCCTGTTGAAGCACTTCCACTCATGATTTGTGAACCAAGTCCTGAGATAGAAACGTCAGTACAGTTTGATGTTGACCAGTAAAGATTTGCAGGGCTTCCGTAGGCAACCGTTGAAGGCGCCGCTGAGAAGCTGTTGATCTTACAAAGAGGCTGAGCCTGATTTTGCTGTGGAGATACGTAGACTGAAATTGTCTTTACCTTTGTCGTACCGTTCGCACAGTTGATCGTAAGCGTATAAGAAGTAGTTGACTGAAGAGGACCAACCTGGAGACTATCGCTTAGTGCTACAGGACCAATCGTATTGATCGAAGCGCTTGTTGCGTTTTGAGTATTCCAAGTAAGTGTTGATGTGCCATTGTAAGAAACACTTGAAGGGCTTGCAGTGAAACTATTGATTGCACAGACTGGTGCAGATCCTACGAAGACAGTAACTGTTCGAGTCTTTGTTGAACCGTCTCCACAATGCGCTGTAAGTGTATAAGTTGTAGTATTCTGAATTGAACCCGTTGACGTACTTCCGTTACCACCGAATGTTCCTGTTACTCCAGATATAGAAGCGTATGAAACATTGTTTGAACTCCATGAAAGAGTCGATGTGCCGTTATAAGCAACAGTCGAAGGACTTGCCGTGAAGCTCGTGATAGAACACACCGGAGCACTTCCAACGCTGACAGTTATAGTCTGGCTTTGTGAAGTACAGTTTGTTCCTGTAACAGTGAGCGTGTACGATCGTGTACTTGTAAGAGGACCAGTTGAAGTACTTCCGTTTCCACCGAATGTTCCGCTAATTCCTGAGATAGAAACGTTGTTTCCGTTTGTAGACCATGAGAGCGTTGAAGATCCGTTGTAAGAAACTGAACTTGGATTTGCTGTAAAGCTATTGATCGCACATGCCTGTTGAGGCTGATTGTTACTTACACGGTACTGAATATTGAGTGTACCCTGGTGACAAAATGTTTGATATGTAGGACATGTTGAATCAGGAAGAATTGAACCGATGTTAATTCCCTGCCCGAAAAGCTGAAGTTCTTGGGATGCACTGAAGGTAACAACCTGAGTTGATACTGGACTATCAGGATACCATCGAACTGATCCTGGAATAAAGGTGAATGTCTGTCCTTGTGAACCGCTTACTGAAATAGTTGCTGAACCGTTACAGTTGTAACAGTTTGCAGAGAGATTTGTCGCAGCAATGTTTCCTGTGAAAGACTGTGAATGAACAGAAGCACTAATCTGAGGACTCATTCGAATCGTCGTATTAGATGCTGTTGCTACGCCTGTATTGTGATATGAAACGCGAGCAGCAACGATATCGTTTGGATTTGCAGTAATTGAACTCTGCCAGTTCAAAGATGATCCGGGATTCTGCGTAACATTAGAAACCTTAACTGTTGCAAGATCGTTTGGAGCAGTATTGAACATTGATCCTCCAGTTTGCGCATAGGCAAAACCTGAATAACCGAGAACAATCACCGCGGCAAGGAAAACTATGAGGTTTTTGGTTATATTTTTGAAATTCATAAAATTCATCATTTAATTTTTAACATCCTTATTGTAGCATCTTCGACTGATTTTGTCAACCCTTCCCTGTTAAAGTATTTTGGTTGGGTTATTTTTGTGCTTCTGTACTTTTTCGCTTTTGTACATTTTTAAATCTTCGAAATTTGTATCTCAAAAACTTAAAAATGTAAGGCTGGTGCGTTGTTGCAACAGCCTTACGAAATTTAACTAAAACATTACCGTCTCATTCTACTTCCACTGCTTCGGGAAGAAGATGACTTGTTCACTTGCATGCGTGGACCTTGGTTCTGACGAACAGAAGGAGTATGGTAGTTCGAAGATGAACCCACATTTCTTCTATCTGACAAAGAATTATTTGTGGGATTTTGCTTCACAGCAGATCCGTTTGAATAATTCTTACCAGTGGTGCTAACACCGTTGTTGGTTCCTTGTCTGTTTTCCTTGTAGGAAGAAACTCTTGCCTTTGGTTGAGCACCTGCATTTTGTTGCCGGGTTGAAGAAGAATTATTAATCCTTTTCATAAAATCCGGTGATACTCCTTTGTAGGAAACTTCAGGAGACGCAGAAGCTGTAAGCCGTGGATCAGACTCTACTTTTGGCGTTACTTCTTTCGAAGGAACAGTAGAATTTCTAATCCCTTGAGTTTGCTTGCCATTGTCCTTTACGGGAACAAGTGCACCTTTTCCATTTTCGGTTGGACCATTTCCGTTGTCGGGAATGTGTCCAGTTGTATGGCCAGGTGTTTCTGTTCCGCTTCCGTTATCACCAACTCCATCATTATCGTTTGGATTCTCGTCAGGAGAACCTTGATTGGGAGGGTGAATCACCGGTGGTTCCACAGGATGGCCAGGGGGTATAATATGATCATGACTATCAATGTGAACACTGTGATCATCATTGATAATAGTTGTGGGAGCAAAGACGTTTCCATTATTCATGGAAACATTTCCCCCTCCGCAACACATACCACCACCTCCTACATAAACAGGTACTTCGTAAGCAACTTCATAAGGTTGAGGTATGAACGTTTCTTTCTCAACTACTGTTTCAACAGGATAAGGTATTGAATCACCCTTAACTGTATTCGTAATAACCTCTGGTGCAGGAGCATATTGAACTCCCCACGCGGCTCGGCCAAAATTCATACAGTTTACTTTCCCAAAAGCATACTTCATGCCATTTCGTTCGTAGCAAAACACTGGAATATCACCGTTAAGCGATAAATCAGTATAGAGAACTTTGCGAGTGACAATATTGAAACCAGAATTCATCAATACAAGTGTAGGAGATTCAGAATGACCTTGTTCCACCATCGTAAGGATTTGCCCTGGATTCACATGTGCGAAGAATTCTTTGTCTTCGGGAGACATTGCAATATTTTCAGCGTACCAGTGGAATGTATTAACTTGCTCGTCAATCCATTCCTTGCGTGTGCAGCTGTGACCAAC
>OFQY01000919.1_pt1 | contig 9990 bp, 22 predicted proteins | sample 1542991 | NCBI WGS metagenome assembly OFQY01 (sample SAMN07774224, study PRJEB24372) | wastewater metagenome | isolation source: Exp Tend VB 10WW | collected 2016-02
TGGCATTACGAGCCCAAACAGAAACCTTCTCAGAAAGATCTGTAACCATCTTCTTTTGATAGTCTGCCATCAACGGCACGAAATCATCAATCTCGCCCGTAAGAAGATAGTTCACAATGTCATAGTTGGTAAGATCATGAACCTTGTTGTAGGTCACATACTTCTCAGACTTGATCTTCATTCGCTGAAAATCAGAAGTTACCAAAACAAATCCCTCGTTCTTAAGAGGATCTCGATCGTTTGCAACCTTTACAATCTCATCAAAAGAAAGGTTCAAAAGCTCAGGATAAGACTGTGGAATATTGAATCCCGTCTCAGCAGCAATCTTTTGAATATCAAGCTCCTGAGCAAATGGCGTAGCACTTGCACGAGCAGCAAGAAGCGTTGCCTTGTACTCGTTGTGACGAACAACCACAACGTTCTCAGGAGTCATCAACTCGAAAACATAAGTCGCATCAATGAGCAACTTGTCTCCAAACTGCTTCCAATCAAGACCATAGTTATCAAGAATTGCCTTCTCGAAAAGCTGTCGAAAAGTCTTGTTTCCAATGCAACCATCCGTCTGGTTGGATCCATCGGGAACATTGCGCGTAGCAACATGCCAATCCGACGTATCCCAATCATAATAAACGATTGCCATGGAACCATCAAGCTTCTCGTAAATCGAGACAGGCTTAAGTCCATTCTGATTCTCTTGATCTTGTCCATAGTTGAAAAAACGAACCATTGGGAAAGCAAGCAATTGTGCCTCTCCAAAAGGAACATTCACATCAACAACAGGATTTGCAAAAATGTCATACTTTGCAATCACAAGTCCACGACAAAGATTCGAAATTGGATTCGTGATCTTTGCCTCAAACTGATCATATGCAAGAGTAACACGATGACCCTTGACATTGAAGCGAACACCATGCTCGTTACGCAATTCCACAAGGGAATGCGTCTCAAGGTACGTGAAAAGAGGATAGAGAGGATGGGTAGAAAAAAGCATTTTGGTATTTAACTCACTTAGAAAAGTCGGAAGGAATAATGGTAGGAACAAGATTTTGGACAATGACTACCGGCTTAGCGATTTGTTCGCGAGTAGTTTGCACAATTCCTGCAATGTCATATCGCGTAAGATCATCAACATCTGTGTTCGTGTGCTCAACAAGCTCCACAAACTCTACCCACTTATCCTTAGAAAGAAGGTCAATGCAACGATCAAGCACATTCACAAGGCTCTTATTGTAAGAGACCTCATTACGAAGATTTGTGATTTGATCGAAGAGACGCATTTTAGAATTTTCCTCTTTTTAGAAAGTCAAATAAATTGGATCGAATCCTGCAAGTTTCGCTCTTGTTTGAAGCAGTCTTATCTCACGAGCGATGCGATTCAAAGTCTGCTTGTTGTTGCGATTTCGCTGTCGAAGCTTGATAAGCCTGCGATATTCATCGCGCAATTGCTGGAAATTTTCATCTGTGTGAAGTGGATTATCGTTCGTCGACATACACAAAGTATAGCAAAATAAAAAATAATGTAAACCGAATATACAAAATATTCGGTTCCATTTTTAAGCTATTTTCTGTTGTTTTTTGTTACTACTACACTTCGTCATCCGGAGCGTGTAGATCAACAATATCAAGCTCTGGCAAATTCCATTCAGTTCGAGCCTTGTTGATTTCTACAAACTTACGAAGATAATCCTTGCGAGCAAACTTTCGGTTCGGATCCATCAATGACTCGTTCAAATTTTCGCCAATTTGCTTGGTCTTCCTATCAATAAGCTCTAGAACATAATCTACAAAATTGTAGACATTGACAACAGGATTTGTTCCGAAATCGCTGTCAAGCTCAATTTCTCTAATACGCCAATCGGAAAACTCTGCGTTCTTTCGAAGCTTGAAATGTTTTCCATAAGAATCCATTCCGAGACGAATATTCAAATGATTGTGGAATGCAGAAGCAGAAGTCCACATCTTACCAACCTTGGAAAAGCCCTTACCGGACTTAGCAAAAGTCTTCTTCTTTGAATCTTGAATTTGATAAAGCTTCATTTTCTATATCACTTAGAACGACTACGAGGATTGAAAGATCGAGAAAGAGTCTTCTCGATAGCGAGATCAAAAAGTTCATCAAGGATAGGAACCGCTTGCTTAGAACGATAATTTGGATTGTTCTTGACAACAAGTTCCGCAAAATCCTTCAATGCATCGCGAGAACGATCTTGAAACTCTTGTGCATCATCTGCATTAGCATTTGCCTCATGGCGAATGGAAGAAACGAGACGATCGAAGATTGCTTGGAAATTCTTGTCAGACATGTGATTTTATTCCCGAATGAGAATCAAGTGAATTGTGGAAATGGGTCCTTGAAACGGTTTTCGATCCATTGCCGCTTCAATAAGCGAATCAAGATGACCATCAACCAATGGTTTATAATCAAAGAAACGTTCGCAAAGACGATTACGGACACGTTCAGTGACGCCAGCAGGAATTACATCCTCGAAGCTCATCACTTCATAAGTCCAGTATGCCTTGAAATAAATGCGCTCCAAAAGCTTCTGTTCAGCAAGCTTGAAGTTGTGCATCAAAATCTGTTCTTTGGTAAGCTTCATTATTCTCTTATTTCTCAGCGATCTTTGTGAAGAATTTGTGCAGCCTTGTAAGCCAAGTAAATCTCTTGCTTATTGAAAACTCCATCAGCCAGAAGACCAACAATGAGACCGTCAACAAGATTGGTCCAAGCAAGTCGCTTGGCAATGATCTTAATCAATTCATCCATGTGAGCGTGACGATCAAAAGTGGTGTCAACAACATTGTTGGTCATTTGTACCATTCTTTCTTCCGTTAAGATCTATTATAGCAAAATAATGAAAAATGTAAACTCATTTTCCAAAATTATTTTATGCCTATTTTTTCAGTAGTTTCTTGCGGAGGCGCGGACGGCATCACAATATTCTGTGAAATTCGAAAACACCTTAATTCCCGGAGTCTTTTGGATCCAACCAATTCTTACTGCACATGGCGCACATGCTCCGGAACCATCAGGACCATGAAAACAAGCATTTGTGATATAGGTTCCATTAAAACCAACAATCTTACAATACTCGCAAGGTGTGATGTAAAAATCATCTCTTGTCAAGCCATAAGGAAGACGTGGACTTGTATAAAACTCATCCACTTCCTTTTTGCGAGCATTTTCTTCTGCAGCAAGTTTCAACGCTCGCTTTTCTGCCTTTGTTCTAGACATGTTTCACTTCTTCTCGAAAGACATGGCTTCAAGCTCAAAAGTGTGATACTCTCGCTCACACTCGTACGTTTCAGGATGCCACTTGCCATGAATGGTGATTTCTGCGTGGGTCGAATCGTACGTCATGTATCCACGAGAATGAGTCTCGGTAACAAGCTCAAAACTCACTTCATACTTGTTAAGAAGTGCCTGAAATTCCTTGCGAAACTCTGCTTCGATTTCCTTACTAGTCATTTTGGCACCTCTTAGTTTTCATTACTCAGAATCATCAAACTCGAAAAATTTGCGCATTTCTCTATTCAATTTGTCAGAAAGAATATTTGAATATGGCATATCCAATTCATACCAAATTTCAGACAAAAGCTGCTGCGCCTTCTCACCACGTTCAATATGGTTGAAAAGGTCAACAACAGACTGTGGACGATTATTCTTACTAGACATAACCATCATTTTACTAAAATATTAGAAAATGTAAACTAAATTTTGGAAAATACTTTTCACCAAAGCATTTCTGTATTTAGTTCCTTAAATCTAGATGTTTTTGCATAGTCTACTTGACCAGAACGAATAGCATATTTCCAAGCTGTATGTCGATCAACAAACTCACCTGAATCAAGTAGAAATCCCTCTTCACTTGTTGAAAATGAATAGAAAGCATCTGGGTCTTCTTGTGATCCAATTGAACGAATCACATCTCTGTGACGATTAGGAGCAGGAAGAGAATAAATCTTCCCCGTCTTTGTGTCTCGAATTGCTGCAGCAACTACGCGCTTATCAACAGAAAACTTTTCCATTTTCAAAGTAAATCCTTGTAAATCAGAACACAAGAATGATCACACTGTCCATAACCACTGTGATTAAAAGACACATAATCATTATCAGAAGCTTCCTCAATTGGATGTCGTGAACCATTCCAAGGTCCACCAATGCACAAAAAAGTCTTCAACTTTTTTGTTTTGATCTTAACTTCAAAATCTGACTTGCCAGAATAACGAATAACACTTCCATGAGAGAAAGTGTTTTTGCCAGTTTGGCGCATTGGAAGATCCCACCAAGTATTATTTGGTACGCCAAAATGTTCACTTGGACGCTTTGGATTATCGACGGCAAATTGGATTGCTTCATCCTTGGACCAAGGCTTATCATATTGCAGATTGCTTGCAAGTTCCATTGGAGGAGGATTGCTTGTGTCGAAAATCTTAATTGTAGTCATAGGAGCACAAGGTATCACATGATTATAGAAAAGTCAACTCTCTCACCTAATTTTCAAAAGAGGCGAAATACTTGGTGCAGAAAATTGCAATATAGACAAGCAATTCCACATTAATTGGTCATCAACAGAAAAATCTCCACCTTCTGATGTATCGTCAGTTGTGTGACTAAAATACCATTCAGAAGAAACTGTGTCATGACTTGATTTTTCTGTGAGAAAAAGATCTTTTTCAATTTTGAAATAAAAAATTGAATTGTTAAATCCCCAAGAAATGTATATGCGGTCGGAATCATATCCGGAGTACACGGCAGGAATTGTCATGTTTGGAATATTTCTGTTTTCAATTTCTGCTAAAATATTTTTAACAGATTTGATTACTTCTGGATCGCATTGAGGGAAATATCCCTCAATATTGGCTTTAAAATCATTCCAACAATCAATCTCTTCTTGACTGTATTGTTTAAAACTTTGTACTCTTGTTCGTCGGATCATTGTGATGCACCATTACCGAAATAATGTTGACAAATCTTCTTAGCTCGCTTCTCAAGCTTCTTGAACTTAATACAAAAACTCTCAGACTTAATGCCACCAAACATGTTTGCATTAGCATGAAGCTCTGCGAGAGCAGCAAGCATGAGTGTACAAATCATCTTGATATCAAGGTTTCTTTCAATGATTTGCTCGGCACTCTCGGTGTGAAAAATCATATCAAGTCCCATCAATCGAGCAATTGTTGGATCGCCTCCCATTTCAAGCCACATGCTTTCGGAAGCAGCAGCATGATTTGGAAAGTGTCGCTTCCCATTTGTAGGATCGATAGAAAGTGTCACAATCTTACCGATATCGTGGTAGATTGTGTATTCTTGAATCATTTCGATATTGTAAAGGTTAGCAGGAAGAATTTGCGTTCTGTATTGCGTGAACCAATTTGGAATTCGCATATCATCAGTGTCATCATTAAGAAGCTTTTGATAGTATTTCCAAACCATCTGACCATGTTGAAGCACATTCAAATTTTCCATTTGATATGTTTGCTTCATTCGTGTTTCGAGATTTGTAAGAGCGGTTTCGTTCTACGAGAGACTGTGCATGATGTTTTCTTGGTCCTGTGTTATAAAATAAATTGGCGCCTGGTACCCGATTCGAACGGGTGATCACGAAGGTTAGAATCTTGCTGCTTTGAGCCACTAAGCTAACCAGGCATGTTTTATAGACTAATTTATTTTTCTATAAATGTCAACTAACTTTTGATTAAAATTCTTTCGGTGCGCCACAATTTGAACAAGTTGTCACATTTTCCTTGTTTTTATTTGAAAGACAAAATGTTACACGTTTGCAATAGGGACAAAATGAACTTCCGTATTTAAGTTCCATGTCCTTCAAACATTTTTGAAGAGGTTTCCAAACCATTTCATCTGTATTAAAAGGCATAATTTATGGTTCCACTTTGATCAGTTTTCCATAAATAGCTTTTGGAGCACACCAACCATTGTCATGCCCGTGATTATTTGAAATTAAAAAAATCTTTTTTGTTCCCTTCTTGATCTTCTTGATTGAAGTAACAAGATGAAGATAATGATATCCGTTTACTTTACACAAAAGTACATCACCAATCTCAATAGAATCAAAATCAGTGACTTTCTCTACGGTGCAAAGCTGTCCAGACTCAATCCTTGGAGTCATTGAATTTCCTTTTGGTCGAAAAGAAATTATTGTTCCTGGATCACCTTCGGTCAAAACTTTAATATATGCTTGTGCCCAACTCATAGTGAAGGAAGTTCTTTCTCTTTCACTTTTGGTTCAGAACCATAAAGCTTAAGACTTCTGAAAAATGGATGGTAATTTGAAGACGGAAGAAATGCAAGAGCAGTTTCCATTCCTTCTCTTCCATCCTTATCAGGTGGTCCTGGAAGATCGTGTTCTGTAAACACAATATGTTCGTGTCCAAGTGTCTTTGCGTATTCAAACTCTTCATCTGACACAATGCAAGACACCTTTCTAAATGATTCAAGCATCCAAAGCTGCATTTGAAAGTCAGATTGAAATTTCAAATAACAAGACAAAGATGCGTGAGCAGCAGAGTTTACTGCATGTCCAAGAGGAACCGAATCCTTCACCAAAATGTACATCTTTTGTCTTCGCATATCTTTTTCTTTCATCTATCCAGTAACAGAAATCACTTTATTGTCTTTGATATCAAAGATCCTGTGAATTCCTGTATTTGCTTGTCGAGCACTACACAAATAAACATGTTCGGATACTTGTGAGAACTTTGAAACCGACCAACCAGGGCATTGCTCATCAAAGAGCTTTTGTAAATCTTCCAACTTCATATTAATTCCTTTTCTGTCAAATCATGCCAAGTGACTTAAGCTTGTTGAATGCATCAATTTGCTTTTGAATGACATTGGGTCCAACTTGTAAAGCTCCGCGAGCTTTATCACGTCGGTTTGCCTCATCAACGTCAACTTCAAAAACCTTGATACCAACTTCATATCCAAGTGCCTTCAACTTGTTTTGAAGTTCAACAAGGAAACGTGGATTGAGATTGGTATCTGCAACAACAATATTCTTCTCTTGATCTCGTGCTTGACGAAGAGCAAGACTGTGATTGACTGTCACCTTGTCTTCATTCTTCCAATTCCACTTAGACCAATCAAGGTTTCCACCTTGAAAGGAAGCACGAATGTCGTCACGACAAACAATCACCCAATCAGGATGCTCTGCCACAAACTGCTTAGCCCAAGTCGATTTTCCGCTGGCGGAAATTCCGATGGTTACGATGGCTTGAAGTTGGGGAGAATGTTCATTAATGTTTTGATTTTTGTTCATAATGTGAACAAGTATAGCTGTGAATAAATTTAATGTAAAGATCTACTTCAACTTATTCACAACCATCTTCTTTTCCAACCAATGCGAATCGGTGGTCACGTGGTCTTTTCTCACATATTTTGCAACTGACATAGCAAAGTCGTCATACTCAAATTCATCCTCTAGACGAATTACATAACCTTCCATGAGGTCTGGTTCTCTGTTTTGGACATAGAGTGACTTCACAAGATCTTCATCCCACAAACCGATATACAAAACCGGAACTGTCTTAAGTCCAAGATAGGAAGTCCATTCCAATGTTTCTTTCCAAGAGAGACACTTGGAATCAATCCAAACGGAAAATACAAGGAAATGATCTTCAAGCTCTGTGTATTCAATGCTGTGAGCAGCATAACAATTTTCTCCGCAAACACGAAGAGAATTGTCGGGAATCAAATGTGAGATATTTCCTCTCACTGTACGAACATAGTCTCGGGAAGGATGATACATGGAGTCAAGACTACGTGCATGTACATAATCTCTACTCATTGTAGTATTCTCGCCGTCCATCTTCTCAGTAACTACGACTCGCTTACCAACAAAATGATCAACAGACTTAAGAAGTCTGTCATCTGACGTAGTGCCAGGAGAATAAGGTAAATGTAGCGTACGAGGGTACTTATGTTTAATCGGGTCCATAATCAAGACAATATACGATAAATTATGGAAAATGTAAACAAATACCTAACAATATTTTGTAATAAGTAAAATGATAAAAGTTGCTAGACCAACAATGGTTCTAACAATTTCAAGAGCAAAACTAATTTTCTCTTTTCTGTCTTTGGGGATTTTCATAGCTACATTACTTGTAGTTAAGTAACTTTTTCGTAAAATCGCCAAGTGCTTTCTGGTCTCGCGGTGCAAGTAATGCACTTGCTTCTTCTATGGTAACAAACTTTACTTCTGCAGTTTCAAAATCGGTAGCTGCACCTTCACTGGTTACTTCCATTGCGAAATATTTTGTTAAAGAATAATTGCCTTGATACTCACCAACATATCCAATAATATTTCCACCAATTCCAGCTTCTTCAAAAGTTTCTCTAATTGCAGCTTGTTTTGGCGTTTCACCAGGATCTATTTTACCTTTCGGAAATACCCAAGAGTAACCACCATATTGGTTTGAAGGTGCAACAATACAAACATAAAGTTCCTCCGTTTGAGGATCATGTTTAAAACAAATGCAACCAGCAGATTTCCATTTCTTTTCTTCCATAATGAATTAAATAGAATGAAAATATGGTTTTGTTGAACTCTTGTGAAATGTTACAATAGCAGAAGGAAATGGAGCAGAATTCTTACTTCCACCAAACTTAAGTCTGCCTTTAACAAAAGCAACAGAATAAGCTTTCATACAGTATTCATGCCAATATTTCGTGTCTGTTCTGCTGGGTATTAAACAAACAACATAACCAACTTCTTCTCTTTGAGATTCTTCGTATGCCTTTTTCATCCATTGGTTTATGGTTTTACCGTATGGTGGATTCATCCAACAGTTACCAAACCAATCCTGAGAAAGTCCGTCATCAGATGGTGAAAAGAATTTATCGCACTTCTTATTTTCTTCCAGAGCACAAACATCCAAATCAAACTTACCAACCCACTTATCCATTGAATCAAAGATATGTTGAGGTGTTTCCCAAATAACTGAATTGCTTGAATATAATGTTTTGGTAACTGTCATAATACTTTATTTCTTCTTTACAATAAGAGACCTATTTTTGAGTAAATCAAAAATTGTCCTTGGTGCATTTTCATCTGCTACAACAGTTTCGTATGGAATGTTGTGAGTATTTAAAAGATTTAAAATTTCTTGATCTTTAACCAAAGCTTCTTCATAAGTTTGATTACGTCCAACAGGATCATATTCTTTAACACGACCAAGAAAGATATTAACATTGTTATAACTGTTAAACACTTCCAACATTAAATCTGTAAATGAAACATAATAATCATCTGGCGCGTAAGTAAGTCCCATTGAGATTGGACTATCAGTTATACAATATTTTACTTGGTCAACAAGAACTCTTTGTTTTTGATCTTGTTTTGCAAGCAAGAGAATTTGATTCTCAAAGATTGAGTGATGTTGCTTTTCCCAAACAAGTTGCTTTGCATATTCTGTGACAAGCTCCACAGAATATTTCTCAAGCTTCATAAGGTTAAACAAACCAGCAGCCGTAGTTGACTTGCCAGTTCCGGGACCGCCCCAAAGATTGATTACAGTTAAATTTTTATTTTTCATCTTTTAATCGACTTACATATTTTATGATACAACATTGTTTGACACAATGGGCAATTAATTACATTTTTTTCATCACAATCAATTAGACCATAATATTCCGTTTGAATTCTTTTGAGATCAGCACTTTCATATTCAAATTCTGTTTGACATTTATTGCATGTCAAAACATAATATGTTTTTAACGGAGGTGTCATGACACCTTGTTTTAAAATTTTAACTGTCATAACATATTTCCTTTATATATTCTAACCTCTAACCAATGGAACTAAAATTAGTATTGCTAAAAAGACAAAATACAAACTATTTCAACATCTAACAATTTTGTTCCATCAAAAAAATAGTGAACAACATCCTGACAACAAACACAAAGATAAAAGATATTTGTCAGATTTGTCCATTGTCACGCAAAAATCGAGTGAAGGCTACAATTAAAGC
>OFQY01000920.1_pt1 | contig 9987 bp, 22 predicted proteins | sample 1542991 | NCBI WGS metagenome assembly OFQY01 (sample SAMN07774224, study PRJEB24372) | wastewater metagenome | isolation source: Exp Tend VB 10WW | collected 2016-02
GGCCGCGACTTGGTCGACGGCCGCCCCGCCACCACCATCGCGGGTGACTCCAGGGTGTTCCAGCCGGGAGGTCATCACGAACCAGGCCAGCAATCCCAGAACGCGGTCCTCGTGAGCGTGCAGGAGGCGTCGATCTTGCAGTCATTTCCCCCCACGTACCCGTGGCAAGGAAGCCGGACAAAGCAGTACGAGCAGATCGGCAATGCGGTCCCGCCGACGATGGCGCAAGCGGTCCTGGGTGCGCTCATTCGACCCGAGGGAGAGGAATCATGAGGACTGAAACGAAGCCGTGCGATGACTGCGGCAAGGTCGTGGAACGCGAACTACCGGAGGGCCCGTTCGCTCACTTGCTGGGTGGGCACCGTGTGTTGTGTGTGGGGTGCATGGACCGCGAGTCGCGGGAGGATGAGGCGGCGGCGGATGCGGTGGAGGCTGAGCGTCAGGCGGCGATCGTCGCCAAGCGCGTGAAGGCCCTGGACCTCCCGGACAAGTACGCGGGCGCTGACCTGTCGATGGTTCACGGCGCCCCGTTGGCAGGGTGCCTCGCATGGGCATCAGGCAGGACAAACGGGCTGGTGTTGACCGGCGCGTTCGGTGTCGGCAAGACCTATGCGGCTGCGGCCGCCGCTCGGCGGATGGTGGAGCGTCGGGCGTGCAAGTGGGTGTCGGCGCCGCTGCTGATGGCCAGGTTGGGGTCGGGGCTTGACTCGAAGGCGCGTCAGTGGGCGGTCGACACGCTGACCGATGAGCGCACCGCGCTGGTCCTCGATGACCTGGACAAGACGAGGCCGACCGCGTACGGCGCCGAGCAGATGTTCCTGGCCGTTGACGTGTCGACGTCTGAAAACCGGCCGTTGCTCATCACCACGAACCTGTCGCTGGACCAGCTCGCCGGCCACTTCCCTGACCCGTACGGGGAGGCGCTGGTGTCGCGGCTGGTGGAGTTCTGCACGGTCGTGAAGCTTGAGGGCGCGGATCGCCGGTTGGGGGTGGTCGCGTGAGTGCTCGCCGCGAGTACCCGGCATCGCTGGCGTCTGAGGCACGCACCATGTCGGCGGGGGGCTGGTCTGGTCACGCGATCCATGGCGTGTTCGTGGCCCGCCTGGGTGACGGGGCCCCGAGCCGTTGCACGGTGTACAGGTGGCTGGACAAGGCGGGGAAGCATGCTGCTGCGGAGAGCCGGCGCATGGCCCGGATTTATGCGGAGCATGCGTCGTTCACGTTCGGTGTGCGGTCGCCGGAGTGGCAGGACGCTTTCATCGTGCGGTTGCGTGATGCGGGGTTGAAGCCCGCGTCGATTGCGAAGGTGACCGGGGTGGTTCTTGACGAGCCGTTGTCCAGGTATGAGGTCGGGCAGCGCCTCGGGAGGGCTGCGGCGTGACTGTTGTGTACGTGGTGCTCGTGGCCGGTTGGATTGTGCCGTTGGCGTTGAACTTCAATCATCGAAGGGGAGGCCGGTTGTGAGTTTTTCTGAGGGGTGTGTTGGGGGCGTGGATGTGCGTCCGGTTCAATCGAAAGAGGGTGTGTGATGGTGTCGGTGATTGAGGAACGGCTCGGCAAGCTGGATGAGATCGAGCTACGAAAAGGCGGGCACTCATCGTTCGATGACGGGGTGTGTGCGATGGAGCTGGTGGCGTGGCTAGCGGGTGAGCCGCATAGCGATCATCCGAAGTGCGCGAGCCCGGTGCTGACGCGGTTCGCTATGTCGTGGAATGACGCTTTGGACGATGAGGGGCGGCAGAAGTTGAAGCCGCTGCTTCCTCGGATCGTTGGGACCGCGAATGACGGGCATGATGAGTGGAGGGCGTGGCTGGCGACGGATTGGCTGGTCAGGGTGTGTGCCCCGGCGTGGCTTGAGCTTGCGGGGGTGAAGGAGTCTGCTGCTGCGTTGCGGGCGCTGCCGCCGATTGTGAGCACGGCGGTTGCGCGTGAGTCGCAGCCGGTCGTGGATGAGGCCCGTGCAGCCGGGGCCGCAGCCAGGGCCGCAGCCAGGGACGCAGCCTGGGCCGCAGCCAGGGCCGCAGCCAGGGCCGCAGCCTGGGCCGCGATTAAGAACATGGACATCTCCGGCCTGACTGCGGGTCAGGCCTCCGATGCCGCTCGCTCTGCCTGCGTGGCGCTGTTCGCGCCTACGCGCGCCACGCTCCAACGCTCCGCGCTGGAGCTGCTCGAGGCGATGCTGAACGTGACGCCGGAGACGCTTTCGTGAGCCGCGGCTACATGGGACGACTGGCCGCCGCCAACGTGAGCCGGCACACCGTCACCGCCTGGCCCGAACCGACCCGGGCCGAGCTCGACGCGCGCATCTACGACGTGATCTGGCAGCACCGGAGTCTCCCCACGCGCACGCAGTTTCCGGTCCTGGCCCTCGACCTCGCGCACGCGCAAGCTGTCGGCGAGCGGCAGATCGAACAGATGTTCGGCGTCGGCGCGCTCGGGGACGCGGTGTTCGTCGCCGCCCTGGCGCGGGAGTGGGACGCCGAGGCGATCGCGCTCCAGATGCAGGTCGAATCGTTCGCGGCGCGTGAGGAGCGCCGGGCGCTGTGGGCCGCGCGTCAGGCGGTGTCCGCGTGAGCCCGCTGCTCTGCGAACGCTGCGAACAGCGCCGGGCCACCGAGGTCCGCGACGAGGAGCTGCTCTGCGAATCATGCGCGCAGGCCCTCGACGAGCAGGCGGCCGAGCGCGAGCTCGAACAATTCCACGGATCGACGGATGCGTGGCCGCTGCACCTCCGGGGCCTCGTATGACCTGCTGCCCGCACTGCGGCGCCGAGTTCGAGCTGAAGCGCCCCACGAAGGATCAGCGCGGTTTTTGGTACGGCGTGCTCGTCGAAGCGCTGATGCAGGACCACGGCTACGCCACGAAGCTGGAGGCCCACGACGCCCTGGTGCGTGCAGTCTGCACGCTGCCGTGGGAGACGCTGCGCCCGAGCACGTCGGACGCCGAGATGACCCGCGAGGAGATGAGCGACCTCATCGAGCGGGCCTGCGCCTACCTCGTGGTGGACCTGGGGATCCGAGTCCCTGACCCGCAACCCGATCCGGTGCGGCGACTGGAGCAGGCGTCATGAGCGTCCACGTGCACAGTTCACTCGCCCCTCGGTTTCAGTTGCTCGGAAAGGCCGTCCGCGGCCGCACGCGCGCCGATGACCGAGACGCCATCCGCGCGGAGCGCGAGGCTGAGATCCGGCGCGTCTATCGCTGCGTGGACGAGCGGGACGGCCATGCGTGCCGCCTCTGTGCCGTTCCAATCAGCCAGTCTGACCACCGGCTGAGCCGACGCGTGGAACACCACCACCTCGACTACCGGAGTCGTGGCGGCGACCACACCACGGCGAATCTCATCAGGATCTGCCGACGCTGCCATGAGCTGATTCACGTCAAGGCCCTCCTGCGTGTCACCGGGGACGCGGATGCACGAGACGGCCAGGGCCGGCTCTGTGGGTTGACGGTGGAGCGGTTCGACGCGGAGACGGGCGCCTGGCGCGCCGTGGGGGTGGCATGACGACCGGAAGAACTCTCGCCGTGTACGCGGACTCCAAGGGCCGGGCGTCCTGCCGCGGCTGCGGAGCGGCGATCACTTGGGCCGAGCTTGTGTCGAGCGGGAAGCGGATGTGCTTCACCGGCGACCCGGTGGCACTGCGCACCGAGCACGGCGAGGACCGGCGCCTGATCGAGCACCTGGCGTTCGAGGAGAACCACTGGGCGACCTGCCCGAACGCTCCGCAGTTCAAGCGGAGGCCGGCGTAGCGATGGCCTGGCTAAAGATCGACGAGAAGGTGCGCACGCACCCGAAGATGGTTCCTCTCATCCGCACGGCCGGCGGCGCGGCTGGGTGGTTCTGGCTCTGCGGGCTCGCCTACGCCCGCGAGCACTCCACGGATGGCTTCTTGGCAGACGCTATCCTGCCCGACATCGCGCCAGGCTTGAAGGCCTGGAAGCCCATACCGGCGGCGCTCGTCGGGGCGCGGCTCTGGGAACGCGTTGAAGGCGGCTACCAGATTCGGGACTACCACGAGTGGAATCCGAGCCGGGCCGAGATCGACGAGGGGCGCCAGGAAGAACGCGAGCGGAAGGCGGCGGCACGCGCGGCGGCCAAGGCGGCGCGCGCGGCGACGCGTCCGATCGGACATGACGCGGATGTCCGTGAAGTGTCCGAGCGGACAGATCCGATGCGTCCCTACGCGTGCGCGGACGCTGGCGCGTTCTCTCCCTCTCCTTCTAGTGCTGACTCTCCAGGTTCTTGTTCTTCGGAAGGGGGTCCGGGGGAAACCGCACCACGCCGTGAGCGCTCGACGGTGGCCACCCGTGCCGCCGCCCTCGGCATCGTGTCGCCGGGGGCCTGGGACCGCCAGCACGCCTCCCACGCGCTCCGGGGCGACCTGTGTGGCTGGCACTGCCTCCCTCAGTCGGTCTACGACGGCTGGCTGCGGTTGCTGGTGACGGCCGGAGTGTCGTTGCCGCAGGCCGCCGAGGACGTCCGGGCGTGGGCGCTCGGCGTCAAGGCGGCCTGGACCGAGAGTGGCCGAGTGCCCGGGGACGACAACTTCGCGTTCTGGCGCCACGAGTGGACGAAGACGCACGGCTCGAACCGTCCAGTGGTCGCAGTGCCAACACACGGCGATGCGATTCGAGAGGCGCTCCGTCGTGGCTGACGCGCTCTGGGATGCCCGCACGCGCGAGGCTCGCGCGTTCTTCGCGGCGGAGGTCTTGGGGCCGCTGGTGCTTGCGACGCGCCCGCACGACATCCGCACGCCGGAGGCCGTTGCCGAGCAGGTTACGGCGTGGGTGCTGTGCCTTAAGGACGTCCCGGCTGACGTGTTGAGGGCTGGCGTGGAGCGCGTGCTGGCCGGTGGCCCGACATGGATGCCGAAACCTGGAGACCTCCGCCGCGCCTGCAGCGAGTGCGTGGCCGAGCGGCGCCGACTAGTGGCCCCTCGCGCTGCCGCGCTCATCGCCGAGTGCGAGCAGTGCGGCGGCTCGGGCTGGGAGACGGTCACTGAAGCCACCGGCGCGGAGTCGGTGAAGCGGTGCAACTGCCATGCGCGGTCGCTCGCGATGCTGCAGGGGCTCCCGGCGCCGATCGCATTGCCGCCGTCGAGCGAGGAGTCGGCCGCGTCATGACGCCGCAGCCCTTGAAGTTCGACTGGGACGCGGTCGATCCCGGCGCCCTCGTGGTGGCGCCGAGCGTGCATCCCCACGCGCGCGAAACCAGCGCCCTGGCCGCGGTCATGGCCGCGCCGGACCGGGGCACCCAGAACGCGACGATCCTCCGACTCGTGACCGAATCCGGTGACGCCGGGTTGAGCGATCACGAGTTGCACGTGATGACGGGCTACTCGCGGGCGACGATCTGCGCGCGCCGAGGGTTCGACCTCGTGTCGCTTCTCCAACCGGGCACACGGCGGGCGCTGAGTCCGGCCGGCCGCCCGATGACGACGTGGGTGCGCCGCCCGGTCGATGCGGAGGCCGGATCGTGAGGCCCACCTACGCCAACCGTCGCATCGACACAGCCGCCAAGCCGCTCATCGCCGCGGCCCGTGGGCTCGGCGTCGAGTACGAAAACCTTGGAGGCGCCATCGACGGGATGCTCTGGCTCGGGCCTGTCGTGCGCCTTGTGGACTGGAAGACGCCGGGGAAAGCCGCACTCACAGAGGGCCAAGGCAAGCTGCTCGCCCGCGGTTGCCCGATTCACTTCGTTAGCACGGTTGCACAACTTCAGGCGTTGGTGGCCGAGATGCACCGCGCCGCCCATCGGAAGGAGTAGATCCCCCATGCCGTTACTCGAGCAGATTCTCTCAATGCACACCCCGCGCCCGCTGCCGCCCTCGGAGTTCAAGGTGGTCTGGAGCGGCGCTCTGGAACGGCAGGGCCACTGCCCGAGCCTGCTGGACTGGACCAGCGACGGCCGGAACCTCCACGGGCACGACTCGCTCCACGCGGCGGGGATGATACCGCTCGTGAACCGCATGACCCGAGAACGTTGACTCCACAGACGAACGGAGCACCCTGACGCCATGAGCCCCACCGCCGCCGCCCTCGACCGTCCCCTCTCGTCCCGTGTTGGCTTCCACGAGATTCCCCTCAACAACCTCATACCCTCGCCGCTCAATCCGCGGAAGCGCGTGCATGGGCTCGACGAGTTGACAGCCAGCGTGCGCGAGGCGGGCATCCTCGAGCCGCTGCTCGTGCGGCCGTCGACCGACCCCAGAGTGGTGCCAGACACCTTCGAAGTGATCGCCGGCGGGCGGCGCCTGGAGGCCGCGCGGGCGGCCGGCCTGGTGCTCGTGCCCTGCCTGGTGCGCGAAGTGTCCGACGCCCAAGCCCTCGAGCTCGCCATCATCGAGAACAACCAGCGCGGCGACATTCACCCGCTCGAGGAGGCCGAAGCGTTCCGCCGGCTGAAAAAGCTCGACGCGAGCTACACCCCTGAAACGATCGCGGCGAAGATCGGCCGGCCGCTCGCGTACGTGAAGGCGCGGCTGCGGCTGCTCGACCTGGTGCAGAAGGCGCGCGAGGCGTTCGCGGGCGACCAGATCACCCTGTCGCACGCGCAGCTGCTAGCGAAGCTGGAGCCGAGGATTCAGGACGAAGCGCTCGAGCACTGCGTCGATCACGAGTTCGATTACGAGACAGGCAAGGGCCAGCGCATCCTCGGGCCCGCCGCCGTCTACCAGCTCCAGGACTGGATCAATGAGCGCGTGCGGCTAGACCTCGCCGCGCCCGAGACACAGGAGGACTTCCCCGAGCTCGCCACGGAGGTGGCCAAGGTCACGGCCGCCGGCGCGACGGTGCTGATGCTGGCGGACACGTGGGGCCCGAAGGGCAAGGACGGTGAGCCCCTGCCGAGGAACTGGTTCACCGAGGTGAAAGCGAAGACGACGGACGCCCAGCTCGGCGTGTTCGTCCAGGGCCGGCGTCGCGGGAAGACGGTGTGGGTGACGATCAACCCGCCGGCGCCCACCCCCACGCGGTCCGCCAGGGTCCCAGGGACGAAGCGCACGCCGGCGGAGATCGAGGCAGACACGCAGGCGCGCACCGAGGCACTGAAGCGCGAGCAGGCGGCGAAGGCCAAGGAGGCTCGCGAGGCTCTGGTGCTCACGCGGGCCCTGGCGACGCTCGTGGATGTGGTGCAGCCTCCGGACCTGCTGCAGCCGGCGGCGCTGCGCGTGATCGCCGCCTGTCTCACCGGGGTGGAGACGTTCGGCCACGAGCACCTGGACACCGTCGCCAAGGCGTTGAAGGTGCCGCGGTTGGTCTTCACGTGGCAAGGCGACAAGGAGCGCCTCAAGCTCAAGCCGATCGCGCTCGCGAAGGTGATCGCCGTCCTCGCGGCTGGTGAGGGCTACGCGTCCGGACGGACTGACGGCCTGGTGCGAGACGCGTTCGAGGCGTTCGGCGTGGACCTGAAGGCCATCGACAAGGCCGTGGCCAAGGAGCAGGCGGCCGAGGCGAAGACGACGGCCGAGAAACCTGCCACGAAGCCCGCGAAGGCGGCAAAGAAGGCGGCGAAGACGCGGTGACCCGCGGTCGCCCTCGCGTCTGTCGGCGTCCTGGCTGCGGTGTCCTGTTGACGCCGCGCCAGGTCGCCCGCGGCACGCGGCTCCACAGTCGCGCCTGCCACGCGGCGACCAAACGCGTGCACCCCCAGGGCCCTGCGGCGTGCGTGCACTGCGGCGCGCCGCTGACGCTCCAGCAGCGCCAACGGCGCCGCGGCCGGCCCGAGAGTGGCCAGTACTGCAGCGTCCGGTGCGCGATCCGGGCCCGGTGGGGCCGGCAGGGCACGACGCGCACGCACTGCGCGCTCCCGAGCTGCGGCGCTCCGCTCACCAGGCACCAGCAGTGGCGGCGCCGCACCTACTGCTCGAAGAGCTGCGCGAAGGTGGCGCTCCATGCGGAGCGGCCGCTGGCGTGGGCCCGGATGACGGCGACGAGCCACGCGGTGCAGCGGCAGCGGTACGTCGCGCGGCTGCGGGCGTTCCTGCAGGCCTGCCCGGACGCGGAGACGGCCGCGCGCCGGGGCGTCGAGAACGGTCGGCGCGTGGCGTGGAGCCGCGCCGGGCACGGGAGCTGGCCGCGCGTGCACCGGTATCCCCGCGGGCACTGGCAGGCCCTCGCGCGCACGGTGGCCACGGCGGCCCCATCGAAGGCGGAGGCGTTCCGTGAGGGCTATCGACGGGCCTACGCGGACGGGATCGCGATGTTCGACTGGCGGAAGGCCGCCTGATGCGCGAGGGCCTGACTCCGAAGCAGGCGGCCGTGCTCACGGCGGTGCGGGGCTACGTCGCGCAACACGGATTCGCCCCGACGCTGCAGGAGCTGTGCGAGCTCCTGGGCCTGCGGGCGGAGGCGACGGTCTGCAAGCACCTGCAGACGCTCGCGCGGAAGGGCTACGTCACGCGCCAATGGAACCGAACGCGCGCGACGACGGTGCAGGCGCCGGAGCCGCACGACCCGGTCTTCCTCGCGGCGGTGCGGGAGGCGTTCGCGGCGGGGTGGCACCAGAGCGAGGCCTGCGCGGTGCCGAGGCAGGCGGGACAGATGGACCGCTGGCGCGCCCAGTGGTTGAAGGAGACGCATGGATACGACGGCAATGATTCAGGCCTTGGACCAGGAGATCGCTGCCCTCACGACGGCGCGTGACGCGCTGGCGAGGTTGGGACGACGCGGCGGGGGGCGCCAGCCAGCCCCGCAGAGCCGCCCTAGTAAGACACGCGGCGGCGAAGCGACGGGGACGAAGGCGTTGATCCTCGACGTGCTGGCGGGCGGCGAGGCCATGAAGACCAAGGCCATCGCGAAGGCGGTGTAGGTGCACCCGGCCTCGGTGTCGAAGCACCCGGCCTCGGTGTCGAAGCACCTGGCGGAGCTGGTCGAAGCCGGCGACGTGGCGAAGGACGGCGCGTCGCGCGCCACCGTGTATCGGATTCCCTGAAGGAGAGAGCCCCATGCCCACGCACATGACCGCCGGGAAGGACGGCCGCAAGGTCATCACGTTCGAGATCAGGGAGTCGAAGGACGGCAGCTTTCGCTGGCGCCCGCGACGCGCCGGGCGGACGTTGAACGACAACTACACGCGGCGCGTGGATGCCTCGCGATCGATCTCCGCGTTCGTGCGGGCGATCCAGGACGGCGACTTCGTCGTGAAGCATAAGCGGTGAGCGCCCTGCTCGTGCGCGCCCAGGAGGACCGCTAGCCATGCCCCTCAGCCGAGACGAGATGATCGCGCACTTGAAGCGCATCAAAAAGATCGCATACGCGCGCGTAGTCACCAACGCCGACGAAACGGGAGGGACGCCATGACGCGCGAGGATCAGATCGCCTATGAGTGGATCGAACGCGTGTGTGACGACGACGTGCTCAGCGCGGACGTTGAAAGAGAAGGGCGGGCCATCCTTGCCACGCTTCGCGAGGCCCCGGAGACGCAGGAGCCGGAGACTGGCTGGCGGGACATCGCGACAGCGCCGAAGGATCGGCTCATTCTCGGCGCGCTCGTGGTGAATGACGTCGTGTGGCGCGTCCACGAGATGCGGCACAACGGGCTGGCGTTCTACACCAAGGCTGGCGGCGCGTTGCCAGCGATGACGCATTGGACGGAGCTTCCGCCGCTCGCCACCCCTGGAGGCACGACGCCATGACGCAACCCGCTAATCCCCTCACCCCCGAGGCCCGCGTGCGGGCGCTGGAACGATTGAAGGCAAAAGCTGACTTTTGCGCCGAGCAGGCTCACAATGGCGTGCGCCTCGACTGATCGAGGACATGGCGACAGGGCCAGCCAGGGTGGAGTTTCCATTTGAACGATGGAATGCTGAGGACGCCCACGCGCTCGCGACCTACGCGCTTGATGAGGACACGTACCGCACCGCGATCGCCGCCCTCCTGGCCGACGCCCCGGCCGAGCGCGAGCCTCGCGACCTCGTGGCGCTGGTGCAGGCGCTGCAAGCGGCCACGCTCAGCGATGGGGGTAAGCAACAGGGGAGCTGATTCGCCA
>OFQY01000922.1_pt1 | contig 9978 bp, 10 predicted proteins | sample 1542991 | NCBI WGS metagenome assembly OFQY01 (sample SAMN07774224, study PRJEB24372) | wastewater metagenome | isolation source: Exp Tend VB 10WW | collected 2016-02
TTTACATCGACGTTCTTTTCCTCCGTCTTGTCGTAGTATTGAACCTTTCCCTCTGACCCGCTCCACTGAAAGAATCTTGTTGCGGGATTGACTAAATCTATTTGGTTGCTTCTGCTCATAACTATTCCTCGATTAACTAGGTTTTCGCCGTGACCATTTCGGCTAGGTCAATCTTCATCATGGTTATCCAAGAAAGTGCCCCATCTGTCCGGTTCTAACTTCGCGTTCCTTGCCGCTTCCTCGTAAGAGGTCTGTACTTCCTCAAGCAAGATGTGGTCTAACTCGAAATCGGTGTTGTTGTGGAGCCATTCAAGATAGCCGGGATTTATCTCTATCAGTTCATCGATAGACGTACCTTTGTATTTCCCGAAGGTCATCACGTAATTCCGGTCGCTAATAGGCTCCCTCTTAAAATTGCTTGGCTGTGATCTGCTCATATATTTGGATTAAAAATTACCCTGTCTATGTAAAGGTCGTATGCGTTAAACCAATGCTCTTCTTTCGGTGTTCCGATGGCGTCTAACCACAATTTGCATAGCGTCATTGCGAACTCTGTTGTGGGATTAGCGACGTTATAAAGTCGTACATATTCGGCTTCCCCTCGATGTCCTGATGGCATCCCGCCGAGCCGTCCCGCTTCATCGTGCAAAGAAGGGCTGCCATTGCTAACTCCTCTTCGCTCGTTATAAACCGCATTTTCAAGCGGTGTGCGAAAGAGAGAAACGAGGTTTGACCGCATACTTGACAGGCCGTTATTCCCAACTCCTCGAATCTCTTTTTCAACTGTGGCCGTATCTTGGTGTTCCATAGCTTGTTTCTCTCTTTAGGAGTCATAAAGGGTGGGGGATGATGAAATACAGAGAGCAATCTGTTCCTCGCCCTTGCGGGTAGAGGCATCCCCCGTAAATCAGTGACTTAAATACTCCACCGCCTGCTTCCACCGTTCATCGTGCGGGTAGCTGTCGGCTATCTTTGATTCCTGCTCAAACTCCTCCTGCCAAAGAGCGGCTATGAGTTCGTCGTTTGCCAGATCGTCGGCTTGCTCTTGATAATCTATGTCGTACATCACTTACTTCCCTGATAGTTGCCCCTGATCGTTGGCGGTGTCGTATCACGGTTTATGTGGATTGCGTTGTGGCTTACCGTCACATTGCCTGTGTGGAATCGGCTGTTTACCGTCGATGAGTTGTAAGCCGTGACGGTCGATGAGTCGCAAGCCGTGACGGTCGATGAGTCGTAAGCCTTGACGGTCGATGAGTCGCAAGCTAATGCTGTACCTTCTGTTACAACATGCTCACCTGAATAGAAGATTTGCAGTTTAGCCAGATCGTCGTGGGTAAGTTCCTTAACGAGCCGAACCTTGCGGACGCATATCTTGTCCTCGTTTGGTTGTAGTGCGTCCTTATACTCCACCTCGTAGCATTTAGCGTCTCTGTTCCACCATTTTTGCGGATTGTCGGTCAGATGAAATCCGTGCAAACACATACGTAGATCGCCCACAACGGAGTGCCATTTGCCGGGCTTACCGTTCTTTGGCAGCGACCATTCAAACCCGCCCCCATGAAATGATTTACCGTCTAATAGAACCTTGTAATACATCACATCCCCCTAAGTGCGTTCCGCAACGCCTGAATCTGTTTGTCGATATCTCGCTTTGCGATAAGCGAATCAAGAACCTCTTGCTTTAGGAACTGCATCCGTGCCGTTTGCTTCTCCGATTCCCTCTCAAGCCGGGCCAGTTCCCCGACCGCCCATAGTTCGTTAGGCGTTAGTAGTTCCGGTGATATTGAGTTGATGTAGCCCATTAGTCTTTATGGCACTCCACGTAAAGTTTGTGTGCTTCGCGTCTCTCGATCTCTTCGGCGGTCGGTTCGACCTCGACCGTTTCGACCTTTACTTCCTCTTTAGGCTCAGGAATGAAGTTCGGCTGCTCCTCGTAGTACGCGACCTCCTGTCGCCATTCGCGAAAATCGTCGGGATACTCGCACCAGCTTATGCCTTTGGGTGTGTACATAAAATTTTGTTGGGACGGGCAGACCCGCTAGATTCGCACCGCCCCGTCTCCTTGCGGAGATTTCGTAGGATAGGCAAGCCCTTTGTTGCGCTGAGTCCCGCCTATCCCGTTTGCCCCCTGCTTGGGCAATATGATGGCGTCCTCAATAGCCACCGTTACAACTAAGTTACTACAACCAAGTTGTATCTGTCAAGCACTTTTTTCAGTTTGGTTGTAATTTGTTTCGACGCATTTGCTCACGTCCTGAAATGAACACTGAAACAGCGACATCAGGGTTAACAGCGTGTCGGCAGGCGGGTCAGCGTAACCGTTCTCATAGTTCCCTATGTAATTCGGCCCTTTCCCGACAAACATTCCAACTTCCTTCTGAGTCCAGTTCCGCTTTCTGCGGAGTTCTTTAAGTTTTGATCCATCCCATTTAAGCATCTATTGGAGTATAACTAAGTTGTTATGACATTGCAAGGAGATTCTTATTTGTATTGGGGTTGACAAACTAGAAACCGACTGATAATCTGACCTCACCTCAATAGCCATCTTTCTATTACAGAAGGAGGGCTTTTTCGTGTCTAAACTACCGCAACAACAAACAGAAGATAGTACATCCTCTACAACCGCAGTCCACAAAAAGCCCTGCTCAATAGCATTGACACGGCATCTCGCTAAACGCTCCGCTTAGAATTTAGCCGAGCGAACGGGCAAGGTGTACCACATCTATTACTGTGACCGCCACGAGGCGTATCACGTGGAGGAAGTATGAGTGAACATTGGTACAAGCCGGACGGAACACCTTTTTATAGCATCATAGGTAAGAACGGCAACGAGCGATCCGTCACACTTCGAGACGCGAGACAGATCAACGCAGTCCCGTCCGTGACGACCATATTGAGCATCTTGTCTAAACCCGCATTAGAGACGTGGAAAGTAAAGCAAGGCATCCTCGCGGCACTTACGTTGTCGAGAGAGTTTCAGGAATCGGACGAGGCTTTCTTAGAACGGGTGATGCAGGACTCTAAGCGTCAGGCTATCGAGGCCGCCGAAGAGGGTACAAGGATACACGATGCCATAGAGTGCCATTTCAAGGGCGTTTCCGTACCGTCACAATATATCCCGCACGTAGAATCGGTAAGGGAAGAGATTGCCCGTCTTTACCCGCACATTAACGATTGGAGAGCGGAGGATAGCTTTGCGCACAGCTCGGGTTTTGGCGGTAAGGTCGATCTTCATTCCCCGTCAACTGGAATAGTCATAGACTTCAAAACCAAAGACGGTCTCGTAGAGACGTGGGATCGCCTTGCTTACGATCAATACATCCAACTCGCCGCATATCAGCACGGACTTGGGTTGCCGGAGTCTGAGTGTGTGAACATCTTTGTTTCGAGAGATGCTTCGGGCGGGTGCAGGAGTCACGTATGGGCTGTGGACGATATTAGAAAAGGCAAAGAGACGTTCACGGCATCACTTCAGTTATGGCAGATAGTCAAGGGCTACACTCCGGTGTTGGACTGATCGGTGTGTGCCTTACTTTTCTATCGACTTGATCCGCTTGTCAATTATCTCGATCTCGCCGGGGTCGGTAGCAACGGACTTGACACGCATGGTTGGTGTTGTTAAAGCCTCTTCCACCGACCATCCTTTATCTAGTCTCCCCCGTAAACAGTCGCGGTTTAAGCCAACCCTATCAGCCCACTGTGTCAGTGTTAGCCTGATACCCTGAAACTCAAGAAAGCGGTTTTGTCGGGTATTATTAGCCTGTTCGGATTTAAGCGCCCACTTACAGTTCGACGGATCGTAATGTCCATTGTTATCTATTCTTTCGATAGAATGTAAGTTGGTTGGACGATTACCCATATCCTGAATAAAATTTACAAACGAGTTCACCCACCGATCACACACGCGAATACCGCGTCCACCATATCGGTGATAACCTGACTCTTTTGGATTAGAGCATCGCCGTTTCATGGACTGCCAAACTTTATATTCTGCTGTGCCGGAAAGACCGTGTGTTCGGGTGGGTTTGACCTCACGTTGCAGACATCCGCAACTGGAAGTATTTCCACTAACAAGGTGACTTGCAATAACTTCCGCCTCCTTTCCGCAGTCACAGCGACACAGCCACAAAGATTTACCGTGAATATTTTGACCGACAATCTTTATAGCGAGTAGGCGACCAAACTGCTGCCCGGACAGGTCTTTTGGAGCTTTTCCGCGATGATAAAAACACCGCGTGCTTTTGCCCTTGACAAGGTTATATTTATTCGGCGTACATGTCCGTCCGCACTCACATAAACACGTGTAGTGTGGGGTTTTCTTTGCATCTTTATGACTGAATCCTAAAACTGTTAGATGTCCGAAGACTTGACCGGGAACCGGGTCCGGTATGATAGTAGTGTGTGTCATTAATTTTCTCCGTAACAGAAAATTGGTGATGCTTGGGGTGGGTTTAACGGACTCACCCCTTTGCTTATTTTAGCACATCATTTACTTTGCTTACGAATCAATTTCTCGATCACCGCCCGTTCATCAGGGTCATCGGCAACTTGGAGGACTCTTTTAAGAGCCTCGACGGGCAAATCTTTAGCATACAAGGCGATAAGCCCCGTCTTACTACCCGCCTGAGTATTGATAGCAGAGAACTTCTTATTCAGGTTGGGATTTATTCTCATCCACCGCTCGATTTCTGCATCTACTTTTCGGGTGTCTTTTCCCTGCTTTAACAGGTCGAATTTATCTGCGAGAAGGTTTCTTAGCCCGCCCTCGATTCTTCTCTGCTCTGCGTCCTTCTTCGAGACGAACGGAGATAATTGGGCGGCTAGTTGTACCGCTTTCGACCTATCAGCTTTAGGATACTGAGTTACACCTATTCCGGTAAAAGTCCCTGCCATTACCATTAAGGCATTAAGGTAGTTCCTCTCGTTCTCATTGAACTTATTGACTGCGTACTCAAACGTTCCAGGCTCTTTCACCATCTCGCGGTAACGGTCGTAGAGCAGTGCATCATAGGTCTGTTGCCAAGCAAGCGGAACAGATCGAGACGTTAGCCCGCCCCACCACGTAAACGGTCGTCCTATGAAGTCCGTTCCCGTGTAAGCATCGACGGCTAATGATGCACCAGGGGACAGCTTGCTTCTTACGAACCTCGGCTGACCTTCTTTCGATACGCCAAACTCCCTGATATTTGCCTGTATGTCGTCAGCCAAATAAGCCGTGTCTTGATTTATAACAGACTTAACAAATCCCATCGCGGTTCGTAAGTAAAGCTGGGCCGGAACGTCTAACCCTGCGAGCAAGTCCGCGTGAGTGTCTCCTATGTTGATCTTTCCAAAGTCCTCATCTTCAGGGTCAATCACCATTCCGGTCAGGGCGGCGATTACGGCTAGTATCCCGTAGAACCTCAGACCTTTCTTCGCCATCTGTATCTTCAAACCTTTCGGTGCGGTCGCCCACCCCAAAGTCAATTTATTCAAACTCTGGAATCGAGAGAACAGTAGTTGCGGAGAGAATAAAGCTAGATTTAATGCTTTGCTTAACGCCCCGCCTTTAGCGATAACCCTGCCTATATCTCCCTTTCCTGTGAAGGCATTGACAGTCTCAGCAACATACTTCAGTGCTTTCTTCATCTCGTCCGCACTAAGGTTCTGCTGTTCGAGCATCGTTGCCCAGTTGTCGTAGATGTATAGACGTTGGAGATCGCCCGGCAGTGTATAAGCCACTTCCGCCCGACGATAGAATGGTACTTTCTCAAGCAACTGCGTGGAGAAGTGATCGTCCGCTACGTTAAAGTCTCCGATCTGAGTGAACCTTACACCGTTATTTTGTGCGGACAGGAATCTCGGATGCTGTCTTATCTGCTCGACGAACACCGATAAGGAATGATTAGATAGATACTCCGCCGCGTTCTCGAAGCCCGCTTTATCCGCCAAGTACTGCCATAGTTGGTTGTCACCCTGCAAACCGTGTCATACGCCCTTCCAATCGCCTTTAATGGCTGCTCTGGTGTCTGTCAGCAACGGAATGAAGCCCTGCCGTCCTATATACGAAATCTCACCCCAAGCCGAGAGTCCCTTGAATAGAGATACGGTCTCAGAAGCGAGGTCAAACGCTTTTCTGCCAAGCGATCTGCCTAGCTTTCTTGCATACGAATCAAACGCCTTTCGTGCTTCCCGTCCTGAGATGCCGTTATGGATAACCTCATTCTTGAACTTCTCAAGGTCGCCCTTGTATCCTTCCCTGTCTGCCTTAGATTTGATTATCTGATCCTGAATATCATTGTTGACCTTCTGACGCAGTTCCCTGCTTCGCTTGAAAGTATTATCGTCGCCGTCAACCAATTTTTTCCATTCACTGACCGAGTGTGCTCCCTTTATTTTCGGGAAGAGGATAGCACCGAGTATTTCCTTATCGGTGTAGCCGTTGTTTCTACCGAAGGTTATTACTTCCTTGTCATATCTCGACGGACGCTCTCTTACCTTTTGCACGTCAGGTTTTGCTGTCTGCATCGCCATCCTGCGGTGAGCCATCCTGACGGCACTGTTCTTACGTGCCTCTGGAGTGATGTTCGATTCGCTCTTTGTCGCCTCGAATGCTTCGAGGTGAATCTCCCTTAGTTCATCCTCCGAGAGCATATTGTTGGTCAGGTCTCGTAGATGTTCAATCGTATCCTCTGGCGAAACATAATTGAGGATATCCAATGACGCCATATCGACCAATGCGTTATGTACGCGGTCGTCGGCGGGCATCTCAAGGGATTCACCTGACGGCATAGCCAAGCTGAACGCTTCCCTGAGTATCTTCTCAAGGTCGGGCTTGACTCTTTCCAGTTCAGCTTTCTGCTTGGCGTGATATGTTCTCGGTCGGTTCTCTTTTAAGGTGGCGATCTGCCTCTTGAGTTTCGCTATGGTCTTTTCATCAACCTTTCTTTCAGCCTGAGCCTCGGTTAACGCACCTTCGAGTTCCTTGATGTTCTTATCGGCCTCTTTTACTGCCGTTTCTAGTTCCTGATTGAGATAAGTAAGCGATGCTTTTTCTTCCTCGGTCTGGGCGATGCGAGTCAGCAGTTCCCTTACTTTCTCCGCATCCTTAGCGGTCAATTCTTTTCCGGCTTTCTTGACGGCACGGGTCGCTATCATCATCCCTGTTACGAAGTCATACTTACCCGCTAGTTGTGACGCTCGTAAAGCCTGTGCAGCCGTACCTACGTGCTTAACAAGTTCCTCAGAGACCTTTATCATCCTCTCTAGTTCACCGATAGAACCAAGATGATCTAATAGTCCTATCCCTAAAGCAGTCCTTTGCTGAGGCTCCATATTGTCCTCATAGAACGCTTTCTCAGCAGTCTTGTAATCGTCGTGTTTCGACGCGGATATGCGTCTCTGTGCGTCTGCAAGCCACTTCTTCTCCGTGTCGGGAATGTATGGCACGTCAGGGGTATCTTCGTAACCGTTCTCTCTGAGAGTCTCGGCGTATTGGCGTTTCTTGAAAAGCCTGTCGTAATCGGTAAGCTGGCGTACTACCTTGTTCTCTACCGATACTTCGGTTCCGCTATCAGGTCGTTGTACCTGCCCGTCTCCGGGTCGCGTCCCGGCTTCTTGGTTCGCTTCTTCTTCGGTTGGGCTTGCTTGACGATCTTCGCTAGTGCTTCCGCTCGTCTCCGGTTCGCTTCCAACTGCTTCACTTCTTCCGGTGTCGCTGGTCTGAGAATCATATTGAAATATCCTTATGTAGTCATCTGGATTTACAGTGCTAACACTCTTTATACCACGAGCGAATATCTTTAGGAACTCATTTTTATCCGCGTGGGTTATCTCTCCCGTGTCGAGCATCGCGGCTATTTCCATAGCCTTTGTTACGCCCGACGCTCTTGGGTAGAGTCTGGAGAACGTAGTGACCTGTCCCGTGACCGTCTTGATCTTGGGGTTGTTCCACACCTTCAGTTTAGAAAGTTCGTCTATCGTTTCCTTCGGTATCGTCTCGCCGTTCAAAGCGTTCAACACCATCTGGTGATGCGTTTCGTGAGGCAAAGAGAAGTCGAAGATGTACGTTACCCCCGCACCATTCTTAGCAATCTCCCTCAATTGATCCGCGAGGTCGGATAGTACCTTTATCTCCGCGTCGGAGTATCCTATCTTCCTAAATTCATCCAGCTTTTGATCTATCTTTCTCGCTAATTGAATCAGCGTGCCCCGTGTGTGGGTCAGTCCGAAGAACGCATTAGGCTTACCCGCGATACGTCTAAGCAGTTCCCCTGCTTCTACGTTCAACTCGATATGCCCGTCATCTGTTATCGAACTCTTAGCCCTGTCTAACAAGTCCTGCGGATGGGCAAATTGAGCATCCTCTTGTAACTTGAAACTGCCTGAGTCGGCGGGCATTTCTAGGGACGCACTTTCTACCGACATTTCCTCTACGTCATACTTCGGCTTTGGCACTGCGTCGATAACGTAGATGTTGCCGTCCTTGTCTATCAGGGCGTTCTTCTCGTGAAGGTCGCTGACTTTGTAACGCGAATCGGCAAACGCTTCCCCGTATCTATCCGTCATTGACAAGCCCCTATTCTGCATAAAGGTCTGTCTTTCGACGGGTGTTGTGTACACTACGTCTTGAATGAAAGGCTGTTTTACGACAAAACGGAAATTCCCCTCACCGTCACGGGTAAAGCCTACAAGTTCATACGCTGTCTCAGGAAACAGGGAGTTGAAGGTGGATATGCGATTATCAATAAATTCGAGAGGCGTTAAATACCTATCGACCATCTTGTAATCAATAAGTTTGTGTACTGAATGTTCGTCCGCACGATGGACATACGCTTCAACCCCCTTGCTGATGAAGCCCTGCTGTTGACCAACAAATTCTTTTACATCAAACCAAATATCCGCGAGTTTGGCATAACGCTCTAAGACTTGCTCTTGTCGCTTGACGGGCGGCGTCCTTGAGCCTGCATCCTCACTTGCTCTCTCATTTGCTGCAAGGATAATGGACGCTTCAACATTTCTGATACCGCCAAGAACGCGGCCTCGTTCTCCTTTGTCATCAAGCCTGACGATCTGGCTTTCTCCAGATATGACTTGTTCGGCGATGCGGTTAACTTTGTCATAATTGATTCCTTTGTCTGTGATTATATCCTTTAAGACTTTGCTTTCCGTCGCTTCAATACTCTGTTCACCGCTGCTGTCAGATTCTTCACGTCTCGCGGTCGCACTCGTTTCAGTACGCCCTCCAAATCGTTCAAAACTTCGTCGGAATTGTTTGGCGAAGAGCCTAGCGGCGTCAGAGATATTGTTGAATCTCGCTTCAATTTGATCGGGTGTGACATTTGTTTCTATTAACCTCTCAGCATATTTATCGAGTATCGCGTCAATATCCGATTGCGATATACCTAAATGCTGTACCGCATCATCGCGCATTGATTTGGCGATGACCTCTTTGTGTAGTGTATCAGTATTGTCCCCGTAATATCTACGGAGTTTTTCGGTCGCCTTTTTGTAGCCGGGAATTTTATCAAAACCTTCTAAGTCCTGCGGTATGCGTCCGCGAGTCTCGTTGTCGGCCTTATGTGCGACCTCTTCCTGTCGGGTAGATTCTTCTCCTTCGAGGTAAATAATGAGTCCGTCCGTCTGGACTTTCTCGAACGTGTCAGCGATCTTGCTTAGTTCCGGTCGTCCGTGTTCGCGTAACAAACGGATCGTCTGAGAGCGTCCTTTAGGCGATAAACTCCACCCTGAAGCGATACGGCTATCATCAGCTAGTCGTGACAACAACACCATCCCTGCTTCATTGCTTACTACCTCATCATTCTCGTTAAGCGTGAATTTCGCCTCTTCAATAATGTCGGCATCGTTTAATAACGTCCACGGGAATAAGCGATACTTCGCGGACATTAGGTTGCGGGAAGGCATTTCTAGGGAGGCGGGGGATTGCTTGGCTTTTAAGAAGTCCTCAACCGTTTTACCCGTTAGCTTCTTGTGGAT
>OFQY01000927.1_pt1 | contig 9940 bp, 9 predicted proteins | sample 1542991 | NCBI WGS metagenome assembly OFQY01 (sample SAMN07774224, study PRJEB24372) | wastewater metagenome | isolation source: Exp Tend VB 10WW | collected 2016-02
GCTGTGACGACGTTTTCCTCCGTCATGAAACAGCGCGATCGTTTCGTAGCCCGCCGGCTTGCCGTGCGGGCTTTTCTGTTTATACTGTTGGTGTGGCGACCATGTACGGCGGTATGACAGCACGCGATAACTTGGGTCTCATTGCGACCCAGTTGCATTATCTGTATTGCGAGGCACGTATTGCAACTCAACTTTTGCTCGAACTGTGCACAGCAATTCAAGGTGACCAGGCATGAGGTACCTCGGCGGCAAGCACTCCATTGCGCGTGAGTTGGCAAGCGTCTTAGAGTCATATCGTCCGACAACAGATGCGCCGTTTTACGACGTGTTTTGTGGTGGGCTGTCTGTCACTGCTGCGATGTCAGGCGAGCGCCACGCCAACGACGCGTGCCAAGCGCTAATCACAATGTACGAAGCTGCAGCGAGTGGGTGGCGACCACCCACGGTGGTCACCGAGGCGGAGTGGAAAGCTCTGCGTGCGGCTAATGACCACACGGATCCGCGGACCGCGTTCGCTGCGTTCGGCTGCTCGTATGCTGGTAAGTGGTTCGCGGGTTATGCGCGCGACCATTCTACGAAGCCACGTAATTTTGCAGAGGTTGCAGCGCGCGGAATGACGCGCACGTTCGTCACGTGTGACTGCGTAAAGTTCACGTGTTGCGATTATCGAAAACTTGACGTGCCATCTGGCGTGTTGGCGTATTGTGATCCGCCGTATGTTGCGACCACTACGTATGCGGGTATGCCGAAATTCGATACCAACGAATTTTGGACGGTCATGGATTCGTGGGTGGACCGTGGTATCACTGTGTTGGTGTCGGAGTATGTGGCGCCTAGCGGGTGGCGTGAGGTATGGACACGGCCAGTGCGCAAGTCGCGGCTCGCAGGCAATCGCGTTGAAAGGCTGTTCATGCGAGACAGCGTTCGGGCGGTGGCGTGATGCACTATCAGGGCGGCAAGTTTCGTCAGGCGAAAGCCATGGTCGCAGCGATGTGTGGTGATTGGCGCGGGCGCGGGCGCGGGCGGTGGTGGGATCCGTTTTGTGGTGGACTGTCGGTCGCAGTGCAGCTAGCAGCGACGTGCGGGCCGGGTGTGGTGTCAGATGCTAATCGCGCTTTGATCTCGATGTACCAAGCGATGCGCGATGGCTGGACGCCGCCACTTACAGGTACTGTCGAAGAGTGGCACGCGGCAAAAGTGCTGCCAGACGAGGACCCTCGCAAAGCGTTTTTCGGTATTGGTGCAAGCTACGGTGCGAAATGGTTTGGCGGTCCAGCTGTAGTGGCACGCCGTGAGTGGAATCGGAAACAGAGATATTGGTGTAGTTATGATCCGCTAGGTGCAGCGGCGCGATCGCTTGTGCGCGACGTGCCTGCTCTTGCTGGGTGCGAGATCCGCTGTGCAGATTTCTTGACGTCCGATGCGCCAGCGGATGTGCGGCTGATTTATTGCGATCCGCCATACGCAGGTACTACGTCATATGCAGGTGTGCCGAGGTTCGATCATCTTGCATTTTGGGCACGTTGTCGTGAGCATGTTGCGCACGGCAGGCGCGTTGTTGTGAGTGAGTACAGTTGCCCTGTACCACACAAGGTGATCTGGTCACGCGCACGTGGTTGCATGCTGTCCGGCGTGGGTAGTGGACTGGACGCGCGTGCTGACAAGCGTGAAGGTGCTCGCATCGAATCTCTGTACGAGGTGCTCGCATGCTCGTAGGGTTCGACATCGAGACGTGTGTGGCGACGGGCGAGCCGGTGTGTATCACGTGGTCAATTGCTGCGCGTGACCCCGCTAGCGCGGGGTGGACGGCGGGTGCGCCGTGTGGGTTGCACGCGAGGGACCCTCGCGCGCGAAGGTGGTTCGAGGGGCTGCTCGCGGATGACGCGGTGGTTTTCGTTGGGCAGAATATCGCGTTTGACTTGGTGCGGCTGGGCACGTGGTGGGGGCTGCTTGCGGAGGTTCGTTCGGTTTACGAAGCGGGCCGCGTGCGAGACACGATGCTGCGGCAAGACCTCATCGACATCGCGTGGCCAGCGCGATCACACGGTGTGTGGAACGAGGAATTCGAGCGGTGGTTTCCTGCGAAGTTCGCGTGGCACTCTGGGCTCAAGAAGCAGGTCCGCATCGATGACGACAGCGCGGACGACGGGGGCGGGTCGTTCGCAAAGGGCGGTCTCGATAAACTCGCGTGGCGCTTGTTGGCTGTCAACATTACGAAGAGCAAGCATGACCCCTCGTCGCCACGTATGCGGTATGGCGAGGTCATTGACGACCCGTGGGACGAGTGGCCAGAGGATTTCCGGGCGTACGCGCTGAGCGACCCGTCGCTTACGTTGCGGGTGTACCTTGAGCAACTTGCTCAAGTCCGTGCTCGCATGAAAGACGTTCGTGACCACGAGAGGTTGCCGCCGCTTATCGCAGACGGGTGGTCGGTAGACGATATCGAAGCGCCACTCGTCGACGAGCAATTCCAGTGCGCTGCTGCGGTGCCGTTTCAGATCATGGCGGCGCGTGGGCTACGTGTTGACCTTGAGCTTGTGCGGTCGCAGCGTGCAGAGTTGCAGGCGCTCGCAGCGTGGGCGTCCAACCTGTGTGTCAAGTATGGCACGATGGTCGAAGAGCAGATTTTCGACGCGTGCGACGGTACGCTGAAAGCGCTGCGCAAGGGTGAAACGCCAACGCCTGAAAGGGTGTATCGGTCGGCTCGCGCACACTGGCGACGATTGCAGGTGTCGGATCCCGCAGGCTTCGCGACGTTCAAAGAACTCGCCCGCAAGCTTGGCAAGTATCGCACGGGCAAGCGCACCGTCGACGATACGGAGAAGCGCGCACGCGTTGAACGCATCATGGCGGCGCGCGGCGTGGCGGTGACGCTCACGAAAAAACACAAGGTCAAAGCGGATGCTGATCTCGTGTATGACGCCGCGTTGCCGACTGCGGAAGTGCAGTCGGCGTCGGCTGCGGCCGCAGACCTTGCTGCGGTGCTCGGTCCAGGGCTTTTGAAAATTGCCCGCAAAGCGCTTGCGGGCACGGACGGATGGTCACTCGCGCGGCTCGAGGCTGCCATCGCGGCTGCCGAAGATCCGGGGCTCGCAGCACTCGCGGTGCAATCCAAGGCCGTCAAATTCGACGGGTCGTTTTTGAAGAAGCTTGATGTCGAATCGGGCGAAGTGCGCGCGTGGTTTCGTACGATGATGGACACGGGCCGAACGTCCATGACGGGCGCCGTTCGACAGAACATGCCGAAGGCCGGCGGCATTCGTGAGTGCATCATTCCTCGCGTGGGATATGTGTTCGTACAGTGCGACTATTCGCAGATCGAGCTGCTGGGTCTGGCGTACGTGCTGGATTCGATCTTCGGATACGAATCGAAACTGACTCAGGCGATTCGGTCGGGCACAGATTGCCACTTGCTGCTTGCGTGTCACCCGTTGCTCGGACTCGGGTTGGACTACGCGACTGCGTGGAAAATCCGCGACGATGGTAATACGATTCTCAAGGGGCTTGCGCGCGCGGCTGCAGAGCAAGCACACCCGGGCTTTGCCTGGGACTTGTTCGACAAAATCGAGAAGGCACGCTTTTGTGCGAAGGCTGCGAACTTCGGTTTTCCGGGTGGCATGATGCCGCGCAAGTTCGCTGCCACGCAAAAGAAGCAAGCTAACCTCGTGCTCTCGATTGAAGAGGCGACCAAGTTGCGGCAAGCGTGGCTGGATACGTGGCCGGAGGTTGCGCTTTACTTCGAGTGGGCGAAGGCTCGCACGTCGTATGGGTGCACTGCGCGGGTACAGCATTTGGACGGTGGCGGCGCGCCCGGACATTGGCGCGGTGGTTGTGGATACACGCAACTCTGTAACACGCTCTTTCAGGGACTCGTCGCGCGTGGCGCGAAGCGAGCAGCGTGGCAACTCTTCATCGAATGTTATCTGACTCCAGGAGGCGAGATGGAAGGATCACACCCTGTGTTATTCGTGCATGACGAGTTCGTGCTTGAAGTGCCTATCGCTGACGCGGAGCGGGTCATGCGTGCGCTGCATCGTGTCATGGTAGAAGCCATGGTGTCTGTGATGCCGGGGCAAGCCGTGCGAGCGGACGGTAAGGTGCTTGTTGAAAGGTGGACGAAGTGATGCGAAACGATCTCCAGGCGGTGCAGTGATGCCTATTCAGTATCTTGGTGGAAAAGCACGTTTAGCAAAACGCATCACTGCAGTGTGTGATGCTGAACGCGTTGCAGATGAACCATTCTGGGATCTGTGTTGCGGGTCTGGGCGTGTCGTCGCAGCGCTGTCGGAGCGCGGACCACGATATGGTGTTGACGTGGTGCCGTCGCTAGTTAGGCTGCTGTGCGAAGTGCGGGATGGGACGTTCGTGCCGCCTGCAGAAGTGACACGCGAGCAATACGCCGAATTGAAAGCGCGTGCGTCTGCGGAGCCGACGTGCGATGATCCGCTTCTAGCATTTGTGGGGTTCGGAGGATCCTTTGCGGGCAAGTGGTTTGCTGGGTACGCCAACGACAATCACGGCCGCGACTATATTGGTCAAGCTGGGCACGGATGCTCAAAGCTAGCTGCCGGTCTAGCAGGTGCAGAGTTTTTGTGCGCACCATGGCAGTCGCTGATGGATCGCATTAGCGGCACGGTGTACATTGATCCGCCGTACGCAGGCACTACGGGATACAAGGCAGCACCACCGCACGATCCTGTCCAGTTCTGGAGAGACGCGGACGTGCTAGTCGAACGTGACGGCGTCCGCGCCGTGTTCGTGTCGGAGTATCAGGCACCTGCGCATTGGGAAGAGTGCGCGCGGTGGGAAGGTCAGAAGGCGATCAATCGTGGCACACGAATCGAGAAGTTGTTTACGCGTACACGTTGACACAGGCGGTGGCGGACGCATGATACAGGTGTGCCATTTATTGAGACTCCAGGTGTGCGGCCTGTAATCGTAGCGTTGTCGGGATACCAAGAGCACGGCAAGACAACGGCCGCGCAGTGGCTCGTCGACCATCACGGGTTTGTGCGCACGTCGTTTGCCGACCCGATTCGGCGAGCGTTGTGTGCTGCGACGGGTGTGTCGGTATCGGTGTTCGTGGGGCCGTCCAAGCTCGAGCCGTGCGCTCCACTTGGTGGACTAACGCCACGCGCCGCGATGGAAAAGCTCGGTGATTGGGGTCGTACTATTGACCCGGAGTTTTGGTGTAAGGCGTGGGATGCGACCAAGCCACTCGCACCGCTGCTTGTGGTAGACGATGCACGATACGACCTCGAGATTGAGTGGATATTCCGCCACTCGCTTATGTATGATGCTGCGATGGTGATGATCGAAGTCGACCGGCCAGGGTGGTCGACGGGCACTGCACACAGCAGCAACCGTTTACCTGCAGCTGCGGAAGGCCGCGGTAAGCTACACGAGGTCACCAACGACGATTCGATCGCGGCGCTTGGAGCTAAGGTCGAAGCCGTGTTGCGGGAGTATCTGTAATGTTGTCGCATTTGATGAATCGCACGTATGCGTGTCCCTCGGTGTGCTCTGCGCTGATGTCGCAAGCCGATATGGTGCTGTTGCTTGACCGGCGTGAGCAGGTGGATCGCGTGGTGTTAGCAGCGGACCCGGGCACGCAGACCGGGTGGGCGTTGCTGTTGCGTACCAACGACGGCGGAGTCGTGCCGGCCGCATCGTGGATTCTCGGACGACGGTCTGAAAAGAAGGCGGGTGCGTTGACGCCAGCGCGAGCGCCGACGTTCGTTGACCAACTAGCGTTGGTGCGAGACGTGTGTGCATTCTGCTCGGAGGAATTCCCCGCGCCTGTGATCGTGTGTGAGGATTGGTTCGCCGGTCCGAATCCCAACACTGTGCGCGACGTGGTGTCGCAGTTCTATTTTATCCAGGCTGTAGCTGCGGCCTGCGGCCTAACATTCCGCGCGGTGCATAACCAGACGTGGAAAAAGTCGTATCTCGGTAGGGGCAACATGAAGACCGCGGATGCTCTCGTCGCGTACTCTGCGAAGGGGTACGAGGCACATGGTGTCGAACGGTGGGGGCGTGCTGTCAATCAGCTCACGATGTCGGATGACGCAGCTGCTTTGGGTGTGGCGTCGTGGTACATACTGAGTGAATCGACATGAGGTACCTTGGCGGCAAGGCGAAATTGGCAAAACATATTGCCAAAATTGTCGAGTGTGAACGCGCGAGCAATGAACCCTTTTGGGATTTATGTTGTGGTGCAGGTAATGTCGTCGCTGCAGTATCGAATCGCGGACCACGCTACGGTGTCGATATTGTGCCGTGCCTCGTGCGATTGCATCGTGATGTGCGTGACGGTGTATTTATTGCACCTGTGGTCGCCAGCCGTGAGACTCACGCAGAGCTTCGGTTGCGAGCAAAAGCTGATCCACAGTGCGACGATCCTATATTAGCTTTTTACGCGCACGGGCTATCGTTTGGCGGTGATTGGTTTTGCGGATTTACTGAAACACCTGGTAGAGATTATTTAGGTGCGGCTGCTCGTGGATTACAGAAAAAAGTGACGCGATTTCAAGGCGTAGAGTTCATTTGCGCGCCGTGGCAGTCGCTCACGGATCGCATTTCGGGGACTGTGTACATTGATCCGCCGTACGCAGGCACGACTGCGTATCGGGCTGCGCCTCCGCACGATCCGGTTGCGTTCTGGCGAGACGCGGACGCACTCGTCGAACGTGACGCGGTGCGGGCGGTGTTTGTGTCGGAGTATCAAGCGCCCGCACATTGGACAGAGGTTGCGCGATGGGAAGGTCAGAAGGCTATCAATCGTGGTACTCGCGTAGAACGTCTCTTCACGCGGGCTTGACGTGGTGTGAGCACGTCGCAAGATAGATGTAACGATGGCGACCACGAAGCAACGGAATCTCGCAGCGATTATCACGGCTTCTCGGAGAGAAGACGCGACGCCTGCACTCACGGCCGCCCGCAGGGCCACCGCTGCGCGCGTCGCGGTAGCTGACGCAAACCTCGCGGCTGCGAAGCGCATCGCGAAGGTGTCGACGCGAGAAGTTGCGAAGGCGGGCTCGCATGCTGTGCTGATTGTGCCGGATGCGCATTTCCCTTTCAACGACCAAGCGGCGACGGACCTCGTGGTCAAGATCGCTGAGTTGGTTCGGCCTGCTCGTATCGTGTCGCTCGGTGATACGCTCGAAGCTGCAGCGTGGACATGTCACGCACCGCGGTCGATTCCCGAGGAAGCGGTGCACAAGTTTTCGCTAGAGGTTGAGCAAGCAGGTGCGTGGATTGACCGCGTGCGGAGCGCGGCTCGTACCGAGCCGTCGTGGGCTTACCTCGAAGGCAACCACGAGGCGCACGTCGAGCGTGAGTGCCTGCGGCTGGGGTCCATCGGTCGGGCTATCTCGGACCTTGTGTCCCCTAAGAATCTACTCATGCGGGGGAGACCTTGGATGACGTGGACACCCTATGTCCAGGAGTCCAATCCTGACAGGCGTGCACCGACATCTCGGTCAAGCTTGGGGTTGTCACACCACAAAATTACAACAGACCTATACGCGATTCACGGGTGGTCGCTCGCGAAAAACTTCGCTCAGAAAAACCTAGAACTTTTACGCAACGCTAGTGTATGTAGTGGGCACGCACACCGCGTGCAATCAGTAACCGAGCGCGATCCAGTCTCAGGGAAATTGCTCCACTCGTGGTCGCCTGGTTGTCTGAGTTTGCTGCAACCAGCTTGGGCACATATCGGGGGTCCGACCCTTTGGTCGCACGCGATTAGCGTTGTTTTTTGCGAGGATGCGTGCTTGACGAAGTCTGATCCGAAGTGGACACCATACACGATTTCAATCTCACGTGGTGAGTGTACGTTACCCGGGGGCACGTCAATCCGTGTCTGAAAGTCATCCATGCCCGATGTGCGGCGAGATGACAGATCGTGTTCGTTGTCGGGCATGTACTGCCAAGATTGGTCATCAAAGTCGAGCGCTCGGTAAAATTCATCAAGCATTGGTAACGCGTCAATGCGCGGTATGTGCAAATGATATACACGCGTATGCGAGTGTATTTGCGCGACGAAAAGACGTCGTAACGTGTTCAATTGCATGCAGAGGTGAGGCAACTCGACGCGGACTTCTCACGCAAAAGCACAGCGGGAAAGCGACGCGAGTGTATCCTCGCGGCCCGGATAATCCGGTATGGACTGGCGGTATATGGAAGGGTATTCATTACGGCTCGAACTGGGGTGCACAACGCACAGCGGCCAAGGCCCGCGATAATGACACATGCCAGCATTGCAACACTACGCCTGCAATCTGCGGCCGTCCGCTTGACGTTCATCACATAGTCAGGTTGTTAGATTTCGCCACGCCAGAAGAGGCGAACGTAATGGAGAATCTTGTCACACTGTGTCGTCAGTGTCATAAGAAGGCAGACCTTATTCAACAGAGAGCGCGCGCGATTTCTGCAGATCCCGTCAATAAATTCGGACCTGCGATGAAACCGAGTGCACGCCCTAAGTTTACGTCTTTTTCACAAGTCGCTTGTTTGTTAGCACGTAATTGGTATCTCAGGACAATATCACCAGATGTAGAGAATGAAAATATGCGAGGACTGGGTCACAATCTATGTAGAGCCGTTCTCAATGAACGTTCGCGCGGACTCAATACAGTATCTGATCTATGCCAAGCAGGTACGCTATTGAAGGCAAACGCCGAAATTGAAACTGACTGCTGGAGATTCACGCTCGGCGATGCCACGTTGCCCGATCCGCGCTCGTGGGCTGAGCTTCTGGCTAGCGGTGATCACAAGCAAATTGTGAGCGCGCAGCGTACTCACTATCTGGACTGGCTCTGTTACGATACTGCTGCACCTACAAATTGGCCAGGCTATACAGGCTGGCGTCCGTTAGAACAACGTTCTGAACGCACTCGCCTTGCGCCTGCAACGAAAAGAGTTTGGCCGTGATGCTATATCGAATTCAAAAAATCGTGACGACCGCAGCAACCTGGACGAGCGTTCTAGCCGACGTGTTCGGTGCGACGCGACGACTGCTCGAAACGCTGCCGAAGCCTGTACCGAAAGCGGGTGCGTGATGCTTGTTGATTGTGAACACCGCTCCTTTCAGGACTCACTCGCTAGAGCGGCGTCGCTCGGTGGCGCCGACCTAATCTTCACGTCGCCTCCATACCCAGACGCGCGACCCGGCCAATACGGCGGTGAGGCGTCCCACGATTTCACGTGGACCGATTATCAAGCACTCGGCGACGCGGTGTTCGCAGGGTTGCGGCCGGGCGGATTCTGCGGTGTCGTGATTGACGGGCCGGTCCGCATGTGGCGATCGAAAGCGATTGGGTCGGAGCGGTCGTTGATCGCGTTCAAACTCGCTATCGACTGGGCGGAGCGCGTCGGGTTGCGGTATGTCGAGCACTGTGCATTCGGCCGTACCGGCACACCTGGTCGTTTCGGGGATAGGTGGGTAAACGGTTGGGAGCCGATTCATGTATTCCAACGGCCAGGCGGACGGTCATTGTTTGATGTTACAGCCTATACAATACCAAGCTTACACCCAGGTGTGGTAAATTATAAAGGCCGGTATCGCAGTAACGTCTGTGCAGGACGTGAGAAATTGAATCAGACTAGAGTAACTGCAGCAGAAAAAAGTCTATCGACACTGTTGGCCTGTGGTGGTGTCGGCGGGCGCGGATCTTCGGAACAGCATCCTGCACCATTTCCGGGGTGGCTCGCAGACGCGTTTGTGGCATGCTATGCCCGGCCAGACAGTCTAGTGTGCGACCCGTTCGTAGGGTCCGGCACGGTGGCCGTATCTGCGGCGAAAGCGGGTCGGCGATTCGTGGGTGGTGACCTTGGTGCGCGTGAGAGCGACGGTAGGAAATGGGCAGAGATTGCCCGTGAAAGAGCAGAGGCAGCATGCAGTATTTCGGACATTGTGGATGGTGCATCGAAGGAAACG
>OFQY01000929.1_pt1 | contig 9936 bp, 15 predicted proteins | sample 1542991 | NCBI WGS metagenome assembly OFQY01 (sample SAMN07774224, study PRJEB24372) | wastewater metagenome | isolation source: Exp Tend VB 10WW | collected 2016-02
CTTTGGCGGGGCCACGCCCCGCCCCGCGCCTTCGCGGTTGCTTAGAACACGCCGCGATCCTATCGCTTCGGCGGCGGCCCTGCCTTCGGGAGTTCGTAGCTCTTCCTGCAGAATGCGACGAGCCGCGCCTCCGATCGCTCGAGCCTCGTCCCGGTCTGCGGATCGAGCGCGTGAACGTCGGCGATGACGCGGAGCACGGATTCCTGAAGCGTCCGGATCACCCGCGCTTGTGATTCGCTCACCTCGCGCCAGCCCGCGACCGCCTCGAGCGCACGGTCGAAGTTCTTCTGTGAGCCCTCGGCGATCTCGATGCTCCTCTTCGAGATCGCGTTCGCCTCCCAGCCGGCAGACTGTGCGTCGTGCGCGATCGTCTGCGCCTCGAGAGCGAGCGTCCGGTAGTGGCTCGCGTCCGAGGCGAAGTAGAGGACGTGCCCGACGAACGAGCCGACGGCGGAGAAGGCGAGTACGAAGAGCGCCGTGCCGAAGAGGCTCGAGCGTCCGGGGGACGAACGGACGGCGGGCGGGTCGAGCGGCGTCACGTCTGCGGCTCCTGAATCGACGCGGCCTCTTCCTGAAGCCTCGCGATCGTCCAGCGCTCCGTGACCGGCGCCTTATCGATGACGGCCTTCACGTTGTCGATCCCCGTGTTCACGGCGGCTTCGACGAAAGCGCCGAGCGGGCCCGGCACGAAGATCGTCAGGCCCGCGTCGACGAGGGGCTTCAGCCAAGAGAGGACGCCCGACCAGAACGACGGATGCGCCTCCGTGATGATCGACTCGCCCGGCTTGAGGGGCTGCACGGACAGGAAGACGGAGCCGGCGTTCTCCGCCTTCAGCGCGTCAGCCTCCGCCTTCGTGAACGTGGGGGGGACGTGGATCACGTTCGAGATGTCCTCGCTCAATGGACTCCTCCGCATGCCGCCCCGGCGACGGCGTTGATGATCGGTTTCCACTTGTCGAGATCGGTCGAGTCGATCGCGTGAAGTTCGATCGCGACCTGCGCGACGTCGGGCCACGCGGTCGCGAGCGGACAGAACGCTGTGGCGTCAGGAACGGCGGCGCCTGTTTTCTTCCACGTCTGCACGCCGGCGTTCGCGGTGCGGAGGCTCGCCGCCCACACCTTGAGCTTCGACCGGTGAAGCGCGTGATAGACGGCGTCGTCGCACGGGCCCGTCCCGGCCGACGCCGTGCCGCAGATCGGCGTCGTGTCGTGCTTCACGCGGGCCGCCTCATATCCCACGTTGAGAACGTGAAGGATGTCAGCGACGTTGTCGGTCGCCTGGACGTGGCCGGCGGAGCGCGGCCCCTCCGTGGTCTGGACGGTGCCCGTCGCGCATCCGAGCGAGACGACGAGCGCGAGGAGAAGAGCGAGGCGCGGAGTTCGATGATTCATGAGCCCCCCTTTCAACGGGTCGAGATGATCGCGACGAGAAGAGCGAGACTGCACACGAAGCCGATGACGCACGCGCCGAGGATGAGGTCGTCGCGCCGTAGGTCGCAGGGGCAGCGCGGGAGGTGTCCGCGCTTTCGTCGTCCGCCGACGAAGAGCTTCTCGCTCATCGGGACGAGGCACTCCGGGTGATGCTCGAGCCCGAGGAATACGAGAGCGTCCGAGAACCGATCCATGACGAACGCGAGCGGCTTCATGGTTCGCGGACGAGAATGCTGAGACGCGAATCACGGAGGAGGTGCGCCGCCATGTGGCGGATGCCGACGACGGCCGGCTCGTCAGCCGGGAGCGACTCCCACGGCTTCGGGTCTTCCAGCGTGACGCCTTCCTCGGCGAGTCGCGCCATCGCCGCCGAGTAAATCGAACGCGAGAGTTCCTCTAGCGCCTTCTCGGGAACCGGCTCGAGCGCGTGCGGAGGCCCGTCGACGAAGAGCGCGTCGTCGCTCCCGGCCGCTTGCGCGTTCGAGTGCTCGATCGCGCTTGCCTGGCGTCGTGTGTCGTTCGCTTCGTCGAGCATCTTCAACCCCCATGTCACGGCCGGTGTCGGGCGGCGGGCCACGTCGGGAATGCTATCCCTACTTCCGTAGCTGGTTGATGTTCCATGCGGTCGCCGCGCCGTGAACGGCGGCGCACGCCCCGTATGTCGTCGTCGCGCCGCGCCGTTGCTTCGCTATCTCCGCCGCCGCCATCGGATACGCGCGCTCGATCCGTCGCGCCTTCGCGGCCTGGAGTTCGGCCGAGAGCGCGGAGACGGCGACGAGTCCGACGAACTTCCCGACGACGGCCGCCGTCGAACCGCCCCCGAGGAGCGGGTTCGTCTCCTTCGCTCCCTTGTCCTCGAGCGCGTAGAGCGTGGTCCCGATGTCCGCGGCAGCGGCGACGAGGCACGCGGTTCGATATCGCGGGATGTTCGTCGACGTGCAGCCGGCGCACGAGACGAGAAGGATAACGAGAACGCGGTTCATCGGAGAATGCGCCCCCGACGGCCTGTCGCTGCCACGATTGCCGCGCGAATCGCCGGGACTTCCTTCTTGAGGACTCGTAGCGTCTGCCACTGCCTCGCCATCTCGCGGGCCCATGCCTCTCCGCCGGCGTAGGCCGTCCGGTCGAGCACGGCGTCCCGAACGAAGAGCGGACTCGCAACGCGTGGAGCGGCCGCGCTCACGATGATCGCCTTCGCCGCTGCCGGAAGGACGGGCAAGAGCGCGAGGAATCGGCGGCGGTTCACGGCACTTGTCCTACGCCGCCGATCGCGAGCGCTTTCGTCCATCCGCGGACGATCTGCGCGCGCGTCATGTTCAGCGCGAGCCGGAGGTGGAACCCGGTCATATCGCCTACCGTTGCAAGCCCGCGATAGCGGACGAGCTCGCGCATCGAAACGAACGGCGGGATGACGACAAAGAAGCGAGCCATCCCCCGAAGCCTACCGAACGCGAGCGGCTCGCGTCAAGTCTACTTGCAGAGCTCGCAGCCGGCCGGAAGTCCGGCATCCGTACAGTGTGTGTTTCGTTGCGTCTGGTTCGACGTGTTCAGCCACCAGCCGCAAAAGACGGTGAGGTCGTCGGCGTTGTCTGCGTTCTTCAGGTTCTTCAGGAGATCGGAGAGCGGCCCGCGCTGAAGGTAGTCGAGGCTGTCGGAATAGACGTCGACGCCTGGCGTGACGGCGCGCGCCTGCGACTGCGTGCAGCCGACCGTTAGACCGGCGTTCGCGCACGTGACCTTGTTCAGCCGAGCGACGTTCTTCGCGAGCCGGTTGTCTTCGGCCGCCGACGTTGTGAGCGTGTACGAACCGGGAGCGGCCGCGGCGTCTCGAGCGGATACGCTCGCCGAGAGCGTCACTGCGATCGCGACAAAAGCTAGCGCCTTTCTCATAGTGTCCTCCGTGTGGTCGCGAAGCGTGAATCGAACGGGTTTGTGACGCGAGGGAAAAGCCGTCTAGTTTTGGACGGCGACCGCCTGAGATCCGAGGTTAGCGAGGACGTAGTTCACGCGCGGATACCCCGCGCTCGGCGTCAGCGACGAGTTCGCGTTTACCTGCACGAGCGCCGGGTTCGCGCCCGTGATCGTCCACGTGACCGTCAGCGTTCCGGAGCCGAGGCCCTGCTGGTTGCCGTGCTTGAGGCATGTGTTCGCGCTCCACACGCCGGCTTTGTTGATGACGGCACACGAGACCGTTCCGCCTTCGTACTGGAGATTCGTCCCGTCGAACACCTCGACGCCGTAGTCGAGGTTGACGATCGCGACCGTGTTACTCGCGTTCGTGACGTTGACCATCGTCGTGACGGTGTTGTTCGTGACGCTCTTCCCGGCGCCGAACGTGATGCGGTCGACGGCCGTGTGCTGCGTCGTGCCTGAGGCCGTGCCGAGCGCCGCCGCCTGGAGACTCACCGGTACGATCGCGGCCGTGCCGGTGCCGAGGCTGGCCCGGATGATCGCGGCGGAGCCGGCGGTGTTCGTGTCGGTGCCCCCGCGCGAGCCCTGGAAGTCGACGATCTGCGCCGTCGGCGTCGCGGAGTCGGCGCCGCCGTGCGTCATGTCAGCCGCCGCGCGACGCGTAAGGTGTACGTCCGGCGAGCCGGTCGACGCGCCATTTACGAGCCCAATCCGGTTTCCGATGTTTGCTCCGACGACACCGCCAAACGTCACTACCGTCAGCCCAGAGATTCCCAGATTCGTGAGCGTCGGAGAGCCGCCGCCGGTGAAGAAGAACCCGCTCGCCGGGTTGCTCGCTGATGCGAGCGACGGGGCCGACGTCGTGCCGTCCGGAAGCTGCGCTTGCGGCGCGCTCGTGCCAGCGCTTCCGGCGTCCTTCAGCGTGAGCACCGTCGCCGCGACGTGCTGCGTCGTGCCGGTCGTCTGTGGCGTTCCGGCCTTGAATACGATCGTCCCCGTCGCGCCGGTTCCGGTTCCGAGAGATCCGACGATGGTCGTCGTCACCGCGGCAGCGTTCGAGTCCGTTCCGCCGCGGGCTCCCTGGACAGAGAGGCTCTGCGCGACCGGAGCCGCCGCATCGGCCGCGCCGAGTCGCCAGTTCGCGGCGCCCTTCCGGGTCAGGATCACGTCCGAAGAAGCGCCGACCTTGATCGACGCCGCGTCGGTGTTCGCGATGATGTCTCCGGCGAACGTCTGGTTCCCCGTGAACGTCTGCCCGGCGTCCGTTCGCGCCAGAGTGAAAGCCGCGTCCGGCACCGTCCACGTCCGCGCCGCTGTTGGCCCCGTCACCGTGATCGTCTGCGGAATGATCGGGAAGAACGTATTCGCATCCGGAAGCGAGTAGACGCGGTCGGCCGTTACCGTGGCATCCCACGTGCGCACGAAGCCGTCAGAGGCCCGCCGCCAGGACTTCCGGCCCGTGGCATCGGCGAACTCCCGGAAGCCGCTGGCGGGCGCGGCCGGGTTCGACGACTGCGATGGATACTCGACGAAGCCGGCGCCGGCCGTTCCCGTTGTCGCTACCGACGTAGCGCTCGCGACGCCGAGCGTCGGCGTAACCATCACGGGAGACGTCACACGCAGGACATTCCCCGTTCCGCTGGACGCGAGCCAGGAGAACGTCCCCGCCGTGTTCAACGCGATGCCGGTCTGCCCCGAGACGTCGGCCCCCATGCCGCCGAGCGTTGCCCCGACGACGCCGAGCCCCAGCGTCCACGAGCACGGCGAAACGGTGCAAGCCGCGGCTCCGCCCGTCAGCGGCGAGGACGTCGTGATGGTGATCGAGGCAATGCCGCTGCCGCCGCCCGACGTCTGGATCTCGTGCCATCCCTGAGCGATCGGCCGCCAGCCCTGGCCGAACGCCTGCGTCGCCACAAGCGCGAGGCCGACCGCCACGAGCCGGAGCCCGTTCATGATGCCGTGTTTCATGCCTGCCCCCTACCGCTTCAGCACGGCGACGACGGACACGTCGCCGCTCGAGATCGCGACCGTGACGAAGATCCCCGCGTTCGGGCCGCCCTGGTACGTCTTCGCCGCGCCGACGCTCGTGTACTGAGCGACCTGCACCGCGCCGTTCCCGTTCGGGAGCGTCGTGAACACCGTCACGGTCGCGTTGCTCGTTCCGCTCGGGCTCCAGATCGTGATGTCGGCCTCGTAGCAGTTCGGCGCGGCGATGAACGCGGTCCGGTTCGCCGTCGCGGTGTCGACGAGCGTCTTCACTTCGTCGGTGCCGGCCAGCGCCGGAAGCGGCAGCGCGGCCGCGAGAACGAGCGCGACGATGATCACGCCGCGCGAGATGATGATCCCGAGACGCTGGAACATGGTCCCTCCTGTTCGACGCTTCCGCGTTACCGTCGGCTCTTCGACTTCGTCGGCGGTTCGGGCGCGGGCGCCGGGTCTTCGTGAACCGCCTCGGTCGTCACCGGCGGAGCCGCAGGCGGCGCCGGGTCTTCGTGAACCGCCTCGCCGAGGGTCGACGCCGGCAGCGCCTCTTCCGGGAGCGCGGCCGGATAGACGTGCTCCGATTCCTTGAGCCCGTTCGTCCGGATGCGAACCTTGCGCGCGGCGGTATCGATCGAGATCACGTGACCGCTGAGCGCTTCGCCGTCTGGCGTCTCGAAGTTGTAGACGTACGAGCCCGGAAGCTGGCGGTCCGGGTCCGGAACCTGCGAAACGTAATCGTCGAATGCCTTGCCCGGGTTCTTCATGGCGGGAGCCCTCCTCGTCCGGATGGTACGCCGGAGAGCGTCAGTCCTCGGGCACCTCGAAGTTCCCGGCAGGCGAGAACGCGCGTTCGCAATTCGGATGCTCGAGGAGGTTGTCCGAGGCGAAGTCGATATCCCAAATGGAACCGTCAGCGGCGGCGCATTCCTCGTCGCAGTCGGTGCCGTCGAACACGAAGACGCTCTCGACGCCGAGCGCCGTCCATGAATCGGTCTGGCTCCCGTTCCGCGCGTACGCGACTTCGGTCCGCGCGATTAGCTGCGCGCGCGTCTCCGTGAAGAGTCCCGAATCCGTGAGCGCGTCCTCAAGTTCCTCGCGCGAGAGCCCGTCGCGAAGCGCCCGCTCGATCGTCCGCCGGACGCCTTCGCGTGTCGCGTCCTCGATGTCGACGACGAGATCGGCGGCGTGCTCCTCGGCGTAGTCGGCCGCGCCGACGTCCGACCAATCGGTCGAGAGCGTCACCGCGCCGCCCTTCCGGAGCCGGCCGTCGATCGTCTTCCCGAGCCTGGCGACTTCGTGATCGGCGTCGCGCGAGGCGGCGAACCAGAGCTTCTTCAGCGGCGGGACGATGTGCGCCTCGAAGATGTGCGCCGCGGCGACGCCGCCCGGGATCTCGAAGTCTTTCGTCGAGCCGGCGTCGAACGCGGCGAGCGCCGACGCGATCGCGTGCGGCTTGGCGTGCGCGAGGTAGTTCTTCGCCCCGTGTTCGATGATCGCCGCGAGCTTCTTCGCGTACGTGGCCGTGAGGTGCTTCGAGGACTTCCGCGATGGATGTGCCGGGTTCGGGTGCGGGCCCGCGCCTTCCTCCGCCTGGACGACGGTCGCCGCCTTCATGAGCCGGCGCTCTCGCCGCTCGCGACGCTCGACCTTGCGGATGAACGCCGGAACGGCAACGGCGAGCGCGCGCACCTCGTACCGCAGGATCTTCCGGAGGTCGATCCCGATCAGCGTCTCGCGGCCGCGAGAGGTGAAGTGCCGCTTGACGTGGTCGAGCGCGTTCTGCGCGGCGGCGCGCGCTATTCGTTTGCCGGCGACGGCCGGGGAAGCGTCAGCCGCCGCGTGCGGGCTGTCGGCCCCCCCCGGATTCCCAGCTTCCGCGGCCTCGCCTTCGGCTTCGGGGTTTCCTTCTCCGGAGACGTCGCCGGCGGTTCCGGGTTCGGGGAGTCCGGGCAGATCATCTTCGGCATTCGGGGCGTCCTCTTCTGCGGAGGCGAGCTCCGCTCCGATCGCGACGAGTTCCTCGCCTTCGGGGCCTCCGAGCGGCGGGAGGTTCAGCCCGACGCGGATCTCGTCGCGCGTGATGATCGGCGTCTCGAGGAAGTAGCGCTCGAGTTCGTGGACGTCGAGCCTCATGCCTTCGGCATCGGAGCCGGGGAGTGGGTCGTACCCGAGTTCGGCCCGAACTTCCGACGCGAGGAGCGCACCCATGTCGACGTACGCCTGCCGCTCGCGAGCGACCGCGAGCTTGTCGCGATCCTTCGCGCCGAGCCACGAGGCCTCGATCGCGTCCCAGCCCATTTCGGTCCGGTTGAATTCGTTGATGATCCCGCCCACGTAGACTTGCACCGCGCGGATGCCTGGGTCCGTGAGTTCCTCGGAGACTTCGCTCGCGCTCGCGCGGTTCGTCGTCGAGAGGAAGATCGACCGGTTGATGCTCCACCGGGCGCAGATCCGCGAGACGAGCATCTCTTCCATCGGCGCGTCGAACTGCAACGGAAGCACGGGCACGTACCCGAGGTTTCCGCCCGGGAGGAAGCGGACGCGGTTCTGCCGCTTCATGTCGCCGGACATCTCGGAGTCCCAGTACTTCTGCATCTTCTCGACCTGCTCCGGTCCCCACTCGTCCGGCGTCGTGATGAAGCCGCGCGGAAGCTGCGATTCCGTGAACCGCATGAGGTCGAAGCCCTGTTTCCGGAACGCCGTGTCGATCGTCGTCAGCACGTCTTCGACGTGAGAGGTTCCGTAGACGTCGCCGGTGCGCGGCGAGTAGCACCGCGAGATGAAGTCGACGTCCGGATAGTCCGCCCACGGGAGGCCGCGAATGTTCTGCTGCCATCCGATGATCGTTCCCCACGAGTCGATAACCGGCTTGAGCGTCTCGCCGTCGATGTGCCGGAGCGAGTGAATGCGGCCGTCGTTCGTCCGGTGCTTGTATACGCGAACGGCGTCCGTGACGTAAACCTCCTCGAGGAGGAGCGCGACCCACGAGGCGAAGTCCTGCCCGTTGATCCTGTCCGGCATCCGCCAGAAGTCCTTCGCCGCCTCGATCTGGTTCTGAGCGTTTCGGTACGCGGCCGCCGAGCGCTCGCCTCCGGCCGGAACGAAGCGGACGGGCGTCGCGCGGAAGCGGTCCTTACAATACTCGATCGCGATCCTCACGAGGTCGACCCACGCCGCGAAGAAGCGGAGCCTCCGAAACGGCACCTCTCCCGGCGTCTCCGTCCGCGGGATGAGGATACGGTTGAACGCGAGCGGGTAAGCGTAGTCGAGCGGGATCGAGCGGTTCGGCAGGAACGCCCGCATCGGCGAGAGCGGCCCGACATCGATCGGCGTTGAGAAGATGTCCTTCGGGAGCGGCCGATCGTCCGGGCCGAAGAGGAGCGGGAAGCCGTCCGCGTCGGTCGCCATGCCCTGCGATGGTACGCGAAGGAACCGTCAGCGGCGGCGGAGGAGCCGCCACGGGATCGGCCGCTGGAGCTTGCGCCCGTTCTTTCCCTTGTCTTTCCGCTTCGGCCTCGCGAGCGGCGCGTGCCTCAGAACGTCCCGGAGTTCGGATCTCGACACGTTCTCGCCGTCGACGCCGAAGTGCGCGAGCGCTTCGATCGCGAGTTCGCACGTCCTGGCGTCGAACATCCCGACGTGGCAACGCTCCTCCGGAATCCCCATGATCCGAGCGAGCCAGACGTACGAGGCCCGGCGATCGATCCCGTTCATCGCCCACAAAGAATCAAAGGCGTGATGGAGCTTCTCCCGGAGGACGCGCGTCTTCACGTCTGCCGGCACGCCGAGCGGAACCATCGAGAAGCCGTGGCATCCGACATGCCTCCGGCAGTGTCGGCACTGGTACATGAACGAGGCCGACAGATCCTCGCGGTGCTCGCCGTAGACGCTCGCGGCCGGCACGATCTGAGCCTGTCGCTCACACGGGCACGGGAGCGACGGCGGGGGCCCTGGACTCCATCCGAGGAGCCGCTCGGCGTCCGCCGCGAGCGTCTCGATATCCGGCGCGCGGTTCCTCATTCGGGGAGCGTGAAGCTCTTGAGGAGCACTCCGTCGAGCTTGATCGTGCCCGTCGCGCCTGGCGCGGCTCCGGCGATGAAGAAGCGGAGGTGCCAGGTCGGAGCCTCCGAGACCGTCGCCGACTTCGGCGGCGAGCCCGCGACTTCCATCGTCAGGACTTGCCCGATCCGGACGGGCGCGAGCTCGAAGTAGCCCGAGAACGTGTCGACGTGAATGAGGAGCGTCACGGGCCCGGGCGTCGGCGTCGGAGAAGTCCTCCTTGACAAGCTGCGACGTCACCATCGACAATTCTTGCGGCGAGGAGTCGATGCAGAAGCCGAGTAGCTTGAACTCGTCCTCGGCGGCCTGTTGCTCGGAATGCTTGGCGAGCTGGGAATTGTAGCTCAAGCGTTATCCTTTCTGAAAACAAAGTCGGTGTCGTCGTCGTTGTCGTTGACGTGAAGGATATCGGCCGGGCAATGCGCCCTTTTCGCCCTTCGCGTGACCTCGTTCTTCAGGTCGACCAGGCCGAGGGCGCGCTTGATGGCGTCGTCGAAGGCGATGGTGTCTTCGAGGGCGCGCTTGGCGTTGGTGTTGTGCAGCGCGTGGTCG
>OFQY01000930.1_pt1 | contig 9909 bp, 18 predicted proteins | sample 1542991 | NCBI WGS metagenome assembly OFQY01 (sample SAMN07774224, study PRJEB24372) | wastewater metagenome | isolation source: Exp Tend VB 10WW | collected 2016-02
AATAGTACGAGCAATTTCTAATTTACGAAGCTTAGCTCCTAACATCTTAATAGAGCTAAATTCTGATTGATATTCTTTAAGGGTTTTAAGATAAGCCTTTTCTTCCTTTTTTTCAAAGAACCCATTCAAACCAATACTGTTTGCTCCAGAAAGAAGAGTGGGGTAATCAAGGCGGGCGATATCTCCGTGGATTTTAAAGACAGCTTCGGCGGCTCGATAGAAACAGGAATGGGTATCTGCTATGAAGGTGTCATCAGTTACAATATCACAAATTTCACTGTACGCTTTAAAACCGTGAGTAATGAGACTTGATATTAAAAACTTTTCACTAATAAGGTCAATATTATCACACGCCACATCACTCATCTAGCCCTCAATATATTTTTTCACTCGCGGAAATTTATCGATTAGTTGTTCAAATACTTCTGGTAACACTTTAGGAATTTCTTGAACGTGTCTTCTTTCTTTTCGATAAGGTTTTATAATACATTCGTAATGCTGCACAAAATTGAATCCACAAGTAGGTTCTATCATTAAGCTTCTATCACATCCAGCATAATACATATTATTTGTTACTTTATTAAAATGCATTTCTGTTGGATATATTCCTTTTATATCAGTCACATCTTTACGAAAAATTCTACCCATATCATGTATTTGTCTAATAGTGCCAATTTTATCAATATAATCCGCGAATGGTATAAATAAAATATCAGCATTAGACATATTTGTTTGTACTATATCCCGAACTTGTTCAGCTAAAATTTTAAAATAAACTTCATCTCCATCAATAATCCAAATAAATTCGCCCGAACTTTTTTCATGCATATATCGGCGAGTATCGCCTAACGCTTGCGCAGCTTCCTTTTTGAGATTCTCAGTTTTGACCTGATTATCACCAGAACCAGAAATATTCCAATTGTGGCAGTTTTCAATATCGCGTTGTTCTAAGATAATTTTGCTTGGATAATTTTTCGCGAATTCTTGTAATTCCTCAAAAGTCCCATCCATAGAACCAGTATCTACCACAATAGCTTCATCTATATAGTCGATAATGGAAGCCAAGCCATACACTGCGAATGGCTCATCTCGAATCATCATATTTGCAGATATTAACATTATATTCCTGGCTTACTTAGTTTTAAAGGTAAATATTGATGACTACCGACTATGTGAATATTTTCTAATGTTTTATCTAAATTTACACGATAGCCATCCACAAATTTGTCAAATAAATGAGCCGTAGTCATAGAGTAAGGCCCGCATTTAATATTAAATGGATATTGCACCATATTACAACTTACATTAACACAACAACTTTTTTGTGGGCAGGCCATCATTGAATAATTCCAATATACTTCTTTAAATATATCGGAACGGGTTGCAGCAACCAACTCACCTTCCCACTCACGTAAATTGTTAAATGGAATGCGTTCGGTCATGTCAGCAATTTGCTCTGACCTATAAATATGACCATCCATTGAGATAGGATAGCCAGTATTTTTACTTGGAGATTCTTTGCGCCAATTCCAAGTGGCTGTTCCACCCACAAAAGGAACCGGAATGCTTATCTTGTCCGAAGCGTCATCTGGATTTTGATTGGTAGTATTTTCGCCCAATCTCAAAGAAACCGTAAATATATCATCGTCGTAAAAAAGAGAAAGTAGAGGGTCAATTTCTTTTAATTCTCGATAACAAATTGTATCATCGGTAAGTAAAAGAATATATTCGTATTCTTCTTTTATTTGTCTAAGTGTATTGACTAACGATTCTTTGAATCCATTTTTCTCTGGTATAACAATTAGTTTTGGAATGTCTCCATTGTTATATGCTTCAAAGTCGTCATATCCATGAAAAATACTAGTGTATTCTGGAGTTTCGTTGTGAATTAGAACAAATACGTTCGATGCCCACGGAAAATTCTTAGTTAGACTATTTAAGCAACAATCAAACTGCATTGGTCTATCTTTAGTAAGAATTAGTATCGCAATATTACTCATAATTATCCCATACATTTATCACAACGATACAACGGTTTACTCTTTTCTTCATCTCGCCCAGACCAAGCATATAATCTAACTTGTGTGGATATTACTTCTACAGGTCGATTACATATTGGGCAAGTTTGCGTCACATACTCTACAGAATCGCGAGGAGTAGATTTACGGGTTTGTTTAGGGTTAAGTAATTTATCTAATTTCTTATCTTCAGCAAAAGCTCCATTAAAATCCACATTAGTCATTGCACCAGCTTTAACCTGACGACCACCCTCTTGAATAATTTGCTCATAACGTTCTTTTTCAAGCCTCGCAACATATTGGGCCATGTCGTGAGCATCGCCCTTAGCACCTTGGGTTTTGCCCTTCACCGCCCCTACTTTTTCCTTCGTCACTCGTTTTTTCCGAGGTTTGCGAGCAACAACTTCAGTTACGATATATTCTGATGCGGGTACAGAAACATCTTGAGATTTTGGTTGAGGAACTAATAAACTTTGGGCCTTTTTTACCAAATCCCAATTATTTGTTTTAACACCTTCTGCTAACATTTCTTCTGGGGTCATCTAATACCTCTAAGTGATTTTGCTAATTCTGAATATTTATCCGATAAATTCTTTACGCAGAAATACAGAGATTCAATTCTGGATAAACGTAATTCGCTTTCTACTTTGATTTTGAGTAATCGACTCGCTACCACATCTTCTGATATAGCTCCGCTTCTACGTTCATTATAATTATAGGCAGCTTGTTGTTTCATTCTGGGAGCAATGATTTTATTAATACGTTCATCTGCCCATAATAGTTGTGATTTATCTTTATTAATAACCCTTTGAAGATTGAAGGCATATTGCGCCAATATAACTGAACATTCAGCACATTCATCAGGAGTTTTTGTAAAAGAGGAAAAATCAGTATTAAGGATTTCAGTGGCTAGATTGACTGTGTTTTCATTTACAGATGTGGGCAACCAACACTTGGCTTCATAATCATCTAGGTATTTTAGGGTTTTTTGCAGTTCCTCATCTACAGTCATGGGTTTGCTAGGAGTTGAGTATGGTATATTTCCACTGGTCAAGGTCGATTGAACGTCCGGCGTCGAGAACGATTGCTCTGAATCCATTTAATTCTGCCCATGCTATTTTATCGCGGTCTCTGTTTTTACCAGCGAAAAAATCTGCTTTAGATTTATGAAAGAAGGGAGAAAATTGGAAGTGCTGAATACCTTGAACCTCTATTATTGACTTTCTCAATGGAATAATAAAATCCACTCTGATACCATTGCACCCTGGAAGCACAATCTCCTCAAAGACTTTATCACTGGGATATATTTCCTTGAGGAGCTTTCTGCACTTTAAATGACCAGATGACCTATTCACATCATCCACTTCCGCTTCTTTTAATTTCAATTTATATTCTTTACCATCCAACCCTATAACTAACATAGTTGAAACCGATGTTTAAAATAACCGACTTCTTGACCTTTATCATTAATCACATAGAAATTACCTACATCTATCCTAACAATGCTGTAAATTGCACCAAAAGATAATTCTTTATATGTATTGACCACATTCATACATTTTACTTTTGACCCAATTTTAGGTTCATTTAATTTCTCTAAAACCTGCCCATCTATTTTTTCTTGCTCAACCTCAATTAATTTATCTATAAAATGACGAGCCTTCTTAAGGTCAACTAAGCCGTTTTTGTCTTTATATCTAGCCAAATATTTTATAGCACACCCAGCTAAGAATCCAATACCATTTTGGTGAATAAAATCCCAGGGCTGAATTGCTTTATCTTTATAATGAGAACCACCTTCTTGAATATCATTCGCCGCCATCTTTCTCCTTATTTTTTAACTCAATATCTGTTACATCACCAATCTTATCGACTGGACACCAGATAATTAGTAATATCAAGAATAGAAAATATATGCCAAAACACACTAATCCCCCCATATAAATACCTCTAATATACAAGGAACCAAAATAATAAATCGCTTATCATAAGAACACCTCTATTTTGCCACGATTAATATCATAATAACTACAAGTATACCTATTATAATTCCGCCTATAACTTCCATTATGACACCGCCAATTCTTTCTTTAAAGTTGCATATATCTCAGGATTTTCTTTCATGTATTCCCAGATTTTTTCACTACCCTGCTTCTTAGGGATTTTGAATTCTTCGCCTTCTTTTTCAAGAAACTGAGTGTGATTCGCAAGAAAAGCTAATTCATACCATGAACCAGCTTTGGTAATCATTCCGCAACCAATAGCAGCTTGGATATGTTCATACATGTCATCAATGCCAGTTCCGTAGCGAAGATAACTATCAAATGTAGTGAACGGCACTCCAAGGGCTGAAGTCGCACATTCCCAATGCATAATTTGGCCTATAATAGAACCAGTTTCCGCATTACCAATTCTCCATTTGTCACAATATTTAACTTTGAGAATATAGTCGCTTTGATAACCCCAACGATTGGGTTGTTTTTCTACACTCGCTGCACCGAAACCAGAAGTATTAGCAATCATATGGACAATGCCACATACAATGATTTTATTAGTGCTAACAATTTGAGCAACATTATTAATAAACTGTGAAATAACCTGTTGATTATGTCCACGAGTCATAGTGCCCAAACCACCTTCCAATTCTTTTTGGTCAGCTAAAGCAGAAATACTATCAATAATAATCATACAGCCTGGATAAGTCTTAATGATTTTTTCAGCGATATTTAAGAAATCCTGAGTGGAGAGGATTCTCTCTGGAGTAGATTCAATAATAACTAATTTTTCTGGAGAAGCGTCTAAACCTAAAATACCTTGTAAATCTCTAGATTTAAGACGTGATTCGACAGATAAATAAAATACACACTTACCCATTTTTTGGGCACTAGCTGCTAGTGTTAATAACGAGGTCGTCTTACCTAGCTTCTTATTTCCTGAAACACTAACAAAGCTTCCTTCAAGGATACCACCACCAATGCCATCATTCAATGATTTTGTCCAAGGCACAACCGCTAATTTCTTATCCACGACCTCTTGGAAGTTCTTAAAAACCCCCTTACCAAATTCACTATCAATTTCCTTACGAAGCCGCCCAACAAAATCATCTATCGTTAGTTCTGTTGTTTCATCATTTTTCTTCTTTGCCATCTTAATCCAATTTGTCCAATAACGATTCCTTTTTTTGAAAGGTCGGTCTTGGAGTTGTATTTTCTATCATTTTATCGTTTGCGGGATATTCGGGAACTGCGTTTGCCGCATTGTCGAGTTGACGAGCGAGTTTTTCGAGCTTCGCTTGCTCAGTTGCAATTATAGCATCTAGCCAAGCCGCTGTCAAGGAGTAAATTCGAGAACCCTCTTTGGTTTTCAGGGCGTTGATAATAGCCTCTGGCGAATACGTCTTCATAAGTGCATATGCTTTAATCATTTGCAACTTATAGTCTCTCGCAAACCTGATATCGTTCCAAAATTTTGTGGGTAAATCCGCAAAGCCCTTAGTTTTAAAGTATCGACGGCAAATCAGTTCAGCAATAATGTGTGCGGGTTTAGCGGGTTTTTGTGAGGGCATGGTAGGTTCCTAAGAATAATTCTTTGGCGGCTTCCCACGGCATTGATTCGTTCATTAAATTCAAATCTAAAACATTTTTGGGCAGGGAAAAACTAGGGGGCAGGTCTACGAAGTCGCGTAGTTCAGTGCTTCCTACTATGTCATCGGCGGCTTTTACAGCTGCACACGCTTCTTCATCCATGTCGAATTTAAATCTAATGGAAATTGCTCGCATAAATTTGTCTTCGATGGGGCCATACACCTTAATAACATCAGGGTGATATTTAATGGGGCGAGGAAGGTCGGTTAAATATGCTTCTGAAGCATCGTGAAAAAGCCCAAACAACTTGTATTTAGGTGGGCATAGGCTACTAACAAGAATCGAGTGATTGGCTACTGACCAAAACCGTTTAGTTTGTCCACAGAATCGGGGAATCATAGCTAGAGCATGGGCGATTGTATCTAGCTCAAAATCATCAGGTTGGGGATTATCAATAAACAATCGTTTACCATTACGGATAAACATCCAAGTTACATCTTTATTTCTGATATCCCAATTATATTCGTTCGATTTTATCATATAACAATATTTGTTTTTCAAGATAATCGTGGAGTTTATGAAGTTTGACAAGCATATCGCCGCTTACTTGAGCTTCTTTCGGCAGCGACTCTTGTTTAACTAGAACTTCCACGACACCTTTTAATTGACTAATCCATAATTCTTTATCCTTATCATCTCGAATATCACAAAGCATATTTAAACCTTACGGCGTTCAATCGTTGAAACACCTGGAATACGCGCATTAATTTCAGCTAGATTAGGTAGATTCTTAGTATATTCCTTATCATCTAACATACTTTGCTGAGGTGTCATTTGTACCGACCCACCTTGACTCAAGAAACGACGTACTGGTTGGATAGCATTCTTATCCTTTTCATCTAATACTGGTTCTTTATCAAGTTCAGAGGATGTCGCTACCTTTTCGATAGCCTCTGCATTTAAGCCCGTATTACGGGCTAATTCTTCAATAGACATTTTACCAAAGTTAGTCCAAATATAATGTTTGATAGCTTGTGCGACAGTTTGCTCTGACACAGTTACTGGAGCAGCCTTAGTAATCTTGGGCTTACTAGCTTTTTTAATTGGTTCTTTTTCTACCTGTTCTGATTTCTTCTTAGCCATAAATTCCCTATTTTGAGTTATTTACCTGTTAATTGAATATTAAAAATTGTTGTGCCATCTGGATTAATATCAAAATCTCGCATAAATGTTGTTACTATTTCGTGTCCATTTTTATCAATTCGAGATAGACTTGTTACGGCGATACCGCCCTGAATAAAGTGTTTCTCTGAAAAACAACTACAATATGGGCATCTTGCTATATAATTACCTTCTAAAGGAGTGCCATCAGCAAACTTAAATCCTGGTCTAGTAATAGTAATATCGATTAAAGGTTTGGAGCAAACTGTGCATTCTAAATGAATAGTTCCACCATCAACCAACCCATACTTTGGCCTATTTTCCTCTGGGTCACGAACCGTATTGGTCATAATTACATCACTCATTAGTTTTTTTCTCCTGTCATAATATATTTTTCAGTGTCTTTGATTTCACTAAGTTTAAGTGGTTTATCCATTCCTGCCCGCCACCACGGTTTCTCTTCTTTTTTCCAATCCATACGGCCCTTTACGACAGGGTCAGCTTCACACATTTTTTTATAAGCCTCTTCACCAATACGTTTCTTATTTTGGTCGCTAATCTTCTCGGCACTTTGATAACCGCAGTTTCCAATCGAGGAAATCGCAATATCGGTTCCCCCTTTGTACTTAAGTTTCTCATGACATTGAGGGCAAGCGTAATCATCTAGACGCTGTTCAAAATCCACTATATATTTGTAGTTTTTGCTACATTTATCACAGTAATAATGATATGCTATAATACGAAGACTTTTTGATTTTGACATAAATTATTTCATATTTTCACAGAGAAAAAAGATTCCCATACTGTTATATATTTTATCAATCTCAGAAAACGCCAGACCAGTTATATCTTTATATGGATTTTGAGATAAAGTTATAATTTGGTCAACTGTAAAATGATGTGATGGCAAAGAACGTAGTTTACGTAATTGTTCATTCATTTTCTGTTCTTTTTCTCTATCTTGTTGAGATTCAAAATCATCTTCTTTTGATGGTTGATAATACATTTATCGCTCCACAATAATAAATTTATCCGAATCCCATACTTTGGCCAATGCTGGCAACACTAATCCTTTATCTAATCCACCATTTGAACAACCTGGCACTGGAGAATAAATAATAGGTAATTCGTAAAATTCAGCCATTTCTTTAATAAGTTCAGCAGATTTTATTATTAAATTAAGAAAACTTGGGTCGCGCCAATGACATTTGGTAGGAAAACTCATAATATTGATATCGGGCAAATAAAAGGGTTTATTTCCATACCATTTAACTAACCGACCTAAAGTTGTATCTAACCCTTTAATTTTATCACTAGCATCTAGGGCAATTCCGGCCCCCATAACTAACTTGCCATTATTACGAATTATTCCATTAGTAGTTATACAAATAGTATGATTATATTCTTCGTACCAATCCCAAATGTCGCCCTTTACGATTTTCATACAGTTTTTTCCCAATTAAAAAAGCTAGGACCAATTACAGGTCGTTCCCAATATAAAGTATGAGGTTCTGGTTCGCTCAACCAAGTTTTGACCATTTTAAATCTACATTCGATTAGATTATTGATTGAGGGAAAATTATTAGTGAATGTGGAAGATATAACTCTAGTGTGGCCGAGGCGTTTAGCTAGGCGAATTCTACGTTTGATTAATTTAACTTGTAAACCTTGACCTCTATAGTCTTCCTTGACGTAGGTCGGTCCTAAGTAAATTTTGGAAATATCGTGTACTCTAGCTGCACCATAAGCAATCCAGTCATCTCCATCAAATGCAACAAACCAATAACTTTGCGGCGATAACCAATTATCTTGGGTGATTTGCCAATATTCCCAGAGATGTTTGGTCAAGCTCTTATCTACTGCGAATATATCTTTTACTTGTTTAATTTCCACGAATCACCTTAGTAATTCAATTATTTTCTTTCTTTCTACACTTGTTAAACCTACTTGACCATCTGTTCTAATAAAATGATTTTGAGTAATTCCACCAAACTGTAAATCTAAATCATCCACAATAGCATATTTATCACCCATTCGACACCATTCGGCTTTAGATAACAAAATATTATGTTCTCGTGGATTACATATTTCATCAGTTGTAGTTACAGCAATTAAATTAATTTTAGAAGATATTCCATGAGTGCGTAATAGATATTTAAATCCTTTTAAGTCCATAGCTTTTCCATGTACCATATATCTCCACGCACTATGAAGAATAACTTTTAAATCAGGAAATTCCTCTAAAATTAAGTTAAAATTCTTTACACAAGATGGTTTTATAGAACAACTTTCACTTTCTTTATTATAAGTGTGGTCGTTTAAAACTCCATCAATATCGAACCACAAAAATCTATTAAACTTTAGCATTTGCTATATCCACATCCCATGCAAGCTACACAACCTTCTTTTCTTATTAATTCAGATTGGCAATTAGGACAAGATTCACCAGTTACTTTTGCTCCATCCTTAATATACTTCTTGAGAACTCGCCCAAGTACTTTGGCCGGAGATTGAAGTTCACCCGTAGTCTTTTCAATTTGATGAAGGATAAATTCAATGGGAGTATGGTGGCGCAATGAAGTTGAAATCAGTCGAGTCAAAACCTGCTCCTCGTCCGTAAGATAATCTGTGATATTAGGACAAAGAATTTTGCCGGCCTCATCAAGTAACTGATATTTTCCTCTTGCCAACTTCCTCAATGAACCTTTATCGTTGCCTTCTAAGTCGAAATCAAGCTTGCCCACGAATATCTCATAGGGGCCGTCTTGTAAACCCACCAAGGTGAAAAACCGCTCGCCTTTGATTTTAACATTAAATATATCACAAGGCAAGACCTCTTTGCGTTTTTCTGCATCATTATTTGCGATTTTTGTGTCATTTTTGGAATTCGGGTCAATTAAAACGCCACTTCGACAATTCTTACGATAAACCGTGATTCCCTTACATCCACTTTTCCACGCTGTAGTATAGATTTTTGATACTTCTTCTTCTGTGATATCTTCAGGAATATTAACGGTAGAAGAAATACTATGGTCTACATGTCTTTGGGCAGCAGCTTGCAGCTTGACACGTTGAGTCCATTTCAAATCATCGGCACATGCCCCATAATATGGAGATTTAGTTTCATCGGTTTCGCCTGTTACATC